>Ga0187782_10000261_pt1 | contig 33979 bp, 27 predicted proteins | sample 0715_SJ02_MP15_2_FD_132454 | JGI IMG/M metagenome (GOLD analysis project Ga0187782, IMG submission 132454) | Tropical peat soil microbial communities from peatlands in Department of Meta, Colombia - 0715_SJ02_MP15_20_MG | ecosystem: Environmental > Terrestrial > Soil > Wetlands > Peat | place... | reverse complement strand
CGCCCTCTCTGGATCAAAAGCCAGACAAGCAAGACGGTTAAGGGTGCGCAGGTGCGGGCGCCGGAGCCGTGGCGTTGGTCGCCGGCTTGTTGAAGTCGAAGTTTACCTTGGGAGCCTGGCGCGCGCCTTCTTCGGTCTTGAAGTAAGCGTCGTTGCGTGTGAAGCCTCCGATGCTGGCCACCAGGCTATTCGGGAAGAGCGAGATATACGTGTTGTAGTCCTGGACCGTGTCGTTGTACCGCCGGCGTTCCACGGCAATGCGATTCTCGGTACCTGCCAGTTCATCCTGCAAGCGCATGAAGTTCTCGTTGGACTTCAATTGGGGATAATTCTCCACGATCACCAGCAGGCGGCTCAGTGCGGAGTCCAACTGGCCGTTGGCAGCGATCTTGTCGGCGGGCGTTTTTGCGCCAACTAACGCCGCGCGCGCCGCAGCGATGTCTCCGAACACGGTCTGCTCTTGCACCGCATAGCCCTTCACGGTCTCAACCAGATTCGGGATCAAATCCGCACGGCGCTGAAGGACCACATCCACCTGCGCCCAAGCCGCATTCACCGCCTCCCGCTTGATAGCCATCTGATTTCGCCGGCCGACAAAGGCAGAGCCGAGCACGAAGGCGAGAATCAAGAGAATCACCACAAACACGATTAAAGCTTTCATATCCACCTCGATGGAATGAGTTTCAGAATTTCCTTAACACACACGCTTCCACTCTTTTTTGGGGACCAGGCGATCCATGGCATTCACCACTTTTTCCAGGGCATGGATATAGCGGTCGTACACAACAAACGAATCTTCTATTAGCTCGTTGCTCTCGTGAAAGTCATAAGCGGCCTGGAACGCGCCGGCGTCGGCGCCCGTTATAGCAGCGATGCGCTCGTAAAGAGGGGATGGCTCGAGAGGGGGTTCTTCTTCGCAGGCGATCAAAGTATGCCGAAGCAAGGTGGTTGCTCCCGAAGCGGTCTTCTTCAGGATAGTCGTGTATTCGATCTCGTTTTTTCCCGCGCGCAGCACATGTTGCCGCAGGCGGAGCAGTAACAGCCGCAGGTCGCGTTCCACCTGTAGGCGATGCAGATTCATCGGGATTTCCAAATCCGCGACGGGATCCTTCCCGAACAGCACGCGATGCGACCGCTTGATATCGAGGCTCTCAATGGGAAAAACGTCTGTGGAGCTTTGCAACTCCTCTGTAAGAAAGAATAGCGGAGTCGGCTCCTTTTCCTCTTGCGTCCACCACAGAACAACCGGCGCCAGCAATTGCAACTCATGAACGTCCAGCGTCACCAGCGTGCAGAGCACGTTCAAATCAGAAGTTCCAGGCCGGTAGGTTCCACTGGCCGCGGAGCCATACAACACGACAGACTCCAGATTCTTTCCGGCCGCTTCCTTGAGTCGGCTGACCAATTCGCCCAGCTTAGTTTCCATGAATGCACCCGCTCAGAATGTTTGAAATTCTCACCAACTGCCACCTGCGCCACCGCCGCCGCTGCTTCCTCCACCAAAACCGCCGAACCCGCCACCGCCTCCACCCCAGCCTCCACCACCGGAACTCCATCCGCCGCGGCTTCCGCCCCATCCTCCGCCGATCACCGGGCCAATCCACCAGCCGCTGCCCATTCCACCACCGATGCCGCCTCGCCGATTGATATTACTGCCAGAGCCGCCGGAACGGGACACGAGAATAACGAAGAGAATGATCCCCAGAAAAATCCAGATCCCGATGCCACCCGAATCCTGCTGCTTCTTCGCCGCTGGTAGTTGGGGAGCGCCGGTCAGCGTGACGCCCTTGTCGTCCGCGATATATTTCGCCAGTTTCCATGCCGCGGCGCTGATGCCGCTACTGTAGTCCCCTTGGCGGAAATAGGGAGTCATGAGCCGCCCGGCATCCCCGGCGCGCGCATCATTGATAATGGGCTCCAGCCCGTAGCCGACTTCCGTCCAGTACTTGCGGTCGTTCGGAGCGACCAGAATCATCACCCCGTTGTCCTGCTTTTTCTGACCAATCCCGAACTGCTTGAACAAATCGTTCGCGTAGGTCTGGACTTCCTGGCCATCGAGCGACTTCACCGTCACGATTGCCAGTTGCGCGCCGGTTTTCTGTTCCAGCTCCGTACAGAGCGCTTCAAGTTGCGTTTTTGTTTGCGCATTGATGATTCCGGCGTGGTCCGTGACGTAGCCGGTTGGCTTAAAGTTCCTGAAATCATCCGCGCGTGTGACGGCACTCACGGCTAGTACGAGCCCAGCCACGCACCACGCCATCGTGCTTCTCTGGAGTTTCATGGATTCCGTGTGAGTCCAAAGCGTCTGCCACTTTTACGTAAGGCGCAAGCCAAAAATATCAATCGCGCAAGGACGACAAAGGAAGCTGGGACAAGCGGCCAACGGCGCAGCTTCTGCGCGAATTCTCTCATAGAAGCGGCGCGAAAATCCCCATGGAATTTCTCAACGGCGCCGTAGTTCCAGCGGAGGAAAGAACTTGCGGAATTTTCCTCAGACCCTGCGTCGCGGTGAGCAGCTTGCTCCCTTCTTGGCAGATCCAGAATCGAGGGGTGGAGTGTATTCAAGAATGGTCAATCCGCCCGGCCAATTTCGGGTTGGGCCTGTTTCGTCCGGTCCCGGCCCCGCTTCCCACTCGCCCCTCTCCCCCGGAATTCCAATCGCTTTTTGACGGAGGATCTTATGTCTGAGAACAAGATCGAAAAGGCCATGAAGTCGATCCCGGTACCATACGACGAGTTCGAAACCTTCCCGAAGCATGTCGAGGAGTTCTTTGATCTTATCGCCCGCCGCCCGTTTGAGCTGCTGGAGAAGAGGCCCTTCCTATTCGGCCGCGAACTCGAGCATCTCTGGAAGACAGAACCCGAAATGCTCCATCCCGTGTTCATGAAGCTTTATGAGACGGAGGAGAGCCTGGTGGTGCATGCCGAAGTTCCCGGCTTCACGGAAAAGGAACTTAACATCTCTTGTGAACCTTGGCGCCTGGTGATCACTGGAAAGAAAGAGTTCAAGGAGGAAGCAAAGGCAGAGAAGAAAGAAGAAGTGGTTGCCCACATGGAAAAGAGGAATATCTACAAGACAATCAAATTCCCGGTGGAAGTGAAGCCGGACGGTGTCAAAGCCACGCTGAAGCATGGCATCCTCGAAATCACCCTTCCTAAGGCGGAGGTCGTCAAGAAAGTGAAAGTCGAGGTGAAAACCGCTTAGTTCCCAGGGCGTTTCCTCTGTTGGTGCCGTGGCAGGGGGCGTCCTGATATACGGGAGGACGCCTCCTGCATATTTCCGTTGGTACCTGGCATTGACCGGGCCGCCGGCGAATCATACTCTGTATTCGCAATGTCCTATTCCGGGTCGAAACCTCCCAGATTCGCATGGGGTGCATTGCCGCGTCCCTTCCTGGTTTGCGCCGCCATTCTTTTCTGCGCCGCTAGCACCACATACGCGCTTGTGTGGATGCTCAACGTACGTACGTGGGCGACCATGGTCGAGTTAGGCTTCAACCGCACTCACGACGAACAATACGACAAGCTAACGCACTCGGTCGCGGTTGCCGATGTGGTGCGGGCAAGCCCCGCAGAACACATGGGATTGAAGGCGGGAGACAGGATTATCGGCGTCAACGGCCGGGCTCTCGATACTTCCGCTCCGTATGACGAAGCCTATGCTCTTAGCCGCCCTGGCGATCCCGTGGATCTTGTAGTTGTACGCTCTGGAGAGCCTGAGCCTGTCGTCCTGCACGGATTCTTTCGCGCGCGCGCCTCCGTTCGTGCCACGGAGGGGCTAGCAAGATCTTCCATACAGCAGATCGAGGACTCGTTCCCTGTGCTTTTCCTCCTGGTCGGATTCGGTGTTTTGTTTCTGCGTCTTGAGGACCCCAGCGCGTGGCTGTTGGCCTTTCTGTTTACCGCATTTGCAGCGGTTCCAGACATAGAAAATCCCCCCGCGCTTCCACAGGGCACGCATGGGTTCATGTTTGCGTATCGCGCCATCTGGGACGGTATGTTATGCGCTCTGTTCTACGTCTTCTTCGCGGTCTTTCCTGCCTGTTCCCCGTTGAACCGGAGACTTCCGTGGCTGAAATGGCTGGCGCTTGCGCTGGGGGCCATCACGGTGTTGCCGGGCCTGCCGAATGGCAGGCCGGTATTTCCGGCATGGGTGGCAAACTTGATCGGCCAACATGGTTTGCAAGTGCTCCAGTCGAGTACGAGGTATGGACTACTGGGTTTGGGCATGGTCTCCCTTGCGCAAAACGCCTTCCTTTCGTCGACTCCTCCCGAGTCTCGGCGCAAATCCCGCGTCATTTTCTGGGGAATTATCGTTGCGGTGCTGCCCATAGTCCTCCTGCACGCGGCAAGAGACTTCACGGGGTATGAACCCTCCTACTGGGTGAATGCAATTGCCGTCGTCGTACTTTTCCTCTATCCGCTTTCGTTCGCTTACGCCATCATCAAGCATCGTGTGCTTGAAATTCCTGTGCTTCTGCGCCGCAGCGCGCGCTACTTGCTGGTGCAACGTGGGTATTTCGTTCTTTTGTTCTGCGCGGCGCTGCTGACCATTTACCTTTTCACTCATTTTTTCTCCGGGCTCTTCGCGGAGAACTCGCAGTTCGGCATGGTGCTCAGCGCGGCCTTCGGCGTGGCCATGGTGTGGGTCTCCGGACCGTTCGTGAAGCGGGGCACGGATCGGATCGACCGCGCGTTTTTCCGCAGTTCGTACGATGCCCGCATGATCCTGCAGGACCTGGGAGAGAAAGCGCGTACGGTTACGGATCGTCACGATCTCGCAACTCTGCTGGAACTCCACATTGAAAATGCGCTACATCCAAAGTCGCTTTCCTGCTATCTGGATGTCCCGGACGCAAACCATTCTCTTGAGTCCGCAGCCGACTCCCGGGTGCTCACGATCATTCCATCGAATCTGCCGCAACCGAAGTTTCCTTTCCGGTTTGGCGCCCGATTCGTCCTTCGAACGACGGCCACGATTCCCGTGTCGCATCCTTTCCTCATGGATTTGACTAGGCACGGCAAAGCCTGGGACGTTCCGGCACCGGCGGAGGATGAGGCGGCGTCTGAAACGGCGGTCCCGGAGTGTCTGGTACCCATTGTCGGCAGGAATAGCAATCTGATGGGCTTGCTCGTCCTTGGGCCGCGGCTTTCAGAAGAGCCTTACTCCAGTGAAGACAAACGGTTGCTTGAATCCGTTGCCGGTCAAGCCGCAATTTCTTTGGAGAACATGCGCATGGCGGAGCAAATGGCCGACCGCCTGGAGCGGGATCGTCGTGCCGAGCACGAAATGCAAATCGCCAGGGAAGTGCAGAAGCGCCTTTTCCCGCAAGTCATGCCGCCGCTTGCCACGCTCGAATATGCGGGTAACTGCATTCAAGCTCGCCAGGTCGGCGGGGACTATTATGATTTCTGGGATTTTGGCGCGAAGCATCTCGTTCTCGTCCTCGCCGACATTTCAGGGAAGGGAATTTCCGGCGCACTCTTGATGGCGAACCTGCAAGCGAATTTGCGTAGCCGGTCCGCGGTGGCGCGGCAAGATATGTTGAACCGGGATCGCGAAGGCAAATGGCTTCCGGGCTTGCTCAAGTCCGTAAACCAGTTGTTTTACGAGAACACACCCGATGACCGCTACGCGACATTATTTCTTGCCGTCTATGATGACCACTCGCGTCAATTGGAATACGCCAATTGCGGCCACAATCCGCCGCTGATCTTGCGCGCCACGGGTGAGGTGGAGCGTCTGGAGGCGACCGCGACGGTCATCGGCTTGTCCGCAAACTTGGAATGCACGACGGAGACCGTGACGCTCCAGCCGAACGACGTCCTGGTTATCTACACCGATGGGGTTACAGAAGCGAATGACGCTCTCGGAAACGAGTTTGGCGAACAACGGCTCGAAACCGTTGTTCGAAAGAATTTTACCGCTACGCCGACAGAGATGCTGATCGCTATTCAGGACGCGGTGCAGAAGTTCAGTGTCGGCGAACAGTTCGACGACCTGACGCTTGTCGTCGCCCGCGCCCTTTAGCTTCCTGATACGCCCATCTCCATATTGACGTCTTCTTTTTTTTCACTTCAAATGTCACGATTTTTCGGATGAACCCGGCGAATTGCTCTTCAGCGCCGCGAGGAGCGCGCTCCCGTTCGGGCTTCCCAAGCCCGTGCACGCATCCCAACCCGGGCCAGCCGAATAATCGCCATTGTTCCCGAAAGTAATATCGTGAAACGTTGCTTCTGCTTGCGCGGCATACAACAGGGGATTCACGTAGCCCACATTGGTTCCAAGCGCCTGGTTGATGCACGCCAGCAACCCCGCCCACAAGGGAGCCACCGCACTCGTGCCACCGATGACGGTTTGCTGACCATCGACGACAACGTTGTACCCTGTTTCTGGATCCGCGTCGCCCGCGACATCTGGCACCCCGCGGCCGACGAAGCCGTTCGGGGCACTCGGCACTTTGGCGCTCTGCTGAAAACTTGGAAGCGCAAAAGACTCACTGACGCCGCCACCGGTTGCCCCCTCATTCGAAGAAAGCTCATTCCAAACCTGCTCACTTGCGATGGAAGTGCCGGAGAGCGTCAGTCGTGTGCCTCCGCAGGCCACCACATAGGGACTGGAAGCAGGGAAATCGACAGTCGGCGTTCCACTGGTGCTGCCATCGGTTGCGCCGTCGTCGCCGGCCGCCGCCAGAACCGTGACGCCCATGGTCGAAGCATCCTCGCAAGCAGAATTCAGAGCATTGCGCGCTTGATCCGTCCAGGAACTTTCCGGCCCGCCCCAACTGATGGAGATAATCGATGGTTTCAGGGTTGTGTCATGCACCGCCGTTGAGACCGCGTCGATGAATCCCTGATCCGTGTTGGGCGCGAAATAGGCGGCAAGCCGTGCCCCCGGAGCGACCGCCCCGGCCACCTCGATGTCCAGCTCGACCTCCCCATCAGATCCGCTCGGATCGCCCGTGGGAGAGTTCGTGGCTCCGTCGACGGAAACGGATGTGATGCTGGGCGGGGCAATGCCAAGGTTCGCGAAAAAAGAATCGAGGTCGCTTGTGTTGTAGCCACCTCCCAGCTCAATCACGGCAATGCATTGCCCAACTCCGGTTTCGCCGGAGGGGAAGCTATAAGCTTGTGCAATTTGAACAGGAGAGTAGGACTCGGCCCCGGCTTGCTGCGCATTGCTCTTGCGGATCCGAAAATGTGCCCTCGCTTGCGGACGATTGTCCAGCCCGAAAACGCCCTGGACGATCTGCTTGAGCGCAGAAGGAATCGTGAGCGCTCCCGTGCGGCAGCGGTACGTGCCGGAGTAATCGCGCAAATGGCGCAATTGCGTGCCGAAAGCGGAATTGAAAGCCTGTACCGTGCCCCCAAGCTTCACTATGCGCCGCGCAGGCTCTTCGCTGGCGACCGTCAGACCATGCTCGGCGGCAAATGCCCGCACCTTCTCAAGATCGTTCGCGGAAGCGCCATGAATGCTCGCGAACTCCTCGCGGGAAAGATATTTTCGTTTGCGCAGCGGCTGGGCGCTCATTTTTGCCGCTGATGAGAATTGGGAAGCCCTCGATCCGCGCCGCAGGAAGACGCTGACTTCCATCTGTTGATTTGGGTCGGCCGGACCTATGTCCCGGCCACCCGGCAGCGCGGCACGTGCGCTACCCTGAATCTCTACCCGGTTTTGTCTCTTTGCCATGAAATGCCTCCACGAAGGGGTCAAAGGCGCGAATGCCGGGCAAAAAAAGTATAGCGTGAATCGGGCAGGCTACAGGATATGGAAGAGCAGATTTCTCCTTTGACATGCGTGCCGCGACAGAATAGAAAAGCAGGATACCTATGGTAAGGAGTCGGCCATGACGAGGGACCTTTCGCGAAGGAAATTTCTCGAGAGAGTTGGCGTGGGCACAGCCGCCGGAATGGGCTATTCGCTATTGGGCGACTGGACAGTGGCACGCTCGGGAGGGCCGAATGCACTGCCCACGCGAACTCTCGGGCGCACCGGAGCGAAAGTATCCATCCTCGCGTTTGGATGTGGCAGCCGCTTTCTGATGTATGACGACGAAGCCGAGGCGCTCGCCGTCCTGAATCACGCCATCGATCAAGGCATCACCTATCTTGACACCGCATACTCCTATGGCGACGGCAAAAGTGAAACACGCGTCGGCAAAGTGATGGCCACGCGGCGCAATGACGTTTGGCTGGCCACGAAAATCCCGGATCGCACCCGAGATCAGTTTATCCGGCGGCTCGAAGGCAGCCTGAAGCGACTGCAAACAGACCATGTCGATCTTCTGCACATCCACAGCCTGGGCCGGGCCGAGGATCTGGCGAAAATCGAAGCTCCCGACGGTGCATTGAAGGGACTGCTCGAAGCGCGCGACCAAAAGATGGCTGGCGCGATCGGCATGACCAGCCACACCGACGGGGAAGTGCTGGCGCAGGCTATCCAGAGGCACGACCTGGATTGCGTGCAGATGGCCTTGAACGCTTCACAAAATGGCAAATTTGAAGAACTCGCCCTCCCGGTAGCACGGGCGAAAAATCTGGGCGTCATCGCCATGAAAATTACCGGCCAGGAATTCTTGCTGGGCAGCGCCGATGGCAAGAGCAACATCCAGTCTCTGTTGCGATACTCCATGAGCCTGCCCGTAACCACCGCCGTTGTGGGCATGCCGCACAAGGAAATGTTGGACCAGAATATTGAGATCGCGCGCACATTTACGGCGCTGCCCGATAGCGAAATGGAAAACCTGCGGAAGAATCTGCAACCCTCCCGCGAGGGCCTGGAAAAAAGGCTCACTGGCCACCACGACGGCCCCACCGTGACGCCTCATATGTTTTGGGCGTGAACCGATCAGGCTGCAACCTCCGCGATTCAGGGAAGAGGCTTCTTCAGTGCTTCGGCGATGCCAGCCTCGGCGAGGGGCGCCATGATTTCGTATCCGGCTTTGTTCGGATGTACGCCGTCGGGGCTAAGCTCAGCCTTCATTCCGCCTTCGCCGTTCACCATGCTGACGTAGTAGTCCACATAGGTGTAGCCGTTCTTCCCCGCATAGGTCTTGATCCAGTCGTTCAGCGCCTTGATCTTGGGAACGGGTTCAAGACCAGGGTGCCAGCGAAAATCGCTGGCGGGCAGAATCGAACATAGAACCACTCGAATACCGTTGGCCCGCGCCAGTTCACTCATAGACGCGATATTGTCGCTGATCTCCCCCGGGGTCGTTTTTCCCGTGTTCTCGGCAATGTCGTTTATGCCAGCCAAAATGACGACCGCCTTGGGTTGCAAATGGATCACGTCTTGTCGGAAGCGCACCAGCATCTGCGGCGTGGTCTGGCCGGAAATGCCGCGGTTGATATAAGGCTTGCCGGGAAAGAACTCGCCGCGGTCGGGAGAGCTTACTGGTCCTTTCGCACCCCAGCCTTCCGTAATGGAATCTCCCATAAAGACAACACGCGCTTCATCCGCTGCAGGCGGCGGAAGCTCCTTATCCGCTTCACGGTATTTCGAGAGGTACGCCCAATCGTTGTAGACGCGCTCCAACTGTGATTGCTGGTATGGCGTTAGCTTCTCCCACCCTGGCGGCGGAGTTTCCGCGGGTTTCTGGTTCTGCGCTGAAGCAGAGGGTTGCGTTTGCGAAAACGCAACAAACGGAAAATCACAAAATACCGCCATCAGGAAACTGACAACGAGCCCGCGAAAGAACTGACCGTGTCTGTCCACCGAGTTATCCCCCCTGTGCGTTCGTAAGAAAGCTTCTTGCCCCTTCGAACCTGACATTCTAATCCTGGTCGCGAACCGTGTTGAAGGCCACATTCGAAAAATACTTGTTACAACCGCTAACCAACTTCAGGCGCAGCCTTCTCCCCGCCGAAAGATTTCGATACTATGGGGTTACCCCAGAAGTGTCTGGCCCGACGGAGCCCGCGAAATGCGGGTAAGTCAACGCCACGAAAAAGGAAAAAAGAATGAACACAATCGTCTGGAAGCAGGTGGTTCGTTCCCTGTTGTTTGGAGTGTTCTTGCTGGGACTGTGCTCCGGGGTTTTCGCGCAAGTCAGCGTAGGGATTTCCGTGAATTTTGCGCCGCCCCCCTTGCCGGTGTACGAACAGCCCATTTGCCCGGGTGATGGGTACATCTGGACGCCGGGATATTGGGCTTGGGATGGCTTTGAGTATTACTGGGTTCCCGGGACGTGGGTGCTTGCGCCGCAAGTCGCTTATCTGTGGACGCCACCCTGGTGGGGCTGGAGCGGCGGCGTGTATCTCTTTCACGCGGGCTATTGGGGACCGCATGTTGGCTGGTACGGCGGGATCGTCTACGGATTTGGCTATTTCGGTCATGGATTCGAAGGCGGGCGCTGGGATGGCGGCCACTTCTTCTATAACCGCGAAGTGACGAACGTAAACGTTACCGTCATCCATAACGTGTACAACACGAAGGTAGAAAACATAACCGTCAATCATGTCAGCTATAACGGCGGGACCGGAGGAATCGAGGCCCGGCCCACGGCGCAGGAGGAAGCCTACTCGCGCGAGCATCACATCGGGCCCGTTGCCGCGCAAACACAACACGTGGAAGCGGCGCGCTCGAATCCGGAAATGCGCGCGTCTTCGAATCACGGTATCCCGCCGGTTGCGGCGACGGCTCGTCCGGGAGAATTCACCAATCGGGAAGGCGTTGTGCCGGCGAAAGAAGCTGGCGGTCACTACGAAGCACCGGCGAACCGCGGAACAGAGGCCGTGCACCCGCACGAACTTGGGTTCTACCAGCGCCCCGCAGAACCGAACACAGGAAACGCAAAGCAGAATCAGAAATACCAGCAGCAACAGCAGCAGCTCTATAACCGCCAGTACCAGGAACGCCACCAACTCCAGCAGCAGCAGGAGCAGGAGCACCAGAACCTGGAGCGCCAAAATGGGAACGAGCAGCAGAAACAGCAAATGGAACAGCAGCACAAGCAGCAGACGCAACAGATGTACCAGCGACACGTCCAGGAACAGCAGCAGATGCAGCAGCACCAGGCGCCGCAGCAATCCGGGCAGCATCATCACTAGCCTATGGTCGCAGCTTCGGGGCAGGTCTCGAAGGGGGCCTGCCACGATTTGTATTCACGCCATTACATTCTGCGGTGTTACACGTGAATCCAGTGGAGAAGGATGAGGGCCAATGTGCCGGATCCAGCTTGGCCATTACCCGATTATCCACCAAAAGGCGCAACTTGAATCGGCGAGACTGACTCTTCATCGCGCCGGCCTACAGGCATGCAAATACAGAAGAGTCGCCGCTGTTGCTTTGCGACATCAACATTCAGGAAATGTACAGCGTCAGGTGTGGACCCTCGCGCAGAACCACGTTCTGGAATTCCTCCGCCATGCATCTCAGTTCGGAGGGAAGTTGCGCGCTTCAATCGACCAGTGGCGTGCGGCGAAGGCGCGTCCTAGAAGCACGTTTTGGAATTGCAGACTCCCTCCGCTCGAAGTAGAGAACATCTGACGAGGCTCCAGGCTCAGTTGCAGTTCCGTTTTGCTGTCAGGTAACACCAGGAAGGGATCGCTATCGCCATTCCACAAGGGGATCACAATCTCTGGAACCTCGTTGGGGAATCTGAGCGGCTCGGCCTGTCCATCCGCCGTTATGGTGCAATTCCAATGCGAGTCTCCGCACCGACTTTCCGCAGAACGTACCTCCGTGCCGGATTGCGAGTCAGAAACAAATTGCAGGCGAATTTCCTTGTAACTCCCTGCGGGGATAATCGCATCCTCAAACAGAACTTCGGACAGGGAATTGCCGGTCAAATCCAGCTGTCGCGACTGTTTTGCGAAATCAGGAGCAAGGTCCAGCCATTCCGCTGAGTCCGCGCCAACCGCAGCACTAGCGTGGATTTGAACGCCCCGCAAGGCCACGAAGATGTGAGCTACCCGGTTTGCAGCCGGACAGGTCTCGCATATCGGCGCCCTGAGGACCGCGCCATTCATGGTGCCCATCGAAGGCGAAGATGCACAGACTGGCGGCGGATTACTCGCGACGATGACGGCACCGCCGACACCGTTGTTGGAAAACGCAAAGAAACAAGAATTGCCGCAGCCCGCCGTGGCAATAACGCAAATGGTCACACAACAACACCAATGAAGAAGGAGATTGTATCGAGGAAACCGCATGGAGTGACTCCAGGCCGCTTTCTTTGGCGGGGCACCGAACCGGCCTCTCGGTTCCGGATTCTACTCCCGTGGGCTATGATTGCCGAGCCCAAAATCTCGCCGCCTTTGACCGTCACAGTCTAGTACGGCTACATCCGGAAATTTATTGCGAGCGAACTCGTATTGGGCCGTGTCAAGCCGCAATTCATCTTCTGCCCAGCAATAGCGAAACCCCGGCACTAAACCGGAAGTTATTCTGCCGGTTGCTTAATCCGTCCGGAATCTTTGTCAGGAAATACTCCGCCTGTACCGGGCGGATCGATACGTGCTCCGAAACTCGAATATCCAACCCTCCGCCGACGGTCATCGCGAAATTATTCTGCCATCCGGAACTCTCAATTCCCGAACTCGTTGCAACGCCTCCGACAAGCACCTGACCAAACAGAGTCATTTTCGCTCGGCGCAGACTCGCCCTCGGCCCAAACAGGTAGGGCACGGCTGCTCCAGATGCCCTGGAATTGGTTGCCCAAATGCCGCTCACATCTCCGAGAACGCCGAACCAATTGTTCAGGTTGAACACCAGCTGACCGCCGCCCCCGTTGCCATTGAACGTTTGCGACGGAGGTTGACCGCTCACATTTGCGTTGACATTAAACCGCACATAGTCGTAGCCCCCGTACAATTCGATCCTGGGAGTGGAAATGTCCTCCTGCGCTCTGGCTGAGGGAGTAGCCCACGCGGCCGCGGTGAAAATCAAGGACACAACCAGCTTTTTCATGGCTCGATCCACCTCTAAGCCATCATGAATTTAGCGCTAGGAATTCCCCGGGTCGGAAAGTCAGCCAGTGTGAAGCCTAATCGTGTTTCTGCGTTGCCCGGTGCCTGCATGAAGTTACAAATGATCCAATAGGATTGCGACACCAGACGGAGCGATCACCCCCACACACGGCGAGCCGTATCCGCGACAAGCCGCAATTTGGCCCACTGGTCGGCTTCGGTGAGCAGGTTTCCTTCCGCAGTCGACGCGAATCCGCATTGAGGGCTGAGCGCGAGGTTCTCGATGGGTACGTACTTATTAGCTTCTTCGATTCGCTTTACAAGCATGTCGGGATCTTCCATGCGCGGAACTTTGCTGCTGACGAGACCCAACACCACGGTCTTGCCTTTGGGCACAAATCGCAGCGAATCAAAGGTGCCGGAACGCTCGTCGTCGTATTCCAGCAGAAAACGATCGACGGCCAGTGTCCCAAACAACTTCTCTGCAATCGCGTCGTAACCGCCTTCGGCATACCAGTGGCTGCGGTTATTTCCCCGGCATAAGTGGATGCCGAGGGTAACGCCAGTGTTCCGCGCCGCAAGAAAGCAGACATTATCCGCCCGCACGGCTTCCTCGAGTGCTTCCTCGGGCTCCACGCGCATTTCGGTCTTGATCCACGCCCGCCATTTGGGATCCATGTAGTAGCTGTAGCGCGGCGCATCGATCTGAATGTAGCTTACCCCTTCCCTCGAGAGTTCTTGCAACTCACTTTTCATGATCTCCACAACGTCCCAAAGCAACGCCGAATGATCCCTGTAGATCCTGTCCGTGACGCCTCTCTTGAAAGAGATGGCGGGAAATTGCGTGGCGCTGGGGAGCGTTATTTTGATGGGCAGAGGGCTATTGGCTTTGAGAAAGGGAAGCTCATGACCCGTAAGCGGCCGCACCTGGCGCAACTTGGTTGTCACTATGCCAGTAACGCTGCTGACCGCCGCGTCGCCGGTTGGACCTTGCCAGTTTCTGCCAACAGCGTCCGCCAGGTCGAACCCTTCCACGGCGTCCGTGAAATCGCTCATGAAATTGCGACGGCGAAATTCTCCATCCGTAGCCACTGCAAGTCCCAGTTCTTTCTGCTTGGCAAAAACCCGCCGGATCTGTTCATCCTCGACCTGGCGCAGGTGCTCAGGGGCCGCGTTTCGCCTAGCTTCCAGCAATTCCGGGGGCCGGAGGAAGCTGCCAATGTGATCCGCTCGAAAAGGTGTGGACATCGGGAAAATGTTTCTTATTTCGATTTCTTGGAGTTTGCGGGTTTCGGCGCGAAGTAGCCCTGTCGCGCCACCAGCTTCAGCCCTTCTTGGTCCACTCTGACTTTCAGTGGATGATACGCGCCGTCCAGCTTCACGTTCTGGAGTGAGAGCTCGAGCAGGTACACATACTCCGGCACGGCTGCAAGTGTCTGGAGTCCTCCTTGCAGGTCGTTGCTGTTGTGGAAGTATGTGCCGCCCGTCCCGTCCGCCAGTTCGGCCATGACATCCTCGTTCAGCACCATGGAGTAGCTGTGATATTGGGTTTCCGCTTGTTCGGCCCGTGGCGAGCCGCGTCCTTGTTCCCCGGCATCCTCAGTGAGTGTATACATTCCGCGGGCATCTACAGCATTGATGGTCACATTCGACTGCGCCGCGATGTCCAATATCTGTGATTTCTCGAACACAGCATCGGGCGTTACGGTTAGGAAGCCCGGTGAGAGGAAGATGAGCGTTCGCTGGCCGGGCATGGCGCCCATCTTGCGGACTATCTCTCTGATAAAACCGAGAGATCTGCGAACATCCTCGTCCCCGAACTGAAGAGATTCCGTCGCGGCATTCTCGACCAACCCTTCGGCCACTTCCTTCGAACAGTCGCAGCAGTTCAGCGTGGTCTGCACGGCCATGTCGAGAGCCATGAAATCGTGTTTGTTCCGGATGCGATCCGCTTCATAGTAGCCGATATTCGGGCACATGCGTCCGAGGGGGCGCGCAAGGCTCTGCACTTTCAGGTTCATAATGGCGTCTTGCAGTTTCGTGGTGTCCTGCGTGAGCCCACTGCTCGTGCCGGATAGTGAAACTACAGCGGCTTGATCCGTTGGAGCCAACGTACCGGCGACCATCTTGCTTGCGGCTTTTTGAAGCACATTCAAGTCATTGGGGCTCACATGGGTGTCGTCGAACAAAAAAACAAGAAATCGGTTGGAAACCGGGCGGGGTGCATCGGAAACCGCAGCCGGGGGTGAAGCCGGCCCTGAAACGATCGGCGACGGTTCCGGGCTCGCGTGATCCTGATCTGCGCTGGCCCGTCTTTGAATACTAAACCCGGAGATCATCTGCGGTTTGTTCTTATCGAGGACCTGGAAATCCTCCCTTTTCAGATCTCCCACCGAGCGGCCCTGCGAATCCCGCACCACAACCGGTACCAGCACAGCGTTCACGTTGACAACGATGGTAGGGGATGCAGCCGGCCTTGGAACTTGCGTGTCCTGCTGTGCCAACAGCACCGGGCAAAGCATGAAGATGCAACAGATTCGAAGCAGGGTCGTGTGGAACCGAAATCCGGGGTCCATGTTGATCGCTAGATTTTATCCCTATGCACCGGTTTCCGTAAGAATCAAGCATTCGGTAGTTGCTTGCACCGCAGACCCGGGCCACGGGCTTCACGGCTGTGGGGATAGAAGGCTTGTCATTGGGACGGAACTTCAGCGGTAAATAGAACTCAGGGATTCTCAATCAGAGACAAGTCCGAGTTTGCTCCCCCGGCGAGCGGCTCCTGAGAGTGAGAGGCATCGGCGGCCAGGACGGAATTGGCATGGTCTCGCTGAGAAGGAGATAAATGATGTGATACCTGCTTGAGGTGGGCCATGGCGGATGTGTCTCCCGCAGCCAAGGCCCTCGAATACCAGAGATAGGCGTCCACGTAACTGCGCGGAACTCCTAGGCCATGCTCACAGAGATAAGCGTAGTTCATCGCCGCATGGGGGAGTCCTTGTTGGGCAGCGAGCAGTGCCCAGTGTGCAGCCTGCGCATAGTCCACGGGAACGCCAACGCCTTGAAAATACAGGCGCGAAAGGTTTGCCTGTGCGGCGGCCACACCTTGCTCCGCCGCCGAGTGAAGCCACTCCACCGCCTTTGCCAGATTAATGTCCGTGCCGTAGCCACGATAGTAGGCGGCTGCCAGATTGTACTGTGCCACCGCATTGCCATGGAGTGCGGAAGCGCGATAGGCCTCAAAAGCAAGCGTCATGTCTTTGGGAACGCCGCGTCCATTGTGATATAGCCCGCCCAGATTGTTTTCGGCCGGTGCGTATCCCTGTTGCGCAGCAGCCCGGTAATATTCAGCGGCCTGAGCGTAGTCCACAGGTACGCCTTTCCCTTTTTCATAGAGATAGCCAAGCAGGAATTCCGCAGGGGCGAAATGCCGACTAGCTGCAGATCGAAGTGGCACGACAGCGGAAACGGGATCGGGATGAGGCGAGAAGAGCAAGGAACAGGCAAGCTTGTATTGTGCTTCCGGCTCTCCTTTAGCAGGAATGGTCGGAAGCACGATCCGAGAAACGGGGTTGTCCAAACCCTGCGGTGTAGAAAAAGCGAATGAAGTATTGGGCCTCGAGATGAAGAGAGGCAGAAAGAGAAGGAGTACAAGCCGGGACATGCGAACGAGATTTGGAGCCAACATATTTAGAGTGACCTCCCTGACGTACAGATGACGGCGTTCCCCTTTGTCTCAGCGGCAAAGACACAACGGCTGCTGCAGCGCGGGGAGCGGGAGGCACACCACGACCGACGCGTGAAACGAGCGGGATGGCGAGCCCGCAGTGAATGCGGAATATTACACAGCCCTTCGAGGCACGCGATAAGCGTGATGCCCTACTGGACCACTGCGCTCGCCTTAAGCGATACCGGTTAGACGAGTAGCGTTCAGGATTAGTTCAGCAGAGGACAAATTTTTTACAAATCGCGGCAACCGACAGACGGGACAGAGGTTCACACGCAGTGAGATCCCGTGTTTGCTGCGTGCCGATAGCAGATTCGTCACACACGGTAGGCGAATACCCAAACCCGTGGTGTGATGAATTAATGCACGACCAAGGCTTAAGAGAACGTCGACGCACCCGGCGGGTGCGGATGAAACAGGGTATACGGGTGCGTCCCTCGAACCCCAAAGACGGACCCTTTGAGGAGATTGGCGCCACCTCCAACATCTCGCAGGACGGCGTCTATTTCGTCACGAAACACACGCACTACCGCGAGGGAATGCGCCTGTTTGTGACCGTACCCTACCACTCCCCCATGAGCCCGCAGAACTACGAATACCTCGGCCAGGTTGCACGCGTAGAAAATCTGGAAAATGGCCAAAGGGGCGTAGCCGTGCGGTTTCTGCCCTCCACGAAGAAGCCGCTTTCCTGAAATCAAGCCCTTCCGGAGAATCCTATCTTTCAACCTGCGGACATTGTGACTGGTTCCACGGCCTAAGAGCGAATTCTCGCAACAGGGAACCGCTGCGGGGTGGCGCAAACTAGAGACGTGCGATATTCTGAAATATAAAGAGGTTGTGAAGACTTCCCAAGCAGCACGTACCCCTTACAGGGAAAACGCTTATGAGTGAAACAAAACTAAGTGCGCCCGAAACCAAGGAAGTGCCGACTGCGCCCAAGTCTGCGCGGCCGACTTGGAAGCCTGCGGGCAAGGTTCAGACTGGCGAGCAGCCTTTCACCTACCCTTTGAAGCGGGAATTTGTGGAACCCGATTGGCGCCGTCTGCCCGGATATAAAGACGTCAGCAAGGAAGAGTGGGAAACCGCCCTCTGGCAGAGGCGCCACACCGTCAAGAATTTGGGCGAGTTGAAATCGGTGTTCGGCGAATTGCTGCCGGAGACGCTGCTGGCGAGCCTCGAGCGCGACACTAAAGAGCGCGCCACCATGTCCATGCTGATTCCTCCTCACATGCTCAACACCATGGACGAAAAGGACTTGTGGAACGACCCGGTCCGCCGCTACATGCTGCCGGCGTTTGACGACCGTCATCCCGAATGGCCCAGCCATCCCAGGGCGAGCCGCGACTCCCTCCACGAAGCTGATATGTGGGCCGTGGAAGGCCTGACGCACCGCTATCCGACAAAGGTCCTGGCGGAACTGCTTTCGACCTGCCCACAGTATTGCGGGCATTGCACACGGATGGACCTCGTTGGCAACGATGTCCCGCAGGTGGTGAAGCTGAAGTTCCAGATCCCGCAGAAAGATCGCTATCAGCAGATGCTCGATTACCTTCGTGTGACACCCTCCGTTCGCGACGTGGTCATCAGCGGCGGTGATATCGCGAACTCCCCTATCAGCGCTTTGGAGGACTTTGTCTCCAGGTTAATGGACTTGCCGAACATCAAGGACATCCGGTTGGCCACCAAGGGCCTGATCGGTATTCCCCAACACTTCCTGCAGAGCGAAGTGCAAGCTGGGCTCGACCGTCTGGCGAAAAAAGCACGTGAGCGCGGCATCGACATCGCCGTGCACACGCACGTGAACAATGCGCGGCAGGTGACGCCTTTGGTGCGCAAAGCCGTGCAATCGCTCCTAAACATGGGTTATCGAGATGTGCGCAACCAGGGAGTGTTGCTTCGCGGCGTAAATACTTCTCAGAAAGAGATCCTCGATCTCTGCTTCATGCTGCTCGATTACGGCAAGATCATGCCCTACTACTTCTATCAGTGTGACATGATCCCGAATGCGGAGCACTGGCGGCTGGCGATTCACGAAGTGCAACAGCTGCAGCACGACATCATGGGGTATCTCCCCGGTTTTGCCACTCCGCGCATGGTTTGCGACGTGCCTTTTGTCGGCAAACGCTGGGTGCATCAGGTGAAGGAGTACGACCGGCAACTCGGCATCTCTTATTGGACGAAGAATTACCGCACTGGCATCGAGGCTGATGACCCCGAGGCTTTGAGCCGCCGCTATGAGTACTTTGACCCGGTCTATACCCTGCCAGAACAGGGGCAACGGTTCTGGCGCACCGAAAGTGTGCAGCAGACGCTATCGAAGTAGCCTCTCGGTAAGCCTATTCACATGACAGCAAGAAATCCGTGCCACGCTGAAGCTTGCTGAGCCCGAGCAATTTCATTGCGCTAACGAACCGGTTTGTTTACGATACGGTTCTCATAAGTAACATCCAGACAGAGCTGTACTTGCCGGGAAGACGAATATGGTCGCCCAGAAAGTCAACTCGGACGTTCCCCCCACCCTGAAGAAACCGGTCCGGCTGACCATCTACCTGGCCCTGAGCTGCGCGATTCTTTGCATTTCTGATAACACAAAACTGCAAGCCGCACGGCACTCCGATACCGACAATCCCGAACGCAAGCATGTGCTGGCTCTGATGCCGGAAAACCTCGGTTTCGAAGGCAAAATGAAGTTCGTCCAAGGCCTAAGCGAAGTCCTGGAGGTTCCCGAGGCGGTGGAGCTATACACGGAATCGGTCGATTTGGATCTACTGAGAGAACCCGCAAACGCAGCCGAAGTGGCGAATATCTACCGCGCGAAGTTCAAAGGTGTGAAGCTGGACCTGATCATCGCTGGCCAGCGTCCACTGCTGGAATTCCTCCTGGCAAACCGGCAGACCCTTTTTCCAAAGGTGCCGATTGTCTTCGGCATGATTCCCAAAGACATCCCAGTGCCCACAGTCCGCTATCCAGGCGTCACCGGCAGCGTGGCGGTCCTCGACTACGGAAAGACTGTGGAACTGGCCCTCGCGCTGCAACCGCAAACCGAGCGCATCATTCTGGTTTCGGGCTCCTCGGCGCGCGACAAATGGCTCCAATGGATCGCCAAGGAACAATTCCGCCCGCTTGAAAAGCGCCTGGAGTTCGTCTACTGGGAAGGGTTCACACCCTCGGAACTAAAGGATCGTTTTCAGCAACTTCGCGAGACGGACGTCCTCTTTTATTTGACGGAGTCCCAAGACAGGGAAGGACACGCATATTCTCTTGAGCAATACCTGGACCGCGTTGCCCCGTCATCACCAGTCCCCCTTTATGGATCCCTGACCCAACTTCTTGGCCGCGGGATTGTCGGGGGCAACCTTTACGACCACAGCGAAGAAGCTCGCGTCATTGCCGAACAGGCAAAACAGGTTCTTGCGGGCAAACGGCCGGAAGACATTCCGCTCGCCGATGTGAAGATGAACCCTACTGTTGATGCTAGGCAGTTGGAGCGCTGGCGTATTCCGGTCTCGCGCGTTCCGGCTTGGGCGGAAATTCGTTTCCGGGAGCCCCCCCTTTGGAAAAGGCATCGCGTTGCTATCGTGGCCATAGCCGCCTTTATTGGGTTCGAAACCGGACTACTTTTCCTGCTCTGGATGCAGATCCAAAAAACAAACGCTGCGCGACGCATGGTGGAACTGCGCTACGCCACGGAACGCGTGGTGACCGAATACTCCGAGAAATTCACACACTGTTCTCCCGAGGATGTCGAAGGACGGATCCAGGAAGGGCTCGGGGCCATACGGCACACCAAAGAGGCGGAATGGGCACAGTGGCTCACCATCGAACCCGGCACCGCCGAGATCGGCAAGAGTTTTACCAGCCGGGATGAGGCAATTCCTGAAGAGTCTGCCCTCCGCTTGGGTCCAAACACGCCCTGGCTGATGGAGCAGATAGAAGCCGGGCAGATTATCGCGATCACCAGTCTGAAGCAGATTCCGGAACATGCAAGTGTGGACCGGAGTTATCTGGACTCGCTCGGTGTCGAATCTCTGTTAGTCATCCCTTCGAGTTCGAATCACGGCGCCAAGAGTGCCCTTGTGTTGGCTTGCCGCGAGCGGGGCAGAGAATGGCCGCGCGCCGTAATCGCTCGCCTGAGCACCATGGGGAACCTGTTTGGCACTGCCCACCACCGGCGCCGCGCGGAAGTGGAACTAAGGGAAAAGAAAGAATGGCTGGAGATGGCTCTCGAAGCGTCGAAAACGGCTCTGTGGGATCTGGATTTGCTGACGGGCAACGTGCGGTGGTCGCAAAGGGACGATTCTTTATTGGGGAAAGCCCCGCTTGAGCTCGAAGTGTCCTGGGAGAAGTTTCTGGAACGCGTTCCGGAAGAGGATCGCGACGATCTTTACAGGCGCACCTTAGCCAGACTCGAAGATCAATCCGGAAACGACAATTTCCTCACCGAGTGGAGGTATCACGAGCCGGGAGGCAGCGAGCGGTGGGTGCTTTTTCGCGGCCGCGTCTATCGCGACTCCCATGGACGGCCTCTCCGGCTCCGCGGCGTGAATGTGGACATCACGGAGTTGAAGGAAGCCAGGTCTGAACTTGTGGAACTTACGGAACGATTGATTCAGGCGCAAGAGTCCGAACGCCAGCGGCTTGCTCGCGAACTGCACGATGACATCGGCCAAAGGCTCTCCTTGCTGATCATCGGATTGGACCGTTTGCGCCATGGTCTGCCATTGGGAACCCGTGCGCTGCGGGAAGAATTGGGCGCATCTCTCCAGGAAGCGGGTCAGCTGGCGACGGACATTCACGGCCTGTCGCACCAGTTACATTCTTCGAAATTAAAACATCTTGGCCTGAAGGCGGCTTTGCGGGAATTATGCACTCAGGTCGCCCGGCAGCACGGAGTCGAGGTTAACCTGCAAGCAGGGGTGATTCCAGGAGAGGTATCCGAGGAGCGCGCGCTGTGTTTATATCGTGTCGCTCAGGAGGCGCTTAACAACGCCGTGAAACACAGCGGGTCAACGACGATTGACGTGGAACTCGCGGCTATTCCGAACATGCTGCAGTTGAAAGTCAGAGACCACGGCGCGGGGTTCGACGTGAATCACCACGCGGCTGGTGTGGGACTGGCCAGCATGCGCGAACGGATCCGCATGGCCGCCGGTAAATTGCATATTTCGTCGAAGCCAGGGCAGGGAACGGAGATCGTGACAGAAGTGGCTCTGGAACAAGTGGAGAAGCAGTTCAGCGCAAATTGATCTGACGAAACGGCGCTATGCGGACCGGACATCAGCTCTGGTTCACCAACTTTTGTTTCATGGCAAACCGCAGAAGTTCCGAGTTGTTCGCCAGTCCAAAGTCCTGCATGATGCGATATTTGTGAAAAGCGACCGTGCGTGTGGCTACATTGAGGATCGCGGCCGCCTCCTTCATTGTGTGCCCCTCGGCGAGAAGCTGAAGAACTTCGCGCTGGCGGGGGGTGAGCGTGCGTGCCGCTTCCGAGCGTGAGTCGCGCGCCACGATCTCGGCGATGGCCTCTTGCAACGCTGGAGTCACGTATTTCCCTCCCCGCAGAACGTCGCGAACCGCTTTCAACAACTCGCTGCCCGCGGATTTCTTGAGCAGGTAGCCGGAAGCCCATTTGTTCATGGTCTCCGCGGCAATTTCCGGATCTTCGTTCATGGTCAGGACGATAATCTTTATCTTGGGCAGAACTTGTTTGAGCTGCTCGCTTGCATCCAGGCCGTTCAGAAGCGGCATGTTGAGGTCCACCAGAACGAGCTCCGGATTGACCTGCGGGGCCATACGCAGCAAGGCGCGGCCATCGGCGACCATGCCCACCACCTCACACTCGGGCTCGAGCAGCCGCTTGAACGCCTCCGCCACCAGAGTGTGATCATCCGCGATCAAAACGCGTGCCTTCGTCAATCTGGTCCTCCACCACAGAAATCCAATGTAGAGCATCGTATTGAAATTTGAAGGAAATGAAAAGGAAAGGAATGAAGGTCAGTCGATCACAAACAAGAAGATGTATGACATGCCGAAGGCTATTCTTGGTTTACAAACACTGAAAACAGATTTAGAAGGATGTGCCAACTGTCGAGCAACCCAAACCGGCCCAGAAATTCTCCGCCCAAGAATTTCTAGATGCACTCCGCCCCGTTTAAAAACGAAACGATTCTGCGAACCGTTCGGGCTGCTCGAAAGTGGGCACACCAGCGAGAACCGACAAACGGAAAGAAGGAAACCTCTGTGGAGCCCCACGCTTCGAGGGCAGAAGGATGAGGCAGAGGGAGTAGATTGGGAACTGTCAATAGTTACAGTTCTTTCCCAGAATCCGAATCGGCTAGCAAGGACCAGACTGCGCGCGGGTCGGATTCGAGCGTCAACAAAATCCTTATTCTAAAGGCAAACTATCATTTCTGTCAGTTGTAGCAATCCCTTGAGTCGATTAAATGTGAAAACAATCTTCATGATGCTGAGGATGAGATAGGAGTTCCCATGGGTTTGCGGCCCCGGATTCTTTTGGCCGACGATCATCTCGGAATGCTGGTGAATGCCGCGAATATTCTCCAGAACAAGTTCGATATTGTGGGAGCAGTGGCCGACGGGCGGTCGGCAGTGGACGCGGCCTGCGAGTTAAAGCCGGATCCTGTTGTCATGGACATTGCCATGCCGGGGCTGGACGGCTTGGACGCGGCGAAGGAACTGCGGCAGCGAGGGTCGGCAGTCAAAGTGGTCTTTCTCACGGTGTAGGAAGACGAAGAATACGTTACCGCCGCCTTCGATTGCGGCAGGTTGGCGTACGTGCTGAAGTCGCGAATGTATTCGGATCTGTCCGATGCTATTTCGGCTGCCCTAGCTGGCGGCATTTTCATTTCTCCTCGCGCGATCTGACTCAGGAATTTTCTTCTGCCTGTTTTCCGGAACAATTCCACGACGAATCCTAGTATCGCAGTTATACTGCGGTCAGGAGTAGACCAGGGCCGGTGCCAGCGCAAAAGCCCCCAAATTCTGTTCACAGCCTTGTCGAGAAATTCGTACAGCTTTTTGGGACCCAACCGGTGTTCGTGCAGGCGCCTGGGCGCGTAAATTTGATTGGCGAGCACACCGATTATAACGATGGGTTCGTGCTGCCTGCGGCGATTCAGTTCCGCACGGTGGTGGGCATCGCGCCGCGCGGCGACCAGCGGCTTGTCCTTTACTCAGAGAATTACGACGACCAGTTGGGACTCGACCTTGCACATCTCCTCTCTGCCCCGCGCCGGCACTGGAGGGACTATGTCGTCGGGGTGGCGAGCGAATTGGCCAAGCGAATTCAATTGCCCGGGGCCAGTATCTTGATCGAGGGCGAAGTTCCCCAAGGGGCGGGCTTGAGTTCTTCCGCATCTCTTGAGGTTGCGGTCTGCGAAGCGTTTCTCGAAGTCTCTCACAGGAAATGGAGGGGCAGGAACTCGCGCTCCTATGTCAGCGCGCCGAAAATGAATTTGTTGGTGCGCGTTGCGGAATCATGGATCAGTTTGTTTCCCTTCACGGCCGAAAGCACAATGCGCTTCTGCTCGACTGCCGGTCCCTCGCGTATCATCATCAGCCTATTCCGGAAGAAGTGCGTCTGGTCATCTGCAATACCATGGTGCGCCACAGTGTTGTGCTCATTTCTATCCGCCGCTTCTGCGGTCGGCGACCGTGATGAAATTCATGGTGGGATACGAACTCCTGGCAATGCCGCAGCGGGACTTCACGCCGAAGTTCGCGGCGCAACACCTTCGAGAGGTTCCGGCCACGCACTACCTGGATGGGCCTTAGGGTCTTGCCGATGGTCCAAATCGTCGGCGGAAAGGCCGCAGCATGAGGATTAACGCCTACTTACTGCGAAGCACCATCGTCGCCGCTCTGGGAGGTTTGCTTTTCGGATTCGATACGGCAGTTATCGCCGGGACCACCAGCGGCCTGACAGAAGCCTACCACCTTACGCAGGGTTCGCTCGGCACAACGGTGGCCAGTGCCCTCCTCGGAACGATCTTTGGGGCAATGCTGGCGGGCATTCCAGGCGACAGACTGGGACGACGCGATAGCTTGCGCTGGACCGCCCTCCTTTATCTTGTGTCCGCCGTGGGGGCTGCCTTCGCCTCGAGCTGGTTTGCCCTTCTGTTCTTTCGATTCATCGGCGGACTCGGCATCGGGGCGTCCTCCGTTTTGGGTCCGATGTACGTTGCGGAAATTTCGCCTGCGCGTTTGCGAGGCCGTCTTGTTGGATTTTTTCAGCTCAATGTTGTCTTTGGAATTTTGCTGGCATACCTGTCGAACTACCTGGTGAGCCTCGCGAATCTCGGCCCTCTGGAATGGCGCTGGCAATTGGGGATAGCCGCCTTTCCCTCCGCCATTTTCTTGCTCATGCTCTTTACGATTCCGCGAAGCCCGCGATGGCTGGCGGAAAAAGGACGTGTCGAAGAGGCTAGAATCGTCCTCGAGCGCACCGGCGAACCGCAGTACGAGAAGGCCCTTCAAGATATCGTCGAATCAATCGGCCAAGTGAAAGGGCAGAAGAACGAGCCGCTGTTTCAGCGCCGCTATCGGTTGCCGATCTTCCTGGCGATCTCTATTGGCATGTTCAATCAGCTGGCCGGAATAAACGCCATCCTCTACTACCTGAACGACATCTTTGCGCATGCGGGATTCGGCAAGCTCTCGAGCGGGCTGCAAGCGGTGGCCGTGGGTGCAACAAACCTGCTGTTCACCATGATCGGCATGGCAGTGATCGACAAAGCTGGCCGCAAAATTCTTTTGCTGATCGGCGCTGTTGGTACAGCCGGTTGCCTGGCAGGAGTCGCGGCCATCTTTGCAACTTCGCAGCATCAGCATGTTCTTCTCTGGCTTTTGATTGCCTACATTGCCTTTTTCGCGCTCTCCCAGGGCGCCGTCATCTGGGTATATTTGAGCGAAGTGTTTCCAACGCTGGTGCGCGCCAAGGGGCAGAGCCTCGGCGCTTTCACACACTGGATCATGAATGCCCTGATCGCCTGGACGTTTCCAACGATTGCCGCGATTTCGGGCGCCATCCCGTTCGTATTTTTTGCGATGATGATGGTCCTTCAGTTTGTGGTGGTTCTGCTACTTTATCCGGAAACGAAGGGGGTTTCGCTGGAGGAAGTGCAACGCCGACTGGAGAAATTGCCAGGCTAGAAGGCAAATAGGGCGGGAACAGAATGGCCTGTCGGCGTGTTCGAGACAAGGTGAGAAACTGAACCCCGGGCAAAACAAAAAAAGAGCGGGTCGTTTCCGACCCGCTCCCATGGATACGACTAACCGAGAGACTTGTCTTAGAGAGGCGTGCCGGTGCCGTTGCCGGAGCAAGCAGCCGTCAGGTTGTACTGGATGACGCCCGACTGGTCCGAGCAGAAATAACGCTGACCGCTCTGGCCGGGAACAACCGGCACCGCCGAGGAGGTGTAGGTAACGGCCGGGGTGCCGGACGTACCGCCAAGCGCGAAGTTGTAACCGCTCTTGGTACCGCTAGAGAGAGTTGTATCAATCAAGCAAGCGCCCGAGGAAGATGCGGTCGACGCGCAAGACGATGCCGAGGCCCCACCTAGGTTTGCCAGCGTAGACGTGAAACCAACCGTGGGGTAATTCGTGCTATAAGTCACTTCCGCCGTGTTGATCGTGCGGAGGGAACCAACAGCCGAAGACTCATTTGCCGCCATCTTCGAGCGCATGAGGTTCGGGATTGCGATGGCCGCGATGATCAGAATGATCGCCACGACGATCAGCAACTCGATAAGTGAGAAACCCTTCTGCTTCTTCATTTCAATGTTCTCCTTAGGAACGTGAACTAGAATTTTAGCCGGTGCCTGAGAGGCAGCACGCAATGGAAATAGGCAAACGAGGGGCCAAACCGGTACCGCTGGTACCCGCGGAGCCTGCCAGTGCTAAATGTAAGAAACATAAACAGTTACAGTGGTGCCTTGGCGGAGGGGAAAACAAGCTCCCATCCGATCTGCTCCCACAGCCCCCTTATATAGACCTTTTTTGTCGCCCTACCCGACGGGAATTGTCATGGGCTGGCAGACGCGAGGACGCGCGAAAAAGCGCATCCTAAACGCTCCGTTAGGAGCTCCGGCAAAATCTGCGACCCCATGACGCAATCTCTGGCCAGTCGTTCCCTGCGCTCTCCCCGATAGCTTGCAACAAATGTTTCCGTATGGTTTCAAGGTCGGGCGCGCTTCATTCTCTCGTCGTATTCCATCCCCATGGCTGCTCACCATCTCCTTCGAAGCGCCATCTGCGGCTGGCGGCCGCCACAAGCGTGTCTTTTGGCACGATGCATCACCGCTGGCAACACGTCTAGAGGGCCGGTTCCTACCTCGAACACCTGAACCTCAGATCAGGCTTGCTCCACAAGGAAAACTGTCACCATTGGGGCGTTTTTCAATTATCGCCTTCGTCCCCCCGGGAAGGACCCGATAGAAATGCACTCGCCATTGCAGAACCTGAAGAGGCTTTTCGGCGCGACAGCTTTCACGGTGATTTTTTGTGCCCTCCCCATTCACGCCCAGCAATTCTTCCCTGCCGATCCCGAGGCCTTCAAGGTTGAGCCTGTCCAAGAGCAAGTCAACTTGGAAAGCATCTCCAGCGAGTCTGCGCCCGTCCAATCGCAGGCCACTTTAAAGAATGATCGCCTGTTCTTTGTTCTAGCGAACTACACCACCGTCGAAAGCAAGGAGCAGTTCCAGCCGATTGCCGCAAAGACGAAATTTAACCTCACGCTAAAGACAATGTCCGATCCGGTGACGGTGTCTTTCCTGGGGATGCTTGCACTGATAGGGCAGGCTCGCAACAGCGATCCCACCTATGGGCAGGGCTTCCAGGGCTTCGGGAAGCGCTGTGCTACGACGTTCGCTGACACGGGAGTAAGTACTCTGATGACTACTTCTGTGTTCCCGTCGCTCCTGCATCAAGACCCTCGCTACTTTCAGCTCGGCACCGGGAGCAAATGGCATCGCGTGATGTATTCGGTCAGCCGCATCTTCGTGACGCGCGCCGACAGCGGTGCACTCCAGTTCAATTATTCAGAAATCGTTGGCAACGCTGTCGCAGCCGGCATTTCAAACGCCTACCATCCCGAAAGCCAGCGCACGCTCGGCAACACGCTTGGCGTCTGGGGCACCAACATCATGTTGAATACTGTTTGCAACGTTGCCAAAGAATTCTGGCCTGATATTCGCCGCAAGATTCGCAAAGAAAAACTCCCGGACTCGAGTCTGTGAAGAATGTGACAAAGAAGCTAGCACGAACCCATAATTTCAACATATCGAACTGCAGCACCTACCACTGTTTAGGCAATTCTCCTCGGGTTAGGTAAGGTCCGATCCAGAGAGCCATCTGGAGTTGCATGGACTTACACCACGCACGGTGCATTTTGTCGACTTCTTCGGCAGGATGCCCTTTTGCGGCGAGGTAGGGTTTGATGGTCTCGTTCATCACGGCGATAAATGCGAAAACATCACGTAGCGGCACGTAGGGAGTCGAGCGGACATCGTCAACCTTATTTTTCTTCGCGGAGGTGTGGCGCAGGGCGATTTCCTGCTGATAGTTGATCCAGTCCTGATCGTACGGGCGGAGACAAGTGTCCAGGATCCATTGTCGGAAGCGCAAATTGCTATTCGCCAGATACTGGGGAATTGGAGCTCCCTGCGGCGAACGAGAATGACGTGCGAGATTCGGAATGTTGGCGATGATGCCGCTGCGCCAGTGAGCGACAATTTTGTCAGTTTGATCGCAGAGCACTTCCCCGGCGAGTTCAAGGTAGCGGGTGTCTTCGTCGTTGAATCCGGCGCTGATTTTTAGCCGCTCGAGGTCTTGGATTGAAACTGGCGAGGGATGGACATCCACGGCACCGTAGGAGTATCCCGGAATCGTCTTGGCCACCCTTTTCATATGACTCTCATAGAGCCTTGGGAAATCCCAGCGTGCGTACCTTCGATTTTCGCGGTAGAGAATACCACCCTTTAAAAGCAGATGCGAACCATCCAAAAGATGTGCGGAGGGCATTTCCTGCGCTTGGATACTCAACGCTTTCACCAGTAACTGACAACGTCTTATCGGAGCTAGGAAAGGATGGTACGGAGCTGAAAGGTGATCGCGTTCAATGGCCCCAGTGACTTGCGTAGAAAACCTAGCGCTAGACAAGTCAAGAATCGTTTGCCTAGGGCTAAGGTTAGATTCCCGACGCATCAGACCCAATGCCGAGAGTCTAGAAAATTCATTTTAGCCAAGCTATTTCTTTGCTATATTCTCTCGATTCCGCCGCCTTCCGCCTCCTTGGCGGAGCTAGGTAATATCAGTTCGAACCGTTGTCAGCACATGAAAGACGCAACGGGCTTCCGTCCGGCGTCCGCTCAAAGGCTTAGGAGATAAACAGGTTATATGCCGTCGTCGAAAGCTACTTTTCGTGATATCGGCGCCGTAACTATCGTTGACCTCAGCGGCTTGCTTATGCTCGGCGAATCCAGCGCAGTTCTTCGCCGAGTGATGAGCGATCTGATGACCCGGCAACGAAGCAAGATCATTCTGAACTTCCGCGATGTGACAGGGATCGATAGCGCGGGTGTTGGCGAAGTCATCGCTTCCTTTAAGGCGGTGAAAACCCGAGAGGGTCGTCTGAAACTGCTGAACCCGCCACAAAGGATCTCGGACATGCTAGCCCTCACTCGACTCTCAAACGTATTACAGGTATACACCGACGAAGCCGTCGCAATTCGGAGCTTTGACTCGTGAATCAAAAGATCTACAAGTCCGAGGAACGAACTGACGAAGTTTTCCAGTTGATTTTCGAGGAAGCGCAGATTGGAATTGGAATCTTCAACATCCAGACTGGGGAACATCTGACGAATCGTGCCACGCGTGAAATGCTGGGTCGCAGCCAGCAGGAGTTGCACCACACCGATCAGTGGAACGAAATTGTCCATCCGGATGACCGGGCCTTGGGGGGCAAGCGGTTCAGAGAGCTCGTCCAAGGAAGGCGTGATAAGGATGAATGGGAACAACGCTTGATTCGGCGTGATGGCCGTAGCGTCATCGCGAATGGCACGAGCAAGGTAATTCGGGACGCTGCAGGCAAGCCAAGATTTGTAGTGACGCTGTACGAAGACGTTACGGAAAGCAGACTCGCTGAGACGGAGAGAATCCGTATTCTAAAACAGATGCAGCTCTTGCTTGATTCCACTGGCCAGGGTGTCTATGGGCTCGACACAGACGGGAAGTGCACGTTCGTGAACCGAGCCACCTGCGAAATGATTGGTTATCAGCAGGAAGAGGTTCTGGGTCGGAACATGCATGAGTTAGTGCATCACCACAGACCGGACGGTTCGCCCTACCCAGTGGAAGAATGTCCTGTGTACCAAGCCATCAGGAATGGGAAGGGGTGCTCTAGTGATGAAGAGATATTATGGCGTCGAGACGGCCTGGCAATTCCCGTCGAATACTCTTCGTTTCCGGTGGTGGAGGCAGGAAAGATCAAAGGCGCGGTGGTGACAGTATCAGACATCAGTGAACGCAAAAGAGTCAACGAAGCCTTGCAATCAAGCGAAAGGCTTTTTCGCTCAATCTTCGAAAATAACCAGATCGGGATCAGCTTTTTTGATATCGAAGGCCACGCAGTTTTCACCAACCGCGCGTTCCAAGAGTTGTTGGGTTACAACGAGAAGGAACTGGGCCCGCTGAACAAATGGGATGCAATCATTCATCCCGACGAACGCGTTTCTGGAGCACTCCGCTATGCCGAACTCGTTCAGGGGAAGCGTGAAAAGGACGAATGGGAGCAACGCTTCATTCGCCGGGACGGCCGCATTGTAGCAGCGAATGCGCGATTCTCACTGATTAGGGATGCAGCCGGAAAACCGCAGTACATTGCTTCTCTGACAGAAGATATCACGGAGAAAAAAAAGGCAGAGGAGAAATTAAGGGATAGCGAGCAGCTTTTTCGTTTGGTGTTTGAGGGCACGCAGATCGGGATCGGCGTTTTCAAGATTCAAACCGGGGAACATCTTTCCAATCGCGCACTTCACGAGATGTTGGGTTACAGCGGGGAGGAGCTGAGCCGCCTGGAGCAATGGGATTCGATTGTTCCAAAGGAGGAACGAGATTCCTATGCCCGGCGATACGCGGCCCTCGTCGAAGGAAAGTGCGAAAAGGATGAATACGAACAACACTTCATCCGCCGCGACGGCCACATGCTTCTGGGAAACAGCAGGTTCCAATTACTCAGGGACTCGGCTGGAAGGCCACAGTATGTGGTAGCTCTGACGGAGGACATCACTGAACGCCGGAGAGCATCAGAGGCTCTTACGGCGAGCGAGCAACTTTTCCGAACCGTCTTCGAGAATGCTCAGGTCGGGATCGGGATTTATGACATTCAGACCGGTGAACATATTTCGAACAAATCGATGCACGGGATCTTGGGCTACAGCCAAGAGGAGCTGAGCAGCGTCGGGCAATGGGACAAGATCATCCACCCGGATGAGCGCGAATTGGGAGCAAAGCGATACTTGGAACTCATTGAGGGTAAGCACGACGAGGACGAATGGGAACAGCGCTTCATCCAACGGGACGGCCAGATCGTCATTGCGAACGGGCGATTCAGATTGGTACGGGATCCAGCGGGCAAGCCACGATACATCTTCAGTTTCAACGAAGACATTACGCGCCGCAAGCGGGCAGAAGCGGAACTCGTCAAAGCCAAAGAATCGGCGGAAGCGGCCACCAAATCGAAGTCGGAATTCCTCGCCAACATGAGCCACGAAATCCGCACGCCTATGAACGCCATCCTAGGTATGTCACATTTGGCCTTAAAGACGGAGTTGACTCCAAAGCAGCGCGGCTACCTGACAAAAACCAAGGCCGCGGCGGAAGCGTTACTCGGCATCATCAACGACATCCTGGACTTCTCGAAAATCGAAGCAGGCAAGCTCACGATGGAGCGGACAGAATTCCATCTTGACGTTGTCCTCGACAATCTCTCCAACGTAGTGAGCCAGAGGGCTCATGAGAAAAATCTTGAGTTCCTCGTAGCCGTGCAGCAGGAACTGCCGCCGACTTTGGTAGGTGATCCTCTCCGCCTTGGTCAGGTACTGACCAACCTCGTGAACAATGCAGTGAAGTTCACCGAATGCGGTGAAATTGTGGTGGAGGTTAAACTCGAAGAGTGGATATCCGACCGGGTCAAACTGAAATTCGCAGTTCGGGACACTGGCATTGGAATGACTCCAGAACAGATCGCGCGCCTGTTTCAAGCATTCAGTCAGGCGGATACTTCCACAACCCGCAAATACGGCGGAACAGGACTCGGCCTTTCCATTTCGAAACGCCTGGTCGAAATGATGGAAGGCAGCATTTGGGCCGAAAGCGACTACGGCCACGGCAGCACCTTTTGCTTCACAGCTTGGTTTGGCGTGCAGCCCACCGAGAAGCGCAAGAAAGTTCTCCCACCGAGGCTGGCAGGTCTTCGCGCCCTGGTGGTCGATGACAATGCAGCTGCTAGTGAAATCTTGGCAAACATGCTCAGAAAATTCTCGCTGAGAGCCGACTGTGTCTCGTCAGGCAATGACGCCCTGCGGGAATTGAGAAAAGCGGACACACAGGATCCCTATCGACTCGTGATGATGGACTGGCAGATGCCAGGTCTCGACGGACTGGAGACCAGTCGCAGAATCAGAAGCAGCAGCCTGTGCAACACTCCCAAAATATTGATGATCACCGGGTGCGGCAGGGAGGATATCGGTTTGCAGTCTTACGAAATGGAAATCGAAGGGTTTCTGCAAAAACCGGTCAGCCCATCAGTCTTGCTTGACACACTGATGAGTTTGTTCGGAGTTGCCGCGGTAGAAAGTCAGCCGGCACTAACCGAAAAGACAGAACGTGATTTGGTCCTTCTCGTCGGGCTACGGGTTTTGCTCGCAGAAGACAATGAGGTGAACCAGCAGGTAGCGACGGAACTCCTGCAGAGTGAAGGGGCAAAAGTTACCGTTGCCAATAACGGAGTAGAAGCCATCCAACTGCTTACTGAGGGCACACAGCCTCCTCCCTTCGATATTGTTCTTATGGATCTGCAGATGCCTGAAATGGACGGCTTCACCGCAACAAAACTTCTGCGCGACCTGCCACATCTTCGCGAACTTCCAATTATCGCCATGACGGCTCACGTGATGGCCGACGAAGTCCAAAGGTGCCTGGACGTCGGAATGAACGACCACGTTGGTAAGCCTATCGATCCCGAAGCGTTATTTGCCACCCTTGCCCGATGGACCCAGGCGCGCCAGCGGGAAGTCGCCGATGGTCCGGCCCGCCTCCATAGTGCCGATGATGAAGCCATTCTTCCCAAGATTGAGGGAGTAGACGTCGCAGTTGCCCTGAAGCGCATCGCCGGAAACAAGCGGCTGTACCTTCATTTGCTTGCCCGGTTTGCCTCCAAGCAAGGCTCTGTTGGCGAAAGAATCTCAAAAGCGCTTGAGAACGGAGACCGTCAAGGGGCAGAGCGGCTGGCACATTCGCTGAAGGGCGCTGCAGGAAATCTCGCAATGAATGAGATATTTCAAGTGGCCGGAAATTTGGAACAGGCGATACGAGGGTCGCACCCTGGCGTCGGGAATCTGGTTAAGCACCTGATTTCGGGATTGGATCGCCAAATCAGGAACATCCAAGCGGCCTTACTCGCTACAAGCTCTGAGGAGGGAAAACGAATTGATTCCGCACCGGCTGATCCTGAGAAGGTCTCGATAGCTCTGACGCAGTTCAGGGAATTGCTCGAAGCGAACGATGCGGATGCCTCTGATGCCTACACAAACTTGGCCGTTCTCCTTAGAGGTACGGTTGACACGTCAATTTTGGATGCACTTGGTACGGCGGTGAGCAGTTTTGATTTCGACACGGCTCTTAAGAGGTTTGACGAAATCGTGAAAAGCTGCGGGGCAAGGGAGTAACCGTCCTAATGATCAAAGCTGCAGAGAAGAGGCTTTTGCTCCTGGTCGATGACGACTCAGAGAACATCCAGGTCGTGCACTCTATTCTCAAGGACGGATATAAGATACGTGTGGCAATGAACGGAGCAAAGGCTTTGGAATTGGCCAAGGTTGAGCCTCTTCCTGACCTTATCCTGCTCGACGTGATGATGCCCGACATGGATGGTTATGAAGTCTGTGGGCGCTTGAAAGCCGACCAGAGGACGAGGGAAATACCCGTTATTTTCCTTACAGGCAAGACCGAAGTGGCCGACGAGACCCGGGGCTTCGAAGTCGGTGCCGTGGATTATATTCATAAGCCATTTTCGCCACCAATAGTGAACGCTCGCGTCCGAACGCACCT
>Ga0187782_10000258_pt1 | contig 34120 bp, 34 predicted proteins | sample 0715_SJ02_MP15_2_FD_132454 | JGI IMG/M metagenome (GOLD analysis project Ga0187782, IMG submission 132454) | Tropical peat soil microbial communities from peatlands in Department of Meta, Colombia - 0715_SJ02_MP15_20_MG | ecosystem: Environmental > Terrestrial > Soil > Wetlands > Peat | place... | reverse complement strand
GTTGCGCCTGCTCGAGCGAATCGCTCGGGTCCCTGAAGTAACCCGCCGTATCGATCATCGTGTCACCGAGGAATGCCGCGAAGAAGTCGTTTCCGCGGTCGTAGTGGTCGCGCACGATGCGCGCGTCCTGACTCTGGGAGTGTATGAGCCCATTCGGGGAGCATGCGGGTCACCAGAAACCTCACGTGGTCGGCCGTGAGCGTGAAGGCGACGACGTCCTGCCGCACGTCCAGGAAGGCGTCGATGTCCGGGATCTCCACGTCCCCGTCGAGGTAAGCCTCGAGCAGCGTCGCCATCGGCATCGTTCGCGTCGCGTACCGTTCGGCGAGGCAGGCGTTTTTGAAGACTACGAACTGGGAGAGGTACGTCATCGTCGTCGCCTCCAGCGAGCAGGGCTCGTCGTGGGGCAGGGAGTCCGCCGAGCCGACGACGACAAGTATCTCGGGACATCGTCCCTCTGTCTTCTCGCGTTCGGCTCGGTTTCGGTGCCCCCCAGGTAAGCGGGCGGAACCAAAGGCGTAGTCCCGCCCTCTCTCTGAAAGTTGAAGGTGGCGGTTTCACTCGCCCCGAGACCATTCTCGGGGGCTCGTGGTCGTCGCCCTGGGAATCGACGAGGCAGGGAGCAGAGCACGGGTTGGAGCGAACCCTGTTGAAAGTTGTTGAGGTCCGTGCCCGGCGCTGGGCACTGGATCGCCCAGGAGCGAGCCGACGCCGTGTGCTCGGCGAGCCTCGCATTTCTTGGCGACGTATATCCCGGAGCCGACGGATAAGCGCGTCCACGTGAAGGTGTTCTCGCCGGGACGCGCCCCGATGAACCCCGTGTCCCGCGAGACCTCACGACGCGAGCGCCCGCGGACCACCGTCCTGGCCACCACAGTCGCTCTGGCCAGGAATCCCCCGACCAGTACACTTCGCACACGACATCGCCGGCTGGAGCTGAGGAAAGACCCGGCACGCGCCCCGCTCGTTCGAGCTTGACGCAGGAACCGGCGCGACCAAGAAGAAGGCCAAGTGAACTGCGCCATGAGCGTTCGAGTTAAGAGGCTTGAAAGGCGCTGGATGAAGGAGCCCGTTTTCGAGGAAGGCTACGACGCACTCCGAGACGAGTTCGTCGGGTGGCACGTGCCGCGGGGTGGTCAGCTCTTTCGACATCCGGTGCTGCGACCCTCACCCCGCGAGCTTGCTACTCTGCACCGACGTGTCCTCCGACGACGATCTGGCGCGCGGCGCTGCGCTCTTCGACGCGGGCGCGTACTGGGAGGCGCACGAGGCGTGGGAGAGCGCATGGCGAAGGGAGCGGCGCCCCTGGCAGCAGGGGCTCGTCCAGGTCGCCGCCGCCCTGTACAAACTGGTCGATCAGAGGGACGTGGGGGCTGCGCGGCGCATCCTCGAGCGCGCCATCGCCAAGCTCGACGGCGCCGGCGACGTGCGCGCGCCCGGCGTCGGGTTCATCGCGGCGGTGAGGCGCTGCCACGAGGCTCTCGGCCATGACACGGGGGCGTTCGATCGCGCGCTCCTGCCGCGCCTCAGGGGTACGCGGCGCTTCGTGATCGTCGGCCGGACGGCGACGGCCTCGGGCGACTTTTCGCTGGAAGATCTCCCCTCGACCAGCGGGCGCATCGACGTGCTGGTGCGTTGCCTCCGCGCAGCGCTCCTCACCTCGCACGGCGTGCGGCGCGACACGCTCGTCTACCTCGTCCTGCTCGGCGGTCCCAAGGCGCCACGCGTCCTTCGGGTCGAGGGCGCGACGGCGCGTTTTCTTCGTCCGGACGAGCGGAGCCTCGCGACGCTCGTGAAGAAGTCGCTCCCCGAGGACGTCGACGGCGAGGGCTTCGTCCACGTGCGACCGGGCATCACCATCGCGGCGGGAGGGCTCGACCCAGTATTTGCCGACCTCGGCACGGCCCGGTCGTACGTCCTCGAAGAGCACGCGCCTGATCTGCGCGCGGAACCGACGATCGCGCGCGACGCGGCGTTCTTCGTCGGCGACCACCTCGGATTGGACGGGCCGACACGCGCGCGCCTTGCGGGTGCGGGCGCGCGGCCGGTAAGCGTGGGGCCCGTCAGCCTCCACGCAGACGATGTCGTGACGGTCCTGTCGAACGAGCTCGATCGACGAGCGTGACCTTGCCGTCGATAATGCGAAATCTTGCCCACCTATCATGCTTGCTCGGCTTGAACTGTAGAGCATCGGCCGATTGCGCGTCAGGGCAAGTGCTGCGGTGACCCGTATACGGGGAGCTGGGGGACCCAAATCACTTCGTCGAGCTGCCAGCCGTCGCCGTGCTGGCCGGACACGTTGCAGCTTTGCCAAAGCTCCACGGAATGCGTTCAGCCTGGCTTCGCGTGTGGCACGTCGGACCTAGCCTTCGGTGGCGGGTCTGTCTTGAACTGCAGTCCAGCACACTAAAGAGACCCTCCAAAAAAGACAGGCCGCCCGGCGGCGGCGCGCGACCGGCATGAGCTGCGGCGTGCACGAATTCGAAGCTCGGCAAGACGGTCGCCTCCGTATCTCACTGGTTCGAGAGCCTCGCAGCTTGCGAAGCTGAATTTTAGTGGCGCGCGATCTCGCGCTCGAACTCCGGGAAGTAGCTCGCGATGACGGACACATCGAAACTCCGCAAGATCGATTCTTTGGGCTCACGTTCGAGTAAGAAGGCGAAGCACCGCTTGGCGAATGCCTCGGCCGACTCACCCGGGCCCAGGCGTGCGAGCAGCTCGCCTGCGAGCGTCACTTCGTGGGTCGTCTCGCTGCGGCCCTCGCGCACACGCACGGTGAGACGGTACGCGCGCGCGTCGTTGGAGACGACCTCTGCGGAGACGATTCGACCGGACATCGCCGCTCGAAATTAGCACCAACCGGGGGCTGGAGGCTCGTAGCGGTAAAAGCGGCCGACCTGCGCGTCGAGCCCATCGATCTCGAGCGTTCCGCTCCTCCGGCCACAAGCCCCCCTGACGAGGTTCGGGATCGATCTTGGGCCGAACGCCTTCGATGACTCGCTCGATTCCGGCACAGTCGAGGGGTATTGTCCCCGCATGATCCCGACGACGGGACAGGAACCCGCAGATCCCGCGCGCGCGGGCATGGATGCGGATCAGATCGCGCGCGTGCTCGCGCGTTTCCGGCGGCAGCAGGCGGATGGGGTCTTCCCCGGCGGACAGATCGCCGTGCGGCGGCGCGGGGTGCTCGCGGTGGACGAAGCCGTGGGGATCGCGCGCGGCTGGCGCTCCAATGAGGGGATGGCGAGCGTGGAGTTCACCCCCGCGCTCCGCTCGTGCGTCTTTAGCGCGGGAAAGCCGCTCGTCGCGATCGCCGTCGCACGGCTCGAGCACTTGGAGAAGATCGACGTCGAGCGCCCCGTCGCCTCTTACTGGCCCGAGTTCGCTGCTGCGGGAAAGGGGGACATCACCATCCTCGACGTTCTTCTCCACCGCTCGGGTCTCTATCTCCGCGAAATCGAGCGCGACTGGCGTCACTACGGCGACTGGGACGGCGTGATGGCACGGATCGCCGCCGCGGCCCCAGCCTTTCGGCGCGGCACGCTAGCTTACCAGCCGCTGGGTTTCGGCTGGATCTTGGGCGAGGTAGTGCGCAGGATCAGTGGCAAGCCGATTGCGCGCTTCCTCGAAGAAGAAATTCTCGCCCCCGCCGGTCTGGACGACCTGCGCCTCGGCGTCTCCGCCGAAGAGATCCCCTCCCTCGCTCGCTCGTACTGGGTCGACCCCAAGCCCCCCTCGCTCGGGGGCGAGGTCATGGTCGGCTTCGAGGAGGCGCAGAACTCAGTCGAGCAGCTTACGGCCATCCTCCCTGGGGCCGGAACGGTCGGGACCGCACGCGCGCTCGCCCGCTTCTACGCTTGGCTCCTAGACGGCGCGAAGGGGATCGAGGGCCGGCCGATGATTAGCGACGCGCTCCTCGCCCGGTACACCACCGCGCAAACGCGCGGCACCGATCGTACCGTCCGCGTTCCAATGGTGCTCGGTCGGGGCTTCGGGCTCGGCTGGTTCTGGCCGCACCCCTTCGGCTGGTGGCGCACCCGCGAGTGCTTCGGCCACGCGGGAAACTTCGGCACTCTCGCCTGGGCCGATCCGACGACCGGCTGCGCGATTGCCGTAGTCACCAACGGCAACCGCGCGCCGATGAAGCTCGTGAGGCGGTTCGCGCCCATCGGAAGCGGGATCAGGGCGGCGTGCGCTGCGCGTTCGCGGTCGTTGGGTAGGTCCTGATCGTCGCGACGGCGGACTCCGGTGAGTCCACTCGCGCACCCGAGCTCTACGACACGCGGCGTCCGCCACCAAGATGACGCCCAACGCGGCTCTCGCAGGGGCAGACCTGCCTGCACCCAGCACGGTACACAGCCGCAAAACGGAGGATCAGGGCGTGGGAGCCAGGGCGAAACACAAGCCCGTTATGTGCGCATCCCTCGGGCATTATGCGGCCCCCCGCGTGATTTACGGTCGGATTATGCAGAGCCGTAATCGACGAAGACACACGAGTCCTGGCCCTGATGCAGGTTGGTCGTTTGTGACACGGTCGGTCATGGGTAGTGGCCGGATTTGAATTCCTATCCGGCTCGCGTCGGCACGTTTCGTGACGCATTGGTGACATGAACGCCACGGTTGGCACACCACCATGGCATCGCGAAGAATGCGCGAACCGCCGTCGATTCTGCCTCCCTTCATGGTCCAGTGGGTGCAGTGAGGCTGCCGATGCGCCTCGCCGATCTTCTCGCCATCGGGTGGATTCTTCTCGCCTTCGGCTGCGGGCCTTCTCTAGAACCGCCGATTGCGGCTGCCGCGTCCGATGCCGGTTGCGTCGCAACTCCGGTCTCTGGCGGCACATGCGAACAGGGACAGCAAGTGTGCACCCAAGGGCTTCAATGCCAGCCAGTCTGGTCGTGCGATACGACCTCCCATTGGCAAGAGGAAATACCAAACTGCGAGTTTACCGTTCCGTCCAACCTACCTGATGCTGGCAGGTAGCGTGTCCCCCGGGCAGTCAGGGGCCGGCGAAGTCCAATCGAGCGCTGTGCGACCGCCGCAGCCGGACGCGGCGAGGGTCAAAACGAGACCGACAGGCGAAGGGGAGCGCACGACGGCTCTGAGTGTGCGCCGGCTGGGGCCGCGCGCAACTGCATGTCCTGCGCGTTCGTGGCCTTTGCCGCTCGGTCCGCAGTCCGATCCGAAGCCTGCCGCGTTAGCCGCCCCGGGGATGCAGGTCGACCTTCACGCGTAGGCTCGAGAACGATCCCGAGCTGCCCGTAAGGCCGCGCCGTCGTCCCTTTGATACGGGTTTGCGCACATTTGCCATCGATCTCTCGACCCCGGGCGCACTCGCCGCCCGTCCCGCACGTCCTCAGGCAAAAACGGCGTGCGCGAGCAAGAAATCGCGTTCCACGACCCGCGGGTCTCGAAACCCTTGGCTTCCTCGCCGCGGCCTTCCAACGTGACGCTCATTCCACGAGAGGGCCCGTACATGCCTCGAGGAGAGAGGAAGCCCGCGGGCACCCTTGCCAGCGAAGACGGATTGCCCACCTCCGATGTCTCCAGCCTCACCGATTCCTTTCTTCGTGAGGTCGCCGCCATCCCCGAGCCTTTGGCGGAGGAGCCGAATGCATCACGGAGCCTGCGCGAAGGTGACCTCCTGTCAGACCGCTTCATCATCGAACGTCTCGCTGGCCGAGGCGGCATGGGAATCATCTACCGGGCGTTGGACCAACAGACGGGTGAACGCTTGGCCATCAAAGTGCTCGCGCGCCGAGAGGGGAATGCCGACCGCTTTTCGCGCGAGGCCCATCTTCTCGCCGAGCTCGCCGACCCCGCCGTCGTTCGGTACGTGTCCCATGGGCAGACTCCGCTCGGAGAGCCGTTCCTCGCGATGGAGTGGCTCGACGGCGAGGACCTCGCAAATCGCCTGGTCCGCGGTCCCCTCTCCGTGACCGAGAGCGTCACAGTCGCGCGTCGGGTCGCCCGCGGACTCGCGATCGCCCACACGCGGGGAATCGTGCACCGCGACGTCAAGCCGAGCAACGTGTTCCTCGTCGATGGCGACCCGTCCCGCGCCAAGCTGCTCGACTTCGGTATCGCGCGGTTGCACCGGCATGGCCTTTCGTCCTCGGTGCGCGCGCTCACGCGCACCGGGGCCGTCGTCGGCAGCGTCGGCTACATGGCCCCCGAGCAAGCCATGGCCGACCCCTCGATCGATGCGCGAGCCGATGTCTTCGGCCTTGGTTGCCTGTTGTTCGAGTGCCTGACGGGCCAACCGGCCTTCTATGCCGAACATCTGCTGTCCAAGATTCTGTTCAAGGCTCCCCCTCGCGCGAGCGACCTGCAACCGAGAGTGCCCGCGCAGCTCGACGACCTGGTCGCGAGGACGCTCTCCAAAGACCGCTCGGGTCGTCCGGCCGACGGCGCGGCGATGCTGCGCGAGCTCAATGCCCTCGACGCTCCGCCCGCCGACGCTTCCCCCTCGGGGTCGGTGCCACCTAACGCCGCCGGAGACCTGACGTGAATCGCCTCCGCCGGGCCTTCTCCGCCGCCACGCAAAGCCTGTTTGCGTGCCCGCTTTCCGACCCCGAACACGCTCGCCGGTGGCAATTTCTCCAGATTCCTCCGCGCGTGACCGAGTGCGTCATCGCGTCCCTCGCCATCGACCCTTCCCGGCGCCCGCGAGCACCCGATTTCGCAAGCGTCCTGGAGCTGCCCAAAGCACGTGCACAGCCGGCCTGAACGTCAGAAGACCACTCAGGGTGTCCGGTTGCCCGCCCGCTTCCCCCCTCTTCGCGCAAGCTCTGCGCGAAGTCGCACGAAATGACTCCCCGGCCCACGACGAAGAGCTGCGCGACCGCATCCGCCGCGGCTCGCTACCGATGGGCAGCGCGAAACGGCACGACCGTTGCGACGGCTTTGCGATGGGAGTCGAGCCATGATCGAAATGGTCGTTCGTTGTCTTCACGGCCCGCGAGTTTCCTGCTGTCCCGCAGGCGAGCTCGTGGCTGAGCGTCATGGATGACGGGTCAGCTACGACGACGCCGCCGGGGCACCGATTCATCGAGCACACGGGGGAGCTCGAGCTTCGCTTCGAAGCGACGGACTTCGCCTCGCTCCTCGAGGAGTCAGCGCATGCGCTGGCGGGAATCTTGGCCGAAGATGCCGACGGCGCACCCACGAGAGCACCGGAACGGATCGAGCTCGCGGCGCCCGACCGAGAGTCGCTTCTCGTCGGTTGGCTCAACGAGCTCGTGTATCGCGGCGAGGTCAACAAGTGCGTTTATGGCAAGGTGCATGTGGACCGTGCAAGCGACCGGCACCTCAAGGCGACCGTGTGCGGCCGGGAGCCGTCGTCGCCGCGGACTGCCGTGAAGGCGGCCACGTGGCATCGGCTTCGCGTCAAGGAGACGCCGGCAGGGTTCGAAGCGACGGTGGTATTCGACGTGTGACTAGGAGAGCGCGTCATGGGGATTGTCGGGTTCGAGCGCACGGATGACGTCATCCACGAGGCCAGCAAGAACCTCCGGCCGGGGATGGGCGTGCCGGCGCGCATCCTCGCCGACGACGTTCTGCTCGATCAAATCGCACGCGACCGAAGCGTCGAGCAGCTCCTCAATGTCGCGACGCTGCCTGGCGTCGTCGGCCACGTCGTCGGCATGCCCGACATGCACGAAGGCTACGGCTTCCCCGTCGGCGGCGTCGCGGCGACCGCGCTGCCCGACGGAATCATCTCGCCTGGCGGCATCGGCTTCGATATCAACTGCGGTGTCCGTCTGCTGGCGTCGCCGCTCACACGTCGCGACTTGCCGGACGTCGAGCCGATCCTTCACGAGCTCATGAGGAGCGTTCCCGCGGGGTACGGTCGCAGCGGACGGCTCGAGCTGCAGGATCGCGAGCTCGATCGGATTCTCGAGGGTGGAGCGCCCGAGATTGTGCATGCGCTGCACCTCGGCCTACCGGAAGATCTCGAACACATCGAGGGGGGCGGATGTCTCGGCGGAGCGAGTGCACAGGCCGTGTCGGAGCGCGCAAAGCAGCGCGGGCGCGATCAGCTCGGCACGCTCGGGGGCGGCAACCATTTCCTCGAGATCCAGCGCGTCCAAGCGATTTTTGACCCGGATGCGGCGCGCGCGTTCGGTCTGTCGCTCGACCAGATCACCGTCCTCATCCACACGGGGTCGCGCGGACTGGGCCATCAAGTCTGCACGGAGTACGTGGAGCGCATGCACGCGGGCCTCGCTCGCCATGGCATCACGTTGCCCGATCGCCAGCTGGCGTGTGCGCCCTGTTCTTCGCCAGAGGGGCGCGACTACCTGGCCGCGATGGGCGCGGCTGCGAACTTCGCCTTCGCGAATCGGGAGGTGCTCACCCACCGCGTGCGTCAGGCCTTCGCCGCGTTGACGCGCGACGGCCGCCTCGACCTCGTTTACGACGTCGCGCACAACGTCGCGAAGATCGAGCGCCATCGGGGCCGAGAGGTCTGCGTGCATCGCAAGGGGGCCACACGTGCATTCGGTCCGGGCAGCACGGAACTTCCCGCAGCCTACCGGGCCTTCGGCCAGCCGGTGCTCATCCCCGGCAGCATGGGGACCGCGTCCTTCGTCCTGGCCGGATGCGGTGCCAGCGAGCTGTCCTTCGCGAGTGCGTGCCACGGAGCAGGCCGCGCCATGAGCCGGACTGCGTCGAAGCGGATGGTCCACGGCGGCGAGCTGCGCAAAGAGCTGGCGGCTCGGGGGATCGTCGTGCGCTGTCCGTCGAACGCCGAGCTCGCCGAAGAGGCGCCGACTGCGTACAAGGATGTCGAGCGCGTCGTCGACGTCATCGAGCGTGCCGGGGTCGCGAGGAAAGTCGCGCGTCTCATTCCGCTCGGTGTCCTCAAAGGATGACGGCCTCACTATCGTCGAAGCTCAGCTCGTCGAATCGATTCTCCAAGCAGCTCGCCGAATCCGGCGCGCGGGTCAGCGGCGGATGCCGCACGCGCTCGGCGCCGTCCCGTTAAGGCACTGCCCCGACGATGAGCAGCATCCCGCGCAGGACGTCGAGTCGCACGCGCTCGATGTGCTCGTGCCCGGGACGGCCGCAGATCCGGTGGGCGGGCTTGTGGACGTTCCCGTTGGGGGCACGGATCCTGTCGATATCGCCGTGGGACTGGCGCCAGGGGCCGGCGAAGTCCAATCGAGCGCTGTGCGACCGCCGCAGCCGGACGCGGCGAGGGTCAAAACGAGACCGAGAGGCGAAGGGGAGCGCACGACGGCTCTGAGTGTGCGCCGGCTGGGGCCGCGCGCAGCTGCGTACCCTCGTCCTCCTCGGCTGCATCGAGACCCAGCCGCGCCATCGATTCGGTCCGGCTCGATACCATCGATCAGTCGCTCGCCCCTGGTGCGTTCCAGCCGGGACCGACGCGCGTTTCCGGGCCGTTTGACCCCACCCTGGGCCACGTCACTCGCGTCGAGCGGGCGCCTTCATGGGCTCGCGCAGCTCGGCGCAGTGGTCGATATCGTTGGCGCGGGGAGTGAACCATACGTAGTCGAACGGCAGTCGCTTCGCCTCGAAGCTCTGGACGTAATCTTCGGGTGTCGGCGCGCTGGCTCGTGCCTCGAGGAGACCAACGGAGAGCGACTCGATTGCGTATACGCGCGCGAGCTGCGCGGGAACGCCGCGGTCGCGCCGCACGTGGCCGGTCCCAGCCACGAGCAGCGCGCCGCCACCGCGCGAGGCGCCCTCGTGCAAGCGCGCCGCAAGCAACGCGTCGCGAGTCCGTTGCACGAGAACCATCAGCTCGAGCATTTCGTTCGGCACGAGGCCACAGTGCGATTCGCCCATCTCCCGGCGCATCGCGGCATCCACTTCAGCGGGCGCCGGCTCGTGCAGCGAGAACGCCTGGTCCAGGCCCGGATCATACGAGGCCGGTCCGTCCCGAGCGATCCGCATGGCGGCGTTACGGCCGATCCCGCCCGCCAGGACGACGGCGTTCGCGGCGACCGCGGCCTGGAAGACCGGGCGGTACATCAACCATGCCGGCCAGCCCGATGATGCCCACCCTACGGCCTGGGCCAGCGCGTCGACGTCGTCCGGGCACTGGCGAAGCGTCGCGTCCACAATCGCCTGCTGCTCGCGGTCGAGCATTTCGAAGACAACCGCGGGCGTGGTGTGCCGCTCGGCGTAGGCTGCGAGCAGCCGTGCCTCGAGCCGGTGATGATCGGGGTTGTCATGCGTCTCGCCGACGAGCACGACATCGGAGCTCTGCAGGCGGGCGACGAGCTCCGCCTCGGACGCCCGCCGGTGGCCGTCCACGTCCCAAACGACCCCGACTAGGGGGTGAGTGGCATCGAGAGTGCTCTCCCAGGGTTCGGCGCGCGGAGGTCTCTCGGCGGGGAGTCGCGCCGTCGGGGTACCTCCGCACGTCATCGTCGCAAGGAGCACGATTCCCCCGATGGCGAGTCGAGACGAACGACACATGGGGCCAAGTGTAAATCGCGGACCTCCTGGCGAAGGTCGCGCTTCTGGCAACGGCCGACTCGTAAGTTGGCCGCCGACTCCCGAACGCGGGCTCAGCTCCGGCTTAGGTCGTCGTTGACGCTCCCTCATGCGTTGCGACGGGCCACGGTCCAGGACCATAGTACCGCGATATGGCGCGTCTCTCTCTCCTTCTCGCTACGGCGAGCCTCACCATCGCCATCCTCGCGTTCCCTGCGAAGGCCGGCGCCCTAGGCCCGGTGGACATCGAGATCGGTGCAAGGGCGGGCATCGCCACGAACGCTGTCGCTCCTCTTGGCTTCGGCATCGGAGGGCGCGGAGGCGTATCCATTCGGGATCTCTACGCCGGCATCGATGTGATCGAATATCTGGGCGGGACTTCCACGTGCGAAGGCTGCACAGAGCCCTCAGGGGCCCCGCCCATCAGGCAGTCGCAGAGCGCGCTGCTCTACGGGTTCGAAGCCGGATACAACTTCAAATTTTCCCTGGTGACAATTCGGCCCCAGCTCGGTCTGGGTGATTTTCGTTTGTCGGCCTGCGATGGCGCCCCCTGCGCCGGCGCCATCTCGAACCATTTCTATCTCGAGCCAGCCGTCGTCGGGCTCGTTGCCATTGGAATTCTCTTCGTCGGCGTCGACGGCGGCGCGATCCTCTTCACGCCGGACTCCGCGCTGGAAGTGCACGGCCAGATCGGTGTCACCTTCTGACCGGAGACGCCGGTGGGAATGGGCGCTGCCGCAAACGGCGGATGCGCTTGTACCACTGGTACAGCGACCGCACCGTGCTGTCGCCAGGGGACCTGTCAGGTCGCCAGCAACTGCACGTCTCCAACCGATACGCTACCCGCGTGAGCCGACGCTGGGGGCACCTGCTTCTATCCAGCTTTCTGCAATGGCCCAGCCAACTCGTGTGCTTACGCGGACGAATCCTGCTGCCCGGCAAATCAGTAGCACCCGTACGCCCGTGGCGATTTGGCCTCGGTCAAGCGGCTCGGCATCCCGGTCATCGATCCCATCATCGTGACGCGCGACGGCGGTCGGAGTCCGGGTCGCATCAGACTCGCGACGCGGTATCGTTCTCGACCACTCACAGCGCGAGCAGGATCTTCGAGACGTCGTAGAGCACGTCGCCGCGGCCCGGGACCGAGAGCCGAGGCACGGCCTCGCGGACGGCCGCCACCTCGATTGCCTCGACGAGCGCGTTGTAGGCGATCGCTGCCAGCGAGCGCAGGCCGATGACGTCATAGAGGTTGTACTCCGCAAAGCGACGGAGGGCCGCCTGGTCGCCGTCGCGCCCACGGCGCCAGAGCCAGCACGTGTCCCAGGCGCCAATCCCGTCTAGGTGATCTGGGCGGCGCAGGCCGAGCGCCCGCTCGATGGCCTTGAGGCCGCCGTCCCAGCCGGCGCGCCGGAGCAGGTGGCGCAGGTCGACGTGGCAGCGCGGGGGCTGCCAGTCGGGGAACGCGCGCCGCAGGATCGGCACATCGAACGACAGGCCATTGAATGTCACCAGCATCGAGCAGCCGCGCATTGCTGCGGGAAAGTCGCGCAGATCGCGCCCGCCCAAAAGCAGCCGCGGCCCACGCGCATCGCAGATGCCGATGGCCGAGATGCTCTCGAATCCGACGACGTCGTCGCTGACCTCGATATCGAGGTACGCGGCGTCGGCGCCAAATGCCGGGAGGAGGCGCCAGTGTTCGGTGGACGGGAGCAGCGTCGCGAGCTCGTCGGGGTCGCGCGCAGCGACGGCGGCGCGAGCGGCGGCGATCGCGCCGCGCAAGCCACGCTCAGCGCATGCGGGAAGGACTCCGCCGGGAGCGGCAAGGAAATCGTCCCAGCACGCGATCCCCGCCTCCCAGAGCCGCTGCTCGCGCGCCGCCCTCAGGCCCGGAGCCAGCTGAAACGTTGACTGAATCACCTGAACAAAGTATCAGTCGTCCGCGAAACCGTCGAGACCCGAGGGCCGAGCACGTCCCTGCCGTTACGCAAAAAGCAAAAAGGCCCGGGGGCTCAGATCTCGGCCATGAGCGCGCCGGCGTCTCCCTACGCCGCGGCCTCCCGCAGCTCCCTGCCCCCCGAACTACACTCTCGAGGTGCCGTTCGCCTACTACAGGAAGCTGTCCGCCAAGCAGAAGGCGACTTACAGGAAAAGCGACGAGATTTCCATTCTACCCGTACCCGACGTGGAGGCTCTCCGGACGCACGTGCGCCAGCTCGAAGCGGCGCTCGCGAGCGGCCAGCGGCTCGTGACCGCCAAGGCGGCGAGCGCCCTGGTCTCTGCCCTCTGCCGCCAGCTCGGCGCTCCGCCGGTGAAGGTCACCGTTCGAATGGTGCGCCCGCAGATCCGCGGCGGCGAGCTGCATGGCCTCTACCGTCTCGCCGACGAGGGCAAGGACCCAACCATCGACCTTTGGATGAGAACCGTCGCGCACGAGAGGATCGTCCGTTTTCGAACGTTCCTTCGCACGCTCCTGCACGAAGTCGCGCACCACCTCGACGTGACGCTCCTCGGGCTGGACGAGAGCTTTCATACCGGAGGGTTCTTCCGGCGCGAATCGAGTCTCGTTCGGCAGCTCGTAACGAGACCAAGCAGCGCGAAGAAGGAAATGGCGCAGAGGAAGCCTGCGCAGCTGGCGCTCTTCTGAAGAGACGCATCGCGAGGACGGGCCCAGCGCACGAGCCTCGACGCCTTCGACCGGCGTACGCCGCACGCTACCTGCATAACGCAGCGCTCCCCGACGCTCGCGGCGAGGTCCTCCTCCCCAGCGCGTTGCGGTGCTAACGCCAGAGTTCTTCGAGCAAGTCGACGTCCAGGCCGAGACCTGTTGCTTGGTCCGGGTGCGCGAAGATGTAGTCGAGCGCGATTGTCAATGCCTCATCGCGATCGGCGCTCCAGGGCGCCCGCGCGGAAGAAACCGAAAAGCGCGCTAGCAACCGCGTCGCTCGATGTGGCGCTGGGTTACGCGACGGCAGGGGGCTCGGGCGCGCATGGGCGCTTCTCGCGGCGCGCGCTAGCCTATTGCCGAAACGGAGCACCGCTATGAGCGAAGCAGACACCCTCTTCGGCGACGAGCACGTCCGCCGCTACCGGGAGACCGGCGGCAAGGTCGGTCACGTCTGGCGGAGGGGATCGACCATCCTCCTTCTGACGACGACGGGACGCACGACCGGCAAGAAAAGCACGGTGCCCCTCATCTACGTTCAGGACGGTCCCCGCTACGCCATCGTCGCGTCGAAGGGCGGCGCACCCGATCACCCGGGCTGGTACAAAAACCTCGAGAAGCACCCGGAGGTGGAGCTGCAGGTCAAGGACGAGGTGTTCCGCGCCCGCGCGCGCAACGCCCAGGGCGAGGAGCGATCTCGCCTCTGGAAGAAGGCGAACGAGGCGTGGCCCGACTACGACGCGTACGCGAAGCGGACGGCTCGCGAGATTCCTGTCGTCGTGCTCGAACGGCTCGGGGCCTGAGCGCCCGCGGAAGGACACGATCGTGGCAAACCGGGCGCGTGCGTGCCGCCCTGCCGCCGACGCCTGCCGGCGTTGCGCCGACGTGGCGCTCCTGGTCGTTGCGAGTCGCCCCGTACGCCGTGACCGGCGTGGCCGTTGTCGCGATTTTGCACCGCTACTCGGCCGTGGACATCATCCACCAAATGGCCGAGGGCCATGCGCTCCGGATGTTGCCCTTCGGGCTCGCCATGCCCTTCGTGGTCTGGCTCCCCTACGCCGCTTACGACAAGATCGTTTTCGACGGTGCGGTAGGCCCCGTCGCGTTTCGTGATGTCGTTCGCGCGAAGGCGGCGGCCGCCTCAGTAAGCGACGTACGGAGTTGACCCTCCCGGTGCCTGGGCCTCTTCGATCGCGAAGAAGGTCTTGCGGCCGAAGAAGAACGGCAGGCCCCAATCGATGTACTCGCCGTTGACGCTCGTACCGGCCAGATCGCCGAAGGCGAGGTCGGCCCCGCTGGAAAGCAGCGTCTCGGCATTGGCCACGCTGAAGCTGACCGAGCTGGTTGCCCCGTTCACCCCGACGTTGACCGCGGCAAGAGTCGCGGAGCTGCTGGGGCAATAAAGGCCCTCGAAGGTCGTGCTCGTGCACGTGGAAATGTTCGTCAGATTCGAATCGAGGAAAGAGACGGCGTTCGAGCCACTGTCGATGAAGCTCGTGTACGTCTGGCCGGAATACGTCGTCGAAAACGACAGCATCGTCGGGGACATGGTCAGAACCTGGGCGTTGCCCAGCGCATTGTTCGATTCCGTGCCGATTCCGAAAATGAGAGTACCGCTCGCGCTGGGCGCTCCGTTCGCGGGCACCGCCGGCAAATCGATCACGATTCCGTTGTTGTCCGTCGAGAACATCGAAACTGGATTCTGCACCTGGTTCTCGACGGCCACGGCCGCGGCCTCACAACCCGAGGACGGGCACTCGTAATAAACGTTCCCGGGGTTCTGCGTGTTTGCGGCCGTCGGCGACTCGGCGCAAATTCCGCCGCAATCCTCCGGAACCACTCCCACGCCGAGAATGGCGTTGGCGCCGAGCCCCTCGAGGGTGTCGGCCGAGGTTCCCCCAGTCGACGAGCAACTGTCAGGGACGGCGGCGAATTCCGGATCGCCGATGACCTGGATTGGCGCCGAGTGGGCTTGCTCTCCGCCGAGGAGGATATCGGCCATGCGCACCGGTCCCCAGGTATAGGTGTTGATGAACGGATTGCACTCCGCAATCGGATTGCCGTTTGCGGCCGTCTCGATCGGAAGCGAGAGCGAAAGCTCTCCTCCCGCTCCGCTCGACAGGACTCGGAGGCCCACGGAGCCGGTGTCGACCAGGGCCGAATCGATCGTTTGGCAAGTCGTCGTCCCGGGCACGCAGACCGTGACGCTGGTGAAAAGGCCATTAATGTACTCGATCGTCGCGGGCCCCGAATTGACCGTGACGGAGATCGAGTTGGCGGCACCCGAACTGGAGGATCCTGAGCTGCTCTGCGAGCCGGAGCGAGTCTCGGAGCCTGAGCCAAGCTGCGAGCCCGAGCCGCTATGCCCACCGCACCCCGTCGCCACTGCCAGTCCGCAGGAGAGCCAAGCCGTAGCCAGGGGCAGCTTCATCGGGCTCAGTACTGGATGTCGGCGGCGTCGGCAGCCTGCGGAACCAAGTTCAAAGCGATCGCTCGCCCGAAGAAGTCTCGCACGTGCCCGCCCATCTCTACGACGAGCTCCGGACGCCTGACGACCAGCGGACCACGGCCTGGTCGCCGACTTCTTGCGGCTTGGGCCTCTTGCTCGAAGACCTCGAAGTACCCACCGAGAAGTTGCCGCAGGTTCGGTCGAAACGGCCCCCGCCACGTGACGGCAAAGACCACATCGGCAGCGGACAAATACTCCCTGACGATAGTCCCGCCAGGCAGCCGAATCTCGTGCACGTGGCCGTCCGGGCGCGCCACCACCCGATCCACCCCGTTCAGTCGGCTCCAATCGACCGTGACCGACGACACGTCCCCGCCGAGCGAGGCCGATGCGGCCCGAGGGGCGGCCAGCAGGGCGAGGATCCCTGCCGCAGCGGCCAGCCCCCGCGCAACCCCCGGCGCCATGGCTGCGGAGCTCGATGGCCTCGCTCCCCCTGAATTCCGAATGCGTTCGTCCACGCAAGTTACGCTAGCGCCTTCTGGTCGGGGTGGCCCTTTTCTTTCCTACCCCGCCCGCTCGGCCGCGCGGAATTGCTGCCGGGTCACTCGTAGAATGCGATGTCTGCGACGCAGAAGTCGAACGCCACGCCGCCCTCCCCCGCGTCGGGAGGATTCGGTTGGTTGACCTGGAAGTTCATCCCCATCGCGGTCGTCATGTCGCCGCCCAGCGGCTGCGGATACCCGTAGCCCTGCGCCGATTCGAAGTAGCGGAACGGCAGCTGCTGGAAGCTCCATCCTTGGGGGGACGAGCAAGTCGATGGATACGGATGAGCACACGTCGTAGGCATTGAAGGCGCCGTCCGAAACGGCTTGCGCGTAGCCCACGAGTTCTCGCCATCATGGGCGGAGACGCCGTACATCGATCCTCGAATCATCTGCGCCAGTCCGGAGTGGATGGACGGATGCTACCCTGCGCGCGTGCGCGAATACTATGAGGCTCGCGCGAGCGAGTACGACCACTGGTGGCTCGGCCAGGGCCTGTTCGCCGAGCGAGAGCGACCGGGATGGTTCGAAGAGGTGGTGGGCGTCACAGGCGTGCTCGCCAGCTTGCCTGCCGCTCCAACGCTCGACGTCGCCTGCGGGACGGGCTTCCTCACCAAGTTCCTGCATGGCGAGGTGACGGGGCTCGACCAGTCCCCGTCGATGTTGCAGATCGCCCGTTCGCAGGCTCCGAACGCCTGCTTCGTCCAGGGCGACGCCCTGACGCTACCCTTCCCACCCTCGTTCGTTGATCGCGTCGTTGCGGGGCACTTCTACGGACATCTTGAAGAGGAGGAGCGGTTCCGATTCCTCGCGGAGGTCCGGCGCGTGGCCCGAGAGGTGGTCATCGTGGATGCTGCGCTGCGGGAGGGCGTCGCTCCCGCCTCCTGGCAAGACCGCGTTCTCAACGACGGCTCCCGCTGGCAGGTGTACAAGCGCTACTTCGAACCGCTCGTCCTGCTCCGCGAGATGGGCGGCGGAGACATCCTGTTTGCTGGGCGATGGTTCGTGGTCGTACGGACCGAGCTTCGCACGACCGCGTAGTAACGAGGAACGCCGAGATGCTGGAACCCGACCCAACTGCGGCGGGAATCTCGTGCCCCGCCCGATCCGTCGGGCGCCGGACCTCAACCTCGAAGAGCGTGGAGACGTACCTCGCTCGGGACGAAGAGCCGGACGACGCTTCTTGATATCTTTGCGTGTGCCGCGTTCAGGGCAGCGAGCGACGAAGCACTGTCGCTCAGGTACGCCGCGATGACGATCGGCGCGCGTCCAGGCGGCACGACGAACGCCACGTCGCTGACCGCTCCACGCTGCCCCGTGCCCGTCTTGTCGCCAGCTTTCCAACCTGCCGGCATTCCTGTACGCAAACGCTCCGTGCCCGTCGCGCATTCCACGAGCCAAAGTGGCGAGGTGATCGCGACTTGCCGGCGATAGAACGTCGCCCCAGAGCACCGAGCGCATGAGGCCCGCCATCGCCCGGGGCGTCGTGGTGTCCCGCAAATCGCCGGGAGCGTTTTCGTTGAGCGCCGGCTCTTCGCGATCGAGTCGCGTCACCGCATCGCCGATCTGTCGCGCGAACCGCGTGAGCCCCGACGGTCCACCGACTTTCCTCAGCAGGAGGTTCGCGGCGGTGTTGTCGCTGTTGGTAATCGCGGTTTTCGCGAGAGCTTCGACGGTCATGGAGCCGTCGGAGACGTGAGCGCGCGTAGTCGGCGCGTAATCAAGAAGGTCCGATGACCCGTACGTCACCGAGTCATCGAGCCCGAGTTGCCCGCGGTCAACCATCGCCAGAACGGCGGCCACCAGAACCCACTTGAACGTCGAACACATCGCAAAGGGCTCGTCCGCGCGATACGCGAGCGCTTGGCCGCTGCCCGCGTCGAAGGCGAACACGCCGACACGACCGCCGACGGACGCCTCGATCTGCGAGAACGGACTTTCAAGCAACTCAGCCGATCGAGAGACGCCCGCACCGCGCGCGCACGCCGTTACAAGGGGCGCTCCGATCGCGAACAGCAACGCTCGTCGTCCGAGCTCCTCTTCCATGGCTTGGGCAGCACGCTTCGGCGTGCGAAGCGATTCCCCCTTTTTCTACCATCGCGCTACTCGCCGGGTACACTGGCCGCCACCGCTTCGACGTGATCCGATCGGAGCGAGATCGGCTGGGGATCAGGCGCGCCTCGAGCGCGCGTCAGCCGCATGCGCGTCCGAGCGAGTCGATGGCTTCGCCGCGCGCGCACGCTCGCAGTGAACATCGACGTCCTCGATGGACACATACACCGCCGCGTGGGGAGCGGGCAGAGCGCTCGCCTTCATCACGAGATTTAGTCCACCACCACCGGCATGCCCGAGCATGATGCGCGCAGTCCCGTACGTGAGCTGCGCGTGTGCGAACCCGCCGTCCGGGTCCAGGCTGGTGAACCCGAGGGTGAACCCGAAGGCGTCCTGCAGGAAGCGAGCGGCGCCCGCGACGTCCTCGTAAAAGAGATACGGAGCGAGTAGAGGGGGTGGCGGTGCGAGTTGCGGCATCTGGTTAGGCTGACGCATCGCAAGAACCGAAAGCGGCGATCGGATACTCTCTTGCACGAGCCACGGAGCGCAGGATGGTGTTCTTCGCCTGCCGCTCCGATCGCGTCTCGAGGTAAGAGGTGTCGCGTGTGCAAGCGTGCGCATCCAGGCGAACGAATTGCGTCGAGTCCCCCTGGGCCGGGGTGGGACCCGGGATGGCGAACGCGACGGGCCTATGCAGCGCGCTGCCGCCGCCCCGATGACCACGTCGCCGCCGACGAACCGCAGCCGACGGGTATGCAGGTTGCAGAGACGCGCGACGAGCCTCGACACCTTAGCCCGGAGTGCCGTCATGAAGATCGACATCGGAATCGATCCCAAGAATCGACAACACATCGCGAACGCATTGGCCAAAGTGCAGGCGGACACGTACACGCTCTATTTGAAGACGCACAACTTTCACTGGAACGTGACCGGCCCGATGTTCCAGACGCTCCATCTGATGTTCGAGCAGCAGTACAACGAGCTGTGGCTGGCGGTCGATCTCGTGGCAGAGCGAATCCGCTCGCTCGGGCACCCTGCGCCCGGTACGTCCCGTCAGTTCGCCGAGCTCACGTCCGTCGACGAAGACGAGGGCACGCCGAAGGCCGAAGAGATGATCGAGCGTCTCGTTCAAGGACACGAGACGGTCGCGCGAACGGCCAGGGGCGCATTCAAGCTCGCCGAGGAAGTCCACGATCAGGCGACGTGCGATCTGCTCACGCAGCGAATGCAAATCCACGAGAAGACGGCGTGGATGCTCCGAAGTCTTCTCGAATGAAGAGCGCCGCTCGACGAGGGGAACGACCTCGTCGCAGCGAACATCGCCGACCGCACACGCCCGGGAGGAAGGCGTGAAGAAGCCGCTGCTCGCCCTCTTGGCGCTGGTTGCCGGTGGTGGATGTGTCGTCGCGTGGCTCCTGCATGCTGGGCGCATCCTGCGTCACCCAACCCCCGCGGACGTGGTGACGCTGTATGGCAACGTGGATATCCGGCAAGTGGAGCTCGGGTTCCGCGTCGCAGGGCGCCTTAAATCGATGCAATTCGAGGAGGGGCAGACCGTCAGCGTCGGTGCCTTGATGGCCGAGCTCGATCCGCGAACCTTCCAGGACGACCTGCAGGCCGCGGTGGCCGACGAGGCCGTCCAGGAGGCGACGCTCGAGAAGCTCGTCGCCGGATCGCGCCCCGCGGAGCTCGCGCGCGGCCGCGCGTCGGTCGAGGAAGCGCAGGCGGCCGTGGACAACGCGCACGTGGAGCTCGAGCGCACGCGGCGCCTGGTGGCCGACGGCGCGCTGTCCCAGTCGGCCTACGACAGCGCCCTTGCGGCGAGCAAGGAGGCCGACGCCCGCTTGGCGTCGGCGATGGACTCACACCGGCTGCTCGTCGAAGGCACGCGCGCCGAGGACATTTCGGCGCAGCGTGCGACCCTCGCAGTGGCGCAAGCCCGAGTGGCCTCGGCGCAGACGGCCCTCGACGATGCGCGCCTGTTCGCTCCTTCCGACGGCGTAGTGATCTCGCGCGTGCGCGAGCCCGGGGCGATCGTCGCGCCGAACGACGTCGTGTACGTTCTGTCTCTCACGCGTTCGGTGTGGGTACGCGCCTACGTGTCCGAGCCGCTGCTCGGGAGACTGCATCCGGGGATGCCCGTCGCGGTGCTCTCCGATTCGGCGCCGGCGCGGCCCTTCAAGGGGCACGTCGGCTTCATCTCACCCACGGCGGAGTTCACGCCAAAGTCGGTCGAGACGCCGGAGCTACGTACGGACCTCGTGTACCGCGTGCGGGTGATCGTCGACGACGCCGACCCTGGACTGCGGCAAGGCATGCCCGTGACGGTCCAGATCCGGAGCGGAGGCGCGTGATGCCCGATCCGCTCGTGCACGTCGACCGTGTCACCAAGCGCTTCGGGCCGGGACAGCCCGCGCTCGACGCGGTCTCGGGGAAAATTGGCGCAGGCGCCATCACTGGACTCGTGGGTCCCGACGGCGCAGGCAAGACGACTCTTATCCGGCTGATGGCGGGCCTGCTCGCGGCCGACGGCGGCTCACTGCGGGTGCTTGGGTTCGACCCCGCGAAGGATGCGTCGTGGATCCACGCCGCCATCGGCTATATGCCGCAGCGGTTCGGGCTCTACGAAGACCTGACCGTCCAGGAGAACCTGCAACTGTACGCCGAGCTGAGGGGTCTGCCGGCGGCGCAGCGTCCGTCGGTCTTCGACGAGTTGCTGACTTTCACGGCCCTCGAGCCCTTCACTGCGCGGCGGGCGGGCAAGCTCTCGGGAGGCATGAAACAGAAACTCGGCCTGGCGTGCGCGCTGATTCGCAGACCGAGGCTGCTGCTACTCGACGAGCCCTGCGTCGGCGTCGATCCCATCTCGCGCCGCGAGCTCTGGGCGATGGTGACAGGGCTGCGTGACGAGGGCGTCGGGATCGTGTGGTCGACGGCGTACCTCGACGAGGCTGAGGCGTGCGATCACGTGCTGCTCCTCAACGAAGGCAAATTGCTGTTCGAGGGCCCGCCCGACGTGCTCACGCGGCGCACGGAGGGACGCGTCTTCCGATTGACCGGGATCTCGGGCCGGCGCCGCCTGGTTCTGGCCCAGGCGCTCTCCGAGCCCGAGGCAATCGACGGTGTCGTGCAGGGGCGCGCGATCCGCCTGGTCGCACGCGACGTCGGGGCGCGGCTTACGATCCCCGCCTCCGCCGGGCCGCACGCATGCCTGGCGCCGGCACGGCCGCGGTTCGAGGACTCGTTCGTCGACGTGCTCGGTGGGGGGCCCGGCGGCCGGTCGGTCCTCGCGGAGGCGATGCGCATGATCGAGCCCTCCCCCGAGCCGGTCGTCGTCGCCCGCGGCCTCACCAAGCGTTTCGGAGGCTTCACCGCGGCCGAGGACATCTCGTTCGAGGTCCCCGGCGGCGAGATCTTCGGCCTGCTCGGGCCCAACGGCGCAGGCAAGTCGACGACCTTCCGGATGCTGTGCGGACTGCTGCGGCCGACCTCCGGCGAAGGGCGCGTGGCGGGGATCGACTTGCGACGCGACATGGCGGGTGCGCGCAGCCGCCTCGGCTACATGGCGCAGAAGTTCTCCCTCTACGGCGACCTGAGCGTCCGCCAGAATATGACGTTCTTCGCGGGCGTCTACGGGCTGACGGGCGAGCGCAAACGGCGTCAGATCGAGCGCATGATCGAGGTGTTCGGCCTCGGCGATCACCTCCTGCTCGCCTCCAAAGAGCTGCCGCTCGGGTTCAAGCAGCGCCTGGCGCTCGCATGCGCGGTGATGCACGAGCCCGAGGCCCTGTTCCTCGACGAGCCGACCTCCGGGGTCGATCCGATCACGCGTCGCGAATTCTGGACGCACATCAACGGCCTCGTCGAAAGGGGAGTGGCCGTCGTCGTCACTACGCACTTCATGGAGGAGGCCGAGTACTGCGACCGGATCTCGCTGGTTTACCGCGGTCGTTCGATCGCGCTCGGCTCTCCGGACGAGCTGAAGTCGCGCGCCGTGACGGCGGAGCGACCCGAGCCGACGATGGATGACGCGTTCGTTGCCCTCATCGCTGCGCACGGCCGTGCGAGGGAAGCCGCGTGACGAGTCCGGCTCGCGCCACGAGGGCTCCGGCGCGCGCGACCACGGGCGTGCTCACCGGTCCGGCCAGCGCGCCCGAGCGGCCGTTCTCTCCGCTGGTGCGCGGAAGGCGCCTCGCGGCCCTGATCGTCAAGGAAGCGCGGCAAATCGTGCGCGACCCGAGCAGCATCCTCATCGCATTCGTGCTGCCACTGATCCTGCTCTTCCTCTTCGGTTACGGAGTGTCGCTCGACGCGACCCGCACGCGCATCGGCATCGTGCTCGAGTCGCCGAGCCCCTCGAGCCGCGAGCTCGCGGCTGCATTCCAGGCATCGCCGTACTTCGACGCCCGCGTGGGGACCGACCGCCGCGCGTTCGAAGAGCCGCTCGTGCAGGGAGCCATCGGAGGCATCGTCGTCGTCCCGGTGACGTTCGACCGCGACCTGCGGATCCGGTCGAAGGCGCCCGAGTTGCAGGTGATCGTCGATGGCTCGGACCCCAACACGGCGGCCCTGGTCCAGGGCTACGTGCAAGGCGTGATCGCGATCTGGGCGGGGCTGCGCTCCGTGGAAGCGGGTCGCGAAGGGGGGGAGGCCGGGGGGCAAGAGCGTTTCTGGTTCAACCCCGCGCGCACGAGCCGGTTTTTCCTGGTACCAGGGTCGGTGGCCATCGTGATGGCGCTCGTGGGGACGCTGCTCACCGCGCTGGTGGTCGCGCGTGAGTGGGAGCGCGGGACGATCGAGGCTCTGATGGCAACCCCCGTTACGAGGGTCGAGCTACTCGCCGGCAAGATCGTGCCGTATTACCTGCTCGGTCTGGCATCGATGGCGCTCTGCACGATCGTCTCCGTCTACCTCTTCGACGTGCCCTTCCGGGGCTCGGCCTTCGCGCTCTTCGCCATCTCGTCGGCGTTCCTTCTGCCCGCCCTCGGGCAGGGGCTGCTCATCTCGGCAGGAACCAAGAATCAGTTTCTCGCCTCGCAGCTGGCGCTTCTCAGCTCGTTCTTGCCGACATTCGTGTTGTCGGGGTTCATCTTCGAGATCGGGTCGATGCCCCCTGTCATCCAGGCCATCTGTCAGATCGTGCCGGCGCGGTGGCTCATCCCGAGCTTGCAAACCGTGTTCCTCGCGGGCGACCTCTGGCCGATGTTCCTCAAGAACATCGGAGTGATGGTCCTCTACGGTTTGGTGTTTCTTGCGCTCGCCCTCCGGACCACCGGCAAAAGGCTGGCCTGACGATGCAGGCTCGCCTGGTCGCGCTCATGGTCAAAGAGCTGCTCGTGGTGCTGCGCGATCCGCGCAGCCGCATCATCCTCATCGGTCCGCCGCTGGTGCAGCTGCTCGTCTTCGTTTTCGCGGCGACCCTCGAGGTCAAGAACGTGGACGTCGTCGTGCTCAACCGCGACGAAGGCGCAGCGGGACTCGAGCTGGTGCGCCGCATCGAGGGCTCGCCCACGTTCCGGACCGTCAAGCCCGTGCACGACCCGGCCGACCTGCGATCGGCGATCGACCGGGAACGCGCCATTGCGGCGATCGAGATCGGACCCGACTTCTCGCGCGACCTAATCGCGGGCCGTCCGGCGAGCGTTCAGATCTCGCTCGATGGCCGCCGCTCGAACGCGGCGCAGATCGTCGACGGCTACCTCGGCGAGATCGTGGCTGGCTTCGTCGTCGACGAGAACGAGCGCGCACACCACCTGCCGACCATCCCGCGGGTCGTGGCGCGCAACTGGTTCAACCCAAATCTCACGTTCCGGTGGTTCACCGTCCCGGGCCTCATTGCGATCATCGCGCAGCTCATCGGCCTTATCGTCACGGCGCTGTCGGTCGCTCGCGAGCGTGAGCTCGGCACGTTCGACCAGCTCATCGTGGCCCCGCTTCGAACGCACGAGATCCTGCTCGGCAAGATGCTTCCCCCGCTAATCATCGGCCTGGCGCACATGACGCTGTACGTGATCGCCGCGGTGGTGGTGTTCCGAGTGCCGATACGCGGCTCGCTGCTGCTGCTCTACGCGAGCGGCGTCATCTTTCTCGCCGCCGTAGTTGGCGTGGGGCTCTTCATCTCGTCGCTCTGCGCCACCCAGCAGCAGGCGATCCTCGGCGCGTTCCTCTTTCTCGCGCCCGCCACGCTGCTGTCGGGTTTCGCAACGCCCATCGACAACATGCCCCCGTGGCTTCGGCCCGTCACGCTCGTCAACCCCCTGCGGTATTTCCTCGTCATCACGCGGGGCGTATTCCTGAAGGGCATGTCCGCGGCGGACGTCGCGGGGCAGACGCTGCCCCTGGCGCTCATCGCCGTCTGCACGCTGACGGCGGCAGCGTGGTTGTTCCGAGGCAGGATGGAGTGACCCCCGGCCCGGCCGACGTTCCCGCCACGGATCTCTCTGCCCGGCCTGGGTGCGCGGCTCCCGATGACCACGTGATATCAAAGATGCGCGACCGCGCACAACTTGCGCCGATTCTGTGCAACGGTTTCGATTGGCCGCCGGGGAACACACGCGGGCACAGCCGGTGCTTCAAGCGCGCGGGTCGGTCGCCCGCGGCGCGGAAGCGCCACGGGATCCCTCTGCGATGAAACGATCCTCCTCCGTTCGTCTCAGGCTCCCGCCCCCGAAGCTTGCGAAGGGAAAGTCGTTCCCCGAGTCGCTGCGAAGAAGGAAGACCACACGCGAGATTGGAAGCAAGCCGCTCACTCTGCAGACGCTTTCCAACCTTCTCTGGGCGGCCTGTGGAGTCAACCGCACCAAGGGCCCGTTCCAGACTCCGGGGGTCACCGCGGCCTCGGCGAGCAACTCGCAAGAGATCGAACTCTACGTGGCTCTGGCCGACGGGGTGTATCGGTTCAATGCGCATCGCCACGAGCTTGCACGGATCGTCTCGGGGGATCTGCGTGCGTTCGGGCTCGGCGAACGGCAGCCCAACGTCGCGAAAGAGGCTCCCGTTCAGCTCATCTACGTCGTGAATCTCCACAAGCTCACGCATACGACGGGTTTCGAAGAGCCTGGCCTGCATGATGCCGAAATTCAAAAGTCGTACTACTTCGTCGACACGGGCATCATCGCGGGCAACGTCTACCTGTTCGCGGCGTCTCAAGGGCTCGCGTGCTGGTTTCACAACTGCAACAAGACAGCCCTTACGACGGCCCTATCGCTGCGACCGGATCAGCGGGTTCTGTTCGGACAGACCGTCGGCTATCCGGCGAAGAAGGCACGCGTCCCGCGGCCCTAAAAGCGACGCACACCGATGTTCGGCGCCGGCTGCCGTGACGCGAGAATCCCCGGCAAAAACGTCAATGTGGGTTCACTCACCCGCAGGTAACACCGGCAACTGCCCTGACGACCTCATGGTAAGCCGTTCACTCGTAACGGCGATCTTCTTGGCCAGCGCTTCGGGCGTTCCTCGGAACGCCAAGTGAGCCGCATGCCCGCGCGAAGAACGTCTTCGACATCTCAGGGGACGAGGAGGATCTTTCCGCTCGTCTCGCGCGATTCGAGCGCGCGGTGCGCGTCGACGACCCTGTCGAGCGGGATGCTCCGATCGATGCGCAGCTTCAGCTCACCCCGTGCAACGCCGCCAAGCACGTCGCTGGCGCGCTCGAGCAGCTCGGAGCGCGTCGCTGTGTAATCACGCAGTGTGGGCCGCGTGACGAAGAGCGAGCCGCGTGCCATGAGCCTCTGCAGATCGAGGGGTGGGACGCGCCCGCTCGACTGCCCGAAGAGCACGATCATCCCGCGCGGGCGCAGACAGAGCAGGCTTTTGTCAAAGGTGGCGGCACCGACCGAGTCATAGACGACGTCAAGCCCGCGCCCGCCCGTGTACGCGCGGACGGACTCGTCGAACGCTTCGCGCGTGTAGAAGATGACTTCGTCGAGCCCGGCGGCGCGGGCGATCTGGCCTTTCTTTTCGGTGGAGACGGTGCCAAAGACGCGGGCTCCAGCGCGCTTGGCCATCTGAACGAGCAGCAGCCCCACGCCACCAGCTGCCGCGTGCACGAGGCAGGCGTCGCCTCGCTTCAGCGGGAAGGTCGAGTGCACCAGGTAGTGCGCCGTCATTCCTTGCAGCATCGCCGCCGCCGCGTCTCGCGGGCCCAGGCCGTCGGGAACGGGCACGAGCTTGTCGGCGCGCCCGACCACGTAGGACGCGTACGAGCCCGACACGCCGGCCCATGCCACGCGCTGTCCAACGCGCAGGTCCGTGACACCTTCGCCCACGGCCTCGACGAGGCCCGCGCCCTCGGACCCGAGGGTCAGGGGCATCTCGGCGGCATACGCGCCGGTGCGCATGTAGACGTCCATGAAGTTGACGCCGGCGGCCTCAATGCGCACGAGGGCCTCGCCAGCGCCTGGTTTCGGCGTCGGCAGCTCTTCGAGCCGCAGCACTTCGAGACCTCCTGGGCGAACCACGCGGACGGTTTTCATGAGGGACAATCCATAGCGCCATGGGTTCGCGAGGGCGACCGAGGGACAACCCATCTTCACCGAACGCGATTCGATATCCTGCTCGATTCCTAAAGAGGTCCGGCGAGCAGAGCGGTTCTAGCTGCGGAGCCACGGGGACGTGAGGCGGAACGAAAACAATGTGCGCATGAAGCTGCCTTGGGTGGCGCTCGTCTTTCCTGGCGCCGCCCTCTGCATCGACCGCCAGCTGCAAGGCGCATCCCTATCGCAAGAACGGGTCGACCGACGCATCACAGCCAACCAGCCAATCGTCGTTGCGCTCGCCGTACTCCTTGTGTTCCAGGATTTCAATCGGCTCGGTCGATTCCAACTCGAGCGAAACGTGGCAAAACATGTACGTGCGCTCATGATGTTCAACGATGGCCGTATGCACGAGACTCTGCGGCCACTTGACGTCGCATCGAAAGTCGGGGGCAGAGGCACAAGGCTGCTTCGCGACCTTTCTCGATGCGCCGTTGTCGTTGGGCTCGGGATTTGGCCCTCCGGTACTTTGTGACGCGTTCCCGCGGCAGCTGAGGAACGCCGCTGCGATGGCGGCGGGAACCAGCGAACGCCTTAATGGCGAGGACAAGGCACGTACCAAGGGTTACTACGTGTGATTTTCGATATATCACTTGCGGACGGCCGTGCGCGGCGCTCCTCGCACGGGTACCGCTGGATGGTTCGCTTCGCGACTCGATACCAAGCTTCACGAGCTCGCCGCGGATGCGCTCGGCGCCCGAGAGGCGGTTCTGGCCGGCCATCCTCGCAGCTGTTGGCGCAGAGATGCGTTCTCGGCGACGAGCTCGTCGCGGGTACGGGCCAGGTCCCGGAGCAGGCCCATGACGACCGGCGCCGGTCGGGTCGACATGTCAGCGCACTGACATCCACTATCACTAACGGCCGCAAAATACACCCGCCGTGAACGGCGCGCCGAGATGTCGTCTCCCATTCGTCTCATTCACCGCGCGCAGATCGAAAGAAGATCAACCTTCGCGCCATAATAAAAGTAGTCTTCGGCTAGTCGTCGACGCGCCATTTTCCCAGGGAAAAGAAGTGGTGATTCATGAGAGCTCGTTCATCCCTAGCGCTGACGTGTGCCCTCGCGGCTGTTGCAGCGTGTTCGGCGTCGCCGGGCAGCAATGCCTCCGGCATCATGGGCAAGACCGGTTCGGGTTCCTCCGCTTCGTCGGGCAGCTCCGGAGCATCGGCCAGCTTTAGTTCCTCGGGCGCCACGACGTCGAGCAGCTCCGGCGCGGAGAGCTCGAGCTCGTCGAGCTCGGGCACATCCACTACGTCCACCTCGTCCAGCAGCTCGGGCACGTCGAGCAGCTCCAGCTCGGGGTCTGGTTCGAGCGATGGCGGGTCGTGCACAGTCGGCAGCATGCCGAGCGGCGGTACCACGTGCACTTGCAGTACGGCGAGTTGCGGTAACTGCAATACCTACGGTGGCGGCGTCGCTGACGGCCTTAATTATGGTATCTGGGAGAGTGGAACCGGGGGGAACATCACCTACTTCACCAATGCCCATGCATTTAGTGCATCGTGGGGGCCCAATTCCGGCGATTTTCTGGCCCACGTCGGTCTGGATTACAATGGCACCCAGAGTTACACCACCTATGGAAAGATTATTGCGCAATTCGCCGAATCAAAATCGGGAACCGCCGGCGTCTATTCTTCCATCGGAATGTACGGCTGGCTGCAAAATCCATGTGTCGAATGGTACATCATGGAGGACTCGTTCCAGCCCTTGGCGACGAGCAAAATCACGGCCACGATCGATGGGGATACGTATTACTTGATTAAACAAATGACGACCGGAAGCGCGGGTGCGAATGCTTGCACCGGTAGTGTTTCGTCTTGGACCCAGATGATTGACGTCCGGAGCACCCCCCGCCAATGCGGGACCATTACCGTGAGCGACCACTTCGCGGCGTGGGTGGCCCAGGGCTGGAGCGTTGGGGACGTAAGCTCGATCCACATCAATCTGGAAGCGGGCGGTGGTACCGGAAGCATTGAATTTCCGACAGCAGAGGTATCGACCAACAACTGAAGCGTGAGCGACCGTCGGCGGACGTTGTGGCGCTCGCGAGCCCGATCAGGCGCGGGCCGAATCCCGTCGTCTACGCCGTCTGGAGCAGGTCGATGAAGCCGCTGGCGATCGTCCGCACGCCTTGGATGTCGCCGAGAATTAAGATGCCTTCGTGGTCGACTTGGACCACCGGCGAGTCGTCCGCCTTCGTGCGCTCGCGAAGGTTCAAGCAGATCGGGTCGTAGGATCCGGATGACGGTCGACCGATCGGAAGGAGACCGTTGCGGAGGACGACGGCCCAAATGACGCGGTCTCGCATGCACGCCGATCCAGGGAGCCTCGGCGATTGGCGATATGCCGAGACCGCCCCGGCGGCGCACGGCAACCCACGCGTCGATCTGTTGGTCGATGCTCGTGGCACCTCGTGTTCGGCTCATGCGACGGTGCCTCCAACCGACGTGCGCTGCGGCCCCGACCGACCCCGTGATGCGCGACCGGCGGCCATCGGGTGGCCTACGCAGCCGTCGGCGCCCGCTCACTGGTCGTTCTTTGGCGGGATGAGCCCTTTCTCCAGGGCAATGCGGCGCAGTCGCTCTTTGGCGATCTGGAATCGCTTGCGCAGACGCACCGCCTCCTTCTCGAGCGCTTCGTCGGTCACGACCTCGCCCTCGTACGACATGACGCAGGCGATCTCTTTCCAGTCGAGCTTTCGATTGACACGCAGGATGAGCAGCGTTTGCTCTTCGACCGGCAGGCTCTCACGAAGCTCCGCGAGACGGCTCCGCATTTCGGTGCGCGCCGAAGCGAGGGTCGCGGTTCGGATCCTTTGTTCGATGGCCGACAATGGACCGGCGCCGGAGAGCGGAACCTTGCCGGCCTCACGGCGTCGCGCGTCGGCGATGAAGCGGCTCGCCGCGTGACGCACGAGCGTATACGCCCAGACGCGAGCGGAGCATTGCCATCGAAACCCGTCGAGCCCCTTCCACAGGTCCTCGGTGAACTGGGAGAACACCTCGGACGCGGCGTCATGATCCCGCAGGCGCGCGAGAAGGAAGGCGAAGACCTCTCGCCCGTAGCCTTCGAGCAACAACGTGGCTGCGCGCTTCTTGTCGCCCGCGTCGCAGTGCGCGCGAATCTGCCCCTCTAGCGCCTCGCGATCCGGTGCCTCCACAAGAGCTTGCTTGTACCACGCCCTGTCAAGTGGTGTTCATAACCATTCGGCCGACGCGGGGAGCCGGCCTCCCCCCCTTTCCCCCCTACGCACCACCACGAGGCTTCGTCCCCGTGCGAGGGATTGACGCACTCGCTGGCCTTGCGCGCCGAGTCCTCTCGGATCCTTCGAGCACCTCGCTGCCATGGCGCTGGAATGCGACGTCAACGGAACTCGGGCGGCGGGCCCCATCGGCGCGACGGGCGCGTTCTTCATGCTGGGGGCCAATGGAGCCGACCGACGACGCCAAGGACACGCAGCAGGACGACAGCCTCAACGAGTTCCGCGCGCTCTTCGTCACCGTGACCGGGGCCGAGATCCGCGGTGGACACGGGCGCTCCTCCCCAACCGCGCCAACGTCTCCGCTTCAACGAGCTGACACGCACCGGTACGAAGGCGGACGTCGACCTTGTAGCCGCTCCGCCGTGGTGCGAGTGTGGATCTTGGGCCGTAGAACATGACCGTCGCCGCCTCCTCACCGGACGCTGTCCCCTCGCGTCATCCTCGCGCCATGTTCACCGATGAAGAACAGTTTGTATACGAAGTGGGGGGCATGCTCCGGGGCTCGTTCGTTGCCGTAGTCTCGGAATCTCGTAGCAGACTCGAGCCATGAAAAAAGGCGGCGCTTGTTGAGGTGTGGGCCCCACTTGGCGCGCAGCGCCTCGGGATCCTCTCCAGGACGAAACCAGAGGACTCCCGACGTTAGGAACCGATCCGCGACGTCGTACCCGAGCGGTTTCGAGTGAGCCGTTGCAAGTAGCAGGTGCACATCTGAGGGTTCTGATTGTACTTGAAGTAGTGAACGTGTCCGTTGGGGCACCTATGTTGGTTCGGCAGTTTGTGCACTTGATCCGGCGGGGGCGTCGGGCAGAAAGGGCACGGATTCGACGGCGGGCTGTGAGCGTCGACGAACGCCGTGACTCGCGCCGGCGCCCGCGGCCAGAGAAGCCACGTCGCAAGACCCGCCCATCGGCCGCTGACCTCGCTCGATCCGAGCGCCTCGCCTTCACACTTCACGGGCCTACGGTCTGCACGCTCCCCAGGTCGTCGTGCCCCTGAGTGGGTCTGGGGGGCTCGCTCGTTAGGTTCGAGGCGCTCGAGGATTTGGCTCACACCGAACGACGAGACGCGCCAGGCCGCGCAGCCACAGGGAGGGCGCATGCTATGCAATGGACCATGGCCTTCTCTCCTACGCGCACGAAGCTTTCAGCGGGCGTCTCCCTCGTCTTTCCGATGTTCCTTCCCCTCCTTCCTCTTGCGTGCAGCTCCGCCTCGAATGCGACGTCGTCACCGCCCGACGGTGAGGCGGCATCTGTCGATGGGGGCGCGCTGGCGGACGGCGGCGCGCTGACGGACGCGGCCTTCGAGGGCTCGTGCGAGGCTGCCCTCGTATGCGATGACTTCGAGACGTACAAGGCCGGCTCTCCTCCGCCCTCGCCCTGGACGGTGTCGAAGACCGCAGGCAGCGTCGCCGTCGATACGACGCGGGCCTACACGGGATCGCAGTCGGTCAAGATCACCGCCCCAGCGTCCACCGGCTACCAGTCGGTGATGCTCGAGTTCACCGGCCACGGATTACCCCTCTCGAGCAACGTCGTCTACGGCCGGATGATGTTCTGGCTCGACTCGTCTCCTCAGACGGAGGTTCACTGGACCTTCATCGACGGCTATGGTCTTGTGCCTGGGATGACCTACCATGCCGTCGAACGCTACGGCGGGCAGGTGCCACTCACCGCGGACGACGGTGGCTTCCTCGGCAGCCAGCTCATGGCAAACTACGACACGCCCGACTCGTACAACGACGCGGGGCCGCCGAGCGACTGTTACCAGCACGCCCAGAACGACGAGGTCGTGCCCGTAGGCGTGTGGTCGTGCGCCGAGTGGGAGTTCGACGGCCCGGACAACACGATGCGCTTCTGGCTCGACGGCCAGGCCCTCACCGATCTCACCGTGGACGGCACGGGGCAGGGCTGCACGTCGCAGCCGAGCACGTTCGTCTGGACGGCGCCCACCTTCACGCAGATCGAAATGGGCTACGAGAATTACCAGCCCGACGACGCGCGCAATATCTGGGTCGATGACGTTGCGATCGGGCCCGATCGCATCGGCTGCCCGTAGCCACTCCCCACTGGCGTCCGCGCGTCGTGGAACGCTTCACGAGGAGGGGACGCTTCCCGCCAGCGCCCATTGAAGTGCTTGGTCGAGTAGCTCGAGATCGACTGGCTTGAGGAGATAGCCGACTCCACCCGCGGAAAAACCGGACGTCACGCTCTCGGGCGCGCCATGAGCGGTCAAAAAAAAGATTGGAACGGCACCTCTGCCCGGAAGCTCCCGTATCCTGCGCACCATCGTGATCCCGTCCATCCCGGGCATCTCCACATCCGTGATGACCGCATCGGGCATCATCACTCTCGCGCGCTCCAGTCCTTCGACCCCGTCTCGTGCACTAACGACTTCGTATTGCGGTGCGAGCCAGGACACGATCGCTGCCCGCGCCCCGTCGTCGTCCTCGACCAGCAGCACCCGGCGACCTCGGGAAACGCGCGAGATGGGACTGAGCGAGCCCCGGTCCCGCGCGGCAGGGCGCGCGCGTGAGAGCCCGTTCATCGCCGATACGAGGCGCTCGGACTCGGCGTTCGCCTGGGCGCGTACCTGCTCGGCGACGGACCCGTCTTCCCGCTGGAGCTGGTCCGCGATGGTTCTCATGATGGCCTCTTGCCTTCGGATGAGCGCTTGCAACCGCTCGCTCTCGTCACTCATGCACGCATCCTCCGGGCATGCAGCGGAGCAAGCCTCGGTCCATGTTGGCCACATTTCCACGGAATGCGCGGCGAGAACCATTTCCGCGGTCGTAGAGGACGTCGCGGTCACGGATGCATCCGAGGCGACCCGTCGATGCCGAGCAGCCTGCGAGGGCAAAGCCACCCTGCCCAACCCGTACGGGTACGAGCGCGACCCCGACCCTGAGGCATGCGTCGTTGATCGCCCCCGGCGGGAGGTCCACGCCGAAGCCCTCTTCCCCCGCGATACGGAGCGAGCGCTCGTCGAGCTCGATCGTCTCTGGCAGGGCGAGCCCCCGGCGTCCGGGCCGCAACGGCGAAGATTTTGCTTTCTACCAGCAAGGATTGCGCTGCTGCATCGACGCGCCGTTTGGAAGCCACGTGAATGGCTTGTGCGCAGCACACGAGGCCCCGACGCGAGCCGCTACCCGCTCGGTTTCTCGCAACCGAATGGGTGTATTCCCTGAGGGAGCGCATTCGCTCACGGCGCGCCCGCAACGACCCCCGAGGCCCCCTTTGCAGGGTCACACCGCACGCGGGTTCGCGCCGAAGTCGTGATCATCCTTGTCGAATTGTCGGAGGGCCCGACGCAAGCGCAACGCTTGAGCGAGCTGGGCGGCTCCGAAGACGAGGGCATACGAGCCCAGCAGCAACACCAAAACGAGGGCACTGGCCGTGGGCCAGAAAAGAATCGCGCACCCGAGCAGGAGCGAGATGGTTCCACCGACGCCAAGGAGCAGTGCCCCCGGCAGCTCCCCTCGCAATCGGGCCGCCACCAAGAGCTCGAGGCCTCCCGTTGCGAGCGCCCAGAAGGCAATGAGAATCGCGAAGAGCTCGATTGCGACTCGCATCCACAGCACAACGGCGAGACCAACGCCCACGCCAGCCAGACCTTCGAGCAGAAAGGCCCAGGAGTGCTCTCGGGCTCCCGAGCGGGTAGCAAACGCGATGGCCGCGATCCCGTCGGCAAGAGCGTACACGCCGAAGAGCACCGCGAGCACAGACAGCGTCATCCCCGGCCAAAGCAGCGCGATGATTCCGAAGGAGACACCGAGGGCGCCGCGCCACGCGAGCGACTTCCAGCTTCGCGCAAAGATTGCCATCATGGGGCGTTGAGATGAGCATCTTGTGTTCCATCGCTGCCTGAGCACATCGATGCCTTGGAGGGCGCGTTCGAGGCGGGCGCGAGCCGCGGCGTAGTCGGGTTCGCCGCGGCGGATGGAGGCCACGGCGACCGAAGCGTCGAGCACGAGGTTCATCAGGGGAAAATGGCTCAAGCAGCTGGGCATCGGGCACATTCGCGCCGCTGACCTCGACGGCGAGCGGAATGGCTTGGCGATCAACCAGAATGTGATGCTTGGAGCCCGGTTTTCCGCGGTCGGTAGGATTCGGACCGACTCCATCCGAACCCCTTTTTTGCGGCAATGCTGGAGC
>Ga0187782_10000257_pt1 | contig 34139 bp, 25 predicted proteins | sample 0715_SJ02_MP15_2_FD_132454 | JGI IMG/M metagenome (GOLD analysis project Ga0187782, IMG submission 132454) | Tropical peat soil microbial communities from peatlands in Department of Meta, Colombia - 0715_SJ02_MP15_20_MG | ecosystem: Environmental > Terrestrial > Soil > Wetlands > Peat | place... | reverse complement strand
GGTTCTTACCAGAAGTCTGCCTGGCCGCACAGCGAAATATGCAGCCAAGGGCGCTCCGGAGCCAGTCTTCGAGCGCGTTTAGCCGGCTTCGCGGCGATGGAGGAGATAGGAGCGGATGAAGGGATCGATGTCGCCGTCAAGGACCTTCTGCACATCGCCGCGCTCGAATTTCGTGCGGTGGTCCTTGACCATCTGGTAGGGCTGCATCACGTACGAACGGATCTGGCTACCGAAACTGATCTCCGGCTTGGAAGCATCGAGTTTGCGAGCTTCCTCCCGCCGCTTTTCCAACTCGACCTCGTAGAGCTGCGAGCGAAGGAGCTTCATGGCCATCTCGCGGTTCTTGTGCTGGCTGCGCTCGTTCTGGCACTGCACGACGATACCGGTCGGAATATGGGTGATGCGAATGGCGGTCTCGACCTTGTTGACGTTCTGCCCGCCCTTGCCACCGGAACGGTAGGTATCGACGCGCAACTCGTCGGGGTTGATGTTGATCTCGATGCGATCGTCGATTTCGGGGATCACGAAAACCGAGGCGAACGAGGTGTGCCGACGAGCCTGCTGGTCGAACGGCGAAATGCGCACCAAGCGATGCACGCCGCTTTCGCCGGCCAACATGCCGTAGGCGTTTTCGCCTTCGATCTGCACGGTGGCGGACTTGATGCCCGCTTCTTCACCCGGCGTCGATTCGAGGACGTTCGCGCGGAAACCCTTGCCCTCCGCCCAGCGCAGATACATGCGGAGAAGCATTTCGGCCCAGTCCTGCGAATCGATTCCGCCGGCGCCGGACTTGATCGTCAGAATTGCGTTGAGGCGGTCGCTTTCGCCAGCGAGTAAGGTTTTCGTTTCAAGGTCGGAAACGAACGCGTCGACCGCGGAGAGTTCCTTGACTATATCCGCAAGCAACGATTCACGCTGCGCGCTGTCAGTTTCCTCATGCGCGAGACTGAAGTACGTTTCGAGATCGCTGACGCTTCGGTCGAGCGCCTTTTTTGCAATCACGCGATCCTCGAACTGTTTGCGCTCCTGCAGGACAGACTGCGCCTTTTCCTGGTTCTGCCAAAAATTGGGATCGCTTACTTTGGCTTCGAGGGCGGCGAGGCGATTCTGCGCGGACTCCGCGTCAAAGATAGCTCCGCACGAGCCCGATGCGTTTGGTTAGCTCGGCATAGCGTTGTTGCAGGTCTTCGACGTGTTCAGTCATGTTGTCCGGGAGCGTTCCGACTTGGCGTGCGGTGGCTCTTGATTTCTATTCTAGCTGGAAGTCCGCGCGAGCGCCAATCCGATCAACACCACGGAGGCGATGACGCAGAGCCACGCGATCCAGTCGCCGAAACGGGCGTAGAGCGTCAAATCGCTGCGAAAATCGTAGGGAGCGTCGAGCTCGCCGCGAATATCGGTGGGGAGCTGGGCGATGGTGCGGCCGTAGGGATCGACGTCGATTGTGAATCCGTTGTTCGTGTCGCGCAACAGCCAGCGGCGGTTCTCGACCGCGCGCACGCGCGCCATCATCACATGCTGGGCCGGTGCGGCGGAACGGCCGAACCAGCCGTCATTCGAGATGTTGATCAGCAGCCCGGCGCCATTCGCCGTGAACTGCCGCACAGCGCCAGGAAACACTCCTTCGTAGCAAATAAATACGGAGAACGGCGCGCCCGCCGAGGGAACGTAGGTCGGCACCATCGGCAGATGGCCTACGCCGTACGCGGTCCCCGGCGTGAAGTCGCCGATGTCTGCCGTCAGCTTGCCCGCAAACGTAAGCCACTTGCGCAGTGGAACGTATTCACCGAATGGCACCAGATGAATTTTGTCGTACGTGAAGATCCTTTTGCCGGAAGAGTCGAGTAGCACGCCACTGTTGGTCGCGATAAATTTTCCGGCGGCATCGTGCTTCCAATCTTCGACGCCGACGAGGAAATCGACACTGGAATCCCGAGCGATCTGCTGGGCGCGAGCGGAGAAGTCAGCCTCCTGCAGGCTGAAGGGCGCGGGCACCTCGGGCCAGACAATCAGCCCCGGCATCTTTGTTGCGGAGTCGATGCTGATCCGCTCGAGTTGATCGAGGTCCCCGGTGTGCTGGGCCATCCAGTTGGGAGGGTATGTGTAAGACTGAGCGAAATTCGTCTGGACGAGGTGCGCGACAAAGCGGGCCTGTGCGTGCGGCACGAAGTAACCTCCGCCTGCGGCGATCAGAATCAATACGCCGGTCGCAACGATCGCGGCCTTCCACACGCGCTGCGTTCCCGTCAGAGTTGCGCAGGCGAGCAGCGCGCCGTAGCCCGCGACCACGAAGCTGAGGCCGTAGATACCCGTAACCGCCGTGAGCTGTACGAGCGCGAGATTGCCGCTCGCTGCGTAACCGATCAAGTTCCACGGAAAGGCAATGATCGGAAGATTGCCGCGTGCGAATTCCAGCGTTACCCACAGAAACGGAGCGAGTGCGCAAGCAAATGCCGGTCCCTTCTTCGACGCCAGTGCCACGCCCCAGGTGAAAAAAGCGCAGACGATCCCGCCTGCCAGGCCAACTAGGCCAAGGATTGCGGCTGAAGTCAGCGCATCGACATTGCCATACTGCTGCATCACCACATCCATCCACGGCAATGCGATCGGATAAAAAACGAGCCCATGCAGCAATCCGTAAAGCGGCGCGATTTTTGGCCGGGCGCCGTAGGACGCGAGAATGAGCAGTGCCACCGAAATCCAAGCGAGCAGAGGCAGGTTGTAATTCGGGAAGGAGAGCGCGAGCGTGACTCCGCTGGCCAGCGCGAGCAGAAGCCGCGTGTACCAAGGCCAATTCATTCAAGGGTCATTCAGCGCTTGACGATCGCTTTGAAGCCGGCACGGTCAAGTGCTGCGCGGGCGGAGTCAGCGGCGCGTGGGTCCGAATACGGGCCGACCTGCACGCGATAGAAATTGTCCGCGGTAGGCGTCACTACAAAAGACGGAAAATTCTTCTGTTGGAGCGCGTCCGCCATTGCCAGCGCGTCGCTTTCGTGACGCAGCGCGGCAACTTGCAGGAGGATCGCGCCCTTCGTCATCTTGGGCGCCTGAAAGCGCGCGGACGCCGACACGGTATGGGCGCTTGGTGCAGGCGCAGCCGGTCCAGTCGCATCTTTCGGCGCCGAAGCGGCAGGCTCGGTAGCTTTCGCTGCACCGGCCGCCGGAGCGGCGGGCTCCAAACGGTTATTGTTGTTTTTCGAGTAGAAATCCCATTCGTTGTTGGCCGGAGCGGGCGCTGGTGCGTCTTCGGGCTCCGCGGATTTTGCGGGGGTTCGGGCGGGTGAAACAGCCCTTTCCAAGACATCTGCCGCGTGCACGGGCCCGCCGTACTGGTTGTGGCCCATCACGTAGCCGAGCGTGAAGAAAACGGCGCAGAGAAGGACAACGCCCAAAAACAGTCCAACCAGATGCCGGCTTTCAAGCACCCGGTCTCCCCCGCGTTTTCCCCCGCTTGCCATGTGTTTTACTTCTTCGCCCCCGCTGAGCCTATCCACTGCGAAAGAATGTCGATCGGTACCGGGAAAACCACTGTCGTGTTCTTCTCGACGCCAATTTCAGTCAGGGTCTGCAGGTACCGCAACTGGATCGAAGCCGGTTGCTTTTCCAGAACGGCCGCCGCGTCGGCCAGCTTGGTCGATGCCTCAAATTCGCCGGCCGCGTGAATGATTTTCGCGCGGCGCTCGCGCTCCGCCTCGGCCTGCTTGGCGATGGCGCGCTGCATCGACTCCGGAATATCGACCTGCTTGACCTCGACCTTCGTTACCTTGATACCCCAAGGCTCCGTATCCTGGTCAAGGATTAGTTGCAGCTTCGAGTTTACCTTTTCGCGCTCGGAGAGGATCTCGTCCAGCTCGAACTGGCCGACCACGCTGCGCAGATTGGTCTGCGCGAGCTGCGACGTGGCGTAGAGATAGTTTTGCACTTGGGAAAGGGCGAGATTCGCGTCGACCACGCGGAAGTAGCAGACGGCGTTCACCTTCACCGAGACGTTATCGCGCGTGATGACGTCTTGCGGCGGAACATCCAGCGTTTCGATTCGCAGCGATATCCGCGTCAGCTTGTCGATCGGGTAGAGCACCAACTGCAGGCCCGGATTCTTGGGCGTGGGCAGCATCCGGCCCAGCCGCAGTACCACGCCACGCTCCCATTCCTTGATGACGTAAATCGAGTTGAACAGCCAGAACAGGACAATGATGACGACCGCGACTGCCAGGATCGACACAAAGTTGAATTCCATCGCCGCCTCCTCGATTTCGCCTAAGCAGATCCAGAATGTTGTGGCGTGGCTGGCTCGACTTCCAGCGTGAGTCCGTGAATACCCTTCACACGCACTCGCGCGCCTTTCGGAATGCCTCCGTTAACGGATGCGGCGGCACGCCAAAGCTCGCCGTGAACACGAACCATCCCGACGGCCGGCGACACACCGACCGCCTCGGTGACTTCGCCTTCCTCACCAACCAACTCTTCCCTGCCGGTCGCCTGCTTCCACGCGCGGGACCGCAGGACGGCGCGCATCAGAATAATGGCGATCACCGCAAAGGGAATCGCAACGGCCAGAGCCGTACTCGGCCGGACGCCCATACCCGTCCACGGCGACTGGACGAGCAGGATCGCTCCCAGAATCATGGCAATGGTGCCGCCGACGCCCAACACGCCATGCGTCGGAAATTTCGCTTCCAGAACGAATAGGGCGAGCGCCAAAGCGATTAGCACGAAGCCTGTGATCGTCACGGGCAACATGTTCATGGCATATAGCGCCAGCAGAATCGAGATACCGCCGATCACGCCCGGCGCAAACATGCCGGGATGGTTGAATTCGACGTACAAGCCAAGCACGCCCACAATCAACAAAACGAAGGCCACGTTCGGCTCGACGATGTGCGTCAGGAATTTCTCACGCGCGGTCATGCCCACGGCTGTGAAGACTGGATGCGCAAGGGCGAGCTGCGTGGTCGAGCCGTCGAAGCGCGTAATTGTGCGGCCGTTCAGTTTCGCGAGCAGATCGTCCTCAGACGACGCCACGACATCGATCAGCTTGCCGTCGAGCGCTTCCTTATCGCTGAAGGCCTTGGCATCGGTCACGGCGGTGGCGGCCAGATCGGCGTTGCGTCCCCGTTTGACCGCATAGCTGCGGAGAAACGCCGATGCGTCGTTGGTGACTTTCTTGCGCATCGTGTCGTCAGTCTGCACCGTTTGACCAAACATTTCGATGACGGGAGAGGCGGCACCGGTGTTCGTGCCGGGAGCCATCGCCGCGATATCCGCGGATTCGAGGATAAAAAAGCCGGCTGAGGCAGCGCGCACACCTGAAGGCGCTACGTAAATCACCACCGGCACGGGCGAGGCGAGAATCGCCTGGACGATCGCACGCATGGAGTCGTCCAGGCCGCCGCGCGTGTTCATCGTAATCAGTACGAGGCTGGCATGTTGGTGCGCGGCCTCGCCGATTCCATGGACGATGTATTCGGCCAAGATCGGCTCGATGTCACCATCGATCTTGAGCGTTACGATGTCGGGATTGGAAGGCGATGCGGCAGAAGGAGCATCAGGGGCCCCCGCGTAGATGGAACTGCTCAGAAGCAGCCCCGCAAGACCGGCTGCACAAAGTAGCAGGCGCCGTAATGACCAAGGAGCCATTCCGGGCCGCTATTATAGCAACACAGGCGGCAGAAACCGTGAAGCCTTTCGCGGCGGGCCCGATCGAAGCGCGAACTGCCTACCGCGTGCTCCCGAGTGCGAGCGACACGCGGCAACTTCAGTTTGTAACGGGCTTATCCTGCTGGACCTCGTAGGCCGGACGACGGTGCAGCACATCCTGCACCTGCGGATCCTTGATGACGCGCGCAAAATCAGGATCTTTCTCCGCTGCCATCAGGTTCTTGTAGCCATCGTCGCGCGCGAGCTTCAGGTAGCGGGCCGTGCGTTCGACGTCGCCAGTCTTAGCGTATGACTTCGCCACCATGAAGTACAACGCTCCGGGGTCCACGGCCGTGCGGTGCTGGACGATTGCGCCGCCGCCTCCTTTAGGCTCGAAAACGTCCGGGTCAAGCGCGAGGGCTTTGCTGAAAGCTTCCATCGCCTGCGGGAACTGTTTGATGCCGCAGTAGGCGTAACCGAGGTTGCTGTAGATCGGGGCGAGATTCTCACCGCCGGCGGCGACCGCCCGCTTGTAGTACTTGATCGCTTTGCCGAAACGCTGCCGCGAATACTCGATGGTGCCGAGATTGTTCAGGGCGTGAGGCGAATTCTTGTCCGCGCGCAACGCTTTCTTATAGAAATGCTCCGCAAGATCCGGCTGTCCCGCCTGCTGGTAAGCGATTCCGACTTTGTTTAGGATCTCGGAGTTTTTCGGCTCGTGTTCGAGGAGGCGTTGGTAGGCAGCGGCAGCTTCGCTGTAGTCCTTGCGAGCCATCAGAATTTCCGCGCGCATTTCAGCGATTTGTAACGGAGTCATCTGCGCGGTGTCCGAATCTGCGCTCGGTGCGCTCTGCGTCGGCGGGGTCGTCTGCGAATCAGGAGCGCTTCGGGTAGGTGCGCCTGCAAAACTCAGAAGAAGCGGAAAAGCGAAGAGGGCCAAGAATTTCATTGCCCTTCTCCTCAGCGCACCAGCGTTCCCATGCCCAGGATTGCTGCTAGGGTTTGGAATTGCTCGCCGGCTGCTTGTTATCTCCAAAGATACCAAATATCCGATCGAGAAATCCCTTTTTCTTCTCCGGCTCCTTGGCCGGAGTGTCATTGTCCGGCGATTGCGGCTTCGTTGAACTCGGAGGCTTCGTCCGAGAAACGTTCGCTGAGCCCGGCGTACCGGACGGGCGATCCGGCGTTGCAGGCGGAAGCTGTGCCGACGAGTCGCCCCCCTTGCCGAATAAGTGCGTGAGCCATGAGCCTTGCGACGATTGAGCGACCGGTCCGCCGCCGTGTAGCTCGCAATATTGCGTCGGCTCGCTGCCCGCGATGAAATACTCAGTCTCCGTTTTCGGGCACGACTGCGTGGCAAGCTGGCCGGTTTGCGGGTCGATCACGGATTGTGTGATCCCAGGCGGCGGCACAAACTCCTGCGTGTTGCGGTACTTCGGAAGAGTGACGGCACGCTTCATGAACTCTCCCCAAATCGGAGCGGCCGCCTGGCCGCCGGCCAGTCCGAGGTCGCGATTGTCGTCAAAACCTACCCAGACGACGCACAAAAGGTTCGACGTGTAACCGGCGAACCAGCCGTCGCGGGACGTGCCGGTCTTGCCCGCAGCGGGCGCATCGAATCCGAGCGCGCGCACGGGATAGCCGGTGCCATGGTTGATCACGTCTTCCATCAAGCTCGTGGTGAGATAAGCGACGCGCGGATCGAGCACGGCACGAGTGACCGGCACAGCCGATTCTTCGGCGCTTCCATCAGCACCAATCACACTGCGAATGAAGAGGGGTTCGGCGCGAATGCCATTGTTTGCGAACGCGGTGTAACCCGCTGCCACGTCAATCGGCGTCATCTCATAGGCACCGAGCGCGACCGCTGGAGTGGCCTGGATGTTGTTGCCGAGGCCCATCTGCCGTGCGACATCTACGACGCGCTGATAGCCGATCATCTCCGCAACCTTCACGGTGGCGACGTTGAGCGAATGCAAAAGCGCGTCATGCACAGTGATTGGCCCATAGAATTCCTCGCCGTAGTTGTCCGGCGTGTATTCCTTGCCGTCGAATTCGAATGTCGTAGGCGAATCGTCCACGGTGGTGGCAGGCGTGACGACGGGCTGCAGGCCCTGCACAGCGTTGTCGAATGCCGCTGCGTAAACGAAAGGCTTGAAGGCTGAGCCCGGCTGGCGGCGCGCGAGCGCGTGATTGAGCTGGCTCTCGCCATAGTCGCGCCCGCCGACCAACGCCCGAATCTCACCCGTTCGCGGATCGAGCGCCACGAGGGCAACTTGAGCCGCGGGAACGTTTTCGCCCTTCTTCCTCCACAGGGCGTAGCGGCGCGCCAAGAGCTTGTCGAGGTTCTGCACGCCGATTTGAATGGCGTCATCTGCGGCGTGCTGAAGGTTCGGATCGAGGGTCGTATAGATCCGGTAGCTCTGATTCTCGAGGTCGCTCTCGGAGAACTTTTCGAGAAGGTGGTCCTTCACCATATCCACGAAGTAGGGCGCGGAGCTGCTGCCCAGCCCGCCATTCGTGAATTTGAGCTTGGACTTCTTGGCTTCGGCCTCTTGCTGAGGCGTCAGAAAACCGTCCTCAACCATCTCCCCGAGCACGCGATCACGCACTTCGTCGGCGCGGTCCACGTGGCGCTCGGCAGAAGAGTAGCGATTGGGAGCGCGAATGATTCCCGCGAGAAACGCCGCTTCGCCGGGCGTCAACTCGCGAATGTCCTTGCCGAAGTAGGCGTTCGCGGCCTCGCCGAAGCCGCGAATCGCAAAGCTGCCGCGATTGCCGAGATAAATGTCGTTCGCGTAGAGCTCGAAGATTTGCTGCTTGGAGAAGCGCTCGTTGATTTCGGCGGCCATCAGGATTTCTTTCAGCTTTCGCCGCCACTCGCGTTTGGTTGAGAAGAAGAAGGTGCGCGCCACCTGCATATCGATGGTGCTGGCACCCTGCGCCTTCTGGCCGCGTGTCACGTCGTAAAATGCCGCGCCGAAGACGCGGACCATGTCGAGCGCGCCATGCTCGAAAAAGCGCTTGTCCTCCGCCGCGAGCACGGCGTGAACGAGCACCGGCGGAAGATCGTTAAAGCGGACTACGCGGCGCTTTTCGCGCGAGCTATCGAAGAGGTTCGTGAGCAGCTCGGGTTCGACTTCGGCCGAGTCCACGTCGGTGCCATCGGGAAGAAGCGATATCTGCGAAATCTCTGTGCCGGAAAAGCTCACGCGCAAAGCGTTACGTCCCTGAAAGTAGGAGCTTGGCGACGGAAGTATCTCGACAGTTGAACCTGATACGCTGAACTGCCCGGGCGAGCCAGCCACCGAACCTTCCTGATACCCCGCGCGGAGCATCTCGCTCGCCAGATCACCCGGCCGCATGGACTCTCCCACGTAAATACGGCTGGGCGCGGAATAGACGCTCGACGTGTTCTGGAAAACCTGCCCCGTGAGCCGCTGGTCAATCAGATGGCCGAACTGAATGTAGTAGTAAGCAATGAAGCCCGTGCCCGCCAACAGCGCCACGAGAACCACCACCAGCAGCGCCATGCCGAACCGGGACGTCAGAAAACCACTGGCGATTCGAATGCGCAATCAGTCTCTCCGGTGGAACCCGCTAAGCGCTTCGAGAAGCGCTTGATGCCACGGCCGGGCGGCGCGGCGTTGCCGGAAACGGATGTCCCAAGCCTTCATCCGAGCGGCCCAATCGACTACAAGTCTATTTTAGATCGTATGGTTGTCTGCGTGGGGGTGAAATTCGTGAGTCCACTGATACACGGCCATGTCAACGGTAACGATGTAGTCGACCGAGATATCCACGTTGCCGCTCGTCCCGTCGACGATCACCCGGATGCTTTCCTTCTTGGTGGGAATGCTGAGCTCCTGTGCCTTCTTGAAGATGTCGTCACGGATATCGTCAATGCTCTTCTTGGGATAGCTGCTGAGCGCGAAGCGCGCCTCGGTTTGCATGGCGTCTTGAAACTGATAGTTCGCGAAATACACCGGAACGAGCTTTACCCCGGCGAAGATAATCGCTGCCACAACAAGCAAGGTGATAATTAGGTTCAGCTTCGAACCACCACGTTCCGTCGCTGTATTCGGTCGAACCATTACCTTCCGGCACCTCCACGCCAACCGGTCGAGGGTATTCCTACGATTCAAGCTAACACGGGGCTAAAGTCGGCGGCGCGGCTGCGTCTGTCGTTGTTTGCGATGAGTAAACGAGGGTAGTCTTGGGCGGGTTGTCCTCTAGTAGGCGCGGGCGAAGATTGCCTTCTCTGTGGCAGGCTGACCGCAAAAGACGCATTTCCCCGATCCGCCCTCCTGTTCGAGAGGGATGCAGCGCATCGTGGCCTTCGTCTCTTCCTTAATCTTCGCTTCGCAATCGCCGCTGCCGCACCACCAGGAAAGCGCGAAGCCCTTTTCGACCGCTTCCTTGAAGCCGGCATAGCCGGTTGGCTCGGCGGTATTGGCCTTGCGGAACTCCAATGCGCGGTCGAAGAGGGACTTCTGGATGTTCTCAAGCGCCTGCGCTACCGCTGCGGCAATTCCCTGTTGCGGCACGAACGACTTTCCTTCCTTGCCGGGCCGGTCGCGCCGGGCGAGCACCACTGAGCCCTTCGCCACATCCTTCGGACCGAGTTCGAGCCGCAGCGGCACGCCGCGCATCTCCCAGTCGTTGAACTTGAAGCCGGGACTCATTCCTTCTCGCTCGTCCATCTTGACGCGAATACCGGCATCGACGAGTTCCTTGCGCAGCCGCTGTGCATTCTCGAAGACAGTAGCCTTTTCCTCGTCCGTCTTGAAAATCGGTACGATCACGGTCTGGTGGGGAGCGAGCCGCGGCGGCAGGATCAAGCCCTGATCGTCGCCGTGCACCATGATGATTGCGCCCACGAACCGCGTCGAAAGGCCCCACGAGGTGGTCCAGCAGTGCTGGAGCACGCCGTTCTTGTCGAGGTATTTAATCTCGAATGCCTTCGCGAAGTTTTGACCTAGGTTATGGGATGTGGCGGACTGTAGCGCCTTGCCGTCGCCCATCATCGCTTCGATGGAGTACGTCTGCTCGGCTCCGGCGAACCGCTCGGCAGTCGACTTGCGTCCCGGGATCACGGGAATTGCTGCCTCGCGCACCGCAAAGTCCGTGTAGACATCGAGCATCTGGCGTGTCTCGGCTTCGCCCTCTTCGGCAGTCGCGTGCGCGGTGTGCCCTTCCTGCCAGAAGAATTCGAGCGTGCGGAGGAAGAGCTTCGTCCTCAGTTCCCAGCGCACTACGCTATTCCATTGATTAATAAGGACTGGAAGATCGCGATAAGACTGGATCCACTTCGCGTATGCGTGGCCGATGATCGTTTCGGACGTGGGTCGGATTACCAGCGGCTCTTCCAGCTTCTCGCCGCCGCCGTGCGTGACTACTGCCAGCTCGGGCGAAAACCCGGCCACGTGTGACTTTTCCTTCTCGATGAAGCTACGAGGAATCAGCAGAGGGAATGCGGCGTTGACGTGCCCGGTCGCCTTGAATCGCTGGTCGAGGGCCGCTGTGATGTTTTCCCACAGCGCCCAGCCGTAAGGCCGCACGATCATGCAGCCGCGGACCGGCGCATAGTCCGCCAGCTCCGCCCGCAAGACAACCTGGTTGTACCATTCCGAAAAATCTTCGGCGCGCGTCGTGAGTTTCAGATCGGACATTTTCCTCTGTTGTTCTGCCGCATTTGGCAGACCTGCGCGCTCAAAGACTAGCGCGAGATGCTGTGCGATAGACGAATTAGGTTAGGGGACTCTCATAGCCAAGTCAATCAATGACACTGGATTTCGGCGATTTCAGCTTGACAAAGATTGCGGCTTGCAGTATTGCTCAAGCACTTTTTGGCGGACGGGGGGACGCCATCATGCCGGTTCGCGCAGGGTCGGCGCGGGCCAGATCTCGGTTAGCTCCTCTAACACAGCCGTTGCGCCCAGGGCGGGCTCGCGACTGAAACAACAACCGCAATCGAAATCCAAAACTTGGGGGTGGGCGATGCGTTCACGCATTTCTGCAACGAAGATTGCTTGTGCGGTGGTGGTGTGTCTGCTGGCCCTATTCGTTTCCGTTTGTCCGGCGACGGCGCAAAGCGCCTCGACCGGAGCAATTACAGGAACTGTGACCGATCCTTCCGGTGCGGTAATCTCTGGCGCGAGCGTGAGCACGACGAACTTGGCTACGGGGCAGTCGCGGCAAACGACGACCGACTCCAACGGCCTGTACAAGTTTTCGCTGCTTTCCCCTGGAAACTACAGCGTCAAATTTTCCGCGAGCGGTTTCAAGACGGTCGAGGTGCCGTCGGTCACGGTGAACGTCACGGAGATTGTGCCGGTTGATCGCAGCCTCGAGGTTGGCGCGGCATCACAGCAAGTGACCGTCGAAGCGACGGTCGAGACGATTCAGGCGCAAAACGCGACGGTTGGAGGACTCGTCTCCGGCGAGGTGGTTACAGACCTGCCTCTCAGCACTCGCAATTATACGCAGGTGATCGACCTGTCGCCCGGCGTGGTTGCCAACGTCGCGACAGCCACTGCTGTCGGTAACGGCACGATGGATATCAACGTCAACGGCTCCGGCTCCGACCAGAACACCTACATGATGGACGGCGTCATCGTCACGAACTATGGCAGCGGCGGCGCCGCACAGTCTGGCAGCTACGCTGGAATCCCAATTCCGAATCCGGACTCGATTCAGGAGTTCAAGGTTCAAACGTCGCAATATGACGCCGCCTACGGGCAGAACCCCGGTGCCAACGTGAACGTCGTCACCAAGAGCGGCACCAACACCTTCCACGGAGACATTTGGGAGTTCAACCGCAACAACTTCTTCAACGGGAACGACTTTTTCTACAAGCGCTCGGAAGCTGCTGAGTTGCTTCCAAACAAACCGCCGGAAGTGAAACAGAACCAGTTCGGCGGGACGTTCGGCGGGCCCGTTATCAAAGATAAGTTCTTTTTCTTTGGCTCCTACCAGGGAACGCGGCAGCTGAACGGAATCGGCAGCAACGGTTTCGCCACTGCCATAACGGCTGTCGGGCTCCTGCCGTTTAACGAGCCCGGCGTTCCCTTCGCAAACGCCCGCGCTGACGGCAATGCCGGAACAATTCACCAAGATTTCAATGCCGCCAATCCGCTGTGCAACTACAACACGTATCGGCAGTACTTGGGATGCGCGTTCGCAGGCGAGGTGAATTTCCTGTCAACCCTCGGCCTCCCACTGGGCACGGGTGAGGCCGTGGCGAGCAACGGATCAAACATCACCAACACCTTCATCAATCTTCTGCGGCAAACCGAGAAAATTCCACAGGTAAAAGGAGGCGTCAACAACGGTTATTACATTCCCAGCCTGCGTTACGATTCGAATGGCTTGCCGGTCTGCGCGGACCCCAGTGTGCAAAACCGCCCCTCCTGTTCTGCGCCGACGACGATATCGCAAGCTACCATCGCCAATGAAAATCAATACATGCTCAATTCGGACTACGTTCTGAACAGCAAGAACACAATTGCGGAAAAGTTCTTCTTCTCCGCCGATCCGCAGACGCAGAGTTTTAGTTGCATCGTCACGGGCTGCGACCCGGGCGCACCGGAGGATGCGCAGTACGCGTCGACCTCTGCGATCTTGAAGCTCACTACCGTCGTCACAAACAATTTCGTGAACGAGGCGTGGGGCTCGTTCCAGCGGCTGTACCTCGACGTCAACGACGGCAACACGATTCAGGCCTGCGCGGGTGACGGTATCACTGCTTTGAATATCGTACCCGCCGTTAACGACGGTACGGCCTGTCCGCTCTCAGCCGCCGCTGCTGGTAACCGCGAGGATTCTCTTGTCCCGATCATTGGCGATCTTGGGCTCCCAGGGTCGCAGTGGGGGACGTGGAGCGCTGGAGGCAATTTCTTCTCCGCCACCCGTAGTATCCAGACCAGCTTTCTCATGGGCGACCAGATTTCCTGGAACCACGGCAAGCACTCCATCCGAGCTGGCGCCAATACGCAGCGGATTCAATGGAATTGGGCGCAGCCAAATCGCGAGCGGGGTTGGATTATGGCTGGGAACATTGCCGATCTCATGACCGCCAGCAGTGGCCCGGCCATCGACGGCACTCCTGCCGTCGCGATCAATTGGCTCATCAACGACACGAACCGCTTACTGCCCAATGGCTCGCCGAATCCTCACCACTGGCGAATCAGCGAATACACGTCGTTCCTTCAAGACGACATCAAGGTGACGCGAAAACTGACCGTAAACCTCGGTCTCCGCTGGGAATATGACGGGTGGCCTTCCGACGCCCATGGCGTGTTTACGAACTTCGCGGCCTCCGCCGCGCGCATAGTTGACACAGGTTCGTTCTTTTTGGGCAATCCGGAAGGCACCCTCGCGGGCTGGATCGTTCAGAAGAACTACAACCGGAACCTGTACGGGAACCTCAGCGGCCAGTTTGGGTCGACCGGCGTCTTTGTGAACACGAACAATACTTTGCTACAAGGCTCGCCCTTGGACAACTTCTCGCCGCGCATCGGCGTAGCCTGGCAGCCATTCAGCGAAAAACTTGTCATTCGCGCAGGCTACGGAATGTTCTTCGACCGCGTCTATGGCAACCTCGTGGGCGACAACATCCTGGGCAACGAGCCGCCCTACGCCACCGGCGTCGGAGCACAGTTCGGCCAGACCTTGCAGAATCCGTTCTGCACGATTCTCGCTGCGATTAACTCGTGCCCGCAGTTCCTCGGATTCATTCCGCGGACCCTGGTCGTAGCGGGATCGACACCCGGATACGGCGCCACGTCGATTACTGACATCTTCGGCAGCAACGCCACCGGATTGATCAATTCGGGAGACGATCCGGCAATGCGGACCCCCAAAGTCCAGCAATACAATTTGGACTTTCAGTATGAGTTCGCCCATGGCTGGGTGGCTGACATCGGCTACGTCGGAACGCACGGAGTTCACCTCTACGACTGGAACCGAGATCCGAATCTTGCCTACCTTGTAGCCGGTGCGCCTGATCCACCGACGGACCGGGTGGATCAGCTTTTGGAACGGCCCGCCGGTTCATTTCCAATGAACGATTCCGCTAACACGAACCCGGCCACTCAGGTACTTGCCAATACGGCGACGAACTATCTCGGCCGCGTTGCTTACTTGGGCGTGAATCCAGGGAACTTGCAGCAAGTGGAAACTGACGGTAGCCACCTGTACAACGCTTTGCAGGCTCAGGTCCGGCACGTTTTCTCCCACGGACTCACGCTGCAGGCTTCTTACACTTGGAGCAAGCTCATCACCGACATCAACGCCAGCGAAGCTGGCGCGGGCATCGCCACGCCAGGCAACGTGCTTTCGGGCAGCGCGTCCTCCAATGACCCGTTGAATCGCGCGCAGCAGTACGGCCTGGCGGCCTTCAATCGCCCCCAGCGCTTTGTGGTGAGCTACAGCTACCAGATTCCCTACAAGAGCGAGGGGTGGAAAGAAAAGGCTTTGGGCGGGTGGGGCATCTCCGGCGTGACCACGATTCAGGATGGTTTGCCATTCACGGTTACCGACGCGAGCAGTAGCGCAGCGACACTTCTTTACGGTGCATCCATTCCCCCGACAGGGCCTGTGGCGCGAGCCGAACTGGCGGACCCGGTGAATTGCAATCAATTCGGTGTCTGCAAATCAGGCGTAGCGCTCGGCACCTCCGGCAGCCTGACTTCGCGCGTGATTAGCGGACTCGAGGGAACGGGTGGCTTTATCAATCAAGCCGCGTTCACGTCATTGCCCGCATTTGGCGGAGTTCCGAGCGGAAAACCCGGCCCGTACACCGGCAACTGCACGGGGGGGAATCCCGAGTTTGTCGATTGCGGCACGGGATTTGGAAACTCCGGTATCGGAATCTTGCGTTGCTGCACGCAGGTCAATTTCGACGCGGCAATCATCAAGAATACGACCGTCGGAGGCATCCGAGAAGACGCCAGCCTTCAGTTCCGGGCCGAGTTCTTCAACCTCTGGAATCACGCTCAGTTCAACCAACCGGGCAATGGCTTTGACTCCGCGACTTTCGGTGAGATCACCTCGAGCGCGGTTCCGGGCCGCATTCTGCAGTTCGGCTTGAAATACGTTTTCTAGCAGTCGCTACCAAGTCGAAATCGGCCTGACCGGCTCCGTCTGTGGCGTCCCGGTCAGGCCGATCGTTTTTTGTCGCGAGGTTTCCAGCGCTTTCCTCGCCACTCCACACAGCTTTTGTTAAGATGAACGCAGCCATGAGCAAAGACACGCCCGATCTGCGCCGGATGAGCCGGTCCCTCGAAGAAACCGATCCCGAAATTGCCGCGATACTGCATGAAGAAGTCCGCCGCCAGGCCACCGGCCTCGAGCTGATTCCCTCGGAGAATTTCGTTTCCGAAGCAGTGATGGAAACGATGGGCTCGGTCCTCACGAACAAATACGCCGAGGGCTATCCGGGCAAGCGCTACTACGGCGGCTGCGAGTTCGTCGATCAGGCTGAGCAGCTTGCCATCGACCGCGCAAAGGCGCTCTTCGGCGCCGATCATGCCAACGTCCAGCCGCATTCGGGCACGCAGGCAAACATTGCGGTCTATATGACCGCGCTGAAGCCGGGCGATACCGTGCTCGGCATGAACCTCGCGCACGGCGGTCACCTGACGCACGGTCATCCGCTGAATTTTTCGGGCATCACGTACAATTTCGTGCCGTACGGCGTGGCGAAAGATACAGAAGTCATCGATTACGACGATCTCGACCGCCTCGCGCGCGAGCACCAACCGAAAATGATCGTCGTTGGCGCTAGCGCTTATTCACGCGCATTCGATTTCGCGCGGATGGGCAGGATCGCGCAATCTGTGGGCGCGCTGCTATTCGTCGACATGGCGCACATCGCAGGGCTGATCGCCGCGGGCGTCCATCCGAGTCCCGTACCGCACGCTGATTTCGTCTCAACGACCACGCACAAGACGCTGCGCGGCCCACGGGGCGGTCTGATTCTGTGCCGCGAAAAGTACGCCAAGGATCTCGATCGAGCGACATTTCCCGGGATTCAGGGTGGGCCGCTGATGCACATCATCGCCGCGAAGGCTGTCTGCCTGAAGGAAGCGAGCGAGCCAGGATTTGCCGACTATCAGCGACAGGTAGTCGCGAATGCGAAAGCGCTTGCGGCCGCGATGGCGAAGCGAGGTTTCCGGATCGTCAGCGGCGGCACGGACAATCATCTCTTTTTGGTCGACGTGAATTCACGCGGCCTGACGGGTGCCGTGGTGCAGCCCGCGCTCGATCGCGCCGGCATCACCGTGAACAAGAATTCAATTCCATTCGACCCGCTGCCCCCTCTCAAGGCTAGCGGCATCCGCATGGGAACTCCGGCGGTTACCACGCGCGGGATGCGCGAGCCGGAAATGGAAAGAATCGCAGGCTGGATCGCGGAAGTGCTGAATCACATCGATGACGCCGCGACCGCGCAGCGGGTCCGCGCCGAGGTTGCCACGTTCGCCGCGCAGTTTCCTCTCTACGTTCGCCGGCTCGAGGCTGCGGAAGCGGCTCTGGCTAGCGCCCGGTAGAGCGCCCCCCAGTGTCATTCCGAGTCCGCCGCGGCGGACGGAAAATCTGCTCTAGCCCCTCACGGCACGACTTCGATTTCGAGTTCCTTCACACTCCCGTCACGAATCGAAAATGCGCGGACGGGTTTCGGAGCGTCAGGCTGCGGCGAGAGGATGAAGTAAGCAGCCTCCGAGTAGTAGGCGAGTTCGATATCGCGGGGGGAGGGCACGTTCTCACCGGTGGGATGCGAGTGATAGATGCCGAGGAATTCGAGCTCCTGCGCTCGAAATTCCCGCAGCAGCCCGACAATTTCCTTGGGAGCGAGCTCGTAGTTCCGGGTCGGATCAGCCGCCACGTTTTCGGCAGCGAACGCGTGCGTGATCACGCCCTCGCGCCCGGCCAGCAGTCCGCAGCATTCCTGTGCGGACCTTAGGCGTGATTCGGCAAGAATCGTCTGAATTACGCCATGGTCTATGCGCGGCACACGTGCAGCTAGGCCTTTTGCGCCTGGCGGCGAAGGAACGTCGGCACGTCGAGATCGTCCGCCGCAATTTCCGGCGCCACGTCGGCAACATTGTGCGCAACCTGCTGCACGACGTTCGTTTGACTGGGGGCGACCGGCATCTCGCGTCCCGCTTTCCACGTCTTCGGCAGATACGACGGCCGCGCGTGCGACTTCTTGCCCGCGACCTCACGGAATCCGGCTGCGATCACGGTGATCTTCACGGACTCCTTCATCGCATCATCCTGCACCGCGCCGAAGATGATGTTCGCATTTTCGTGCGCCGCCTTCTGGATGATCGACGAAGCCTCGTGCACCTCATGCAGCGAAAGGGTCGACGATCCGGTGACGTTGATCAAGATTCCCTGCGCGCCGTTGATGTTGTTGTCTTCGAGCAGCGGGCTATTGATGGCGCGATTGGCGGCATCGATCGCTCGGTTCGAGCCCGACGCAACGGCCGTGCCCATCACGGCGTAGCCCTGGCCGGACATGATCGTCTTAACGTCGGCAAAGTCGCGGTTGATGATGCCCGGAATCGTGATGATGTCGGAGATGCCCTGCACGGCCTGGCGCAGGATATCGTCCGCGATGCGGAACGCCTCGAAGAAGCTCGTGCCCTGCTCGACGCACTCCATCAGCCGCTCGTTGGGAATCACGATCACGGTGTCCACGCTTCCGACGAGTTCGGCAAGCGACTGCTCGGCCTGCAGCATGCGGCGCTTGCCCTCGAAAGCGAACGGCTTCGTCACCACTGCAACTGTGAGAGCACCCAGCTCACTCGCGAGATTCGCGACCACGGGCGCGGCGCCGCTTCCCGTGCCACCACCGAGGCCGGACGTGACGAACACCATGTCGGCGCCGTCGAGCGCTTCCAGAATTTTCTCCGTGTCTTCGAGCGCTGCCTTGCGGCCGACCTCGGGGTTGGCTCCCGCTCCGAGTCCCTTGGTCAACTTTGCGCCCAGCTGAAGCTTCACGGGCGCCTGCGAGAGCTTCAGCGCCTGCAAGTCCGTATTGGCTGCGATGAACTCGACGCCCTCGACTTTGGCGCGGATCATGCGGTTGACGGCGTTTGAGCCGCCCCCGCCGACGCCGATCACTTTGATCTTTGCGCCGTCCTGCGGCTCTTCGCTGAACGAAACTCGAAGGTTCGATTCCTTTGGTGCCATGCTCCCTCCCCTAGGAAGATTTCTAATTTCTGATTCCGATCGCGCCCCTCATGCTCCCGCAAACATGCTTTTCAACTTGCCCATGAAGCCTGTAGGCCGCGCTCCTGCGACGCGCCGCGCTCGCGCGCCGTAGAGAACGAGCCCGACGGCTGTTGCATACTCGGGCTGGGAAACTTCTTCGCTCATCTCGGCCAGGCCGCGCGGCGCCGCGACGCGCAGGGGCAGATTGAACAGGCGCTCGGCCAGTTCCGGCAGTCCGCGGAGGCGCGATCCGCCGCCCGTGAGCACGATGCCCGCAGGGATCTGCGATTCCAGTCCGGCGCGGCGCAATTCATCATGGATGAGCATCAGCAATTCCTGAGCGCGGGGCCCGATGATTTCCGCCACCATCCGAGCGAAGATCGTGCGCGGCGGACGGTCGCCAACACTGGCAATTTCAATCGCGCCATCCTGCGCGAGCAGTTCGCGGCACGCCTGAGCATGCTCGCGCTTGATTTTTTCCGCCTCGGGAATCGGCGTGCGCAGCCCGACTGCTAGATCGTTTGTGAAATGGTCGCCGCCAACGGGAATTGCCGCGGTGTGCCGCACCACGCCGCCGGAATAGGCAATCAACTCAGTCGTCCCGCCGCCAATATCGAGGAGGCACGCGCCGAGTTCGTGCTCATCCTGGGTGAGGCAGGCCTCTGCCGATGCGAATGGTTCAAGCACCGTGTCGTCCACGCGCACGCCCGCGCGGTTCACCGCCGTCACGATGTTCTGGGTTGCCGTGCCTGACGCCGTGACAATGTGCACGTTTGCCTCGAGCCGCTGGCCGACCATGCCGATCGCGTCGCGGATGTTGTCGTGCCCATCCAAGAAGAATTCCTGTGGCAGGACGTGCAGCACTTCGCGGTCCTCCGGAAGTGTGACGCCACGCGCGGCTTCGATCGCCCGGCGAACATCTTCCTTCTGGATATCGCGCGGCTTTGCGCCCAGCGTGATGCCGCCGCGGCTGTTCACTCCGCGAACATGCCCACCAGCCACTCCGATCACCGCGGATTCGACTGGCACACCTACGATCGTCTCCGCCTCTTCGACGGCGCGCCGGATCGAGCTGACCGCGAGATCGAGATTCACGATCTGGCCCTTGCGCCAGCCTTTCGATTCAGCCGCTCCGAGGGCGGCGAATTTCACCCCGCCGTCGTCGTCCATTTCGCCGACAAGGGCGCACGTCTTCGTGCTGCCGATATCAAGCGCCACAACGTGCCGTTCCTTCTTCGTCAAATCCCCGCTCCTTGCCCAACGCCTGGAAACTGCTAGTGCAACAGCGCGTTTGCCGCCTTCTTCGGCGGCGCCTGCTGCATGGCCACGTTCGTGTCCTGGTTCACAACCGCCTCGCGGCTGAATCGCAAATCGACCGACTGGATATGCCCGGCCTTTGCGCTCCACGCGCCGAATTCGTCCACGAGCGTCTGATACTTTCCCGAAAAATCGCTGTCGCCGAAATGCACCAGCACCGGCGCGGCAACCCTTGTGCCGGAAGTCGAGCCTTGCGCAGCCAGCTCATTCTGGAGACCCGTGAGACTGGCCCGAAGATCGTGCGCGTCGGAAAGATCGACTTCGCTGACCTGTTCATCCGCGCCGGTGCGCGCCGATTCGATTTCCTGCAGGAATTTCGAATAGAGCTGCATACGCTGTTCGCGGTCTTCGAGCGGCGTGTCTGCGCTGATGCCGGTCACCACAGGAAAATGAAACGGCCCCTCGACGGGCCGATCGAGGATCACTCCGTGCACATCGACGAGCGACAGCTCGCTCCCGTCGCGCAAGAAGGCGATCGGCGCGCGCTCCGTGATGTCCACTTCAACTCGGTTCGGCAAGGCGCGGCGCACCGTCGCTCGCTCGACCCAGGAAATCGTTTCGAGTTGATGCCGCCGCTTCTCGACGGGGATGCGCAGCACGCTCTTGCCGCGGTCCGCCACGAAGATTTCACGCACGCTTTGCGGCGTCACGTAGTGATTTCCCGCTATGAAGATCTGATCGGGATGAAGCAGCGCCATCTGCGGCGAAGTCAGCAGGAATCGCCCGCATTCAAATGCCGCAGCAGCGCCGGCGAGCCCGACGGCCGTCCACATGGTGACGTGAAGATACGTCTTCCACGCAGCTCGTCCGAACTTCCGCCGCTTGATCTCGACCGGCTTCTGCCGGCGAAGATACTTCGGCTCCTCATCCGCGAGCACTTCCTGCGGATAGGCTTCCGCGTCGTTGGCCTTTAGTTTTGCCAGACGATCACCTCGTTTTCGAGCTCGATGCCATAGGCCGTGTGCACCCTTTCGCGGACCTCATCCATCAGTTTCAGCATGTCGGTGCAGGCCGAGCGCCCGACATTGACGAAGAAATTTGCATGCCGGTCGCTCACCATCGCATCGCCTACGCGGTGGCCTTTCAGACCGAGTTCATCGATCATGCGGCCCGCCGAGCCGCCCGGAGGATTCTTGAAGATGCAGCCCGCGCTCTTCTGATTGAGCGGCTGGCTCCCCCGGCGCTTCTCGTTGCAAACCTTGATATCCGCGAGAATCTCCTTGTACGGCTTCGGCGGCAGTTCAAGCTTCACGCGCAGCATCACGTCGTCGGAGACAAACGATGTATGCCGATAGTCGAAGCAGATGTCGCTGCCGCGGAGCGTCTCGATCTCGTCCGTTGCGGCGCGATAAAGCTCCACCTCGCGGACATGTGGTCCGATCTGCGTGCCATAGGCGCCAGCGTTCATGCGCAGCGCACCGCCCACGCTTCCTGGCACTCCGATGAGCCCCTCCATTCCGCCGAGATCGTGCTTCGCGCAAAACGTGACCGCGGCACCCAGATCGGCAGCTGCATCGACGTATGCCACGTTGCCCTCCACACGCATGCCCGGGCCAGTGCTCGGCAGATGCAGCACGACGAAAGGCAGCTCACCGTCAGCAACGAGCACGTTCGTTCCGGCGCCGAGAAACTTGTGCGGAATTTTTTTCTCGGCTAGCAAGCGCATGATTTGCGGAATTGCTTCATAGCGGCGCAGCAGAATCTCGTCGGCCGTGCCGCCGATGCCGAGCGAAGTCTGCTCCGCCAGCGAGACCCCGCGGCGCAGCTCGGCCCCGAGCTCTCCCAGTCGCGTCGCCACTTTGTCGCTAACGCGCATGGTGAATCGAAACCCTCGACCCGAGCAACATCGCCAACTCATCGGTCACGCGGCCGACGCTGCCGGCGCCAATCGTCAGCACCGCGTCGCCGGGTCGAACCTCGCGCAATATGAATTCGATGCCGCCCTGCAGCGTGCTCGTGTAAACGACGCTCTTGTGTCCGGCCGCGCTGATCGCCTCAGCCAAACGCTCCCCCGTGATGCCCTCGATGGGGGACTCGCCGGCCGCATAGATGTCGGTGATCACCAAAACGTCCGCTTGGTTGAAAGAGCGGCGAAAGTCTTCCCAGAGATGCTGCGTGCGCGTGTAGCGGTGCGGCTGGAAGAGCACCAGCAGGCGCTTGTAGCCGCAGCCGCGCGCCGCTTCGAGCGTGGCGCGGATCTCGGCGGGATGATGGCCGTAATCATCCACGAGCGTGACGCCGGAAAAAACGCCTTTGATCTCGAAGCGCCGGCCGACGCCGGAAAATTTCTCGAGACCCGCGCGAATCAGTTCCGCCGGGACATTCAGCGCAAGCGCGACCGCAGCCGCGGCTGCAGCGTTGCGCACATTGTGAATTCCCGGCGGGGCGGGCAGGCCAAAAACGCCGAGGTCTTCGCCGTGATGCTTCAGCCGGAATTCGCTCGAGAGGCCGTTCAACTTCACATCAGAGATCACCAGGTCCGCCTGGCTCGAGGTGCCATAGGTGATCACCGGGCGCTTCACGCGCGGGAGAATCGACTGCACGTTCGGCTCGTCGAGGCATAACGCGACGGAGCCGTAGAACGGCACGCGGTTGGCGAACAGCAGGAACGCGTCCTGAATTTTTTCCAGCGATTCGTAGTGGTCGAGATGCTCGCGGTCGATCGTGGTGATCACGGCGATTACGGGCGCGAGGAGGAGAAACGAGCCGTCGCTTTCGTCGGCTTCGACGACCATGTATTCACCTTCGCCAACCCGCGCATTCGAGCCCGCATGATTCACGCGCCCGCCGACGACAAAGGTGGGATCGAGTCCCGCCGCCGCGAGCACCGCCGCGACCATCGACGTCGTTGTCGTCTTGCCATGGGCACCAGCCACAGCGATTCCGGACTTCAGCCGCATCAATTCCGCGAGCATTTCCGCGCGCGGAATCACAGGAATCTTTTGCTTGTGGGCCTCCACAATTTCAACGTTATCCGCAGGAACCGCCGAAGAAACGACCACGACGTGCGCGCCATGAACGTTATCGGCCGCATGCGACTCATAGATCGTGGCACCAAGCTTGATCAGGTGCTGCGTGACCGGCGACGATTTTAGATCGGAGCCGGAAACCGCATAGCCGCTCGAAAGCAGCACCTCGGCGATGCCGCTCATGCCGCTGCCGCCGATCCCGACCAGGTGAATCCGCTGGAAATTGCGAAACGTAACGTTCATGCCCGGGCCACACTTTCCAGAAGATCGACAATATCTTCCACTGCGCGCGGGCGGGCGAGCGCGCGAGCACGATCTTCCATTTCTGCGATTCTCCAGGGCTGGTCCAGGAGGGAAAAAATCTCAGTTGTCAGGCGCTCCGGCGTCAGTTCCTCCTGCGGGAGGAGCCGGGCGGCGCCGGCGGATTGCATCGCCTGCGCGTTGCGTGTCTGGTGGGCGTCGGTGGCTGCGCCAAAAGGGATGAAGACGGCGGCGCGTCCGGAGGCGGAAACCTCCGCGACAGTGATTGCTCCCGACCTGCAGACGATCAGGTCGGCCTGGGCAAACCTCTCCGCCATATTTTCGATGAAGGGGACGACCTCCGCCTGAATCTGGCGTGATGCATACGCTGCTCGCACCGCATTATAGTCGTGTTCGCCAGTCTGATGCACGATGAAAAGCTGGCTTTTTCGAGCGGCAAGGTCGTCCAGCGAAGCGATGACGGCGCGGTTGATCGGCAACGCGCCGCGGCTGCCGCCGGTGATCAGCAGCGTGAACGGCTCGCGGTGCTCTTTCCGGGGCACGGTGAAGAACTCCTTGCGGATCGGGCAGCCGGTCAAAACAGCGTTCGCGCCAAGTCGGCCCGCAGTCTCCTGGTTTGCCACGGCGATTCGCGTGGCGATGCGTGAGAGAACGCGATTTGTGAATCCCGGCTCGACATTCGGTTCGAAAACGACCGTCGGGATGCGGTGCATAGCCGCTAGAAGCATCATCGGGCCCGAGGCGTAGCCACCGACCCCGAGCGCAAGGTTGATCTTGTGGCGACGTAGGATTCTTTCGGAATCCCAGAGTCCTGCGGGAAGCATCGCCGCGTTGCGCAGGAACTTCGTGCCGCTGATGCCTTTCAGCCCCGCGACGCGGATCAACTCAAGCGGCAACCCCGTCTGCGGCACCAGCCGCGCTTCCATCCCGCGCTCGGTTCCCACAAACACAACGCGCCTTTCCGCAGAGCCTTGCCCTTCACGATTGCGCCGAAGCCATTCCTTCGCCACCGCCAGCGCCGGGAAAACGTGCCCGCCTGTGCCGCCGCCAGCGATCAGTAAGCTCGTAGCACCATCGTTCTGGGCATTCGCACTCACATTTCGTCCGCGTGCTGGCTGATGTTTAGCAGCACGCCGGTAGCCAGCAGCATGCCGATCAGGCTGGAGCCTCCGTAGCTGACGAACGGCAGCGGAATACCTTTCGTCGGCATGAGCCCGAGCACCACACTCAGATTGACCAGCGCCTGGCCAACGACCATGGCCGTGATCCCAATCGCCAGCAGGCGCCCAAAGGTATCCGGGGCCTTCATGGCTGCAACGAACCCGCGCCAGCCGTACACCGCAAACAGCGCGAGCACGATCACCGCGCCGACGAAGCCGATCTCCTCGCAGATGATCGAATAAATGAAGTCGGTGTGCGCCTCGGGCAAAAAGAACAGCTTTTGCCGGCTCTCCATCAGGCCCACGCCCGAAAATCCGCCTGATCCGACCGCGATCAGTGATTGCGCGAGTTGGAATCCGTGTCCCTGCGGGTCTGCGCCCGGCGCAAAGAACGCCTGCCAGCGCTGCAGACGATACGGCACACTGGCGATCGCGATGTAGACAACGGGTATTGCGGCGAGTGCAGCTCCGAGGATGTATTTGTAGGAAAGCCCGGAAATGAAGAGCATCACAGCGGCAATGAAGAAGATCATGCACGCCGTGCCCATGTCCGGTTCCTTATAGACCAGCGCGACCATCGCGAGCACAGTGCCCAGCGCCGGTAGGAGCGTCTGGCGGACGCTGTTCACTCCGGGACCTCGCGGCGCGCATCGATTCTCCAGAAACCAGGCGAGGTACGAGATCACAACGAGCTTGGCAATCTCGGAGGGCTGCAAACTCAGCGGGCCGAGACGGACCCAACGGTGCGTGGCGTGGGACCGGTCAAGGAAAAAGACGGCGATTAGCAGGACGAGCGTCACCGAAATCGCCGTAAAGATCACGCGTGGCTGTCGCAATTTCCGGTAATCGACGCGCATCAGCCAGAACATCCCAGCCATCCCGATTGCCACCCAGAGAAGCTGGCGCAACAGAAACGAGTAGCTGTTGTGGCCCTCTTCGCGCAATGTGACCGCCGAAGCGCTGAACACCATCACCGCACCGATGAGGCATAGGGCCACGGTCGCAATGAAAAGCCGCCGATCGTGTTGCAGGCTGCGGGGCATTCGTGTCCTTTCCGGGTCCTATCCCTTACGCGCAGCGGACCGGTTTTCGAAGTTGTGCACAAGATCCTTGAAGGCACGCCCTCGATGCTCGTAATTCTCAAACTGGTCAAAGCTCGAGCAGGCGGGCGCCAGCAGGACCGTATCGCCTGTCTGCGCTCCACTCATGGCGAGTTGTACGGCGCGATCCAAAGTTCCGGCATGGACGTACGGGACGGCCTCGCCCAGATCCGCGGCGATTCTGTCCGCCGCGGCACCAATGAGAACCGCCATGCGCGCGCGCCGGCGCAACGGCTCGACCAGTGGCGTGTAAGGGCTGCCTTTGTCCTTGCCGCCCAGTATGACGATGAGCGGGCCGGGAAACGCCTCGATGGCTTTCAGCGCTGCGTCCACATTCGTCGCTTTTGAGTCGTTGAAGAATTCAACACCGCCGATTTCAGCAACGAACTCGAGTCTGTGTTCGACGGCGCGGAACGATTTGACGCCGCTGGCGATCGCGCTTGGCTCCGCGCCCGCCAGATACGCTGCGGCGCACGCCGCGAGGACGTTCTCGACGTTGTGCTCGCCTCGCAGGGAAATCTCATCGCGCCGTGCTACTGTGATTTCATCACCGTCATGCCGGAAGACGATCTGACCATCGCGCAGAAATGCCCCGGCGGCCACGCGCTTCTGCCGGCTGAACCAAAAAAACTGGCCTTTCGATGGCATTCGCTTGGTGACTTCGGGATCGTCCGCGTTGAGCACCGCCGCGTCGCGCTCGAGCTGATTTTCGAGGAGCCGCATCTTCGCCGCGGCGTATTCCTCGAACGACGCGTGCCGATCGAGATGATCGGGCGTCAGGTTGAGCAGCACTCCGACTTCAGGTCGAAACGCTTCGATCGCTTCGAGTTGAAAGCTGCTGACCTCGGCGACCGTAACGGTCGTATCCGTCGAGGATTCGACGAGTGCGAGCAACGGCATGCCGATATTCCCGCCGACAAGCGTGGGAATGCCCGCCGTTTTCAAGATGTGCGCCACGAGGGCCGTCGTTGTGGTCTTGCCGTTCGAGCCCGTGATGGCGACCAGCTTGCCGCGCAGAAATCGCCACGCCAGTTCGATTTCGCTCCAAACGGGAATCCCGATGGCCCGCGCGTGCATCAGCAGCGGCAAATTGGCCGGCACCCCGGGGCTGAGGACGATCAAGTCTTTGTCGAGAAACGTCTCGGGCGTGTGTCCGCCCAATTCCAGCTTGACTCCCGCCGCGCGCAGCTTTTCCGCTGTGGCGACGAGTTCGCTTTCCGGCTTCTGGTCCGTTGCGGTAACCGCCGCGCCATAGCCTGCCGCAAACAGCGAAACCACTTCACCCGTGCGCGCCAATCCCACGACCAGCACGCGCTTGCCTTGAAAGTCGAACCCGGGTCTCACCTGCCCTCACCTCAGCTTCAAAGTCGTCAGCGAAAACAGCGCCAGCACCAGCGCCATGATCCAGAACCGCACGATAATCTTCGATTCGCCCCAGCCGCCCAGCTCGAAATGGTGATGCAGCGGGGCCATGCGAAAGACGCGTTTTCCCGTCAGCTTGAATGAGCCGACCTGAAGAATCACGGACAGCAGTTCGATGATGAAGATGCCGCCGATCGACAGCATCAGAATCTCTTGCTTGAGAATCACCGCGACCGTGCCAATCGCTCCGCCCAGCGCGAGTGAGCCGACGTCGCCCATGAACATTTCCGCAGGATGTGCGTTGTACCAGAGAAATCCAAGCGATGCGCCCGCAAGCGACCCACAGAAGATCGTGAGTTCCGCCGCGTCGGGGATCTTCTGAATCTCGAGATACTCGGCGAAACGCACGTTGCTGGAAAGATAGGTGATCACCGTCAGCGCGACCGAAGAAATCAGCACGCAGCCAATGGCGAGCCCGTCGAGGCCATCGGTGAGATTTACGCCGTTGGAAAGTCCGGCGATCACCAGCACGAGAAACAACACGAACGGGACGTATGCAACGGGCCAGATAAACCGGCGGTTCAGCAGCGAATCGATGACGAGGTCTGGGTGCAGCTTCTTCAGGAACGGCACGCTCAACTGCGTCGAATAGACGCCCTTCGCTTGCAATCCAACCAGCACCGCGCCTACGAACGTGCAGGTGAGCACCTGCAGCAAAAATTTCCCGGCCGCCGTAAGTCCGCGATTGTGCTTGCGAACGACTTTGTTGTAGTCGTCCACGAATCCGATCGTTCCGAACGCGACGGTGGCACCCACGGCCAGCAGTACGTAAGGATTCCGCAGATCGGCCCAGAGCAGTGTGGGAATTACGATCGCGGCCACGATGAGCAATCCTCCCATCGTGGGCGTTCCAGCTTTTGCCTGATGGCGCTTCGGACCTTCCTCGCGGATGTACTGCTTCACTTGCATGGCGCGCAGCCGCTCGATCATCCAGGGCCCGAGCAGCAGCGAGAGTCCCAGCGCGGTCAAGCTCGCGACAGCCGTCCGCACCGTGATGTACCGGAACACGTTGAGCGGGCTGAAGTGCGGGCGCAGCGCGAAGAAGAAAAGATAATAGAGCATCTCAGTTGCGCCCTCGCCGGCCAGCCTCGACGGTTTCCGGCGTATCCTTCGCCACAAGGCGAGGATGCTGCGCGTCGATCGCTTCGAGAACTTTCTCCATCTTCGTGCCGCGCGACCCTTTTAGAAGCAGCAGGTCTCCGCGCGTGAGGAATTTCTCAAGGAACTGGCCTGCCTCAGCAGAGCTCTCGAAAAACTGCGTGCGCTCCTGCGGAAATCCCGTCTCCACCGCGCCGCGAATCAACTCGGCCGCGTGACCTTGCACGCCAAAGATCCAGTCGATGGTGCCCAAACTCGCCGTGGCGTGGCCGCATTCCCGGTGAAGTTGCGCGGACGAGTCTCCTAGTTCCAGCATTTCTCCCGTAGCAAGAATCCGCCGCTGATATCCGGGCGTTTCGGCGAGCAGCCGCGCAAGCGCGTTGAGAGCCGTAGGGCTCGAATTGTACGAGTCGTTGATCACCGAAAATCCTTCTTGGAAACGCACGACTTCCCCGCGCTTGTCCGCTGGCTTGAGCAAGGGAAATGCTCGCCGCGCTTCCTCGGCGCCAATGCTCCAAACGCTTGCGGCCGCGAGCGCTGCGACCGCGTTCATCACATTGTGCCGCCCGATCAGCGGCAATTCGAGCCGCGCACGACCCGACGGCGAAACGAAGTCAAATGCCGTGCCATCCAGTCCCCGCTCCTCGATTAACTCAGCGCGAAATTCAGCTTGCGGACTCATCCCAAAAAAGATCACACGTCCTCGCGCGACATCGGCAAATTTGGCGACGCGCTGATCGTCCGCGTTAAGTACGGCCGTCGCGTTCGGCCAAGCGAGATTCTCGGTCAGCTCGCGCTCGGCGAGCGCGATCTCGTCAATCGACGAAAAGAATTCCAGGTGCTCGACCGCTACGCGCGTCACCACGCCGACTTCGGGCGAACAAATCCGCGTGAGCGCCGCCAGTTCGCCGCGATGCGACATCCCCAGTTCGACTACTGCCGCACCATGGTCATCGTCGATCTTCAGCAGCGTGAGCGGCAGTCCATACTCGTTATTCAGATTCCCCTGCGTCTTCAGCACGCGGAACCGCGCGCCCACGAGCGCCGCCAAAATCTCTTTTGTAGTCGTCTTCCCGACTGATCCGGCCACCGCGCCGATGATCCGGCCCGATTTCGCCTTGCGCCAAATCTCGCATGCGCGCGAGGACAGCCGTTGCAGCGCCGCGAGCGTGTCGTCCACCGGGAAGAGCTTTCCCTGGATTTCGGCCGCGTATTCAGCAAGACGCTCGCGCGCCACCACCCCGGCCGCAGCGCCACGCTCCAGCGCGCTCGCCATGAAACCGTGTCCATCGTGACGCGGTCCGCGTATCGCGATAAACAGCTCGCCGGGCTGGACAGTACGAGAGTCAATCGAGACGCCGGCCACCCCGGCCAGGGGGTCGAGACGCGCGGGCGCCCGGACACCCAGCGCTTCAGCCAATTGAGCCACCGTCCACCGCATTGCGTCTCCAACGAGCTAGGCGTCACCGATCCTTTGTTTCACCGGCCCTATCTAGCTGCGACTCTGGAATAGCCCTTGCGACGCAGGATCTCCCGCGCCTTCTCTCGATCATCAAATTCAATCGTCCCGGTCGATAGCACTTGATACGTCTCGTGGCCTTTGCCCGCCAGCAGTACGATGTCTCCCGGGTGCGCTTCCCCGATGGCTACTGTGAGCGCCTGCTCCCGGTCCGCCTCGATCCGGTATTTCGCGTTCACTCTCTGCAACCCCACGACCACGTCATTGTTGATTCGCAGCGGGTCTTCGCTGCGCGGGTTGTCGCTGGTGAGCACGACGACATCGCTCAGTGAACCCGCCGCCTCGCCCATCAGAGGGCGCTTGGTGCGGTCACGCTCGCCGCCCGCGCCGAAAACCGTGATGATGCGGGAATTGGGAGCGAGTTCGCGCGCGGTCGCGATTAGATTGCGCAAAGCGTCGTCCGTGTGCGCGTAGTCCACAACGACGAGAAACGGCTGTCCTTCGTCGATGCTCTGAAATCGCCCGGGCACGAGATCGAGATTCGTGATGCCTTGCGTGATTTTTGCGGCAGGAATGTTCAGACCGATTCCCGCGCCGATCGCAGCGAGAATGTTGTAGACGTTGATGCGTCCCACCAGTCTCGATCTCACCTCGACGCTTCCCGCCGGAGTTTCCGCCGTAAATTCGAGCCCCTGAAATCTGAGCGCGAGATCTCTGGCAGTCAGATCGGGCGAACCGCTCAATCCGTACGTGAAGGTGCGCCGTCCAAGTCCGCCGAGCTGCGCGGAGTATGGGTCGTCCGCGTTGATCACCGCCACGTCGGGGGCTGCCGCACCGGTACCTGTAAAAAGCAGTTTCTTGGCGGCGAAATACTCCTCGAAGGTCCTGTGATAATCGAGGTGGTCGCGCGTGAGGTTGGTGAAAATCGCGACCGCGAACTGGCAGCCCCAGAGCCGCTCCATCGCGAGCGCGTGCGAGCTTGCCTCGAGCACCACGTGCGTGCCGCCCGCCTCGCGCACCTCCGCGAACATCTGCTGCAAGTCGAGCGATTCGGGCGTGGTGTTGCCAGCGACCCGACTTCCCTGCGGCGTGCGGTAGCCCGTCGTACCGATCAAGCCCGTCGTGTGTCCAGCGGCGCGCAGAATCGAATCGACCAGAAACGTCGTGGTGGTTTTGCCGTTCGTTCCGGTGACGCCGATGAGCTTCAGCGATTCCGCAGGATGCCCATACCATTTCGCACCCACGCGTGCGAGGCCGCGCCGCTCCGATGCCGGAAGCAGCTCAATCCACGCCACATCTTTCGGAAGTGCGTCGGGCCGCGCAGTGGCGCTCGCGATGGCTATCGCGCCGCGTCTCACCGCATCTTCGACAAACTTCGTCGCATCGAGTTTCGCGCCGTGCAACGCAAAGAAGAGACTGCCGGCATTCGCTAGACGGCTGTCATAGACAACAGAGCGAATTTCCACTTCCATCGGCCCGCTTGCCTGACCGATCTCGACTCCTGACAAAAGGTCCCTGAGTTTCATACGGCGCAGTTCCAGTCTCGCGCTCCGCCGGTCATTTCTCAACCCACGCTTCGACCCGGGTTGCTGCTTCAGACTTACGCTCAATTCCCGCCCTTTCTCGCCGACACGTTTTCCAGCTCGCCGGGCCGTCCAAACCGCACCGTCACCTGACTGCCTCGCAACACCTCTGCACCCGGCTCTGGAAACTGGTCTACTGCAACTCCGCTGCCGATCAGCGTCGGCGCCAGTCCGAGTTTCGAACATTCCTCGGTCACGCCACGCACGCTTTGGCCCGTCAGACTCGGCACCACAACGCTTTGATCCCCAAACGCGACCGTTGGTGCAGAATCGGAAGGCCGGCTCGCGCGAGCGATCGCGTCCTCGAACCGCTGGCGCCCAGAGTCGGCGTCCTCTTCACGGGGGCCCGAGCGCGCCGGCTTGTGCGAGTTCTGCGCCGTCTCGACGTCGGACGATGGCGGTACATCGTGCGGCACGCGCAGATATGCAAGAACTTGCTCGGCGACGCGCTTGAATACTGGCCCACCCACCATCCCGCCATGATGCTCACCCTGCGGCGAATCCAGAACAACGAGGATACTGATGGCCGGGTCGTTTACGGGCGCAAAGCCCACGAATGAGGAGTTGTACTGCGTCGCTGAGTAGCGGCCCGTCTTCGGGTCGATCTGTTGCGCGGTGCCTGACTTCCCGCCGGAGGTGTAACCATCGAGCTGCGATTTCTTTCCCGTTCCCTCAATCACTACGTCTTCCATCAGCTCGCGCATCGTCGCAGCTGTCCTACCGTCGGTGACTTGGTGAGACCCCGGGAGTGCGCGTAGCGCCGACGGATCTCCGCCCCGGATCTCGCGGACTACGTGCGGCGGATAGAGCATTCCGCCGTTGGCCACCGCCGAGATCGCAGAGACGATCTGAATCGGCGTGACGTTCACTTCCTGCCCCATAGCCAGCGACCCAATCGAGTTCGCCGACCAGTTCTCGAGCGGCCGCAGCAAACCGCGGTTCTCGCCGGGCAATTCGATGCCCGTGAGCTGTCCGATTCCGAAATCCCGGATCGTGTCGTAAAACTTCGGCGCTCCCAGCCGCAACGCGATCTTGATCGCGCCCACATCGCTGGAATTCGCGAGCACTTCCCTCACACTGAGCGTGCCGAATTTCTTCCAGTCGTGAATCAGCCGGCCGGCCACGAGAATCTGGCCCATCTGGCAGTCGATCAGTTCGTTTGGATTCGTCACGCCGTTTTCGATGGCGCCGGTCATCGTGATCACTTTGAACGTCGATCCCGGTTCGTATGCCGAGACCACCGCCCTGTCGTTGCGATATTCGTCGGGGAACTTTCCGGGGTCGTTGGGATCGAACGTCGGCCAGTTCGCTACCGCCAGCAGCTCGCCCGAATTCGGATCCTGCACGAGCACAGTGCCAGCTTTCGCGTGCGTGTCCTGAATTGCCTGCGCGAGTTCCTTCTCCGCGATGTATTGGATCGTTTCGTCGATCGTTAGCGTGACGCTCGCGCCGGGATCAGCCGCGGCCTCGCTGCGGTCGTACCAGTTTCGGCGCCCGTCGGCCATCACCATTACGCGGCCGGACCGCCCGCGAATCTGCTTGTCGAGCGAGTACTCGATTCCGCCGCTGCCCTTCTCGTCCACATCTACATAGCCGAGCACCGATGCCGCCAGCTCGCGCTGCGGATACACACGGCGGTTTTCCTTCTGAAAGAACACGCCTTTCAGATTCATGTCCGCGATTCGCTGGACTGTTTCCGGAGAGAGCTTGCGAGCCAGCCGCACAGGCGTCCGCGCCTCGTCAATTTTGGTCGCGAGGTCATCGGCAGGAACACCGAGAACGCCCGACAGCAACCGGGCCACCATCCCGACATCAGTAATTTCTGCCGGATCGGCGAACACAGAGTCCATCGGCAGGCTGACGGCGAGTTCGCGCCCCTTGCGGTCGTAGATCGTCCCTCGCATCGGGCTAACTTCGAAGACGCGTTGTTGTTGACGCTGTGCTTTCGCGAGGTATTCGCTGTAGCAAAAGAGTTGCAGGTAACTGAGGCGGCCCAGAATGACTGCGATCCAAACGATCGCCAGGGCCCAAATGATCAGCCAGCGGAGACGCGGATTGCGCTGCTCCATGAACTCCGCCCTTCCCATCGGAAATCACTCTCCGGCGTCTTGCTCGCGCCAAAGAAAAATCCCGCCTTCGCCGCGGCGGGACCGAGACTCATGCCGATCTCGTATGTGCGGATATCAGGGCCGCGTTGACTGCGCCACCGGGCGCGCGTCGGCCAGCACGCCGTCGCTCGGCACCTCGACCGGAGCGAGCTGTCCAGGCAAGGGAACCGTCAGTCCGAGTTGGTTCCGCGCAATCGCATCGACGCGCATCGGCGACCGCAACGTGGCCACTTCCAGATGCAGCTGCTGGTTCAGCTCGGCGGCCTGCGCGCGCTCGTTCGAAAGCTGCTCGAGCTGATAGCGAAGCTGGATGCACTCGAAATGCTGCCACGCGTAGAACAGCAAGCACGCCGCCATCGCCGTTCCCGCCAGCAGACGGCGCTGGAACTCTCGCAATTGCGCGGCGGCCACAGGTCGCGACAGCCGCGAATTATCGATGTGCTTGACTGTGTAGTATTCGGTCATGACCGACTCCCAGCCGGGCGGGCGTCCACCGGTGCGATTCTCTCCGCAACGCGCATCTTCGCGCTGCGCGCCCGAGGGTTATTTCGAACTTCTTCTTCGCTGGGCCGGATCACATTTCGCGTGAGCACCCGGAAGCTGCCCTCGCGCTCCAGGCGCTGAAAGGCTTGCTTGACCGGGCGGTCTTCGAGCGAGTGGTACGTGAGGACCACCCATCGTCCTCCGGATTTCAAAGTGGCAGGGGTCCGACTGAGAAACTGCTCGAGTTCCTCCTCTTCTCGATTCACCGCTATCCGCAGCGCCAGAAACGTTTTTGTCGCGGGCTGCAGTTTCTGCCTTCCC
>Ga0187782_10000256_pt1 | contig 34171 bp, 28 predicted proteins | sample 0715_SJ02_MP15_2_FD_132454 | JGI IMG/M metagenome (GOLD analysis project Ga0187782, IMG submission 132454) | Tropical peat soil microbial communities from peatlands in Department of Meta, Colombia - 0715_SJ02_MP15_20_MG | ecosystem: Environmental > Terrestrial > Soil > Wetlands > Peat | place... | reverse complement strand
CTCTGTGCTTGCGATTGCGGAGTGGGGCCGCTATCACTGGCTGAGGCTGCCGAATCAGCGCCGGGTGATGAGCTGTCGCCCGCACCGGGCATGGCAATGGAGAACCTCCCGATCGGGTTCGCGGGGTCCCAACGAAACTTGCCTTCGATAAACCAGAAGTAGCCGAGCGGGGTAATCAAGGCATCGGGTGCGCTCGCCGACTGGCCGCCCGCGCCCGGCCGCGGCTTCGAGCCCCCAAAGAAAACGTCGACAGGCTGCTGAAACAGTTGCAGGGCGCGCCGTTCGGCATCGGATTGCGGCGCGCCGTTGATTCTTCGCGTGACGATTTCCACATTCTGTTGCGCCAGGCCAATGAATAGTCCCTGGAGCTGTACGCCCAGGAAATCCAGAGCGTCTCCGTAACTTTCCGACCAGGAGTCGCCCATTCCCTTGCCGAACGTCTTGGGGAACCATTCCGCGTAATCGGGTATTTCCATGTCCTCGACGAACGCCGCCAGCTTGGGGTTGCCTGCAGGCTTCGCCGCCGCGAGCACATCTTGCAGGAACAGTTTCAGGCCGTCCGCCGAATCGGGGTACTTCGGAGGTCGCGCCGCCGTCTTACGCTCAGTGCGCTTGGCGGCTGTCTGCGCGGTTGTCTGCGCATGGACGGGTGCCGAGAGAAGTATCAAAAGAGGCAGAACCAGGTGGCGGAGTCCCCACAAGAAAGACACTACGCCGAAAATTCCGCTGAGAGTCCTGAGATATATCTTCTGCTGAGGGCCAGCTATCATCTGCGTATTTGGCTCGAAGGGGTCAGGGTCTTTTAGTCTGTTTTCAATCAGACAGTCTAGCACCCAGTGTCCCACTCCGTGTGGCGCGCGGCCCGTCCTAGGGACGCTGATGGATAGCCGTAAAACGTTGATGCGGCAAGGTACCGCTTCACAACGAGGGCAGCACCTCCACGACAGTCAGGTTGTAGCGGTCGCCGGTCGGCGCGGTGTCGTTGATAGTGACCACCGTACCTGAGGTCGGCGTGGTTGCCGTCTGGCGCTGTACCCAGTAGGTATCGCCGACGGTCGCCAGATACTGGTGGACCATGGTCTGATTAGGGCCGAGCGTCCGGCTGATCGAGTTATCCCAATCGTCACCCACCCCGAGGACCCAGGAATTGTTGCGGGTGGTGGCCAGCGATGCGGTCGGTGCCCCAGGATTGGCGTTGCCGCTGCCGGTGGCGCCGATAGCGCCCGATCCGCCCGTCCCCGTCGTGTCCACTCCGGTGAAGGTGACCACCGTCATCGAGGCAGCCACACTCTGGGAAAGAGTGGCCGCCACCGAGACATTGGTCAGGGTGGTTGGTGCGAAGGCGCGCCAGATCTCAGCCGTGCCCAATTGCGTGTTGGTGCGGCGCACCAGCGTCCAGGTCAGCCCGCCGCCCGCGATACTGGAGACGGTGGTGTTGGTGCCGGAGGTCGGCCCGTCCGCCGAGATAAGGGCCAGCAAGAGCTCGTTGGCGGCTGCGGTCGTGAAAGCAGGGCTAGCGATGGTGGCGGCGCTGGTGCTGCGATCGGTCGAAACGGTCTTATCGATGGCCAACTCTGCTGTGGACGTGAAGTTCACAGCTGTCATACTTGCCCCCGCTACGGTTACCGCTTGGCTGGCTGGGGTAAAGATGAACCCGGTCTTACTAGGGGTTACCGCGTAGGAACCATTGTTCAACCCGGTGAAAGTGTAGGCACCGGAAGCGTTCGCCGTGACCGTGGCGGTTGCGGTGCCGCTCAGGGTGACTGTGGTTCCGTTGCCGCCGCTGCCGCTGATCGTGCCGGAAATGCTGAAGGTGGTGGCGGTCGCCGAAGTGAAGTTGATGCCGGGCATGCTGGCGCCGCTGACGGTCACGTTCTGGCTTCCGGGATTAAAGCTAAAGCCGCTGTTGCTGGGCGTTACTGTATAGGAGCCATTCACCAGTCCGCTGAAGCTGTAGTTGCCGGAAGCGTCGGCGCTGGTGGTGGCACTGGCGGTGCCGCTCAGGGTTACGGTGGCGCCGCTTCCACCCGGACCGCTGATCGTGCCCGAGATGCTGTACGTGACCGTGGTGAAATTGGCGGTCATGTTGGCGTTGTTGATGGTGACCGCCTGGCTCGCCGGAGTGAAAGTGAAGCCAGTGTTGCCTGGCGCGACGGTATAGGCGCCGTTGGCCAGACCTGTAAAGCTGTAACTACCGGAGGCACTGGCGATGGTGGTTGCGCCCGAAGTCCCGGTTAAGGTTACGGTGGCACCGTTTCCACCCGGACCGCTGATCGTGCCCGAAATACTGTAGGTCCCGTTTGTGGCAGTTGGCGCCAGAACTTCGACGATCGCCAGATTGTAGCGATCGGTAGTGGGGGCAGTGTCGTTGATCGTGACTGTCGTCCCGCTGAGTGCAGTGGGACTGTTCTGCTGCTGTACCCAGTAAGTATCTCCAACTGTCGCCAGGTATTGATGCACCAGCGTCTGGTTGGATCCGGGAGTACGCGCGGTTGCGTTGTCCCAGTCGTTGCCCACTCCGAAGACCCAGGAGTTGTTGCGAGTCGTAGTCAGCGAGGCGGAGGGCGCTCCCGATGCCGCACTGGCCGCCGCCGTAGCCCCGATGGCGCCCGACCCGTTTGTGCCTGAGGTATCCACGCCAGTAAAGGTCATGACCGTGATGGAAGCGGCCACACTCTGTGCCAGATTCGCGGTGATGGCAACGTTGCTCAGGGGAGCAGCGGCAAACGCACGCCAGATCTCGGCCGTGCCCGCCTGCGCGTTGGCGCGTTTCACCAAGCTCCACGTCAGACCCGCGCCCGTGACACCCGTGACGGTCATAGCACCTGTCTTCCCGTCGGTGGCGATGAAGGCCAGCAGCAACTCATTACCTGCCACGGTAGTTAGTCCCGAAGCAGATACGGTCTTGGCTGAAGCGGACTGATCCCCCCAGACAAGTCCATCGACGATGATTGGGCTGATGCCGGTGCCCGACAAAGCAACCAGCTGCGGGCTGCCGCTCGCACTATCGGTGATGGTGATGCTTCCCGAATAAGAGCCAAAGGCCGGCGGAGTGAAGGTGGCGGTCACTGAACAACTTGCCCCGGCCGCGAGCGACGCAGGGCAGTTGTTGGTTTGCGCGAAGGGGGTACCGGTGCTGATGGAAGTGATCGAAAGCGGTGCACTCCCCGCGTTGGACACGGTGACGACCTGGCTCGCGCTGGTGGTTCCAACTGCCTGGGAGCCGAAGGCGATGCTCGGCGTCGATAATGAAACCACCGGGGCAACGCCAGTGCCAGCCAGCGCGACGGTCATGGAAGCGGCGGTAATACCATCCGTACCGCTCACGGCAAGCGCCCCTGAACGAGCGCCCGTAACTGTAGGAGTAAATGTAACGTTAAATGTGCACGAAGAACCGGCTCGCACGCCAGCAGCGGAGCACGCATTCGCTTGTGAGAAGTCGCCGCTAATCGCGATGCTGGAGAACTGAAAACAAGTAGTACCCGTGTTGCTCACTGTGACTGATTGTGAACTGCTTGATGTACCGACCGGCTGACTCGCGAACGTGAGCATGTTCGCTGACAAGCCGACATTGGCGGAGAGGACAAGCTCGTAGGCTCCAATGTCTACCGTGCTCACACAGTCGTTGTTGCCGTCGAGGATTCGGGGATTCCCAGCGTAGTCCGTTTGCGGCAGGTCAGGCGCGGAATTGTTGCCCGCGTCAACCGCGGGCGAGGTCGGCTGTAAATGAAAATCCCCGGCTGAGGCGTTTACAAGTTGGGGATCGGCAGAAATGTTACCGCTCTGGCCGCTCTGGCTTGCGCATGTTCCCGCCAGACCAGTGCCGCTTGGGCTGAAGACATCGTTGTTCGTGAAGGTAGGCGGCTGCGGTTGATAGAGTCCGTCGCAATAGACAGCGTTCTGACCCGAGGGGCCGATCATGAGGTTATTAAAGAGCTGAACCTGATTATCGTACCCGGCCGCGTAGACAGCCGATCCTGTACTTCCCCCGAATCCGCCGATGATCGTGTTGTTCACCAGAATGGGGCCTCGACTGCCGGAGGGAACTCCAAAATAGACGCCGCTGCCCTGTCCGGCAGTGTTGTTGTAGATCAGGTTCTGCACAATAAGCGGGTCCGAGTCGTTCACCATCGATATCCCGCCACCTTGGGCCGCCGGGGAGACACCGGTCGCGGTATTGCCCGTGATGACGTTGTTCTTGATGGTGGGCGTGCCCGCCGCATTCATCGCAATTCCACCGCCATTACCCGAGGGCCAAGTGTTATTCGCAATGACGTTGCCGACGATTTGTGCCAACCCCGCCCCTCCCAGTGCGAGGCCGCCTCCGCCCGAGCCGCCGGAGCACCCCCCCGATTGAGTGTTGTTCTGTATTGTGTTTCCCTGAATTTTCGGAGAGCCGGAATCTACCGCGATTCCGCCTCCGTCAGCGCATGCGGTATTGTTCTGGATAACATTGTTCGTGATCGTTGGCGACCCTCCCCTGATGTAAATGCCACCGCCCTCAAAACTCGGATTGGAAAGGGTGTTCGCTGCGCTCCCGTTCTGGATCGTAAAGCCGTTCAACACTGAACTGGGGCCTTCTCCGCTGTTGAAAGTCACGACGGGCGCTTTGCCCCCGCCATCGATGATCGTGACCGAAGCGCCGCCAGAACTGGTCACGGTGATCGCCTTGCCGAGAAAACTAATGTTCTCACTGTAAATGCCCGAAGCAACCAGCACCGTGTCGCCGGTGTTAGCCACGTTGATCGCGCCTTGGATCGTCGCTTGATCGCCGGGGACGTAAATAGTGTTTTGTGCTGAAACAGGGTAGGCCAGCAGCAAAGATAAAATTGCAAATGACACTGTCGAGATACGACGGGCGAAGTACGACATAAGGCGCTCCTTGCCTCTCTTGGCAGAGCCGGGAAAAAAAGAAAAAGAATTCCTCAGGAACTAAAAGCAATTGAAGGTCTAAAGCTCTCTTACTTGTAAGCTACTGAATATTCAACGGCTTGCAACGAGTGCGCCCTAATAGCTCCGGCTTGAAGAGTGTCGCAACTCAGGACAGGTGTCGCGGAATCAGGACGAATCTCCGCGTGATTTTTCGACTTACAAATATCGTGAGAGAATGTAAGAAAAGAAAAGTCTTTCCAGAAGCGTTAGTGGCGGGGCCAAACTTCCGTAAAGCCCTTCCATGAGAAGGCCGGTCGGAGTCAAGGTTTTTTCTCTCCGCCGAGTCGCCACTGCCGCCATCCTTCCATCCGCACTCTCGGTGAGCGATCTTGTAATTGCGATTCGGCGCTGTTCCAACCCGCAGGACAGCGCCGCAACATCAATCACTTCAGTCAGTTGCGGCGCTAGATTTCGCGATAGTATGAACCACCGGTTGCGACAGTCCGCGCCCGGACTGTGGACTGAGCACTGGGCCTTCAATCGTGCGCAACCTCAAGATCACCCTGGCTTACGACGGCAGCGACTTCCACGGATGGCAGATCCAGCCCGAGCGCGCGACCATCCAGGGCGCGCTGGCCGAGGCAATTGAGCGTGTAACCGGCGTGAAGGTCCTGCCCCAGGGCTCTGGCCGCACCGACGCCGGGGTGCACGCCCTGGCTCAAGTGGCTTCCTGCCAGTTGGACGCCGGTATTCCGACCGAAAACCTGCCACGCGCGCTGAACCACGTGCTGCCGCTGTCCATCCGCGTGCTGAGCGTCGAGGAGGCGCCGCCGGATTTCCATCCCCGCAAGTCGGCCCGCGGCAAGACCTACCGCTATCGCATCTATCGCGGCGAACTCTGCTCGCCGTTCCTGGCGCGATACGTTTACCACTATCCTTACCCGCTGGATGAGGAGGCGATGGGCTCCGCGGCTAGCGTCGTGATCGGCACGCATGATTTCAGCTCCTTTGCCGCTGTCGACCCCGAGGCTGGCCGCGATGACGAAGAACTCTCAAAGGTGCGCGCCATTCAATCCTCGGAATGGCGCCGCGACGCCGACGAACTTACCTACACCGTTCGTGGCAGCGGCTTCCTGCATCACATGGTTCGGAACCTTGTGGGGACGTTCCTGCTGGTCGGCAAAGGCACGCTGGACAGCGCTGGGATGAAGCAGATTCTCGAGGAGCGCAAGCGCTCCGCCGCAGGCCCTACGGCGCCCGCCAGCGGGCTCTATCTGGTTGGCGTGGAATACTGATGGCTGGATGGGGTGGCGCCTACCCTACTATGCCACGTTCGCGCATCCCTGCTATTTCGCCAGCGGAGTAGCCCGCCAGCCTGAGCACCTCGTCGGTGTGTTCACCCAGCCCGGGTGCGGGACGGTCCGGCGATTCGTGCGCTCCGTGAATCTCGGCTGGAAACGCAACCTCTTTTCTCCCTAATGCCCCCTGATGGAAAAGGCCACGTGCCTCGGCTTGCTCTCCACGCTCGACCTCGGCCAGCGTTCTCACCGCGCCGACCGGCACATCGGCGGCCGCCATTGCTTCGATCCACTCGTTACGAGCCCGGGTGGCAAACACTGCGCGGAAGTCCGCCAGCATCTTCTCGCGCAGGCCGGCATTATGCTGCTGCTCAGCGTACTGCGGACGTCCCAGCGTCTCGCACAGCGACTGCCAGAACTTCGGCTCCAGCGCACCCACGGTCAGATATTTGCCGTCAGCCGCGCGATATACCGTGTAACCAGGATGCCCGCCCAGCAGATAAGCGTCCGCCGGCGAGGGTGGCCGTCCCGTCTGGAACATCTGCGCAAAGTGCACCGTAAGCAGCGAGACGATGGTGTCAGACATCCCCAGGTCGATATATGCGCCCGTCCCCGTTTCGGACGCGCCCTTCATCCCAGTCGCCAGAGTGAGAGCAGCAAAGATGGCACCGGCCAGGTCGGAAAACGGCAGCGGGGGTACGCGCGCCTCCTCGCTGCTGTCCACGCCCAGCAGGCCCGCCTCGCCGACATAATTAAGGTCGTGCCCGGGACGATCGCGGTACGGACCGGTCTGGCCGTAGCCGCTCAGCGAGCAGTAGACAATGCGCGGGTTGCGCTTGCGCACCGCGCCGTAATCGATGCCCAGCCGCGCCACCACACCAGGACGGAATCCCTCGAGCAGCCCAGCGCTTCGCTCCGCCAGCCGCAGCAGCACCTCGCGGCCCTCGTCCGACTTCAGGTTGAGAACCAGGCTCTTCTTGTTACGGTTGATCTGCGGGAACAGGGCGTTAGTTCCGCCGAAGATGGGCGATGGCTGGCGCGTCCAATCGCCTGTGCCGGGGGCTTCTATCTTGATTACCTCCGCGCCCAGGTCGGCCAGCAGCATGGTTGCGTAGCCGCCGGGCAGAAGCTGCGTCAGGTCGAGCACGCGCGCTCCCTGCAACAGGTTCCACATGTCCGCGATGATAACTCTTGTCGGTGAGGGGTTTAACCTGATTTCGGCCGTTGCCCCGCATCAGCCCGCTTTGGGCAGATCTGGTCACTTCTTGGGCGGTTCGGCCTTCCCCGCCGGATCTCCGGTTTCAATGTAGTTCTTCAGCCGCGTCATCTGCTCCGTGAGCACCTCATTCACGGGAGCAGCCCAGGTGCTCATTCCTTGCGGCGTGTAGCCGATAACCGTATAGATGACCTCGAGTCTTGTCCCGCCCTCGGCGGGAGTGAAGGTGAGCGTCATGCTGCCTGCCGTGGCCGTGCCCTGCAGCGGTCCCAAGCCTCCTAACATGCGCAGCACCTTTCCCGGGAGGGCGAAGACCACCTCCATGTGGCGCACGCCCCCGCCGCCGGCCAGTTTCTCGCAGAAGCAGCCCATCGGGCGATCGTCGATCGAGAGGTTGTGCGCGTCCCCGGAGAAGGTGTGCGCCGGGTGCCACCAGTCGCCGACATTGTGCACCACGCGGCTATAGACGTCCGCCGGCGACGCGTGGATCTGGGTTGCAATCTTCACCGTAAATCCGTTCGCGCCCGAGTCCGCCACTTCGCTTGCGGCCACGTGGGCCAATGCACAAACCAGTGCAACTACAGCGATTTTGCCCCGCATAACCCCTCCTGCTGACGCGCCGTATGCAACAGACCTCGCGGCAGACTACATGAAAGTCCCTCGACCTGAAAATGGGGCCTGCCAGCTGCGTAGCGGCTTGCGAGTTTTTTTTGCCGCGGGCGGTGGGTGGCCTACAGGACCAATTCGGCGTAGGTAGGAAGGTATCGATAGATCTTTCGGTACGCTTCCAGTGCTGCGGGCGGTAACTCAAACTCTTTCAACGTCCAGTTCTTCGCGGCTGGCATCGCTTTATCTAGGTGTAGCCGCTCTTTGCGCGTTAGCCGCGGTATCTCGATTCGGTATGGTTCGCCAAACGTGTCAAACTGAATGTATTCAACATCTTTGAGCGAGCTCTTGTGCAGTCTCTCGGCGTCCTCTTCAGTGCCAATCATCCCCCCAACAGTCAGCATCTCGTGCCCGTCCGCATAGGAGAAGCAAAAGAGGGGGATGTAGTTCAGTTCCGTCGTGGCAAGGCCTGACCCAATTGCGCGCACAAGAATGTCCCTGTTTACCCGAACCAAATTTGCTTGAGCGAAGTCCCGCAGCCCGAGGTTGCCTAAGTACTGGGACGCCTGATCCCGGAAATACTCTCGCCACTTCCTAGGAGTCCCGTTCTTGACCGGTGGCTCAACATCAACCGTAATCAGAATGATCGATTGGTGCGGCAGCCTGGCTGCAGCGATCCACAGAGCCTCGAGATACCCACGGATAAGGAAGTTGTCGTAATCAAGCCATACGATGTGCCTGCGCCTAGGCGACAGCTTGGGGATGTAATCGGAAATATCGCCCATCCTTACGTCAACGCACCGGAAGGGCTGGTTGAAAGCAATACGCTTCCGTACTGTGTCGTCGATTTCGACACTCAGCAGACGCTTAATTCCCAGAAGCTTGTGCATCATTATGAAGTCAACAAAGTAAAGTGACCCAAGCCCCGTGTATTGATAATCTTGGATTGGGAATCCCAGGTGCGAGAGCAGCTGGAAGGTTTCCAACAACATTCGACGCTCGACCTGTTTCGCGGGCCGTAGATCGTAAAATACCTTTAGATAGCTTTGAGTTGGCTGCATCTACTCTGGCGCCTCGGTCTTCAAGAAGTGCTCGAATGTATGCCTGCCAACCCTGTTTGCTCCCCATTTCGGCTGCCTGATTGCCTTCCTAATTCTTTCCACGTCCCGGACAGCCGCATCGTACTGAATCCTCACGGTACTCTTAGCAACAGGGACTCTCCTGGTCACCTGGAAGGCCCCGGCCTTCCTAAATGTTATATCTCGGATGTCCTTGAGGCTAACTTTCTCCGCGATTCTTCTCTCGGCAGGCTCTTCGACGGGCTCCTGCTTATACATGTCATTCAGAAAGGAGATTATTGGGCGAGCACGGAGGTTCATCTCAACCCGCGCGCTCTGGAATACCGGGGATTCTCGATTCAGGCTTCTCTTCGTTGTCGTCCACGGGAGAGCGAGCGGGTTTTGGGACCTAAACACAACAATCCCAACAAATCCGTTGTATTTGCTATGGAAATTGGGGAGACCTTCGCCCCAACCCGTAAGGTCCGATTTGTCAGCTGGAAGCACGAGTCTGCCGTTACACAAGACATACCAGCCGGCTCTTTCGTAGGCCCAATCCGGCTGCCGGGCCGCGAGGGAGGCCACGATGCGGACCTTGACCTCTCCTTTTGAAAATTCGACCTGGCTGGGCTTTATCAGGTCAGACCCGCCTAACGGAATCTCAATCGGCTCCACCGGTTTGCTGTCCAGTAGGACACGTACAGAATTTTCCAAAAAGAGGCAGTATGTCTGAGCTATTGCGGCCGACAAACGCCCGAGAAAGGCCGTATCGCGCAGTCTTGCCTTGACCTCGTCCCGCAATTGCGAAAAGCGAATGGTCGTGCCGGCTCTTCCCCCGTTTGCTCCGCCGATGATCTCCACCGGTATCTTCCAGTCGTCTGGAGTGCTGTCGTGCTGTGCCCACTTGCGCACATTGAGGGACGTCTTGAACCCAGCGTGGTCAGTGTGCGACTCCAGGTAAAATTCTTCTGCAATCTTGAAAATTGCACGCTTCAGACCGATGCCGTACGCACCTATTGACGTTTGCAGAATAATGTGACAGATGGAGGGGACATAAATGCCCTGTTTTCAGAGCATTGAGGCCCGCCTTCATGTCACACTAATATGCAATCCTCAATAATTGTCCGAGCTTCGCCTCAGGATCGTGTCCAAATGAAAACACTTCGTCTATGAGGCTTAGCGGAATCCCCCCACAATCATCCGAGATAGTCACATGCGGTGGGTCGATCGCCAGCCGCACCTCGTGCGGGGGAGATGCGGCTCGAGTCGGTGGTTTTTTAAGAATATCGCGTGCCGGATCGATTTCTTTGTAACGTACGAGCGAATCGATCGAATTATCGATAAGGTCCAACAGGCAGTCTTCGAGGGAGATATCGCGCGTGAACATCTCTAGGAAGAAGTGCTTGCGTGGGAAAGCGTTGGCGAGCCTCTCGTTTTGCGAAGTCATTGCGCACCCCGAAGACTTGAACGAAGCGCCTTAACCCTCCGGCAGATCAGGTCGAAGTTGCCCTTCAGCAGGTCACATGCTGCGAATTTCATGCCGAGGCGAACAGCGGTAAGGACCCCCGTGCCACTGCCTGCGAACGGATCCACGTACAACCCACCCTCGTGGCCACTGATCTCGAACACTCGCCGGAACAAAACCGCTGGAAGTTCGTTCGCTTTGCGGTTCTTCCTAGAGCGGTGCCTTACCGGACTGAGATCCTCCCAAAAATCACTCAGGTTGACTCCGCCGACCTCAACGAGGGGAAGATATCCACCGTAGTCCTTCAAGAACTCGCCGCAGTGCCGGCATTCTGATAGGGGCCACTTCGGAACCCTGAAGACTCCAGGAGGGCCCTTCGAGAACATCAGAAGAGAATAGTGGGCCGGATACAGCCGCCGTCCCCGGACAAAGCCGTTCTTCATCGATATCGCGATCCAGTGACGAAAGTCGAGCGAGAACTCAAGTACCGCACCGAGTCTCATTGCCCAAATGGGCAGATGGTAAAGGTACAGGGTGCCGCCGGGCTTAAGCACACGAACACTTTCCCGGAGCACTGAAGAAATCCAGTCACGATACTCCCGTTCTGGTTTCCTGTCGGACAGGGTCGTGCGACCTGAGTAGCTCTTCCCGAGGTTAAAGGGGGGATCAAGAAACACCAGGGAGGCCGACTCCGTATCCAGCCCCTTGAGAAATTCGAGGCCTTCCGTCTGAAAAAGGGTACCCTCGCATCCGGCGGAACGGAAACGGCTTATTCGCATTTTACGCATGTAGTTGGGACTGAATGTTTACCACCAACCGTGCGTCCGCGCTCCAACTTTTTTAAGCCTGTTCTGGAAGCAGAACACTTGAGGGGGGGGGCGATTCCCGCATCGGCACGGCATTCAATACCCCGGGCTGCTCTCCAGAAAGTGGTACTCGCCGTCCAGGACACCGGACGTCCTTCCGGCCTCCGCAGCGGCTGGATTGCCGATGAATGTCCGGGCTTTGGCCATGTCGGTGACCTCGAAGAGGAAGAACACGTTGTTGGCATCCTCCAGGCCGCGCCACAGGTTCATCAGGCGAAGTCCCGCCGCCCGGTGCGCTTGGGCGTGGGACGCGAATACCGCCTTCCACTTGGCGAAGTCCGCAACCCGGTTTCGACACAGCATTACAAGCACTGGGCACCCCCTCCGCTCTCGACTCGAATGCTGTCATCCCGAGCGGAGCGAGGGATCTTGGTTTTCAGAGAACGGAACCAAGATTCCTCGGGCCTTCAGCCCCTCGGAATGACAAAAATTAAGAAGACACTTGCGGCACGACTGAAGTCGTGCCCTCCCAAGCCACGTTATGTTCGCGCCTCTAGAAACTCGAAACACGAAATCCTACCTCCTCAGCCTCTCCACAATCCCGTCGAACTGCTCGAGCGAGGCGTAATCAAAGACCATGGAGCCGCTCGTATCAGTGCGCGGCTTGATGCGGACGCGCACGCCCAGGATCTGTGCCAGCAGGCGTTCGATGTCGCGCACGTTGGGGTCTGGTTGACTCTTCTGCGGCGCCGGTTCGGCGGGAGCGGCCGGCGTGATCCATTGGTGCACCGCCTCCTCGGTCTGGTGCACCGAAAGCGCTTGCTTACAGATGCGCTCGGCCATCTTCACGATCAGGTCCTCGGTGGGCAGCATCATCAGCGCCTTGCCATGGCCGGCGCTGAGTTCGCCGGACGAGATCAGCGACTGCACGTACTCCGGCAGGCGCAGCAGGCGGAGGAAGTTCGAGATCGACGCGCGGTTCTTGCCGGTGCGCTCGGCCATCTGCTCCTGGGTGAGGCCGAATTCGTTGGCCAGGCGCTCGAAGGCGCGCGCCTGCTCCATGGGGTTCAGGTCCTCGCGCTGCAGGTTCTCGATGATGGTCATCTGCATGGCCTGCTCGTTCGAGACCTGGCGCACGAGGGCCGGAATCGTCGGCTTGCCGGCGCGCTGGGAGGCGGCCCAGCGGCGCTGCCCGGCGATGAGCTGATATCGACCGCCATCTATATATCGTACTACGATAGGTTGCAGCACCCCGCTCGCCCGGATGGACGCGGCCAGCTCCTCGAGCGCGGCTTCGTCCAGATGAGTGCGCGTCTGGTAGGGATTGGGATCGAGCAGCTCGAGCGGGATCTCGCAAACCGCCTCGGCGGACGGATCGAAGGCCGGCGCTGGAGCTGGCATCGCTTCCGCATGAGGCACAGGCGGCGGTGGGGGAGTGGTCCGTGGCAGCAGGGATTCCAGGCCGCGTCCCAGGGCTTTGCGTTTAGGGTCTAGGGTGGTTGTCATGTCGGGCGTCGTGCTCATGGTTTTTCTTTCTTGGCCTTCCATTCAGCGGGCATTAATCGTGAGTGGACTAACTAACTAATCTTCGTGCTCGGCGGCCACGGCTGCGTGCTCGCTGTGCTCAACCTGCAGCTCGATAGTGGTTACACGTGCAGGCTGGTTTTCAGCAGGCTCCTGTATGGGCAGGGCCGCTGGTTGCGGTACGGCTTCTGGAGCTTGTTCGGCGCGGCGCGTGGCGCGATCCATAATTTCCTTGGCCAGGCGGATGTAGCTCTCCGCGCCCTTCGAGCGCACGTCGTAGAGCAGGGCCGGCTTGCCGTGGCTGGGCGCCTCGGCCAGGCGGACGTTCCGCGGAATGGTGGCCGCGCACAGTTTCTCTCCGAAGAAATTCCGCAGTTCGCTGGCGACCTGCTGTGCCAGATTGGTGCGCTCGTCGAACATGGTGAGAACGACGCCCTCGATTTCCAGGCCTGGATTGAGCGACTGGCGGATGCGGTCCATCGTGTCGAGCAATTCACTAACGCCTTCGAGCGCAAAATATTCGGCCTGCATCGGGATCAGCACCGAGTCGGCCGCGACCAGGGCATTGAGCGTGAGCAGATCGAGCGCCGGCGGACAATCGAGCACGATGAAGTGGAAGCGGTCGCGAATGGAAGCGATGGCCTCGCGCAGCCGATATTCACGGCGCTCGGCCGACACTAACTCGATGTTCGCGCCGATCAGGTTCTTGTGCGCTGGAATCGCCCACAGAGTTTCGACCTCGGTTGGCTGGAGCGTATCGGCCGCAGATGCCGCGCCCATGAGCAGGTCGTAGGTGTTGATGCGCTCGGCGTCTTTGGCGAAACCGACGCCGCTGGTGGAGTTCGACTGCGGATCGCAGTCGATAAGCAGAGTGGGAACTTCAGCGGCTGCCAGCGACGCCGCCAAGTTGATGGCAGTGGTGGTCTTGCCCACCCCGCCTTTCTGGTTGGCCACCGCGATTACACGACCCATGTCAAATACGAAGAATCGGCTGGCAAGAGCAGAGTACGTCAGGCAGTGCGGCAGACTCAACCTCAATCTGCTGTGCAAAAGGAAGAATCCTGTGAAAATGTTGCACGTGGAACAATTTCTAGTAGAGACTTGCGCAGATAGCGGCGAGCGCAGTGCGAAAATCGCGAATTGTTCCACGTGGAACAATTCCTCCCGACTATGCACAATCGCACGCCGGTAAGTCAGCGCGAATCGGAGTTCGTCTCCCACTTCATGCGGTCCAGATAGGCGAATCCATTCTGCACCGAGTCTCGAACGCCTCGCAGCCTGGCATCCGCTTCCCACTTGTTACCAGGCTGATTCCTCCACATCCTGCGGAACCATCCAAGTCAACATTTAATCGTGACACGATATTCATTCCCACTTACACCTGCAAATGCCGGCCGTCCCGACCACACAGCACGCGGCGAGAGCGCGATGGCCCGCCGCATCTTCCACTTGTTACTACTCTGGTTCCTGCCCGCGAAGGCACCGGCAGGATCATCATGGATAACAGATCCTCGTCAGGATCACGCGAACACGGTCCTCTGCCACTCACGCCGCCAAATGGCACGCTCCAGGCCCGCGCGCGCTACCAACGCTCTCGTAACTAGCGTCCGCCTTCCCACTTGTTTGCAAGGGGAATTCTTAACCAGGAAGATTCGTTCCTATAAGCAGGACACGCGACGAAGACTGCGGAATCGCGATCGGCGCCGCCCACGCAAAAGCCGGCAACACTTGCGGCGTGCGCGCGGCCTGCGTCGACCCAATCAACACTGCCAGCCGTCCCCCAGGCTCGACCAGGCGCGCCGCCGCCGCGAGCGCCCGCTCGTAGCGCTCAACCGCGCGCAGCGTCACCAGATCGGACGTTGCAGGAAAGTCTTCGGCGCGTCCGGCAAATACATTGACACCCGTCAATGCGAGCGTGCGGACCACCTCTTTCAGGAACGCCGCCTTCTTCTGGCTGGACTCGATGAGCGTGAGCGCCAGCGCAGGCGCGAGGATCTTGAGCGGCAGTCCGGGGAAGCCGGCGCCGGACCCCAGGTCGATGGCGCGCACTGCTGCCTCCTGCTTCCTGCCTCCCCTCGACAAGCTCGGGGCAAGCCCTGCCTCCTGTTCTCTTAGCAACTGCCGGGCGGCGAAGAACGATTCGCCAAAGTGTCGCGTGACCATGCCTTCCGGGTCGCGCACCGCGGTCAGGTTGATGCGGGCATTCCAGCGCAGCAGAAGATCGAGGTAGGTCGATACCTGTTCGAGTTGCGGTTCAGCCAACGATGCCGGCAGCCCGGGCGGGGACTGGAGAAAAGGCGCGACCAGTTCGGCCATACGGGCGGTGTTCACCGAATAAGTTTCGCGGTTCTGGACTCGGGCTGCAATAGGGTGGGTGGGCAACTCTGGGAATAAATCATATAGACGTGACGCACGAGCCGCGTCCCCGGTCGTTCTAAAATAAGAACACCAGAGGGGCGCAACATGTTCCTACCGACGGCGCGCAGCACAGGTTTGCTGCTTCCGCTGCTGGTGTCGGTCCTGGTCGTTGCCCAGCAAGCAGCGGCTCCGCCCGAACCAGAGCCGATCATTGAGCAGATCAAGAAGTGTGTCGTGTTCCTAGAAGGAACGTATAGCGTCAATGTAGTTGGGACCGTCAATGGGGCTACACGGCAGGCTCCGCAGGAGCGCCAGCTCTCTGCAACTGGATTTCTGATCCGCATACCCGAGCCGCGAATTGGACCGGACGCGGGGTTGGTGTACCTCGTAACAAATAAGCACGTCATCCGAGAACCTAATGCCAGCGGTATCCTCGGCGAGGGGCCGTATCTCGCAGACCTTCGCATGCGAATAAACACAAAGGAGCCGGGCCCCGACGGCACGCAATACCAGTCCTCCGTGGTGCCGGTAATCGACAATCTAGGGAGCCTCCAGTGGTTCGTTGATCTGGACGACGAGACCGTAGATCTGGCGGTCACGCCAGTGGCGTTCGACCCCAGGGTACTAGATTTCAAGACGATTCAGCCGGAGCTATTTGCCACTGCGGAGTTCTTGAATAAGGAGAAAATCAACGAAAACGACGAGATACTGTTTGCTGGCCTCTTTGCATGGCACGCCGGGGTGAAGAAGAATTATCCCATCGTGCGTCATGGAAAGCTGTCGTTGCTTGCTAAGGAACGTATACCACTAGACAGGAGGCGTCCGGAACGCACCGTCGAGGTTTACCTTGCCGACGTCATGTCCTTTGGCGGCAACAGCGGATCTCCAGTGTTTCTTCGGGTGGGTGGAATCCGCGAACGGCCACAGATTGCTATCGGTGGGTTCTCATATTACTTGTTGGGGGTCATGGAAGGCTTCTTCCCGGAGGGCATGGAATTCGCCGTCGAAATCGCCGAACATAAAGGGATGGCGGCCCAGAACAGCGGAATCGCTGCCGTGATTCCCGTAGACAGGATCCTCCATATTCTTGATACACCAAGGGCCAGGGCATACCGGGAAGCCGCTATTGCGAGCCACTATGCCGAGATCGGCAATCTGCAATCGGCCGAAAAGAGCTTTGCCGAGGCAATCGGCATCCTAGAACGGGCAGCGCCAGAACACAGCGATCTGGCTGTCGCCCTCGAAGGGTACGCCCGAGTTCTTGTGCAGTTAAAGCGTCCTTTGGAAGCGCGCATTGCAGAACTACACGCCAGGAGAATTCGAAGCGCCACAGTGACTGATCGCGTGCACCCACGAATGTAGGTAATGAATGCGTGAGGCGTGAGCTTACATCTATTCTCGAATGGACAGTGAGCTATGTCTCCCAGCAGGCGGCGGACGTGGGCATTCCGCACAGCTGCGACATTTGGGCGAGCCCCGGACGGAAGCCCGGGGTATCGGGCAGTAAGAAGGTTGTAGCCCCTTCAGGGGCGACACCCGGTGCTGATGTGCCGCCCCCTGAAGGGGGCTCGGATTTTTTCTCTGCCGCCTACCCAGGCCCTTCGACTACGCTCAGGGCTCGGCCTCGCGTCGCTCGACCTCGGCTGCGGCGCACAAGAAGCTGAAACGGTCAGGGGCTGAAGCCCGAATCCTAGGGAGCGCCTGGCGGCACGAGTAAACTCGTGCCCTGACACGTGACGGCTCACGAAAATTGTTCTTATCGTGATGGGGAAGAAGAAGTTGTTGACTTCGCGCGTTGGTGAGGGAAGCCGGCGGCCCAGGCAGGCGATCCTGAAACTCGTGAGTGGGCTCCAGGGCGGCCGTGATCCCTTCCGAGCGAATCAACTCTCTAATCTTGGAGTAAGCACTACCGGAATCGCTCTCCCCACTGAACGGTATTCTGAACTCCAGGGGCCGTTTCGATGCTTTTGACGTGAATAGTCATGGTGGTCCTGTCGAGAGTGCCGGTAACAACCACTTTGACTCCGGCAAAGTCTTTGGCTTTCTTTTGATTATCCAATTGGTACACAACCTTTGTGGCTGCATCGACCAGAACGAACGTTCCCCCATTTTTCGTGATTTCGCCTGTGTAGGCCATAGGCTTCTGAGCTGCAAAGCTAGCGCCCCAAACAACTGCTAAACCGATCACTCCCAGCACAGCCCTTTTCATCGATGATTTCTCCTTTCCGGGATACGCACTTCACGCCGGTTCCGTGCGGCGGCTTGAGCAGCGAAGTCAGTAAGAGTAGGTGACGCGCGACAATACGGATCTGTGGCCTTCCATGCTGAACTGGATCAGCAGGCTCTTATCTTTGCTGCGGGCCGAGAAAGAAACCTTATTCGACTGTGGGTCTTTCCCGCTTACGAAATCGAATTGATCAGCTTTCTCCAGAATGTCGCCGACATCCAGAACTTCCGCTTGGGAAGCCACTACTTCAAGAGCCGTGATTTTATTATCCGGGCCGATTACCAGCCGCGCCTGTCGGCAAAACTCCGGCGCCTCGGGAGAACTCAGCGCCAGCCGATCCGGCCTGTCCGGAATGCGCTCAACCTGCCATTCAGATTTGCTCAATGCCTCTTCTGCCGTCAGGGAAGCGAAGCCCAAGTAGGCGGGAGTACCGGCACATTTGAGGATGTCCTCTAAAGTCCATCTTTGGATCTGATCCTCCATTTGGTTCCGGAGTCCCTCTATCAAGTCTTTCGTTGCCGAGGCCACGCGCCAACTGCCCCATCGCCTGGAATCCGTCCACAGATTTTCTCCGGTGTGGGGATCGATGATCGTCATGATCGTGGAATCGATGAATACCGGCCTCTTGTCCGGGCCATCGCGCGTGAGGTAGTCGCCCAGGTACGGGTTCGTCGAAAACATGAAAATCAGATCGGCGTGCTTGTGGTTTGTCACCACCCGGAAGCGTCCCCACGCGCGCAACTCCAGAAACGCGGTCTTATCCGCCACAGCCAGTCCTCTTGGGCAGATGCTGCAGTCAATGTATACCGTGTCCGCCTGGAGGACTTTTGTGGGCACAAGAGGAGGTTTGTCTTCCTGGGCGCTCGCTGAGGGGGGAACTGCCGCCCATGTGCAGATCGTGACGAGCACGGAAGCAATCCCTTTCACGCTTTTCATGGGAGTGGACTCCTGCACGTAAGATTAGGAGCCGGTGGCTCGGCGCGAAAGGGTTCTCATTTTAGCGAATTTTGCGGCCTGCATGCCACCCTCGGCGCTATTTACGGGTTGCAGCAAAGCGGCTGTACGAATACCACGCGTCGTCCCACCAGTGAAGGTCGAGGTAGCGCCCCTCGGAGGCCTCATACAAGCACGGAACATTGCGATAGCCTTTTCGGTCCCGCCACACGGAACCAAGGCCGGCGATTGAAAACTTCCGTTGCACGTCCGGGTACTTGGCGCCGAAGGCGAGAAACTCAGGCAGTTCCGCAGCTCGCAAGCCCTCTTTGTCGAGCTCCTGGAGAACTTCCTCTGACTTCATGCGCTGTTCAAAGCGAACCAAAACGATTTCCAGCGCTGCCTGACCGCTCCGCGTAGACGGAAAGTTCTTGGCATTAATATCCGCGTGCACCGCCTGGTATTTGCCGGCTTCGATTGCCTCTTGCACCGAGAGGTCATAGTTCACTGTTACCGGGAAGGCATCGTGTGGCTTGCGCGCCGCTGCCGCCATGACGTCGGCGAACTTGTCGAGCAGGCTATCCCCTTGGGCAGTGGCCACGCGGAGGATCTCATCGTCGGAGTATCCGCGTTTCTTCACTCTTTCGAACAAGCTTTGTAAGACCAGGTACAGATCATTCGCCATCTCAGTTGTCCTTTCGCCCAGCCCATCGTTCACTTTGCCTGCTTTGTGCCGGGAGGCTTGCTCTCGGAAGTGGGAGGGAATCAATAGCACTTCGCTTCCCTTGAGAACACCGACCGGCTTCACATTCCTATGGCTGCATTTCCGCGCGAGCCTGCCTGACAAAGCTCAGGAAACGTGAGGCGAGCTCTCGAATCCAAGCGCCCTCTTTGAAGCGGAGCGCCTGGCGCGGAATCAAGTCCTCGCCAACTCCCAGGGCGACGGCCCCGGCGTGGATGAACTCTGAGGCGGTGCTCTGAGTGATCCCTCCGGCCGCAACAAGAGGCACATGCGGCAGTGGGGCCTTGAGAGCGCGAATGTACCTTTCGCCTCCAACCTGCGAACAGGGAAATATTTTGATGAAGTCCGCGCCCGCCTTATGGGCGAGTACGACTTCTGTGGGAGTCAGTGCTCCTGGCAGCACGACGACCTCTTGTTCGACGCAGAAGCCGACGATTTCCGCATCGAAGCCCGGCCCCGTCAGAAAGGTTGCACCGGCGTCCAGATGGCGCTGCACTTGGTCGAAGCCAGCGACCACCTCGCTTCCCACGATGAGCGACGGAAATCGATGGGTGAGCTCCCGGATCACCTGGTCCGAATCCGGGATGGTGGCGGCAATTTCCATGATCGGGATCCCGCCGGCCGCAACATTTTCGGCCGCAAAGATCGCTGTAGCCACCGATTCCACGCGGATGGAGGGAATCACACCAACCTCTCGAATCTTGTTGCGAATTTCTTCTCTGTTCAAGCGCGTATCCTTTCGCCGCTGAGAATCAGCCCCCAGCCAGAGCACAAATGGCTTGTCGCTTGCTGCCGCCTACTGTTGTTCATATACACTCCTCGACTCTTCGGGCGAGGGCAGGTGATCGGTCGGTGACGCCCACCACACGTAGAAAGTCGGGAGCAGGAAGATGCTCATCAGCAGGTCGGCGATCAGTCCGCCCACAATCACGATGGCGAAGGGCCGCTGCGAATCCGAACCGATGGCGTGAGACATGGCCGCCGGCAACAAGCCTAGCGTGGCTACCAACATGGTCATCATGATCGGGCGGAGCCGGCGGGTTGCTCCTTCAATGGCGGCCATTCTCACCGGTATTCCTCTGGCGCGCAATTGATTGATGTACTCGACCATGATGACGCCGGTCTGGACGGAAACACCGAACAACGCCAGGAAGCCAACCCCCGACGAGACACTGAAGTGCGTGCCCGTGACGAGCAATGCCAGAAGACCTCCAACACGCGCTACCAGTACGTTGACCAAGTTCAGCAAGGCCCACTTGACGGAGCCGAAAGCGCCGTAAATGATCATGAAGATGAGGAAAATGGTTAAGGGCACAATAATCAGGAGCCGCGCTTCGGATCTCTTCTGACTCTCGTATTCGCCCTCCCAGTCGATGTGGTAACCGGTCGGCAGCTTGACTTTCTCATTGACCTTCTTGATCGCCTCTTCGACGGCGCCTCCGAGGTCGCGGCCGCGAACGCTATACTTGATGGCGATATAGCGCTGGTTGCCTTCACGGTAAATTTCGGAAGCGCCATCCCGCTCTTCGATTTTGCAAAGTTGTGCCAGCGACACGCGTTCACCGCTGGGCGAAAGCAGGCGAATGTTTTGAATCGCTTCCTTCTGGTTCCGATACTTTGGCAAATAGCGCAGTACTAAGTCGTATCGCGCCTCGCCCTGCAGGACTTGAGTGAGGGCGTTGCCGCCCACCGCGGTCTGGATCGCATCCTGGACGTCGGCTACGTTGATCTGGTAGCGGGCGGCCTGCTGGCGGTCCACGGTCACGTTCAGGTTCGGCTGGCCGAGTACGCGAAAAACTCCCAGGTCCTCAATTCCCTTCACTTGGCGCATGATGCCGGCGATTTCACCGGCCTTGTCCTCCAGGGTTTGCAGGTCGTCGCCATACACCTTGGTAGCAAGCTGCCCTTTCACCCCGCTGACCGCCTCTTCCACGTTATCCGCAATCGGCTGGGAGAAGCCCCAAACCGCACCGGGAATCTTCTCCAGCTCGCGGTTCATAGCTGCGATGAGTTCCTCTTTATTTTGGTGAAATACGGGACGCCACCGTTCTTTGGGCTTCAGCCCGGCATAGTACTCGGTATTGAAAAAGCTAGTGGTGTCGGTTCCGTCATCCGGACGGCCGGTTTGACTCGTACACTCGGTGACCTCGGGGAATGAGCAAAGCATGATTCGAGCGCGGTTTGATACTTGTATACCCTCCGTCGGTCCGGTGCTGGGCGCAAGTGTGCCACGCACCCAGAGCGCACCTTCATCCAGATGAGGCAAGAATTCGGAGCCGATGGTGTCGGTCAGTACCAGATACCCGCTGATGCAAACGGCAACAACCGCCACCGCAACCATCGCCCAACGGTGATCGACGGTCCAACCCAGTGCCCGCCGATAACGCTCCGTCAGCCAAACCAGCACCGGATTCTGCCAGTCACGGACCTCTTTGCGGAAAAGAAAGCTCGCCAGGACGGGTGCGATGGTCATCGAGAAGATCACCGCGCCCAACAGGGCGAAGGCTACCGTCCAGGCCATGGGACGAAACAACCTGCCTTCGACCCGCTGCAGAGTGAAGATCGGGAGATAGCCGGTGATGATGATGGTAATGGCATAAAAGACGGGCCTCTGCACCTCGTGCGCAGCAGCGCGTATCCTCTCGGCCACGGGCTTCTTCTCATGGTTGTGGCCAATGTGACGAATGATGTTCTCCACCATCACCACCGCGCCGTCCACCACCATTCCGAAATCCAGAGCTCCGAGTGAGAGCAGATTGGCGGGGATATTACGCAGGTCCAAACAAATCGAGGCAAACAACAGCGAAAATGGAATGGTCAGGGCAACAATTAATGCGCCACGTATGTTGCCCAGGAACAGAAGCAGCACCAGCGTCACCAGGATGAAGCCTTCGGTGAGGTTATGCAGAACGGTGTGGGTGGTGAAGTGAATCAGATTGCTGCGGTCAAGGAAAGGAACGATCTTTACCCCGGGAGGCAGAATATGGTCGTTCATCGCCTTCACTTTTGCCTCGAGCCCTTTGAGCGCCTCTTCAGCATTGGCGCCCTTCCGCATGGGCGCGATTCCCGACACGACATCGTCGTTATCGATGATCTTTCCATCCTCGCGGCGAATCGCCCGGGCAAACTGGCCGAGACGGATCTTCGGACCCTGCGCAACCACCGCAATATCCTTTATCCGCAGCGGCGTTCCGGTCTTGGTGAAAATAACCGTGTTCTCGATATCGTGCACGTTTCTGACCAGGCCCACTTCCCGAATATTGATCTGTTGCAGGCCGGCCTCAACGAAGCTGCCGCCGGCGTTGGTGTTGTTGTTGGTGAGCTGTTGCTCCACTTGGGCGAGGCTGAGGCCGTAAGCGATCAGCTTGCTGGGATCAACCCGAACCTGGTATTCGCGCGTAGGCCCGCCGAAGGTGTTGACGTCGACGATGTCCGGGACCGCTTTTAAGTTCTTCTCGACCACCCAGTCTTCGATCGATTTCAGCTCCATCACGTCATATTGCGGATTGGTGCTGTGCAGGGTGAAGAAGTAGATCTGGCCGGCGGGGCTCCAGTCGGTACCCATCTGGGGTGACACCCCTGGCGGCAGGGTGGCTTGGGTCAGCCGCTCGAGAACCCGTTCGCGGTTCCAGTCGTTGCTGGATTCGTCGTCAAAAATCAGCTTGATGTCCGAAAGGCCGAAGATCGAGAACGAACGTAGGTGCACCACATGGGGAATGCCGTTCAAGACCGTTTCCAGCGGGACTGTGACCTGCTGCTCGACTTGCTCTGCCGAAATCCCAGGCCACTGGGTGATGACCTCGACATAGTTATCCGCCACGTCGGGATAGGCATCCACGGGAAGACGGTGGAATGCGACGACGCCGGCTGCGGTCAGCAGCACGGCGAAAGAAAGAATCAGCAGCCGCTGGTCAAGGGCAAAATCAACAATTCGGCGAATCATCTATTGCTCCACCGTGTTCTGCAAGGCCAGCGCGTTTTGGACCACCTGTGCTCCGGGCTTGATTCCGGAAACGACCTCCTGCATGTTTCCGGGAAGTATGGCCCCGGCGACGACTTCAAGCCGCCGGAAGCGCCCATCACCCAGAGGCGCAAACACCCACTCGCGATCATGCAAGTGCAGGATCGCGGTGGCGGGAACCGCGGCCCGCGTTTCCGGTTGCTTGCCGTAGAAGGTTGCGGTAACAAACATGCCCACGCGCATCAGTCCGGGGTTGGGGACTTCGAGCCGAACCTTCGCGGTGCGGATCGTGGGATCGAGAACCGGCAAGATGTTATCGATCCGGCCTTTCAACACCTTGTTGGGGTAGGCGTTTAAATGGATATCCGCGTACTCGCCGACGTGCACGGCATCGAGATCATTCTCGTAAACGTCACAGATGATCCAGACATAGGACAGATCGGAAATGGTAAACGGGTTGGGGCCGGTCAGACCCTGCACGCCCGCTGCGTTGGTAACCTGCTGGTCCGTGATTACACCCGAGATGGGGGCGATTACGTCGACGATCCCCGACGGATGGTCTTTATCCACGCCGAGAAGGTGCAACTGCTCGGTTGCCGTATCCAGATCGACTTTGGCATCCTGCTCGGTGTCTTCGGCCTGTTCAAGGGCGCTCTTTGCGATCGCGCCCTCTGCGTAAAGGATCTGGGCGCGATCCAGTTGGAACCGCGCCAGCCGCTCATCGTTCACGGCCTTCAGATAGAACTGGTAAGCCCCGGAGACATCGTTGCTCCGGACTCTCAGCAACAACTGGTTCTTCTTTACGACGTCGCCCAGCCTGGCCTTGATTTCCACCACTCGCCCTGCGGCCAGCGAGATCACGGGCACGGCGCGCGCTATATCGGGCTGCACCACGCCGGTCACATTCAATTCTGGCGCTGCCTTGTGCTCGACCGCGGTGGCAAGCGGAAACTGGTCAGGATGCTCGACTTTGAAGTTGTTGGCATCCACGTCCGGCACGACCACGGCCGGCGGCGGAGCCTCCGCCTTCGGGTCTGCTTTGCTTCCACTGCAACCAACGAGCAGCACACTCAAGAGCAGGCAAAGAGTCGCCGTTAGCATCAAGCCAGCAAATTTGGTCATTGGATCACCTCCCGGCCCACTGCCAGATTCAATTGAGCCGCCGCCGTCAAGTAAGAGCCGACCAGGTTCACGTAATTCAGTTGCACGGCGCGGTAGTCGCTCTCTGCGTTCAAGAAATCAAGGAGGGAGGCGCCGCCGTGCTGATAGGAAAAGAAAATCGTGTCCCGCACGCGCACGGACTGTTGCAGGTATTTGGCCTTGTATGGCTTCAGCAGGATTACGGTGCTGTCCAGCGTAGCGTAGCCAGAATCTACGTCGCTGAACACCAACGCCTCGGCGGCATCGCGCAATCTCTCGTTGCGCGTGATATCGAGCTGCGTGCGCAGCTTCTCTCCTTGATTGCGATCGAAGATCCGCAGTGGAATGCCCACGCTAAAGCCGATGTATTGATCGATCGGGGGGTTACGCCCTACGTCAAAGCCCAGGGTCGGATCGGTTGAGCCGTTGGCGACCGCCAGCTTGTGGTCCGTCTCCGCTTTGTCCACGGACTGAATGGCGGCCCGCAAGTCAGGCCGGTTGTCCAGGGCGATCTTTCGGAACTCGTCGCGCGATGGTAGTTGCTCACTGAAATCGAACGGCCCGCTCACGTCGAATTGCTCAACCGGGGCACGATCATTGAGAAGCGTGAGCAGGGTAATCTTGGAGGTCCGCAGGTTTACCTCGGCGGTTTGCAGGTCGGACTCATACTGCACGCGCACCAGTTCCAGCCGGTCGAGATCAATTTGAGCGATGTCGCCCGCCTTGAACCGTTTACTGCTGATGTCGAGCACATGGTCGTAGTAGGCCAGGTTGTCTTTCGCGAGCTGTAATACCGCCTTGGCCTGCAGCGTCGACACAAACGCGCTGCGCAAGGCGAAGATCAGCGTCCGCTCCAGGTCCGCCTGAGTCGAAACCGCGATCTGCGTCCCTTTCTGTGCGCTTTCCAGACGCAGTTCCCGCTTATGCTGCCGCTCGTGCAAATAGGTGAAGAAGGCCGTAGTCAGCAAGTCCCCTCCCGTGCTGTGAATCGGGCCGCCGGCAAAGGGATTGATCTGGTCCACCGAAAACGTTGCGCTTGGGTTAGGCCGGAGATACGCCGTAATCTCCTGCGCCTTGGACTCGTCGATGTTCAACTTGCCGGCTAACAGGGTTGGGTTGTTCTGCTCGAAGCGCTGGCGCACCTGTTCCCAAGTCATGGGCAGGGAGGTCTGAGCCACGCCTGTGCAACTGAGTAATAGAAGTACGGTATAAGAGCACCAAAGGCTCTTTCGCATCGTTAGCTCCGTTCCATGGGAAAATCACCCACGGTTGCCCGTCACGCGCTGCAGGCGATGCAATGCGTGTACGGTCTCTTTGCTGTAGATCTGCAACGAATCGCCGCAGATAAGAGCGGCAGAGCATGAACTAAAAGGTAAAGAGAGCCGGAGGCGCACGACTCGATAGGACGCTCAAGGCAGCCGGCGCAGCTACACAGTCCTGCTTGTGCAAACTCCAGCTTGAAGCTTCATCAGGAGGTAGGACGACGAGGAGCGGAGTCGTTGCCGCAAGAGGAGCACGATGGCATTGCGCATCCGCGTGGTGATCCAAGGCTTTCTTTAAAGTGCGCTTGCTGGAACTAGACTCCTCCATTTCTGGCCGCATCGCGTGAAGGTCATCGCTGGCCGAGATTACGGGAAACAGCAGAAAGACGATGCAAACGAGTGAAACAAGGCGCTGGAGCTCCCCGCAGCTCCTCTTGCGAACGCACTGCGTCTGTCGGCGCCATATCCGGAAGGCAACCACGAACAGCAGAAGCCAGCAAGAATTGAGAAAATATTCCATTCTTTCAATGGGTAGGAACAATGCAATCTTTGTTCCCAAAGTACCCGCCCGCGACTAAAACAACTGACCAGTAAAACCAGAATAAACAGTGGCTAAAAAATCCGCAAACGCACCTTACGGACGCTGTAACTGCCCGAAATCCGTGCCTCTGCCCATAGGCCAAAATTAGTTTCCGCGCGCTCTCCCTTCTTTCACGGCTGCCATCAACAAGGCAACCCAATCGCGTATTCTGGCTGGCTTCATGGGAGCTCTTCTTGAGACTTGGCCAGGATAGTCCTCCCTCTGATGAGGACCTCCGACCAGTTGTGGCAGTTTGGGCAGTTCAGCCTTACCTTCTTTATCTGCTAGGCAAGTAGTTGAGCACATACAGGCCTCGGAGTTCGTCGCTGACGACCTGATATCTATCGTGCTGGGCGTGCCTTCGAGGCCGCAGCCATCCGCCAACTAGGCCAGCAAATCAAATTTAGCGGTTGCCCCATTCCTCCTGCTACTTGCCGACGCGCGAAAAATCGTGGCTAAAGACGAACCTTGATGCCTTGAGTTCTTCCGGATCAAGTTCCCCGTTCTTGTCTTTATCCAGTCGATCGAACTCTTCTGACATAAACTTCATCCACTCGGCCTTGGAAATCTTGCCATTCTTATCCGTGTCCATCAGAAGAAGCAACTCCTTAACATCTTCCTCTCGGAGACCAGCTTTATCTGCCCCTGGTGCAGCTGGCTTTGGAGATTGCGGAGTCACTTTTTGAGCTACGGCAGTCGTCACCTGTGCCATGGTAGTTTCCAGCAATGCTCCGACTGCGAGCAGAGCTGCAATGGCCAAGACGATCTTCCACTTAAACATAATTGCCTCCCGGCTTCCCGCTCACAGAGCTAGAACTTCACCATTATATCGATATCGACGAGGGCCTCGTTTTTCCTCAGATCCGGGTACCAAACCCCGCCGAACCCAGCGCAGCCCGCCACGGTCGGAGAGGATACAGACAACCCATTGGACCCAATGCCGTTGCAGGCATATTCCTGCGGAGAGCCGTTGTTGGTACCGGGAGGCGGCGTAACTCCGCCCGGACCCGACCAATACGGCACATTCGCGTGGCGGAAATCATATTCCGTGCGGAAGGTCAGCCACTGCCTGGGCATGTAGTCAAAGGTGAGCGAAGTATCCCAAGCCTTGAACTTGTCCCCGGGATTAAACGTGAAATAGGGTGAATTCAAGTCTGAGGAAGCCGCTGTTTCCCCGTTGATCGGCGGGACCAACACCAAATAGCGTCCTGGATTGTTGATCTGCCCGCCCCCCACGGTTATGGCGTATAGGTCTTTGTGAAACCAAGTCCGGTCGTAAAGCATGTAGCCGACGAAGCTCTGCTTGGGATTGATTCCCGCCGGAAAATTGTTACTCCCGATCGACTTTGGGTCCCTGGTGTTATGGTAGCAGCTCACGCCTTGTATATATTGGCCTGGGCTGGGTAGTTGGTGTGCGCCGGTGGTTATACTGGGGCCGAATTCGCAACCCAAATCGCCGGTGAAGGTGAATGCCATCTTGTCGAGAGTCTTTCCCGGTTTGTCGTAGTACTTGATCTCGACGCTGTTGTCGGTGTGAATGCGGGAGCGGTTGGGTGTGTACAGGTCATCGTGGCCCAGCCCATACTCGTTGGAAATGATGTTCACCCAAGGTCGCGGAGTCCACTTAAGCTGTCCTCCAAGCCCCCTCCTCGAGTTGGATGAGCCATAGGACTGCCAACCATTGATGATCCACGGCTCAATCTTCAAGTGCGGGTTGGGGAAAATCTGTATGCGTATGCCCTCAAAAAACCATGGTGTGTTGGAGGAAACATACGACGGCTGGTAAGCCCAGTTATCGAAGTTGTAGTAGCTGAAAAGGCCGACGTAGGACATGAAGATTCCCGCGTCGAGATTGATTCCATCCAACGCGTTCAGGTGATATCCGCCATACGCTTCCGCCAGATAGCGGTCCGCGTCGCTGAGATTCCATTGGCCCTTGGCCGGACTCGGGTCATTCCGCACGGTCGCGGTGGAATACATGCCAAACTGGGTCATAAACCTGGCGCGAACATTATCCCAGTGGAAGTCGCCACCGAGGCCCAACTGCTCCAACTGGATTTCGTTGGAGCGAAAGAGTTCGCTCGACCCACCCATCGAGTTATCTTGCGGTTTGTTGAAGTCGTAGGTATAGGTGACATCGGCTCGGATTTCCGGGGTAAAGAATTTTGTATCAAACGCCACGTCTTTGTTGCGCGGATTGCCGTTCAACCAAGTCCAGTCCCAGTCCGAAAAAGGCGCGATCTTTTCCTGTTTTGGGGGCTGGCTGGCTGTGGCATCGCCGGGCGTTTGCGGCACTCCTGAGTCCGGTTTAGTGGCGACGGCTGTGGCCAGCTCACCGGCTGGCACGCTTTTTGCCGCAGCCGGGGTCAGAAGTTCTGGCGTGGTGCGCGCCTTCAGCTCCGCTTCCAGCTGCGCGATGCGCTCTTTCATTGCCTCCAGCTCCTTCGCCACCGCGGGTGGAATCCCCGCATTCGCGGGGCCGATTGACACGGTGGTCGAGTCACCGGCCGCAGCCCCGCCGCGAAGCCAATGATCGTCGGACGACGAGTCTGCCTGAGTCTGGGCGTGGCTGCGCGGGGCGGCCAAGGTGAGACTTAAAACGACCATGGAAGGGAAAGCTGCAAGTGCTAAAGCCTTGCGCAACAGCGTCATATCGCCTCTCTCCTGACTAGCTGAACAGAATTGATTTCACTCAACCGCTGCCGAGCATTTTCTGCCCGTGCTGTCTAATCGCGGTATAGCCGTTGACCGTACCGTGTTGCGCATAAAAAAACCGTGAAGATTGCCGATGAAATTTTCTATCGGTCGCACAAATATTTCCGATAAAAGCACGGCCCTTGTGGTGGACGGCATCGCATGCACGTCCGCCTTTGGCCGCCCTGAGTGGGCTGCAGGGCTACCGTTCATGTTTGGCGTTAACTGGCCTGCCGAGTGAGGCTACAGACAAAGTCGTAAATAAGGCGTAAAACCTCTCTAAAAAATGTGTAAACGAGAATTGCGATTGCCTCATCGAACTCAGGAGCCACGATTGCGCTGCTGCGCTCTGTAAGACTTGACTACTGCCTATTGCAGGAGTCGCGGCGCGCAGAAGCATGGCCTCCATTTTTCGCGTCAGGGCTTTGCGAACGGAAAGGCAGACGGTCGCAACCTCCTTTCGGGGGCGACGGGTTGGTTTACAATACCCGCCCAACCCTGCAACGGAAGGAGTGCGGACTAGGGGGCAATCTGATGATCGGCCTGCTCTCCATCCTCGCTGTGGGATTCTTTCTAGGGATGAGGCATGCCACCGACCCCGATCATGTCATTGCGGTAACCGCCATCCTCACCCGCCAGCCAAAGGCCACGCGGGCGGCGCTGATCGGCATCTTCTGGGGCCTCGGGCACACGCTGACGATTTTCGTGGTGGGCGCGGGCATCATCCTTTTTGGACTGGTGGTTCCGCCGCGGATCGGCCTCAGCATGGAGCTTTCGGTGGGCGTCATGCTGATCGTGCTGGGATCAATGAACGTAGCCGGCTTCTTCCGCGACATTCCCAGGAACCCGGCCCAACCTGGCGGCGAACCGCAGGTCATCCATTCCCACGCTCACAGCCACGGCGAGTATGCGCACAGCCATGCCCACGGCCACTCGCCCGATGTTCACCCGCATTCGCCTGATGAGACCCCGCTGGCCCGGCTGGATCGCCGGTTGGGGAAGCTTCACACCTACCAGCAAGTCAGACCGCTGGTGGTTGGAGTAGTGCATGGCCTGGCGGGCTCGGCCGCCGTGGCCCTGCTGATATTGACCACGGTTCGCGATTCCCGCTGGGCCGTTGCCTATCTTTTGTTGTTTGGCGTGGGAACCATCGCCGGCATGATGCTGATAACGATGAGCATGGCGTCCGCATTTCGTCTGCTGGGAAGCAGGCGCCAGAGTCTTTCCCGCAGGCTGAGTATTGCCTCCGGACTTATCAGCCTGGCCTTCGGCCTGGTCCTGGCCTACCAGGTCTGTTTCGCGAAGGGGTTGCTGACCGGCCATCCGCATTGGACCCCGCATTAACCCGCGGCGGCGGTCGGCTGCAATCTGCCCCGGTCCGCGCAATATCCGCGCTTCTGCACCGTTTCAGATGAAATTTTCTTTCGTAAAAACAAGACGAAAGGGACGGCTGACCGATGACAAAGGATCAAGTCTGCGCACGCATTCGCGAAATCGCCATTATCCCCGCGATTAAGGTATCTTCCGGCGACGATGCTCATTTCGCGGCCGAGGCAGTCACGCATGGCGGAATCCCGATCGTGGAGATCACGCTGACCGTGCCCGGAGCAGTAGAACTGATCTCTCACCTCGTTCGCTCCCACCCAAAGATCATCGTTGGCGCCGGCACGGTGCTCGACACGAAAACAGCGCGTCTGTGCGTGGATGCGGGCGCACTCTTCTTGACCGCTCCGTCATTCAATCCGACGATTGTGGAATTTGCCGCGAAGGAGAACATTGCGGTCCTGCCGGGCGCGTTGACGCCTTCCGAGGTGGTCACTGCCTGGAGCGCCGGCGCGGACTTCGTCAAGGTCTTCCCCTGCGCGCTGGTCGGTGGGGACAAGTACATCAAGGCGCTGGTGGCAGCGCTGCCGCAGATTCCGCTGATCGCCGCCGGAGGTGTGAATCAGCAGACGGCCGCCGGCTTCATTCTGGCGGGGGCAACGGCAATCGGGATCGGCACCGAGCTGATTCCGACCGAGTCCATTGAAAGACGGCAGTCGGAGCGCATACGGGAATTGGCGCGCCGTTTCGCAAAGCTGGTGAAAGACGCAAGGGAACAGATCGAGGCGTGGAAGCAAAGCGTGGTGGTCAAGACGTACACGGAAACCGACAAATGCGAGAAGTAGCGCACCGTGGCACCGCGGGAGCCGCCTAACCCCGCGGAGAGGAAGCTCTTACCGCCGCTCCATTGTTACGAACTTCATTTCGTGATCCCCATCACTGCGCAAATCCTGCGGCCGGTGCAGAAGTGAGGGTGTATTTGCATGCGGTGTGGGCAAGGAGAAGATTATGGCGACTCTGACCAGCAAGATAGCTGATTTGGCCGGACCCGGTATCGGCAATTACGACGACCTGGAACAGGTTCTCCCCAGCGATTACCGCGTATTGCTGGATCCCAAGGAAACTCAGAAAGCGATCTTCGCGGCAAAGGGTTATATCGAGGAAAACCTGTGCCGGGAACTGAACCTGATGATGGTCACGGTCCCCCTTATCGTGGACGTGGAAAGCGGGGTTAATGATCTGCTCGACCGAGACGGTTCCCGCACGCCGATCCAGTTTCACATCTCCAACGATCACGACCAGCATCCTGTAGACGCCCAGATCGTGCAGGCCGCAACCAAGTGGAAACGCATGGCGCTCCGCGAGTTCGGGATGGGGGCCGGGGAAGGCCTTTGCACCGACATGCGTGCGGTGCGCAAGGATTATTTCCTCGACCACGACCACAGCGCCTACGTGGACCAGTGGGACTGGGAGCGCGCCATATCACCCGATCAGCGTAATCTCGATTTCCTCAAGCAGGTGGTGCGCAGCATCTGGAAGGTGATCAAGGGAGCGGAAACTCACCTACTCCAGATCTTCCCGGAACTCAACGATGCGCGCTATCCGCGGCTGCCGGACGAGTTGACCTTCCTGCATGCCGAGGACATTCTCGACATGTATCCCACAATGCCGCGCAAACAGCGGGAGACGGCGGTGCTGCAGAAGTATCCGGCGATTTTCATCATCGGGATCGGCTGGACGCTGAAGGACGGCTATCCGCACGAACTCCGCGCCGCTGACTACGACGACTGGGTCACGCCGACCCTGTCCGACGACGGCCGCCTCAGGCACGGTCTGAATGGCGACATCCTGGTGTGGAACCCGGTTACACGGCGGCGGCACGAGCTGTCGTCGATGGGCATTCGGGTCGATGCCGACAGCCTTCGTCGGCAACTGGGGCTGACCGGACAACTGGATTTCCTGAAGTATCCCTACCACCGGGCAATCGTGCAGAACGAGATCCCGCTCAGCATTGGTGGCGGCATTGGCCAATCCCGCACGCTGATGTTGCTGTTGCGCAAAGCTCATCTGGGAGAAGTCACGGTCAGTGTGTGGCCGCAGGTCTTAAAGGAGATGTGCGCGCGGAAGAACATTCACGTGCTCGAGTAACCCAGGCGGTCACCGTCAAAGGTGACTCCCATCACAGCCGGGCGCAGCCGACCGTGACAAAGTGGCTTATGGGCTAGACCAAGGGACGCGCCTCGTGTGCGACCAACTCCAACAACCGAGTTTTTCCCGCGCCGTTCAGGGCGCTTTTTTATTTGTCCCAAAGCAGAGCTTTTCGAGGGAGCCATGAGCGACTCCAGGAACGGCCACTACGTGCTCTGTCCGTTGTGTGAAGGCAAGGGCAGGATGCATCGCTCGGAACTGATTGAGAAGCTGGCCAGTCACGCTGTGGAGGCCAGGTTGACGGCCTGTCGCCAGGAGCTGCTGACGCCAGCGGCCGGCGAGCAGCAAGCAACGGTGCGAACGACAGCCTTCCACCAAGAGGTTGTCAAAGGGCCGGTGACGCGCATTCTGTGGCGTCGCAGCCCAAAGGAGTAAGCAGGATAACGGTTACCACGGGAGGCGAATCTTCGCCATGACCGAAACCGAGCTTCAGCAGGCAGATTCCATCCTCGGGCAGTTTGACAACCAACGCGCCAACCTGATCCCTATACTTCAGGACATCCAGGAAAAATATTACTACCTGCCGCAGGAAATCCTGGCGCGGGTAGCGCGCAAGCTGCGCGCTCCCTTGAGCGATGTCTATCAGGTGGCAACGTTCTATCGCTGTTTCAGCCTGGTGCCGCGCGGCAAACACCAGGTGCAGGTGTGTCTGGGAACGGCCTGCCACGTCCGCGGGGCGCCGCGCGTGCTGGACCGCATTTTGACCGACTTGAAACTGGCTGAGCCCGGCACCACGCGTGACCGCCAGTTCACGGTGCTGACGGTGCGCTGCGTTGGCTGCTGCGGCCTGGCGCCAGTCGTGCGCGTGGACAGCCACACCCATCCTCACTTGACGCAAGCCAAGGTGCGCAGCGTGCTCAACAAGTACCGCCCCAAGCAGGTAGAAATCGCTTCCGAAAAAGCAGGAGATCGCGATGCCACGGCTCAAGTCAGTTGAAGAACTGGAGAACTTTCGCGCCGGACTACGCGCCACGCGCGACTCCAGGCGGCCTTGCCTGACGGTGTGCGCGGGAAGCGGCTGCACGGCGGCGGGCGCACACGATGTCCTCGAGGGGTTGCACAAAGAACTCGCGAAACACGGACTCGAAGATGCCATCGACGTCAAGAGCACAGGCTGCCACGGTTTCTGCGAACGCGGCCCGCTGATGATCGTCTGGCCGGAGGGCACTTTCTATAACCAGGTGACCGCGAGCGATGCGCGGGCGATCGTCGACAGCGTCAGCAACGGCCATGTGCCGGTAAAGGAGCTGCTGTATCGCGATCCCGTCTCCGGCAAGCACGTGATCCGTGAGGAAGAAGTTCCCTTCTATGCTCGCCAGCAGCGTGTGCTCTTCGGCAATAACGGCAGGATCGACCCTAAGAACATCGAAGACTATCTCAATGTCGGCGGCTACAGCGCTCTGGGACGCGTGCTTTCCACGATGAAACCTGAGCAAGTCGTGGATGCGGTAACGCGCTCCGGCCTGCGGGGGCGCGGGGGCGCCGGTTTCCCCACCGGCGTCAAGTGGAGGGTATGCCGAGGAAATCCCGCGCCCCGCTACCTCATCTGCAATGGCGACGAGGGCGATCCCGGCGCTTTCATGGACCGCAGCCTGCTCGAGGGCAATCCTCACAGCGTCGTCGAAGGCATGATCATCGGCGGCTTTGCGCTGGGAGTGCAGGAAGCTTACGTCTACGTGCGCGCCGAGTATCCGCTGGCCTGCGAGCACCTGCGCGCCGCGATCGATCAGGCGGAGGAGTACGGATTGCTGGGCGAGGACGTTCTTGGGACGGGAATGAAACTACGCATTCACGTGGTCAAGGGCGCGGGGGCGTTCGTGTGTGGTGAAGAGACCGCACTGATCGCCTCCATCGAGGGCCGGGTGGGCGAACCGCACCCCCGGCCCCCGTATCCCGCG
>Ga0187782_10000255_pt1 | contig 34185 bp, 24 predicted proteins | sample 0715_SJ02_MP15_2_FD_132454 | JGI IMG/M metagenome (GOLD analysis project Ga0187782, IMG submission 132454) | Tropical peat soil microbial communities from peatlands in Department of Meta, Colombia - 0715_SJ02_MP15_20_MG | ecosystem: Environmental > Terrestrial > Soil > Wetlands > Peat | place... | reverse complement strand
GACTTTTTGTATTGGGAAGTCGGCTTGTGTCAATCGATCTCAGAAACGAGCAACCCGGAAATTGAATACAAAGAGCGAGGCGGGCCATAAGCCCGTTTCTGGGACCCGTCGACTTTGTCTCCGGTTTGGCGAGCCGGTCGAAGGATGTGTTCCACCCCACGTCTACAGTAGCGGTGTTAGAAAACCTGTCCAGAATTGTTCGGGTGAAACCTCCGCAAACATTGGCCTTGCTTCATCTCCACGCGGGGCGTTAGGAACGGGTGGGGTTTTCTAACCGAACATAATGTCGACATCCTAGGCGAGTAAAATCAAAATCGTCCAAACCCAGTTTCTGGTCCAACCTCCGTCTCAAGACTTCGCCAGGCGTCAATGTCGGACAGCAGTTTTGGCATGCGCAGCACACGGCCATTGCTGACGCCGATGTAATTGATCAGTATTCCCTCTCGACCCGGGAAGGACCGAGCTTGGCTGAACATCCTGTTCCCGAACTCAACAGCTATCCAGCGGTACCAGACTTTCAGTTCTACCATTTGCCCCGGTCGAAGGGTTTCGTAAACGAGTGCTAATCTGGTTGTTGTCTTCTCCATTTTCGTGGGCTGCCAGTCATTTATCACTACATCATAGATAGCTCCACCGGACGTGATTTCAATGTTGAGATCCTTAGCGTCTTTAGACCCACGATTTTTGATCCGAATGATTAACGCCCTCGTGGGAAGCTGGTCCAATTGCTGGTTGATGGCCGACTCTATCTTTTCTAAAGCTTCGGCGCACTTCCGGCCGACATCTTTCGCAACACGGTCGTAGCTAGGCTTGCCTTCCTTCAATAGCAGCCATCTCAGGCGAAGATATGTCTCATACAACTTGAATTCTGGGGCCTTGGTACTCCCGAGGAGCCTGAGATCAGTCGGGGCAGTGCGCTCCCAATCATTCGCGTCCTTCAACACAGGTCCCGAGAGTTCAGTGGCAATAACCTCAAAGAACTTTCGCTGATCCTCGCGCGACCGAGGTGGGGCATTGGGAGCCTGGATGCTCCAGTCGGAGTAGCCTGGGAATCTGCGAATCGGTACAACGGCGTCAAGCGGTGTTTCAATGAGCAATCCAGGAGCGTATTGCGAGAGTTCCGCAATACATGCGGCATATACCAGTCTCGCTTTGAGAATCCTTCGGAAAAGCGGCAGCAGAATTTTCCATATGGCCGCACCGACGGTAATGGCGCCAACCATAATCCCCACGAGTGTCTTAATCGTGCCAAGGTCCAGTTTCATAGAAATCCAGGGTCGCATGATACATCAGTTCCCAATTTTGCTGAGGATGGCTCGCGGCCACAGAGCCAAGGCAGCTTTTGATTCGAACCAACATGCATTATTGTTTGCAGACTGTATTCGTTATCACGCCATCGAGTGGGCCATCCCCCGCAGGCGCCTCCCATGACGTTGTCCTAGTCCAGAAACCCGATCTCGGAGTTTACGGCCGCGGAGCGTCGTCGCTGCCGGTTCACTGGTCGGATCGCGATCTATCCGAAGAGCATTCCGGGCCAGAAGTCCGCTTGTGGGAAGTTTGCTGACTCGGACTGAAGTGACTCTTCCCAAACGACAGCGGAATCGAACACACTCAGCAAACTGACAGAGATTTACACTCGAGCCGCTCCTTCTGACACTCACTCCGTTTGAGATTGCCCGTCCCACTTGTCCCGGCTTTCCATTTCGACCTAACAGACCATGAGGACGGAACTATGCGACTCCCCAAGGACATCAACGAATACCTGCGTGCGCGCGCCTCCGAGCTGGCCGATAGAATTCTTCGGGCCTTCCCGCCACTCCACGGCATCGGTGATCCGGCATCACCGCTCATCAGTCATCTCCTGCGCAAGCCTTTCCCCGCACAGGTGCTCGCGATGATGGGAGTGGTCAAACGCTGGAACGAGGCGCGGGGGGCGGCGGTGATCGCCGAGTGCGGGACTGGAAAGACATTGATTTCGCTGGGAGCCGTTCACGTCCACAGCGACGGAAGGCCTTTCACAGCCCTTGCCATGGTCCCGCCGCAGCTGGTTGAGAAGTGGGCGAGGGAGGCGCTCGTGACGCTACCCCGCGTGCGGGTTTTCTTCATCGATGGCCTCCGTGGCCCGACTAGTTCCGTGGCCCACGCAGGGGTCAACGAAGTCAAGTTGCGACATGGCCGTATCGCTCGAGAGGGGCTGCGAACCACGCTCACTGAATTGCGGCAGCGGAAGACCTCTCGCACTGCTCGCGCCCGCTGGGAATCGATCTGCGGATTGCCGGCTATTTTCATAGTTGGACGTGACCGCGGGAAGCTCAGCTATTTCTGGCGGCACGCGTATGGCTTCGCTCGTTGCGGGCGTTACCAAGGGAGTGTGGTGAATGCTGACAGCGGTTGTCCTGTTTACCTAAACGGGGACGGGGAGCGGCTTCTGTCCAGCGACTTCGCGAAGGCGAAGTTGAGTGAAGTGCTAGGCGGTGCGAACCGCGAGGAACTCATTAAACTGCGGAGGCCCTTATACAGCCCGCTGTGGCAGGCCGACGGGAAGAAGGTCCGGCGCTTTGCCCCGGTGGACTTCATTGGTCGCTACATGTCCGACTTCTTTGACTACGCAATCGCCGACGAGGTGCACGAGTTGAAAGGCGATACGGCTCAAGGGAATGCACTCGGCACACTGGCCGGATGTGCGCAACGCACCGTCGTGCTTACCGGGACGCTGCTCGGAGGCTACGCCGATGAACTCTTCAACATTCTCTTCCGTTTGCAACCGGCAAAGATGGTTCGCGAAGGGTTCGAGTATGGCGAAGCGGGCGTACGAGCTTTCACGGAAACCTATGGGTTACTCGAAAAGATCACAGTCATGGAGCCATCGGATAATGCCTGCTCAGACAGTCGCGTAACCAAACGCATTCGACGTCGCCCCGGTGCCTCGCCGCTTCTCTTTGGCCGCTTCTTGATGAGCCTGGGAGCATTCATTTCACTGGAAGACATTTCCGAGGCCCTGCCACCCTACCGGGAAGAAGTCATAAGCGTAGAGATGGATCCTCCTCTGCGCGACGCCTACAAGAAGCTTGAGGAAGACATCAAAAGGGCCTTGCAGGAGCATCGGCGCAATCCGACGGTGCTGAGCGTGGCGCTGAATGCCCTGCTGATCTATCCAGATCGACCGTTCGGGCTCGGCGATCTCCACGGATACGAATACGACCCTGAGACTCAGAAACGCGAGCGATTCCTTATAGCTGAGACTCGGGATTTGGACGAGAGCCACGTCTATGCCAAGGAGCGCCGCCTCGTTGAGGAGGTGAAGTCGGAATTAGCGCGCGGCCGTCGTTGCCAAATCTACGCCGTCTACACGCAGAAGCGCGACGTTACTCGTCGGCTCGAACGGATCCTGCTGAACGAGGGAATACGTGTCGCGCTGCTGACGGCGGACGTGCCCCCGGAGTCGCGGGAAGCCTGGTATGAACGCCAACTCCGCGCAGGCGTCCAGGCTGTCATTTGTCACCCGAAACTCGTCCAGACCGGCCTTGACCTGATCGAGTTTCCAACGATCTTGTTTTACGAGACCGGTTACTCGATCTATGTCCTCCGACAAGCAAGCCGCAGGAGTTGGAGGATTGGCCAGCGCCTCTCCGTGAAAGTGAAGTTCCTGCACTACGCCGAGACGATGCAGGAGGCCTGCCTTCGTTTGATGGGCAAGAAGCTGTTGGTCTCTCTCGCCATGGAAGGCAAGTTCTCTTCGGAAGGATTGCAGTCGATCAACGACGAAGACGACATCCTAATGGCCATGGCGCGCGAACTTGTCACGGAGAAAGGGATCGGCGATCGAGCCGACGCGGTGTGGGCAGCACTTCAGAAGAAGCAAGAGGAGATGCTCCCCGCACGAGTCGCTGAGCATCTGGAAGCGGGGACCGACCGAACCGTACCGGAGATGCCGTTGATCGACGCGACCTCGGCTCCCGTCGACCAATTGTCACCACTCGGATCGGCAACGGAATCGCAGGGTCGGAAAAGTACACGACGGTCGGCCTCGGCAACGCCAGACGAACAGCTCGCGCTGTTCTGAGCAGCAGGTAGTAAGAGAAGGAGAGATGCGATGGGGATTCTCGGATTAACACACGATGAGAAGGGTGTGGCGCTCGAGAAATTTCCGGTGGGGATTAAGGTTGCCATCGGCGAGGGTCCCGACCCTGACGTCGAGAACAGCAATCCGCGAGCGCTCTTTCATTTCGTTTTCAAGCGGAAGGTCATGCGGGGGCAATCTGTGTATTGGGGGTCTGCGCCAGAAATCGCCGAAGTCTATGGAGAGAAGCCGACTCAGTTGGGAGTCATCTTCCTCCATGATGACCCGAGAGAGGTGTTCCCGTCGGAGTACGCTCTATGGACTCGGAGAGGTCGCTTTTGCCACGGAGAGCTTGTTCAGATCGCGAACGGCGGTGGCGTCCACTACAAAATGCAAGCCATTCGACGGACGAGGGAGCACCCCGAGGGGGAGCCCTGGCCCGGCGACCGCAGGTACTTGGCTGGACCGCTGAAGGGTGAGCCGGTCGAAAGTTGCGGAGTCGGTTGCCCAGAGCTGGAAAGCGGCAATTGCGGCCCTTCGGGGGACCTGTACTTCATCCTAGAGAAGTTTCCCAGCTTGGGCGCGATCTGCCGCTTGCACACGGGAGGCAAGACGTCAGTCCCCAACCTGTCGAATGCGGTAGCGCAGCTGCACAGTTGGAATGGCAGCCGTTTGAAAGGCGTCAAAGCCATTCTGAAGGTTACGCCAGAGATGCGCTGGCATCCGGGAAAAGGCGGGGGTTGGGAAACATCCGTCGTCCCAATTCTGAGCCTCGAGATTGGAGGTACAACCCTAGAAAGCCTCATCACCGACATGACGGAGCCCGCAAGACTCCTTCAGAAAGCACAGTCTGGTTGTGCTGGTGAACAGTGGGGACAGTGTGTTGTGCGGGAGAGCGAAGAGGAACGTGCCTCAGAGATTGCGAATGAATTCTATCCACAGAATGGCGGTTTTGATGAGAACGCTTCCGGCGATCGTGGTTCTTCGGCGCTTGGGCCGTGCTCGACCGTTCACGGTCTGGCGAGTCAGCTTGGCCACAGCAAGGCTAGGGTCGCGAGGATCCAGAAACTCATCGGCCGGTGACAGCTAAACTGCGAACGAGCCAAGACTATAGGGAGGCCTTCTCGTTGCCGAATCGGCTATTCGTGGCCGGGCTGCAGAAATACTCCCAATCGCCTGTAAGAATAGCAGCGGCCAGACCGCTCCTTGAGGCCAAGAGGTCAATTTGCCGATCAAAAGCTTCACTGGTACGCGCATGGACGGTGGCGGCATTGGCGCCCTCGGCAAGCGCACGGTCAACCTCCGAGACGCACTCGAAAAACACAGACTCGTAGCCGAAGAGAAAAGTAAATGCCCCCGAATACCCAAAGAAAGCAGTTGCACCGCTGGCAATCAAGTCTGGCCCCAGCTTACCGGCCGTCCGGCAACTCAGAAGATGAATAATTCTCCCTCGAACGATGGCAGCGTCATATTTTCCAACTTCCAGAACAACTTCGCCAAGATGTCCCGTAAAGTGGTCATAGTCGCCGTGACCCATGCCGATAATTAGCCTGATCCCGTCCTTTGCTGCCTCAGCTTCGAAAAAGACACGGCGCGCCATCTTGCCGCTCAGTATTGTGAGGTCCCATCCGGTTTTCTTGAGGCGCGTGTAAAGATGCTTTTCCCGGTAAGCGAACAGCGTTTTCGTCGCGGAATCCCAACTCGACTCGATTGCTAGGATGGAGCTAGAAGGCGCTTGCTGAGTTTGCCGAGGCTTGGGCACTGAGGGTGTATTCTCCCTTGCTGAGTTTGTCTTTTAGTCGTTCCACCCAGGCCCGTTCAATTTGGACGAATTGCTTGCCGATATCACTTCCTTTTCGCACTTCGCTGATAATCTCATCTCGCGAAAGCTCACCAGCACCAATGATGCCTATGCGTACGTCCTTAGGCTCGCATTCAAGCCGCGCGATTGTGAAATCGGCTTGCTTGTCATAGCCGAGAGACGACAGAGACGCCAACGCGAGGCTCGGCTGCATTTCAAATTCGCTGAGGGTTACAAAATGGCCGTTATCCGTCCGTACGCCGATTGGTTTCGAATTCTCCCGTTCAGCGATTACAACTGGCTTCCGTGCCGCTCCGGAACTCGCCACATGCCCTCGTGTCGAAGGATTTCCCGCTCTTTTCTGCCTGTTCTTTCGAAGCATTGTAAGTACCACAGACGCTCCCAAAACTCAACCATCTGTAAAAGTGTCTCTCAGGGAACCTCTGTGCCTCCTTGTCGATCTATAGATCGACGCTTCTGAGGCATCCCTTAAATTGGATGCGCCAAGGATGCCAAACGTATGGGTCCAGTACCGGTACTTGCAATCGTTGCCCCACACGCGTCCTGCGTCAACAGCGAAAATCTTACCCGATTACAGAACTGACAACTTCGGGAAAACCTGTGGACTTCGGTACGGAGAAACTGTAGCGGGACTTCGCGCTCACGGTCCCTGCGAGAAGAAACCATGAAGAACACTTAATGCCAACGAGAAAGATGATCTCTTGCTATTGATGCATTCGTTAGAGTATAAGGCAGTTCGGGAAGCATCTAGAACCGAAATATCCTCACTCTAGATCGGTATCTGAGCGTCCACTCAAAGAGCCGGAGACATCGATCATGAGCATTCGGGCGCAATCAGCGACGGCTTGCAGATTCCGGACACGCGGCGTCGGGCCGGACGACTAGGATTCTCGAGAGCCCTAGTGGACGGTTCACAACGTCGGGGCTTCAGACGATTCGCCTGCTTGCATGAAGCCGGGGACGCTCGCAAAGGAGCCGTATGAGCAGACTTTATTATCCGCCGGCCCGGATCGGCGCACTCGCCGCCGGGGCAAAGTCGGGCTCGACCCTGGACATTCAGGAAGTGGCAAAAAAAGTGGCCCTCATCATCCCAGCCGAGTTGGTAACGGGCTACACAGCTTTGATCGGCTTTTCGATGAATGTCAAATGGCCGCATGCACGTCCATGGTGCTTTCTATTTTCGTTCCTGTTGTGTTGGGTGCTGACTCCCTACTATCTGAATAAAATGGCCGATCCCGGCAAACCGAAACGGAACCACTTGATTGTTTCGACGATCGCGTTTGCTGTGTGGGCTTATTTCGTTTCAGGTCAGCAAGTCATTCCGCAATACTACGACACCGGAATTGCGTCGCTGGCCTTATTGGGATTCAGTCTGCTCACGGCTTTCATTCCCATGACTGCATGATCTCTGCGGAAAGCCAATTGGATGCAATTTCTCATCGACCTAGCTGCCGAAGACGGGGACATACGCCGACTCTCTGAGTTCGCAACGCAATTTGCAACCGTTCAGGGCATCGTGCTGGATGTCGACCCGTTTTGGCTGGATTCCTGGACACTCCTCGAGTCAGTAGGAGAAAGAACCCTTCAAGAGCGAGTCCGTGGCTGGATACAATGGGCGTGGCATCACCACGGTCCTGGTTTCATGCCGCTCGCCTCTTTTATCGGTGGCGCTTCGTATAGTCGAATTCCGCCACATCGACTCTATCTCCGACCTTTGACCTTGCAAGCCTTGCTGAAGTGGAGGCCGCCATTTTGGGGCGAGTACTCCTATTTCGCAGGTTTCCCGGAAGACCCCAGAGCGTTGCCCATCATCGTGAAAGTGTGTGTTCGTCCTTCGACGGAGAAGGAGGAGATACCAACGGCCGAGGCGCTTCAGGAACGTTCGAACCGGTTCCGAGTAGTCATCGAAGTCCGGACTCAGGCGGTACTCGCTGCGAATCCCCGACGCAAGGTGTCGCCGTTAGTGGGTGGCGTGAGCATTGGAAAGGTCGGTTCCACCGAGTTCGGCACGCTTGGCGTAATTCTGAGCGATGCTGGCGGCAAACCGTTCGCAATTACATGCTCTCACGTGATCGACCAGCAGAAAATCGATGTTGTCCAACCCTCGCAGGGAGACAGTCCCAAGGCCTTGCCGTTCGGGAAGCGTGTGGCCGGGACGGCATTGCAGAGCTGCCTGGGCACGGCACCCTGCAATCCTTGGTCGGGCACAACGACCAATGAAGAAGACATCGCACTCATTGAGATCGACAAATCCAAGACCGCGACTGCCCTTCAAATCTTGTCCATCGGAGCCTTGAACGGAATTGTCCCACGCGCTTCCATCAGCAACGGACAAAGCGTCGAGGTGATGGGCCGGACCACGAAACATAGCTATCTGGCCGTTGGCGGGTTGGCCGCCTGGTACCGGATGGCTCATCATGGCAGCTTTTATTGTTTCAAGAATCTGTTCGAGGTCCAGTCGCCCTACGGCCGCCCGGGGTCCGTTAAAGGCGGCGATTCGGGAGCTCCTGTGTGCACGGCCCAGGGAGCCGGCAACGGATGGTGCGGCATGATCGTTGGATGCGATGCGCTGAAAGGTTATGCGATGTACAGCGAAACCATCGCAACGTGGTGGAAAAGCAACAAATACTCCTTGTCAGTCGTGTAGTTCCCTCCACTCATGCGGAGTCGGTTCCGCGACGGCGCAGACCCAACTCGGCGATGAGTGGTCTCTTTGTGGTTGAGGAGCAGACTTGTGCTGCCGTTGGATCTTCGGAGCAGGCGGAGCAGTACACGACGCTCTGCGACCTAGCACGGCAACGTGGGTTCAGCGAGGCCAAGATAAAGATGATGCTGGGGAACAGGGCAAGGAGTCCTGTCTGTCTGGAGCGGAAGTTGCGGAACCAGTTGGACGAACGACCTGAGAATGCCGTGTCCCGGGAAAGGCGATAGTAGATAGTAAAGGGATCTGATCCATTGGGTAAAATCTCATGAAACGGAACGTTCGATTGTATCGGCTGCAAACTTCCCAAAAGCGGACTTCTGACCCGCACGGATTTTGGGCATCCATGGCTATCGGCCACCTGTCAGGTTTCACTGTCAGACCGAGTGGAGCTGTACCCGGGGCTTCCGCTCACAAAGGATGAACCGACGACTGCAGTTTTCCTGTTCACATGTGCTAGTGTCGAATACCTACGGTTGCGAACCAGTAGGAGCGGGGAGGGGTGGTTGACTCCGGAGGCCTTTGCCGAACATCTGATGGGTTGGATCTCGCCCTTGTGCATCGTACGTGCGACCCAGCGCCTTGAAGAGGATCCTAACGGCGCGGTTTCCACTTCAGAAATACATCTTCGATCACTGGTGCTCGAGTCTGCGGAGGAGGCCGGACTTCTCCCAATGATGACTGGGTTCCTATCGCACTTTCGCTTCAGTCCGGAACTCATCAGTCTGGTCGAAATACTAACAAGTAGACGGTTTTCGCCCTTATGCAAAGAGTTCTTGCTCAATCTGCGCTTTGAGGGTTCGATATTTGGGACGTCAAGTCGCTCAGCGATCGAAGGAAATGAATTGCTGGTTGTAATCGAGCGGGATATCGTGGCTGACCTTCTGCTGACTCCTGTTCGGATGCTCACCCATTTCGTTACCGGTTATGCCAAGCATTGGAAGCGCGCCAAGGCGGACGGCCTCAGGGTTTTCCTCCTGCACTCAGCGGATGGAGTCTTTCCGGTCGAAGTCGAAACCAGGGTCGCTCGCGCCTACGGTTACGATTCCGCGGGCGGGTTTAGCGATTACGATCTAGCCGCACAAAGGGTGAACTATCGATCTCTGACGCTCCTTTACAACGGAGCGTTCGTGCGCACCTCCCGCGATCTTGTTGAGATATGTAGAAACGCTGCCACCAAATTGGCAGCCAGTACACTTACTCCCCTACCCGGTAGAAGGAGTCCCAAGCGGTCACGCAAACGATGATGCCAGATGGTTTCGAAGCTTGGAGAGGGCCCGCCGACCAGGTCGCTGCGCACAACATTCGCACGATTCGAAACGAGATTTCTCCGTTTGCCAGAATCGAGCAGTTCCCAAGACCGGGAAGCGGTCAAGTCATTGTCGACTCATACTACGGGCTTGCATACGATTTCGAGATTCCCGAACGAGGCGCGTTGTACGGGTTAACCTCAGCTTTGCCCGAATATTCGGGGGATGCGCATGCTAGCCTGGGGTTTTTGCGCACACCATTCCGGCGCATTCCTCGCATTCTCGTTCGGAGCCGGCAAGAACTGCACAAATACGTCCGCGGCATACCTCCTGTCGAAGATCTGGCAATTCTATTCCGCGGACAGAATCGAGAATACATATTACCCAGATCCTCGAAATCTCTTGAGGCGCTCTATGGCGATGCTAATGCTCGCGAGCCATCCTTGTTACCATCCGCATCAAGAGCCGGGCTCGACCTGGATGTCATTCTTCCGTCTTGGCTCTTTGTCATACATCAATACCTTGATGAACTTGCGGCATCGTCTGTTGGTAAACGCAACAGTCGACACTACCAGGAGTTGCGCTCCAACTATAATTTGAGCCTTCTCGGGTTTGCACTGGCGCAACACTACGGACTGCCAAGCGTCGGCCTCGATGTCACGCCCGACATTAACGTTGCGCTCTTCTTCGCCCTCCATGAGTTTCATGATTCACCTCGCGACCGGTGGACGCAGCTCTGCCGGCGGAAGCGTTCTGATTCTGAACTCAGTGTGATTTACGTTTTATGCCCTCGTCAGCGATTTCGACTGGGTTACGACGAACTACAACCGCGTCAACTTCTTGCTCTCAGGCCAGAACGGCAGAAGGCTTTTTTCATGCATTCCGGGTGGGGCAAACGAAAGAACGGGTGCTGCGAGAATTTATTCCTTGCTCTGTACATAGACCCAGCGGGGGATTTTGGGAAGCTGCCCGATCCAGCCTCGCTATTTCCGAACCAAGCCGAGGATAGATTCGGTAACTTTCTTTCAACACGGGCTCAATCGATAACGCACTATCTGCTGGAACCGCTTCTCTCACGCTTCAGGTGGGTGGAGGCGGCAGACTGAAGAACGATTTCAGATCGCCCTAGAAGACCCTGCTCAGCCCACGCAAGCCTCCAAGAACTGGATAACCGTACTACTATTGATCCCGAATTCGTCACTCGCCCGAACGAAGAGCAGAGACTGTCCGAAACCATGAAACGAAGGATCCTACAGGACTCAAGAAGCCCGTTCCGAAGCTGCGCCTGAGCTTCTTTACGGTCGCCCGTGAACTCGGCTTTACGCATTGCCTCGTACGTGTCAAATAGCCCCTGAACGGAGATTCCAAATTTCGTATTCACGGCAAATGCCCCTCAACTGCTGAGCGTTGGCTCTTACATGCGCTCGTACGCCATGGCGACGCGCGTCGCGATATGGCTAAAGCTCGAGAAGTTCCTTAATCTTCCCGTTCAAATAGAAAGTCTCGATGCCCCTGCGAATGACCCAGCTAACGCCATCCTGCGCCAACATGTTGTCGGCCGCCTTCGAGAGCGCATTAGCGAGTTCCTTGCGGTTCTGTTCGGGGATCATCTTGGGGCTGAAACCGTCCGGAGGAGTGGGTTGAATGGAGCGGATCGGTTTGGGCGTGTAAATAAGCTTAGGCAGTTTGCCCCCGGACACCTGGTTAACCGTTTCAAGGAAGGACTGCGCCTTCTGACGGCCGAGATCGTAATCGTGGTCACGAAAACCTCGGTCGAGAAAACCCAGGAAAGAAGAAAAGCCCGCGCCAGCCAGATCCTTTCTTTCGGCCGTGACGGAATAGATGTACATCTCATCCTTTTCGTGAAGATCCGCGGCAAGCTCAAACAGCAGAACCGTGTCGATCCACAAATCCGCCAGCGCAGCGCCCTTTGAACCTGAGAGGTCGGCATATTCCGCTGCGAATTGCGTTCTCAATTGGCTTCGCGCGGACTGAATTGCCTCTGTACCGAGCTGGAACTGCGACAGCAGCAGGCTGGTCACACTTTGAATCGCTAATTCTTGCATCGCCCCGGTCCTAAAGAGGGCCAGCAATTCGGATGCGCGCCGATTCAGCAGCTGGACGGCGTCGTTGACGCTTTCCGCTTCAATCCAGTCTCGGAAGCCAGCTTGGTTGTATACCGCGTTGAGCAAAGCACCTGACATCATTCTGAAATTGGCTGTCGCCTCTGTGATGCCACTAACCTTCGGGTCGACAGCCTGTGGTGAGACGAAAAGGTAAGACCGTGTGTCGCTGTTCTGATGCTGGTCGATGAAATCGACGAGATTCTTGGCCAACCCGATCGGCTGGTTTTGAAACACGCCTCCGTCCGTGTAGGTAAACTTTCGCGGCGAGGCTGGCCAGGGAGCAAGGAACGGCGAGTCGTAATCTTTCCTGTCGCGACTTACGTCGCCAGGCCGGAACGCGAACGGAAAAGCACCGCACGCAACAGCGGCACTCATGACGGGAGTCCACGCCTGGGCCGTGTCGCTACCCTTGCCCAACGCGAATGTAACCTGGTCCGCAAATTCAGTGTAGTTGAATGTTCCGCCGCTCAGCAGAGGTCGCTCGAAATCGACGCCGTTGAGGTTTGACAGCGCCAGTCCGAGGCGAATCAGTCCTGCAGGATTTAGAGCCGGGTGCGAAATGGCGGGCGGTGCCGGCGTCTCAGAATACCGGCCAAGCAAGAACCTCTGCGCGAGGCTCCTGACGAAATTTGACGACAAGACAGACTGATTGGCTGATTCGGATGGTTGGAGCGGAAGCAGGCCCTTGATGTCGACGCTCGCCACCCAGGCGTTGTAGAAGACATTGTCGTAAGGCTGGGCCAATTCTCCTGCCAAATAGAGCACCCTGTGCGCGGCAATCGCCGCGGTCATGCCGCCCGCTGAGGCACCGGTCAGAACATCGATGTAGATCCGAGCATCGGGCGGCGAGGCCTGGTTGTGCTGCCCGAGAGCATCGAGAACCTCATAGAGGACTCCGGCTTCAAAACTGCCGAGCGAAACCGCGCCTGCAATCGTTATAGCAAGTCGATAGGGCATAGAGAATTACCTCAGTGCGGGCTTCCTCGGTGCAAGTGCGCAATGGGTCGTCAAAAACCTTGAGCAGCCAGTCTCCGCAAGGCCGGTACCAAGCGAATTCCCGTCAGCGCAAACCACATCCCTTCTGCCACAGAACGCTGTTCTCATAAAGCAGCGCCGGATGCGCCAGGTGGAGCTCAAATCACATGCCAATCTCCATCTGGCTTCCAACGGGTAGAGCTCGGGAAAAACGGTCCGCCTCAAGGAACTACTTCGCCCCCCATCAAAATGCTCGGGGCATTGTTGGACGAGTCTATTTCGTAATACTCGATCTTCGAATCCTGGATTTGACTGTTCGGACTTCGCAACGTCAAGATCGCGTAATTGTGGAAGTACTCTCCTGCGGAATTAACGCTCAATTCCAGCATCCCCGGCGCGAGAGTGGGTAGCCCGGTCTGGCCTTGTAGGTCCGGATTTTGGATAAACCCGTAGGGGTTTTGCGCTTTCAAGCAGGGGATCGCCGACGCTCCGATACAGCGGCCTTTTTTCAAGCCAAGATACGGACTAAAGAATTCGAAGTTATGTTCATGTCCCCAAAGCCAAAGGGCAATGCTATTGAGGAAAGGCCCAAAAACAGAATACAACTGTGGGTTGTAAGCGAGAGGCTTTCCGGTTGGCCCTTGGCCAATTCCATCCCCGAAAGCCGTGAAAAGCTGGTGGTGCGAGAGAAGGATCGTCTGCCGACCTCCGGCGTTGGTCAGCTTATCGACGTGCCAAGCCGCTTCCTTGGGATCGAGGAACGTAATGTTGCTTGTGACTGTAAATGGGTCGCAGTCGTGAAGTCCTGTATCCATAGCCAGAATCTGCCAGTTCGCACTTCTCAAGCAAAAGTAGCTCGCCTTTTGTCGGTATGGCAGGAGCGAAGGTGTCGCGTTCAGTTGAGTTAAAAGCCAATAGTAGGGATCGCCGCCGGAGTACATGTCGTGATTCCCGGAGAGCGTGTAGACGGGAATGTTCGGAGCAGAGGCGTTAATGAGATCAAGGAAATTCTGGCGATCCTCGTCGGCGGTTCCAGCGTAGTAGATATCGCCGAGGTGGATCAGCACATCTGGGTTCTTCTTCATGACCTCTGAAAGCAACCACTTGGCATCCGCGAGTCCAGTGCCCCAATCGGCGATCAGGCCGATGACCAGATCGGGCTTATCGGGCAACGGAATCACGAAGTCATTCAAGTTCGAATACCGCACGTAAGGGACAGGGTCGAGCGATGCCTTCCATGCGAGGTAAATTGCTAGCGCAATGGTCCAGAGCGGGTCACACGTGCCATAGTGGAGTTCGTCTTCCAGTTCTGATGCTTTCAACGTGTTGCGCGTGATTTCCGCCCAAACGTATTCCGCTGCGAGTTTCGCACAACTTCCGATCACGTTGCCGGCGCTATCGCTTTGGGGTACCGGCCGTCCGCTCTGGAGCGCGTCGACAGCCGTAGTGAACTGCGTCATTTCGGGCTGAGTCGAACTCAAGTCGAGCGCAGCGGCTGGCCTTGTTTGCGAAATCGCCTTGTGGATTGCGTGCTGCCAAATCGAAGCAATGGGATTTCGGAAAGTCGTGATCGCTCGTTTCATTATCCGGCTCCTCGATGACGCTAGATTTCTGTCTGTTTGTTCGTCCGCAACCACATCACCATGCCGGTGCGGATCCTCAGGTGGAATCCGTTAGCGTCATCTGAAAAAACGAACACTTTTTCGAGGCCGCCGTCTATACGAGGTCGAGAACATTCGCTCACTGGCGAAGGCGACCGAAATCCTGTTTGACTAAGGCAATGACACATGGTAAACATGCTGGCCTGAGTATGTACCGCTGTGGCTTTATTCGTGTCAACACTTAACTCTTAGACGCAACTCTCACTCTCTCAATCTAGCCAGAAGAAACCAAGACCTGGACGCGAGAGCATTTTCGATGAGCGAAGGTTGCTGTCCTCCGTACGGCCGACCGATTGTGCGGGTCAGCTTCTGCAACCAAACGGTGCATTCGGCTCAAGCGACTCTGGAACTTCACAGCAGTCTGGTTTCGGAATGAGAAAAATCACGTGCGAAACATCTGGTTTGTAGGCCATACCGCGATTTGTCGCGAAAGCCGCATTTGCCGGATCCTTCTGATGGCGTGCGGTCTAGCCGCAGGCCTGGCCATCCACGCAGATGCTCAGACCAATCAGCCTCTGCCGAGTACTGTCGTCGTGGATAGTTCCCCGTCTGATGGGATGAGCCTCGACGTGCTCAACTCGGACACTATGGCGCCAATCCATCTCTTGGCACCAGACACCGCCGTGCAGGCAAGACTCAAGTCTCTGAATTTGCAAAAGGGTGACCATATAACGATCTCCGCTGTGACGGACAAGGATGGCCGCGACGTTTTGCAACTTGTGAGCATCCAGACAGTCGGGGTATCCCTTGGCCGCCGTGTTTTCGTCTTGGTGTGCTGCGGCGCCGGCTATCTGCTTTTGTGCCTGGGGCTGACGTTGGGCAGTCCGCTCAAACTGGTGATCGGCGAAGACGGCCACTACAGCAACTCCAAGTTTCAGATCGCGCTCTGGTTCGGAATCCTAATCGTCACGTATGTTGCGACAGTTCTGCTTCGGGCTGTCTACAGCCACCACATGTTTTTTGGGAACATCGGGATCCCGAACAATCTGTTGCTGCTTTCCGGGATGAGCGCGTTGACATTTGGAGCCGCCAAGGGAATTACAACTGCTAAGGTCCAAGCCGCAGTAGATGCCGGAATTCCGAATCCGAAGCCGTATACGAATACGCCGAGGTTTCTGTTCGATCTGACGCACAACGACAGGAATCGACTCGACTTCGGCGACTTTCAGATGCTCGTGGTCACGCTCGTCGCAGTCGGGATGTATGTTGTGCTGATACTGCACTTCCTCGGTTCCCTGGAAATGCGAGCAACTGTCAGCCTACCCGACATAGATAGCACGATTCTTGCGGCTTTCGGCTTGGGCCATGGCGCCTATTTAACTAAGAAAGCAGTCGGCAATGTGGGAGACACCTAGGATCTTGGTTGTAAGCGATCACACCAACGTTTGATTTGCATTGCTTTCCGAAAACTCGAATCTGATTCTTGAGGAGAATTTCCATGGCAACGCTTAAGCTGACCGACGGATTCGGACTTGTCATCGATGCCTCGCCCAGCCCTTCTTCTCTCTTCTCCAAGTACCTAAAGAACCCTAGTGCGATCGTGGGCGCCTTGCACGACCTCAAAGACATCAAAGACCTTCAGGTCGGCCAGGATCCATTTCAGTCACAATCGGTGGGGCTCTCCTTCGACGACTCCATCGACTTGGGCACGAGCGGAATGGAACTCACCATCGATCCGGAATTGCTCGGGACGGTTGCCGTCAAGAAGGGCGATTCGCTGTTCGACGCCGCGAGTGACCCGTTCGGAGACAAGATCCCGATCCCTGCCAATCAGGCCTACGTTTCGGCAGCCTTGGAAGCCAAGCTCGATGTGGGCCTCAGCGAAGGCGCAGCCGACCTAAAATTCGGCTTTAATGCTGGGACCGATGCCGTCTTTACCAATTATCAGCTGTTCGCGCTGACGGACAAGATCGTACCCGCCCTGCAAACCGTTATTCAGACTTTCGCAGTTCCGGGTGACCTGCAGGACATAGAGTCTATGTTGCCCGGTAACATTGCCACCGTCGAAGGAACCGGATCGTTGAAGTTTTCCGCGAAGGCAAATCTCCTCAGCGCCGTGAATCCTCTGGCGGCATTGAGTACGAGCGTGGTCCAAGGTCCACTGACCATCAAGGATGGCGCTTCGGTCGCCGTCGGGGCAACCTACACTTTGACCGGCGGATACCAACTTCGCGTCCAGCGCCTTGGCGGAAGCAAGTTTCAATTAGGCTTCGAGAAGAAGCGCGCGTCCGAACTCGATGTCAACGTGAGCGCCGACATTGGGCCGTCCGCAACAGTAGATGGTTTCGACATCATTCAAGCTTTACTGGGAGCGGTAAGTTCTGACCCGGTTCCAGACAAAGACGCGTTTCAAAAGGCGGGCCTCACGACCGATCAAATAGCTACGATTGCCGCCGCGATAAAGGCCGGAATCGAGCGGAGCTTGCAACTGTCGATCGCAGGTGAATTGGATTTATTAGACTCTGCATCCGCGGCTTTCAGCTATGAAATCGATCTTGCCGCCCTGGACGCTCAAGGAAAGCAAGCCATTCACGATGCGCTTGATGGCAACCTGTCGCTCCTAGAACAGGTTCCCATGAACGGCGTCAAGCCGCTGAAAAGCGTCTTTTCGTCGCTGCGGCAGGGCAAGCGGATTCTTAAAGTCAACTTGCTCGGAATCTTCAATTACGCCTCCGTTACAACTCTATTCCAGAAGGGAACTATCATCGTAGATCGCGACAGCGGCGATATAACGATTACGGACCAGGCTGGCGCCAACCGTGTGCAATTTACCAGCGACAATTTTGCAAAAGACAGCGCGCAGCTGCGGCGCGTGTTGGCCGAAAGCTTCTTGATGACGGTCGCCTACCGCACGAGTGCTACCGTTCGTGTCGGTCCGACGTTGACTACCACGCAGTGGTTCTTCGAACTCCACCAGAAGACAAACCTGCAAAACCTCAAGGATTATCTGAACGTTTCCGAAGCTCTGGGATTGCTGTCGTCCCCCGAGGCAAGCAACAAACTCGAGTCCGTCGCTGGCACCGGCTCGTTCGGCCGATCCACTCTCAATGTGAACTGCAGCTATACGGATTCGCTCTCGAAGAGTTTGTTCATCGATGCATCCGGTCAGGCGCGCGGTGGGAACGAATACGAAACGATTGGCCGCTCCGCTCTCAAGAGCCTATTGCCGGAAGGGGATCCCATCAACGATGCCAGACGCCTGCCGCTGATAAATGACAAGATTTGGAGCGCCATGCGGAAGGCGGGACAACCCAATAACTTTGGGGGCGTGTTCAACAGCTTTGGGTTCAACGCCAATCAGCTTGCAGATATCAACTCCGACTACACCCTAATCGTTTGGTGGGCTGACGCAATGCACGATATGGCAGTGGCATTATCGACTTTGCTCGGCTACATAGCCCAACATCCGCAGTGGGACCCTCAAGACAATGCGTTCAAGAAGTTACGCTCGAATCTCGATGACACGATGGCGGAGGTCTCGAAGAACACGAAGGACCAGTTCGCCGAACCGTGGGGGCTGATCGCAATGGACCTCGCCTCCGGCCGGAAATCTGCAAAGGAGCTCCAGCTTATTTGTGCGCGCTTGACTTTGGCGCTATCAAGCAGCGGCGCCCAGACGAGGGCTGCGGTATCGCCTTGAGAACCGTTTTTTCTGGGTTGGAGACTTTATCGAATCGGAGATTACATTGGGACGTGTTGTCCCACCTCTTCCTTATGAGCTGGGATCGGAACGGCGGCCGGGTTATCCGCTCGGTGCGGATTCGATTGAGTGCGGCGTGCTATGCTCGTCCGCGGCGTGAGTGGGCCATTCGCTGAGCCATCGAAAGTAGCACGAGGCGATCCTTCTCCTTCATTCGACCGAAGAGTGCGCGGAACTGGCTGAGCATACGCGCCGCCTTAGTCGTGCTTCCCCAACCAGCATTGTCTACCGTCTCTGGCTCCTGAACGTCGGAAATCTTAGTGGGTTCGTCAATATCGTAGAAGAGCTGGTACAGCGGTACGTCCATCGCCCTTGCCAGCTTCTCAAGCGTCTCAACGGCCGGAACAGTATGGCCGTTCTCGACGCGAGAGATATAGCACCTCAGAAGGCCGCTCCGCTTCTCGATATCCCCTTGCGACAGTTTCTTTTGCTGGCGCAGGGCTCGCAGCCGGTCAGCGATTAGCACGATTGACCCTTCTCATGCGGAAGCATGGCCGGCATTGGAGCAGCCAGACCGCTTCGGTATCCCCCGAAATTCCTAAAAGTACCTACGCGCGCCAATGGCCCATTTGTATCGCCTCCTGTTCGATCCAGCTCGAACTGAGCGTTCCCTTCAGACAACGCATTCATCCGCTGGCGCCAGCGCGGGAAAACCAAGGAAAGGAGGTCTCGTATGTCCTGTCCACGCTGCGGGGACGCCAGAACGGAAGTTCTAAGAACGGTCTACCGCGGACGCAACACGTACCGCGTGAGGCGGTGTTCTTTCTGCAAGGCGCGATTTAGCACGCAAGAAAGGCCCGTGTCTTGGAACCACTTAAACCGGAAGTGGCCCGGACCACGCCCGTCGCGAAACGGGTGGAAGAAGCATCGGGCTGTCGCGGTGCGCGAAAGGTGTGAAGTGGAAACCTGTGGCGTGGATTTCAAACAAGCTGTGATCCGGCGTCACGTAGATCACATCGTACCGGCAAGGCTCATCAAGCGATTGAAGGCTGGCAATCCAAACCGGCGTGAGAACCTTCAGTGCATCTGCGGAACCTGCCATGGCTACAAGCTCCAGGCGGACCACAGATTGTGCTTAGGCGACAAACTTGGTTATCTGGAGATTCTTCGAATCCACAATTTCGATCACGCTCGGATCCAGCAAGCATTAAGATTGTACGGCCTCTAGTGTCCAGGTGCTCCTCCTCTGAGTTTCGGACGTGGGTTCGATTCCCATCGCCCGCTCCAGAATCACTCGAAGCAAATCACTTACGCGAGACTTGGCTCCATATGCCCGTAAGCTCCCGCGAGCGCGCGGGTAGTTCGTGGCTTACCATTGGAAGAACGGAACGAGGTCGCAGGACTTCGGAAGCCGATTTGCGGCGATTTCGTAACTCAATCGATGGGACAGGGCAGATCGAGCGGCGTACAGTTGCTTCAGTTCTTCCTCGAATTGAGAAGCACGTTCTTTGTTCGACTTGATGAGGCTGTCGAGTAGCTGCGGCAAGCGTCTGATTTCGTCCGGAGTGCCCTTCGCCAACGCCTGGCCGCCGTCCGTGAGCAACGCGTGGGTGGGTTCGATGGTCACGCTCAAGGCGGTTTGTCCAACCTGCATGAGCCTGTCGTACACGAACACGGCTAAATTTCGCTGCATCACGTAAGGGCCGTTGGGCGTCGGCGCCGGGTGAGCGTCTAGACCCGAAGCGGCGAGAATTGTCTTTGCAAGCTCCTCAACCCAGTGCTCTCGTCGTTCTACGTGTCGCAAGAGCGTGTCGCGGAAGTTCTCGATTGACCCAATCAGGTCCGCATAATGTCTCGTGCGGGCGTCCTCAAGGAGAGCCTCATCAAACGATAGCCCTAGACCGACGTGCGGAGCGTCAACAACCAGCACAGGGCCAGCCGCTACCGGAATTTCTGACGCGCTCGCATCAGGGTTGTATGTGTGCAGTTGCCAGCTCGCAGCAATTATGGGTTTCAAATTGGCCGCTTGCAGGCTCGCCTTAAGGGGCTCCAAAACCTGTTTCTTGATTTGTTCGAGATGGTGCTTCCTAGAGTCTCGATAGTGGTTGACCTGGGACGAGAACCATCCAACGATCGCCGAGATTACAGCGCCCAAGAAAATATAGAACACACGGATTGACCACGGGTCGGGAGGCGCTTCGGTGACCATAGCGGCTCACCGCGATTCTAGCCTGTCCGAGCGCGAAAAATCAGCCTAGAATCGTGTCGTCCGCAAACCAACCCAAGGGGGTTACCACCAACGGAGGTGGACAAGCATGGTCGAGTTGGTTTGTGCCTCTCTCTACTTGTAGTGCTGCAAGATGGAGCCAAGACCGAATACCCAGATATAGTGGAATCGGATACTCAATGTCTGTCAGGCGGCAGACCAGGGAGCAGCCGTCATCACTAGAATGTAGACAAGCTACAATCGGTAGCAGCTCTGACAATCCCCCCCAGCTTCATTGCTGTAGGTCATCCAAGAACTCTGAGGCTGGAGCTGCGCTTGTCACCAACAAATGATCTCGTGCGCGAGTGCAGGCGACATAGAGAAGTTGTCTCTCGGTGTTGTACACTTCCTCCAAATCCGAATCATCGGCCGCGGTCTCAATACGTTGTTGCAGCGGAATAATCTCATCGTCGCACGCCATCACGGCTACGGCACGAAATTCGAGTCCCTTGGCCAGATGCATCGTGGCTATCGAAGCTTTCCCGTGCACGGTTTCCACCCTGTCGTCGAGAACCTTGAACGGAATCGTGGCGAGTTCTGCCGCCGCTCGGGCTCGCTCCAACTCCGCGCCTGAACGGACGAAGATCGCGATTTCGTGTGGAAGCAATCCTTCCTGGGCTCTCGCCTTAAGCCAGTCGCTTACGCCCTTTGACTCGGCTTCTATCGAATCAAAAGTTTGAATCGTGGGTGGTGGCCCGTTGAAGACAGAGACCGTGGCCTTGCGCTGTTCCACGATCCCGTCTACATCCGCCATCTCGGGCCCCAAGAGCCTATCGGCTTTCATCCTGATCTGGTGCGAGGTGCGGTAGTTTATTCTCAGCGTCGTGGCCCGTCCCCGCACATCGATGCCCAGCGCCTTCCACGAGAATGGCTGTTGGAAAATTCGCTGCCCCAAGTCGCCAGCGAAGAAGAGACAGTTGGGGCAGTCCTTTCCCAAGGCACCCAAAAACCGGAGTTGAGCAACGCTCACGTCCTGAGCTTCGTCCACGATCATAAAGTCAAAAGGCCTTGAAACATGGGTGGAAAAGAAGCCGGCCAATTCGCTGAACATTTGGGAGACCGTAATCAGTTGTTTTGCTTTCAAAGCGGCTCCTACCTTCTCAAAGATCGACCATGCGATTGCACGCTGAGGCTCTTTGAGGCGGGTCTTCCGCCCAAGGCGCACCACGTCTCGATAAGATTCCCACGTCGCAAGCTGCCACGCGTCTACAACCTGCTCCCACTCCGACTGAAGGAACTGCAAGGAGAAGCGACTTTCGGGAGTCTCTTCTGCGGCTTTCGAGATCAGTTCTCGGAGAATCTCCAAATTCGCAAAACGTGCCTTGCCGACATTCGTTTCATATAGCCGCCTGCCAATTGCATTTAGTGAGTGGACCTCGATCCGTTCCCCAAGCCGTGGCTGATTCCCGATCAAGTGGCGTAACTTTGTTCCCAGAGCGTTTGACAGCGGCTCGGAGAAGGTCGTCAGCAGCACGCGAGAATCTGGATACTTTCGAGCGAGAAAAACGGCACGATGGACTGCCACAATTGTTTTGCCTGTTCCTGCCGATCCTGCAACACGCGCCGGGCCGTTGAAATCCTGTTCCACCAGGTCTCGCTGGGCAGGATGGAGAAAGACTGCCCATTTCTCCCATGGGTATTCCAGCGCCCGTTCCAGTTCCTCGACACTGCCAATGAGGCGAAAGCGTCTCTGAGCGTCTGGATGTTGGAAGGATTTGGTGGTGGGAACTGCCAGTTCCGGCAAAGTTGGGATCGGCACAGTCGGGACGGGTTGCGGAATCGCACCGGTCGCGAGCTCCAACAAAGCTTCCGCCGCCTCTTTTGGGAGATGGTCCCCGAGTTCCAGCAAGCTCTCCTCGGTGGCATCGCGTACGTCACGCAGCCATTCGGAAGGCACGCCATAGCCGAGCAACTCACTGTCGGAGACACCTGCAAACAACGGAGGTTTTGGCGCAGGTGCGGCTTCGACATACTTAGGGATTGTGATTTCCGCGACTCGCTCCCGAATCTCGACAAACTGCGCTGCGCCCGTTTTTGGGTGAGTTTCCAGTTTTCGTCGCTCTGCCCATTGGTAGGAGTCGTCGTGGTGGCCGACGTAGCATAAGAGGAGGCTGGTGCCTGTCCGATGCACGATCATGCGGACATCTTTGCTGACCCGGAGCGACCAGAAATTCGGATCTTTCGCTCGCTCCAGTTTGTGAAATTGCAAGCTCGGATGTGCAGGATTTAGTTGGAGATCGAACGCAGTTGTCTTGACGGCTTTCTGCTCCTCGCCCGTCAATCGGGCAAGGCTGTCGGTGAACGTGTCTGCGATTCGAAATTCCACGAGAATAGGTACGCGCCCTCTCTTTTTCGAGGGATTTAACCTTCAGGGCTTGCCCCAACGGTGAGTGATGTACTCCGCTGACTCCTTGACGTTCATTGGCTGCGTCGAATTGCCCAACCGCACGTAGAACTTGAAGTCGCCGTTTTGCTCGATATAGACGGGCCTGAAACTCGGCTCGACCCTGACCCAACAGATGTCTTTCCCCTCGACATCGATGAATGATGTTGAGACCAGCGCCGTTACGTCCTTTCCAAGTTCAGACCCCATCAGGCCAGTCAGCTTCTGCTCAAAGCCGTCGCGGTTCGGGTCTTTGCTGAAGCATTTGTAGTCATTCTCCAGTCCGAGGATTTGTCGGTTGGGATCAACTCCGATAAGCAGCGTGCCCCCTTTCGCGTTCATGAAACCTGCAACGGACTTGACAATTACGGGTTCGAGGTCCTTGTTCTTTTTGTTTTCCTTGTAGTCCCACCTGAACGAGGACTTGTACTCGACTTGCTCACTCTCCCCGTCCTTCAGTAGTTGCATTACAAGTTCCGTGCTGGATGGTTGCTTCGTGTTCTGCTGGGCGATGAGTGAATCCATAAACGCGTTGATACCTGCGGAAAGTAGCCCCCTCCGCTGACTCAAGAATTCGTTATAGTGATCCAGTTCCCACAGCGCGGGGTCGTTCGGAACAAACTGCGCACCGAGTGCCTGAGGGTATTTCCGTTTCACATCGGGCAGATACTTGGCGGGTGTATTCGCGGCTGCCTTAAGGTTCGCTTTCTTTGTCAACACGGCTCGGTTGGCAATTTCGTTCACCTTCTTGCGGTCTTTCGATTCGTTAGCATCGTAGCCGTTCTTGTAGAGCACCGATTGCGGGAAAATGTGGTGATCTTCTAGGCCAAAGCTCTTACCAAGGTTTCCCGAATACAGTTGAACCCCGGTGAACCAATCGACTGCCGAGCGGCTCCTCGCAACGATATAAGCCATTGTGTAGAAGGGGCTGCTGGTTCCTTTCCCCTCTAAGTCTTGAGGCTCGACACGGATTCGGCCACGGTCTTTCAAGATGTTATTTACAAGACTGGCGACAGGATCATCACCGGAGAGCGTATTGAGATCGGCTTGGAGAGAAGACTCCATGCTGCCGCTATATCGGCCCCACATCAGCGCAGCATACATCCAATGAAGAAATCTCCTTTTTTCTGAATCGCCTTTGAACACTCCGCCTTGGCGAGTCAAATAGACAATCAGCGGAACGAGCACATACGGAGTTGTCAGGTTATCGGTGGAGTCGATAAAGCAGTCTGTCTTTAGGATGTTCACAGCATATTCGAGCGTATGAAAGACACGATTCCATGCCTCTTCAATCTCGCCGCGAGTAGCTTTGTCGAAGCCAGCCTCGAAATAAATATTTCCGACTGCCACACTGGAAATGCTTCTCGTAAAAAACTCCATGTCGAAACTGAAACCAACATTCTTGAAGTATTTGCGGGCGTGCCGTAGAGTCTCGCGGGCCTCCGGCCAGTAGGAACACACCTTGGCTAACGCAAGGTCAGCTTTCTTGAGCGGTGTGCCACTGGAATTGACCAAATTGAATACTTTGACGATCTCTTCGATGGGCTTTTCGCTAATTTCATCAAGTCTGTACGCGTAGTTCCGAATAGAGTCCAGTCGGTTGAACTTGTTTATGTAAGCCATGTACAGAGTTTTCTGTTCGTCGGGAAGGGAGTTCAATTCCTCTAGGAACCGATTGATCCCCTTTTGGAGAAAGGGCGTCACGGATATCCAGAGAGGGTTGCCCGTCATCTTCGCTTTCTGAAAAAACTGGAACTCCTCCTGAGTCAAGTCGAAGTACAAATCAAAATAGAGACTCTCGCCCTCGTAAAAAGCAGGCGCTTTGCCTTCAAACAACGCGTAAATGCTTGTCAGTCTTTGCTGACCGTCTAGGATCAAACGGGAGAACGGTCCCTCAGACTGCGCTCCTTGTCCCCTTGTAGACTGCGGGCTATAGGTTTTCCATATCAAGAAATGTCCGGTGGGATACCCGCGGTAAAGCGAATCGACGTAACTTTTGACCTGCTCATTTGTCCAGACGTAACCCCGCTGAAACTCGGGCAGCAACAATCCACCGAGCTTGATTTCCTTAATTAGTTCAGCTATCGAGGCGTCCTCTTTTTTCATGGTCGCTTTACACCTTGAACACCTTCATCACTTCGTCCCCGAGATGGTTGATGACCTTTACAGCGATTCGGCCCGACTTCGGCTTATCGAATGGACGTGAAGTGTCACTGTGGAGTGTTGCCCAAGCTTCCTTGTTAATTTCGGCTTTCAAACTGGTCTTCAGCGATTCGTAGGGATCGTTTGCGCCAAGAAAGTAGGCTTGTCGTACAAAGAAGCTCTCCTCGTTGTAGTCAGTGTCCACCAGCCAGCACGCGATTCCCTCAGCGCTATCACTCCGGACTTCTCCCGTAGTGGGGTGAAAGACATCTACACCGATGATCTTCACCTGAATTTGGCCGTCCGTCGCTTTCAGGATTTGAATGTCTGGTTCGCCGAAAATGACGAACAGGTTTCCCTTGCCCGTGTTCTTCAGTTCCTCGGACATGTGCAGGTCGGCATTCATGCGCGCCTTCAGGACCGGGACTTTGCCCAGCTTGTTGAACTCGGAGGAATGAGCGTCGTAGTTGAAGGCGCACGTAATGAGCACATCGAAGCCGGCATCCCCGGCTTCCCGAGCAGCAGCAACGAGATCAGGACGGGAAACAGTCCCGAACTCTGGGCCGATGAAGATGGCAGCACGCTTTTCGGTTCCCGCTTTGCCGTTGCTCTCCGTGTATTTGCCTTCAGCACAAACGAAGTAGCCCGGCCAAGGGGCAATCGAAGAGAAAGTGAGTTTGTCTTCCTTGTGTGCTTGCTGAACTCCGGCAGTCTTGAGGTCCTCAAGAATCATCTGGACAAAAGCTGTTTCATCTACAGAATCAGTACTCGACTTCTCAGTCCGGATAAGTTCATCATTCTCGTCAACCGATAGCACTCGATGCGGGGAGAGACTCTCGACTGTAAATGGACCTGCTACCCGTACCTTTTTCTTGTCCTCGAAGGGACTATCGCGAAGATACTCGGACTCAGCCTTCGCACCAATTGAGGCGTCAATTTCCTCCTGGCGCGCTGCGCGAAGTTTCCACCATTCTCCGTGGACTTCCTTTGCCTCTGGAAGCCATTCATCGTTAGCAGAGTAGGGGACCTCCCATTCCTCCCAGTGCCTGTGCAGAAGAGCGTTAATTCTTGTGCGCAAGGGCTCAAGGAGATTCTGATACTTCTCCCAAATAACATCGATCTCGACATTGTTAGCGATCTGTCCCAATTTGATGTGCGGCAATCTGTCATAAACGAAGCCATGACGAATGTCTCCATGAGTCGGCGCGGTTGAAGGCTCCGCTCTTCTAATTTGGGCCTCCTTGGTCTGTCCTTCACGACTATCGGCAAGGATGTAGTAGGGGTACCGCGCACCCATGATGCGAGCACGGGCAAGCGCGAGTGCGACTCGTGAAGTATCAATTGTGATCCAGCGGCGGCCCCACTGTTCGGCGACGAACGCGGTGGTGCCTGAACCACACGTTGGGTCTAGTACTAAGTCACCCGGGTCAGTCGCCATCAAAATGCATCTCTCCACCACCTTCGTGTTCGTTTGAACCACATAAACCTTGTCATCGGTGAAATTGCCGGAACCGGTATCCGTCCAGATATTCCCGTGCACCGCTGCGTCGAAATCCGTGTGGAATCGAACGTACCTAATGGAGTTTTCGGCGACATGAATGCGGTTGGCCCTGGCCAAACGTTCCATTCCTACCGGATAGTTTGCTTTCCAGTGAGAGTTCTTTTCCCAACTGTCGTAAGTCTTACCTTGAAAAGCAAATGGTTGACGCTCCTTGGAACGACCCTGAGACAGAATATTGTCTGGCTCGTACGGCTTAGCCCCAGCCGGAATCGGCACTTCACCCCGTTTCTCTCGTGCCGATACTCCCCTGTACGACCAGTCAGGTAGCAATAACCATCTTGCGTTCCCTTCGCCCAACTCGAACTCTTTCCGATAGAACGGCGGGTTTGATCGGCCAGCTTCCTTGTCCTTTGCGTACCACAACAAGAAATCGGACATGTTTCCAAGATAGTTCGCCTCAAAACCCGTCGTGGTCTGGACGGAAATTAAGCTGATGAAGTTGGAAGGCAGAAACACCTCATCCAGTACAGCCCGGACGCGATGAACATTTTCATCGCCGATCTGGACAAATATCGAGCCTCGGTTCGACAGGAGATCCCTAGCTGCTGTCAGGCGGTCTCTCAAATAGGTTAGGTAAGAGTGGACTCCATCGCGCCAAGTGTCGCGGAAGGCTTTGACTTGTTCGGGCTCACGAGTAATCTGCTCTATACTGCCTTCTTTTACGTCTCGGCTCGTTGTGGACCATTGAAAATTCGAGTCAAATTGGATTCCGTACGGCGGATCGAAGTAGATACATCGGACATTGCCTTTCAACCCCTCGCGCTCTGCCAAAGAGGCCATTACTTGCAAACTATCACCGAGGATCATCCGGTTCGCCCAATGGGCGTCATGCTGGTAAAACTCGGTCTTTGCAGCCTCGCTCGGTAGTCCGTTGAAATTGGCAAAGAGATCAATCTGTGGCTCCGAGGCTTTCGTTTGCTCTTCGGATCGACGCTGCAGGTCGTCGATCAGCGCCTTGGGGTGAATCTTTTCCTGGATGTACAGAGGCGGCGCAGGCACAACCAAGTCCGACCAGTCCTTCTCGTCTTTTCCCCGCCAGACAAGTTGTGGGTCGAGGTCACGATTACGCCGTTCGTAGGCCACTCGAACGGGGCTCAACTCTTCCGTTCGCATCACTGACTGGTACTCGGCGGTGGGAATGTTCAGCCGCTTCGCCTTTTCGTGCGTCAGTGTCTCGACCTTCTTCTTTTGCTTTTCCTTTGAAATTGTCTTCGCCATACTCACTCCCCAGAGACCGCCTGCACAGCCGAAACGGATTCAATCATCCGATTGAACTGCGCTTCCACCTTTGCTTTGAAATCCGATTCGATCTGATAGACCTCGGCGAACTCGGCAAACGCCCATCGACCATACTTGCCGGAATTGTTCACGCCAGGAACCCAATACGCCTCCATCGTGGACTTTTTCTCTTTGGCGTCTTCCCGGCGATAGCCTTTGATTTCGACAATCAGGTGAAGCAAGTCATCTTCCCCATGCCCGTCGTCCACGAGGACGATGAAGTCTGGCCGGTATTTGCGGTTCTCCGAGCCGTAGAGGTAGGGCACTTCGAGTCCCAAATTGTGATTCTTGGCGTACGCTTTTACGCGAGGATGCGACTCAGCCACTCGGCAAAATTCGGCCTCCCAATCGCTATCCAGAATGACGTAGTTGATGTGGCTGCGCCGGGCGTCCGTCTCCCAACGATCCTTCCTGGAGGTGTTGAATTTGACGTGCATTGTCGAGCCGATGGGGTTGTAGGCGTCGGGAATGACTTTGATCTTTGTCGTGTCCTTGTGTTTCAGCGTGATAGCATTGGTGATCTTGTTGCAGGCCATGTCCGCAAGCTCTTGGTACATCAGCAATCCCGGATAGGTTCCGCCCTTACAAACGAGGTATTTGTCGAGCCATTCCTTTGTGATTCGCTTGAGTTGGCCGAAGAGATGGAGCTTCGGTTCCTCTCCGGGATCACGCCATTTCGTGTAGAGCAAACGCTTAGTCACTTGAAATACGAGGGAAGACTGCCGCATGTCGTCCAAATGGTCGAGGCTCAGATCTACACCTTCGCCGATGATGCCAGAGTTGCGAGTGATGGACGGGCCGACCAGATCGGGAGTCAATTCCAGCACTGAATCGGGCGTGAACTGCGCTTCGAGCCTTTCCTCAGGAAGCTCAACTCTATAGCCCTGCACCCTGGGGAAGGTGATCTCCAAATGGTCCCGCTCCGGGCGCATTGCTTTGACCTGAATCGTTTCCCGCGGCGGTTGCGGCGGGGCAACAACAGGCTTGGCAGTGAAATCGAATGGAACCCCAAGCACATCGGCATATTCGACGTTGAACCTTCCCTCGTTGGGGCCATCTTCGTTGATCTCGTAGGACTGGCGACGAAGCGCTCTGCCGATCACTTGTTCGCAAAGAAGCTGCGTGCCGAAAGCGCGGACACCCAATACGTGCGTCACGGTGTTGGCGTCCCAACCCTCTGTGAGCATGGATACCGACACCACGCAGCGGATAGACTCCCCGAGCCGGCCCGGCTTGCCCACGGTGTTCATAACTTCCCGAAGCAAATCCTCGTCCGTGAGCTTTTCTGCCTGCTGAATGTCCCCCGTTCGCTCAATGATCTCCCGGCGGAAGCGTTCGACCTCGTCTTTCGCCATAACCCTGAACTTTTCATCCAGCGCGTCACCCGCTTCAAGCTGCTCACTATCGATCAGCAGCGTTCGGGGGCGTGGAATTGGGTTTCCATGCTCGTCATAGTTGCAAAACAGTTCCAGCCTGCCATTTTCGAGCGTAGTCGAGCCGTCTTCGTTCTCGCGTTGAAAACCGGAAATGTAGTCATAAACGAGCTTGGAGGTGGACGTGTTGTTGCACACCACGATGAAACAGGGTGGGACTCGAATGCCTTCCTTGATCCAGAAATCGTACGTTTTCACATAGTGCCCATAGAGTGCCTCCAGCGCCGTCTGCAATTCGACAGGCAGGCTGAGGGGGTCGAGCGATCCCGATTTGCCCCTGCCCTTTTTCGGCATCTTGGCACGGATGTGTTCCCAGAGGTTTCGGAAGACAGGCATCTCTTCGCCGGGAATGTTGTCGGCCACCGGAACCCTGGGGAGTTTTACGATGCCGCACTCGATGGAGTCCATCAGCGAAAAATCGCTCATGGTCCAAGGGAAGAGGGTACCTTCGGCGTAGCCCGAACCGCTCAGGAAGAAGGGCGTAGCGGAGAGATCAATGCAACGAGCGATTCCCAATTTGCGATTTACCGCTTCCAGCCCAGAAATCCAGACCCGCGCTGCTTCGTTATTCTTTTCGGCTTCCTGTTTGTCGTCTCCCTTTAACTCGGTCTCGTCAGCCTCACCCGGCTTTTCCCGATAGCAGTGGTGAGCCTCATCGTTTAAGACCAGTACGTTCTTTAAGCCCATCAGCTCGGGCATTACCCGCTGAATCATTTGCCCTTCGGTTTCGAGGGTATTCAGCTCCTCCCCGCGTCCTTGGAGCAGAGAACGACCACCCTTTGAAAGCTCAACGCGGTCACGCAACTTAAATGCGTGGAAGTTCGTGATGACGATCTTGGCCCGCTCAAGCTCCGCAACCATGTCGCTCGGGACTAATTCACTGTTGGTGTAGTAGTTGTCGGGATCGTTCGGCTGGAGGACCCGCAGTCGGTCACGGATTGTGAGGCCCGGAGTCACGACGAGAAATCCACGGGTGAAGTTGGAGCTTCCCGGCCTGCGAATCGCATTGATGGTTTGCCATGCGATGATCATCGCCATAACCGTGGTTTTCCCGGCACCCGTGGCAAGCTTCAGCGCAAGTCGCGAAAGCTCAGGATTGGCATCGCGGTTTGCATTCGTCAAGTGCTCCAGAAATCCCTTTCCAGCCTTCCCGAACTTCGAAGCGACCTCAGTAAGCCAAATCACGGTTTCGACTGCCTCGACTTGGCAGAAGAACGGCCGAATATTGTTGAACTTGAATTGCCGCCAATGCTGGAGCAGTGCCGCGGTCTCTGGAGTTACCAGCCAGTCGCCCGGATTCCGCAGCTTGCGCCACTGATCAACCTGATAACGCAGCTCGTTGATGATCGGTGTGGGATCGTACTGTTGTTTCTGGGTCGAGAGCCCCTTGCCTTCATCGAATACCAAGTATTGTGTCTGCTTCTGCTTTTTCGGCTTGGGAATAGGGGTGATGAATTCGGCTTTGCGGCGACTTTCGATGATTCGTTGGGTTGGCTGACCCTGCGGATCAAGTTCCCAATGTCGGTCAGGTGGGTCGTAAGGTGAGTTAAGAATCGGCTGTTCGAAAAAGCGGTTATCCATTTGTGTGCAGACTCATCCTCGCCGTGGCCGCATCGCTGGCTTGCTGCTGCTAGTTGATAAAAGCGAACCCAATTACTTTGGTGCGAAGCAAATCCCGCCGCAGGTCGGTTACTCGGAAGCCATCATATCAACTTAATTTGATCGCCGCGAGTTCCGTGTCTCCTTTGGAGGGCACTGCGGATCTAACGGCAATGAGTGCTTGCTGCAAATGGCCGTACGAAAAACATGCTTGGGCACACGCGAACTACGACCACCTCAGATGCAAAGCGTGGTTTGTCACTCTGGAACCGTATGACTGCGCTCTTCGCCCTCGGACTCCTGATCTACAATGCGCATGGCCACGCCAGTAACCCTGCCCACAATTTCGGCCTGAGAAGGATAGTCAAACCGACGAACATCTTGGTGCGACTGCGGGTGGGGAATAACAATCAACTGGCCCCGATCCACCTGGCACCAACTGCAAACGTACCCGACCCGGAGTTCGATGAAGTAGATCGGGCGGTCGAATTCTGTCCTCCACTTTCCTGTGCTGATTTTCCTCTGGCTCGAGTCGATTTGCACCAACGAACCGGGGCGGATCAAAGGGTACAGCGTAAAATCTTCGAGACCGATATAGCCATAGACCGACTTATGGAGATCGAGATGTTGCAGGAAACCAATTGGGATCTCGTCCCACTTCTCCACTACGCGCGCAAGTAGATTCGTCTTTTCTAACTGGAACTCGGGCTTAAAGCGGACCGGCAACGACACTTTCTCGGTCTCTAGATCCGTTTCGCTGCCCAACAAATGGGTTCTAGGCACACCAATCGAGGCACGATAGTGACCGAGCTCGTTGATCGGCAAACCAAAACAGGAGAGCACCTCTGTGTACCCAACGTGATAGATGGCGCTCAAGCTGTAGATTTTGTAGATGCTCGGCTTGAATCTGCCATTCTCGATGTCCGTAACCCAGGTGTGCGACAGATAGTATTCCCGGTTATGCCTGTCCTCCGCAATTTGCTGGCTTTTCGCCTCTACGTCGCGTGTCGATAGACCCAGACGTTCGCGGTATTTCCTCAGCCTTTCTCCGGCACTCGGACTCGGCTTGCGGGCAACCATTGGCGGAAATGCTACCCTTGTAGCCCCTTTTATGTCCATCTACGTCAATCTTTGCTTATTACACATACCGTTTGCCCAGTTGCTGAAAATCGTGTGATTGGTCGCAATTGCGGCCAGTGCCTGAATTGTTCCCCTGGGGCAAGGCGCCTTGGATATACACGAATCAGTGTGCGTTCTTATGGACACGGTGCGACAAGTTCGGGAGATCCTGTCCGCGCGAGGCTTGACCCTCTACAGCGCCTCTCGGCAATCCGCCGAGATCTTTGGCAGGTCTTCGAAGTTTTATGTCTCGCACAATCTCTATTCCGAACTATCAAAGCCCGCTTTGAAGCCCACGATCTACCAAATCCTCGCTCTCAGCCACGTCACAGGCTATCGACTGGCAGACTGGCTAAGAGTTTTCGGCCTTGACCCGGACGCAATTTCTCGGCTGCAGCTACGAGTTCCCAGACGACGGACAACCCTCTTAGATTCCGCCGTTTATGACACGTACGCCTGGATTCCGTGGTTCACCGAACGATTCGCGTCTGGGCTGACCCCTTCAATCGCTCCATTGGGACGCTTCCTCAGCTTGGGTCCGCTGAAACGGGCAAGGGATTTGCTCGCCCTGAATGGGCAAGGGTTTCGATACGCCGTCGTCGGTGAACAGGACCTGTATGCCCTTCCGTATTTTGTCCCTGGGAGCATCATTCGAGCAGACCCTGGGCGCGCGGATAAACTGCCGCTCCGCCACAACACAAATGACCGAGGACCCTTCTTCCTTGTCGAACACAACTTTGGATGGACATGTTCGAGGGTCATCCTATTGGGAAAGGACCGGATCCTTCTGCAATGTCTGCAGCGACCGTGCGCAGAGCGCGAGTTACGCATCGGGAGGGATGCCAGAATCCTTGGGGCAATCGACGCCGAGATTCGCCCCGTAGTTCCTCACGGTCCAAAGCAACTGAAACCGGCAGCAGCGATCTTACGGCGGCCCCGCCCTAAGTACGAACGAGTCGAGCAAGCCGGCCTTAAAGATCTCTTACGACGCTCTCGCATGAGGGTGGGACTATCCTTTCGCGAAGCGTCCTCGATCAGCCGCTTGATTGCGGAGTTCCTCGCCGATGATTTCTATTTCACCGCGGCGAGCACCCTCTCGGATTACGAAGAGCTCCCCGCACCACCGCGGCACATCCAAAAGATGATCACGCTGTGCCTTCTGTACTGCATCGGCTTCGACGAATTTCTGCGTGTTTCTGGGTTGCCGCTCGATAAAGCCGGACGCGAGCCTATACCGGATGAACTCTTGCACAGGCGGATGCCTGGCGGAAATCACGACCCTCGGGTTTCCGGCCAAGACAGCGTCCCGGAACCTAGCGGTTTTCTCGGTACTCTCCTGAATCAATGGAAAGAAGTCCCGCTTTTCCTCAGGTTCTCTCTTGATGAAATCACAGGCCTTAACGGTTTTTCTGTTTCGGATGTGTTTCGAGTAGGAGACGAGAAAGCAAATTTGCATCCGCTGCTCGCCAACGGAACACTCGTTGCTGTCAACCGCAGAGCGAGGAAGCCCTCGCTGGCCATGCAAGACGCTATCTGTGAGAAACCGCTCTATTTGATTCTCAAACGGGATGGCAGCTATCTATGCGGGCCTTGCACGCTCGATGACGGCAATCTCGTCCTTCATGGCTATCCAGGAGGCTCGGTCGGCGCTTTACGATTCAGGGATGGCATTGATGCCGAAGTTGCTGGGCAGGTCACTGCGATCCTGAGGCGGCTTTCTTGACGGAGCCGGGACAAATCTTCGGAGATCAAGAATTCTCTGCTCTCAGAGCGCCAGACCCCTTCCGGCCTGCATTCATGGTCTCCACAAAGGGCGTCGCCGAAATCTCGTGATTCCCAAAGCTTGCAACGAGCAGAAAGTGCCTCGTGCTCCTCCTATGTCTGCGGTGCGAACACTCGCTGCGCGGCGCTAGCCTCTGCCGGTGCCCTATGCCGCACGTTCCGAACAGGTTAGCACCTGAGTTCTTCCGATACGAACAAAAGGAGCTGTATCTGGAACTCGCAGTGTCAAAGTGGGAGAGTTCGCTTCACCCTGGGGCGGCCCGGATTCAATCGCTCCCGCGCGGCATAAAACAATGTTTCGAGTATCCGACACGATACGACGGACCGAGACGGCAGATGGTGGAGTTCTTCTCGATGTTCGCCACGGCCAGATGTTCTCCCTCAACG
>Ga0187782_10000254_pt1 | contig 34230 bp, 30 predicted proteins | sample 0715_SJ02_MP15_2_FD_132454 | JGI IMG/M metagenome (GOLD analysis project Ga0187782, IMG submission 132454) | Tropical peat soil microbial communities from peatlands in Department of Meta, Colombia - 0715_SJ02_MP15_20_MG | ecosystem: Environmental > Terrestrial > Soil > Wetlands > Peat | place... | reverse complement strand
GTGTGCAGGATTGAGCACACCGGACATTTGCCTCCATCGGCGAGGAATACAATCGGCGTAGGTAGAGGTCTGAGTCATGACCACACTGCGTAGTACAGAAGCCTCCAGGCTGGTCCACTGGAAATTGGATCAAGAACTTGATCAGCAGAATCTTGAAGTTCTGATCTTGGATCCAGAGACGATCTACCGGGGCCTAGTCCGGAACGATTCGCGTTTCCGCCTCGCGCCCCAAGATTTCATCGAGCAGCTTGTTAACCAATGGCAGAAAGAAATGAAGAGATGGTTGCAAGCGACTGTCCGGGGAGCATCGAAGGACAACGCATAGAGGCGAGCGCCAGTACTTTAATGTGAAGCGCGAAGCGGTTCCGCAGGTGCCGCGGTCACAGGGTTCCGCGTCGCGGTTCTGCCGGTCGGCAGGTCTGAGGTGGAGGACCTACTTGAAAGAAAGCCGCCACACGTAGAAGTGTAGTTTTACTGGGCAGCGGAGTTGAATCGCTGACCGCATACTCCGACCCTAGGCAAAGATGGTGACTGCGTCGCTCTGGTCGAAAATTCCGATCTCCGGCAAATGGCCAACCGGGGCGTGTCGCTATTCCTCTCGACCTTCTCAGTTATAACCCGTCCGACGAGCAGCCCAGCATCTTTCTCTTCCTGGCCGTTTGCTAGTCCCAACACAGCTAAACACTTATATGGAGACGCAACACGTCACGGTATGGTCCTCCGATTGCTCGTAGTATTGGCGGAACGCAAATTCACCGATAGGAGGGCCTATGGCAAGGATTGTTACTGTGGGACCAGACAATGAGGCGCTTGTCGCGGCCTTCAGCCTACAAGAATGCGCCTATTGCCGATCGTCAATCGTATCGGGAGAACGATGGGTCCGGGAGAAGATCTATGAACCGTTTACTGTCAACGGTGCACGCTATCGTCGTTACCACGCTGACCTTTTCGCCGGGGAGGAATTAAGCTGTTGGGAAAAACACCAGATGGAACAGGAAATTGCCCAGGCTGCTGACCGTGCCGCGTGAAGGGAGACACGTGTGTTTTCGCGTGCCTTGATGACTGATCTTTCTGCGACCATTCCACACGGCTGGATACGCCCAGCTTGTCGTCACCCTGCTAAAGTCGCGGTGAGGTTTCCGAAGTTACCTACTGGGGATTTACGTGAACGCCTGGCCGAAGCGAGCGAGGCAGCATGAACGCCCGCACAAAAACTTTCGGCTCCCCCTCGGGGGAGCCGAGCATCACCAGGCCCATACCTCAACAAATGTGCGAAAAACTCTGGACACTACCCCGAGGCGGCCACCGACGCGCTGGTGTGATGGCCTGGAATCCTGGGGGCGTCGGCACTGGAGAGGAATCGCGGAGCTCGACTTCTGAAAAAAGGAAATAGCAGCGGGGAACGAGCACAAGAACGAATCGCCGACCATAGGGAACGGGATCTAACGAAACTAGTATGCTCCTCGGCTCGTAATATCTAAGGAGTGGGGAACCACGGATGAGTGCTCGAGCCGTTCAAATTCCTGCACGCATTCACATAAGCATAGGGGCAGCACTGACGACTTTTCTCTTGATGGCGTTCTGCCGCGCAGCGGTGGCTGATCAAGCCGGTGCGTCCGCACAAACGCCCGTGATCCGAGCGCAGTCGTCTCTGGTGCTGGTCGATGTGATTGGCCAGGATGCAAAAACCGGACTGCCCGTGCGCGATTTCAGCAAAGAAGACTTTCACGTGTTCGATAACGGACGCGAAGTGCCAATCACAACATTCGACGCCGGTTCGGCGACACGACCGGTGATTGTTTGGCTGACGGTGATATGCAATGAGCAGGGAATCCCTGCGGGCTCGGCACGTTTCGCGGGCAACGAAGCGCGATTTCGTTCTGCGCTCGGCCACTTAGCGAAGGGTGACACGGTAGGCGTGGCTCACTGGTGTGACAACGGCGAGTCGAAACTGGACCTGGTGCCAGCGGATGACTCGGAAAGTTCAATTCGCGTTCTGGCGGAGGTGCTGCGCCCAATTTCCTTTGAGGGAGGAACCACCCAGAGCGATGCGGTTGGGGAAGTGACATTTCGAAAGATGATTCGCCTGATCATCCAAGACGCGTACCGCGGGAACCCTCAACCGCTGCCCGTGCTTGTGTTTCTTCACGGCGACCACACTGGGCAACCCATTGGGGAATTAAACGAACTCGTGAATGATTTCCTGGAAACTTCGGGAGTTGTGTTCGGGATCAAGGACGCGCGCGATCATCGAATGCTGCCATTGATCGGGGAGCAAGCTCAGATTCTGCATTACATGGCGAAGCACACCGGAGGAGAGTACTTCAACACCGCTCCGGCCGGCTACAGCGCCGCCCTGCAAAACATTTTGGAACAACTGCACTCGCGATATGAAATTGGATTTATTCCGCCGGCGATCGATGGGCAACGGCACGCGTTAAAGGTTGAATTGACTAAGGAAGGACGAGCGAAGCACAAGGGTGTCCGTTTGCGGTTCCGGCCGGAGTACATACCAGTAGCCGAAGAGCCAGAGTGGGCGAAATGATGTGCTGAAGGCGCGGGTGCGCTGGTGCCTTGGTCAGGAAAAGTTTGGGGATGTGGGGGGCTTCTCGGGGTAAAGGCGTTCAAACTCGGGATCGCCGTGAAGCGGAGCAAGATCAGGATCGCGGCGGGCCCACACGGAATCCTTGGAGCCGGCTTCCCATGCTTTGCGCAATGCATCCAATGCTTCCACTTTTCTGTTCAAGCCGCAAAACACGCAAGCGGCATTGTAAAGAATCGACGCTTCGTTGGCCCGTAATGTGACTGCGAGGTTGAGTTCCCGCATCGCATCTACTTCGCGCCCCAGCCGGGCGTAGTTGGCGCCCAACAGGATACGTGCTCGTGCATCCTCCGGCACGCGTTTCAGGTGTGCCTCGAGCGCAACAAGGCATCGCTGCGTCATTTTGACTTTCGCTTCTTCCTTTCCCAGGTCGCCCAGAGCGTTCAGGATCGGAACATACACGTTGTAGTCTTCACCGCTCGCTTCGATGGTCGATTCCGCAATGTCCACAACCTCCTGCGCGCGACCTGCGGCAAACAGCGCGCGGCAAAGCAAGTAATAAGCGCCGTCGCAATCCCGTTTGCGTTCAATCGCCTTCTTGACCATGCGCACGGCCTCATCGTAGAGCCCCGCAGCGTAGAGCACCCAGGCCTGGCTGACGTGCGTTTCCGGAAGGTCCCAACGCAGCGCCACCGCTTTCCCGGATGCCTCCCGAGCCCGCTCTACCCAAACCTGATCCCGGCTGAAGAAGGAGTAGTACATAGCGCAAGCGTTTGCGCACGCGGCGTATGCCAGCGCAAAACTTGGATCGAGGCCCACCGCATTTTCAAACATTTGCAGCGCAAATTCTACGTCTTGGCGGGTCAGCCGCCGCGCATAACGCCTTCCGCGCAGGTACAAGTCGTAGGCTTGCGGATTATCTGTTGGTTTGTCGGCAAGCGCTTCCAGTTCTTGCGGAGAAAGCGCAACTCGCAATGCCTCGGCGATTTTGCGCGCCATTTCGTCTTGCACTTCAAAAACGTCCTGCATCTCGCGATCGAAGCGTTCAGACCACAGCTGGAAATCCGTATGCGTGTCCACCAATTGCGCGCTGATGCGCAGTCGCGCCCCGGCGCGGCGCACGGTGCCTGTTAGCACGTAGGCCGCACCGAGCTGCTGGCCAATTTGCGTCGGTGTCACTGGCTTGTCCCGAAAAGCGAGAACCGTCGGGCGCGAGAACGTGTTTAATCCTTTGATTTTAGAGAGTTCAGTTATGACGTCTTCCGTGATGCCATCGCGAAGGTATTCATCTTCCTTGACACCACTCTGGTTTTCAAAATACAAAACGGCTATCGATTTCTTGCTCGCAGCAGTAACTTGCGCCGTTGCCACTGGCAAAGGCTGCTCTTTTCCCGCTGCGGGCCGGCGGTTGGAATCGAGATCTCGTTTCAGACGTTTCAAGTCCGCTCGAAATTCACCTGCGGTCTGGTAACGCAGATCGCGGTCCTTCTCCAAAGCCTTGCCAACGATATTCTCCAGCGCCTGTGGCAACTTGGGGTTCAACTTCGTTGCCGGTGTCGGTTCGGAATGCAAGATTCCGTCGAAAATCAACGCTACAGACGAGCCGGAGAACGGAACGATGCCGACAGCCATCTCATACAGTACGACTCCGAGCGAAAATAGATCGGATCGTCCATCCAGCTCTTCTCCGCGCGCTTGTTCTGGCGACATGTATGCCACCGTTCCCACGGAGCTCCCTGGGCTCGTAATCAGTGCGCTGTTCCCGACATGCGTCTGGGTGCGGAAACCTGCTTCGGTCACCGCCTCCATGGCCAGCTGCTTTTGGCTCGCCAGCTTCGCCAGTCCGAAGTCGAGTATTTTCGCCGATCCCCTCTCGACCAAGAAGATGTTTGCTGGCTTGATATCGCGGTGCACGATGCCCTTAGTGTGGGCTGCATCGAGGCCGTCGGCGATCTGAATCCCCACATCCAGGATCTCAGATATTGCCATCGGCCTGCTGGAGATGCGGTGCTTCAACGTCTGGCCTTCCAGCATCTCCATGGCAATGAACGGACGCCCTTGGTATTCCCCAATATCATAGATGGTGCAGATGTTCGGATGATTCAGCGCAGAAGCGGCGCGCGCCTCGCGCCGGAATCGTTCCACCGCTTGCGGGTCCTCACTAATATCGTCGGGCAGGAATTTCAAAGCAACGTTTCGACCGAGGCGCTGGTCCCGGGCCTTGTAGACCACGCCCATTCCTCCACCGCCCAGTTTCTCAAGGACGCTATAGTGGGAGATTGTCCTGCCAACTATGGTTGGAATTTCCGCCATTGCGCGAGGAGTTTACCTCAGAGGCCCCAACGCAAGCAACCCGCGCCGGCATACAGGACCAACTCCACGCGGCTGGATACGCCCCGCTGTCGCAAATCTGCAGCAGGCAATCTTACTAGTCTCAGTCGGCCGCTGGCGGTTTGGCTTTCAAGACAAGGATGAGGATGCGGCCATCGGAATGGAATCCGCCGCCGGTTGCGGTTTTGGCGGAGGTCAGCGCGTGAGGAGGGGTGACGTGGCCACGAACTGTGACCAGGCCCGTGCTAGAAAGTGTGTCATTCACGTATTCACGCTCACCATCAATGGCGGGATCAATCTTGTGGGTGACTAGATTGTTGCGCTGGTCGCGTTCGAAGCCGATGTCATGGGTGGCAGCCACACACCATAGGGGCTTGCCCTTCACTAGGTAGGGCGATTTCCAGACGCGAAGATGGTTGCGAGACATGAGTACGCGAATGGGCTCGGCGTGTGCAAAGCCGTAATCCTGGTGGCGATCGAACAGATACAAGGTGCTCATCGGGAAGGTGAGATAGTCTTCTTTCTTGATGGTGTCTTCGAGGCCGGCCAGCAGAGTTTTCCCCACGGAACGGTCCACCTTGACCCAGCCGGCAGTTGCAAATGCCTGAACGACTTCCTCTTCCGTGCCTAGCAAGAAAATATTCACCATGTCGCCAAGCTCGCCTTTTTCGTCGCTGACGCGGCGAGGAATCTTGGTCAGAAGACTTGTGGTGATTCCAAGAATTTTTGTTTCCGGTGGTCCACCTACCTGACCAGCAGAGGTTTCTTTTGATCCGGGTTCGAGAACTTCGATGCGGACGCGGAAACTGCCCTCAGCCTCCTTAGCATCCTTTAGGCTTTCGTTGAGGCCGAGATAGAGGCGGCCCGCGACGGGAGCGACATATTCCTTGGTGATGCCAACAACAAACGGTTGAGCAACGTCGCCTTGACCCAACTGAGCAATCACGGCGCCATGGTCGCCATCAGGGACGGCATACTCGTGAACGACATCCTTGATGGCGCGAGGCAGACCCTCCGGGCCAAAAGTTTTGCCCTTTGGATAATGGGCTGTGCCACTGCTGGTGAAGCGGAGTTTTTCTCCGGCACGAAGATCGAGCTTAGTGTCTAGCCATTGTTGCGTGGCGGGAATTTCGAAAACGAGGTGGAGTCCGTCTGCAGTGGCGGTCGGGGCTTCGTCTGGCCCCGGAACCGCCGGAGATGACTCTTGAGACCAAAGCGCGGCTGGTGAACAAGCCAAAAGGCAGACTAGGAACAAACAACGAGACAAAAACAATCGGCGAGCTGTGAAAATGCGCATGTTCCACCCGACCTTCCAGGCACAACGCCATTAAGCCGCATGCTAGGTCTCTGGCTTAGCGAAGTCAACAAACAACGATCCACATGCTCTTTCAGCATATTGGCTTGAGTGACCGGAACCAGTCCCTGGATCTTGTGGCCTGTTAGAATCCACCGCTGACCTCACCTTTCGTCGATAGCTGCATCGGCACTGCTCTGGATGAAGAGATCGAGCAAGAGGCTGATTGCTTCAGTGTCCTGTTTGACCGGTTGGGGATTACATACAGGGCCGCAAAAATGTAAGAGATCATCACTCAGCCTATCCCTCGAGCAAGTCCCCGGAACATTTCTGCTCACTTCATCCATTCATTCCGTCTATCCACCATAATCTTGTCGGGGTTGTGATATCGGAAAGCCCTGGGCGGCTGACCCGAGAATCACGCGCGGGAATTGGATATCATTTATTATTCAGATGGTTCCTGCTTCGTACAAGCCGCGAAAGAAGTTCATGGAGTTGGCTATTTCGGAAGCCAAACGCGCCGGTGACCGAGGCGATTATCCGATTGGTGCGGTCATCACACGGCTCACGGAAGGGCGCGAAGTGGTTATCGCCAGTGCCGGCAATCGAGTTAAGACCTCTGGTTCAAGCATCAAACACGTAGAGTTGGAAACGCTCAAGTATGTGTCAAGCGGTTACGGCCGCTACTTGCCCGACTTTGTCCTCTACTCGACACACGAACCCTGTGCGATGTGCGCCGGTGCCTGCGTATGGTCTAGAATCGGCGCGGTCGTGTACGGCGTCTCCCAGGAGGACATTGCCGCATACGGCCGCACGCACGGAACAGAAGAGTACAAGTGGCGGGCTTGTCTCGTACCCTGCCGACTAGTCCTCGAGAAGGGCGAGCACCGCATTCCGGTTATTGGTGGTTTTCTCCGGCATGAGTGTCAAAAACTGTTCAGTTACAGGGCCACGCATCGATAAGCGATGCGAACTGAATTTCGGTGACGGTTGACGGGGTTTGTGACGCGCATCTCAGTACTTCTTTCGGTCGTTGCCCTTACCGTCGCCTCCGAGAGGAACCAACTGTCATGAGAAAGCTTTCGGAAGGAAATGCTTGGATTATGACGAGGCCTCTGCTCTTTGCTGTCTGCGTTGTGTTTATGTTTCCGCTTAGCGGTCCTAGCGCGCAGACGCCTGCTTGGCAGCCATCGCCCGGGCATAAGCAAATCCCGATATGGCCTAGGGCCGTCCCCGATGCGCAGCCTGTCGCGGGGCCGGAGGTCGCTAGGACGACTGGGAAGGAGTTTCTGGTTGCCGGCAGGCCGGCAGTGGGCGTGAGTAACGTGTCACAGCCCACGATGACGGTCTATTCGCCAAACGGAGAGAATACGGGCACTGCCGTCGTCGTGTTTCCGGGCGGAGGCTACCTGGACCTGGCGATCGATCTGGAAGGCACAGAGGTCTGCGACTGGCTGACGTCGAAGGGGATTACGTGTGTGCTGTTGAAGTACCGCGTGCCGGGTGAGCCGGGGTATTCGAAGCCCGCGCCGTATCCAAAATCAGGGCCTTATCCGGAATCACCGATGGCGTTGGAAGATGCGCAGCGAACGATGGGGCTGGTACGCTTTCACGCCGCGGAGTGGCATATCGACCCTCACAGGATTGGAGTGCTTGGGTTTTCGTCAGGCGGGCATCTGTCGGCGGCGATAAGCACACACTTTAAGAAGCGTTTGTATCCTTCTGTAGACTCTACCGACAAAGAGAGCTGCCGTCCGGATTTCGCGGTGGCCATTTATCCGGGGCATCTGTCCATTGCCGCGGCGGAGTGGGATGCTAAGCAAGATGTCAGAAAGTTTGTGCTTCATTATCCGGCGACTGCCGATAAAGATTTGGGGCTGAATCCCGATATCCCCGTCACCCGGCAGACGCCTCCCACCTTCTTGCTGCAAGCCGAAGACGACCACGTGGACAATGTAAACGACTCGCTGGCTTACTACATTGCGCTGAAGAACGCAGGCGTTGCGGTGGAGATGCATCTGTATGCCCAAGGTGGGCATGCATTTGGGCTGCGACGTACGAAGCTTCCGATAACAGCATGGCCTCAATTAGTCGAGACATGGCTCACCACCATCGGCATGATTTCGCAGTAGATCGCTGACGACAATCGATCCGAGTGCATTCGCCCCTTGTCTGAAACAGACTGAAACGAGAACATTTCCGATATTCTGTCTCGAGAGCGGAAAAGGAACGCGCCGTTGCGGCTTACCTCATTGTTGCCGCACCAGATCGTTCACCCGCGCTCCTTCCGCGACAGCCGAACCCTCAGGAGAAGAATTCCGGCCACCCAGCTCATTATTAAAAGTACTAGACCTGTCTACGGAGTCGGGCACCAGGAAAACTGGGGTCATGCAACTCGGAAGTCGAGCAGTGTCAGTCTACTGGCTAAGGGTGGAACGTGCGCTAGAAACGGTCACACCCTAAGGCGTTCCCGCGAGGCGCCCCGGAGAGCGCAACAAAAACAAACCAACGTTAGCAGATTTTTGCGATCGACTGCTTCGCGTTATTTCCCGCGCCAGCTGGCCGCTCTCTTCTGAAGAAACGCGTCTATTCCTTCCGCCGCATCTTCCAATAGCATATTGGACGCCATCACTTCGCCGGCGACATCGTAGGCTGCGTCGAGAGGCCGGTCGAGCTGGTCATAGAACGCTTGCTTGCCGGAGCGGATCGTGGCAGAACTTCGCGACAGAATAATTTCGGTGAATCGGCTGACTTCGGCGTCCAGCTTGCTGCTGGGAACGATGCGGTTGACTAACCCCCAGGAGAGCGCGGTCGCGGCATCGATGAGCTGGCCAGTCAGCAGCATCTCCATTGCCCGCTTCCGGCCGATGTTCCGCACCACGCCCACCGCCGGCGTCGAGCAGAACACCCCGATATTGACCCCCGGCATTGCGAACGTTGCCTCTTCGGCTGCCACAGCAAGATCGCACATCGAGACGAGTTGGCAACCCGCAGCTGTGGCGATGCCGTGGACGCGGGCGATCACCGGCTGCGGCATCTTGGTGAGCGTGATCATCATTCGGCTGCACGCTTCGAACAGGCCTTGCTGCCAGCCTTTGTCGCCCGTGTGAGCGCGCATCTCCCTGAGGTCATGACCCGCGGAGAATCCCTTGCCCGCAGCGGCGAGGATCACAACTCTTACCGAAGTGTCGCTGGCGATCGCATTTAGCTCCGCTTGCATCGCGGCGATCATCTGGCTCGATAAAGGATTGAATCGTTCTGGACGATTGAGAGTAAGGGTAGCGACTCCGTTCGCGACTGTGGTGAGCACAAATGGCTCTTCCGCTGGCAAAGTAGCGTCCATGCGCATAGAACATGACTCCGTTTTGTCTAGCAGTGATTGATACTCGTCACCGCAAATGTCGCCCTTGCGGCAAATCGTCGGGCGGGTTGCTCGGTGAACAAAAAGACACACCGCGCGGAATCAAGCGGTTCTCGTACGCCTGGCGTTCCAAATCCTGGCGGAAATCGGGATGCGCAAGTCCGATGATCGCCTTAGCACGTTCGGCGACGCATTTGCCCTTCAAATTGACGATACCGAACTCGGTAACCACATACATCACGTCCGAGCGCGGCGTTGTCACGATATTGCCGGGCGTCAGGGCAAACACGATGCGGCTGCGGCGCTCACCACGCTTCTCGTAGGTCGAAGAGAGGCAGATAAACGACTTGCCTCCCTTGGACGCATACGCCCCGCGCACGAACTGCAGTTGTCCCCCGGTACCGCTAATATGACGGTGGCCGTCGGATTCGGAAGCCACCTGGCCCTGCAAATCGATCTGTGTGGTGTTGTTGATCGAGACCACCTTATCGTTTTGCATGATGATGTGTGGCGAGTTCGTATAGTCCACCTGATGGCAGTATAAGTCGGGGTTGCGGTTGGCGGTGGCATAAAGCGCGCACGAGCCCAGTGCAAACGTATAAATCACCTTGCCTGGATCCAGCGTTTTCCGCGACCCGGTCACCCGGCCCGAACAGTACAGCAGCCCAAGGCCATCGGTCAGCATCTCGGTGTGGATTCCCAAATCCTTCACTCCAGTTTCTAGCAGCAAAGAGCATACGGCATTGGGCATGCCGCCGATCCCGATCTGAAGACAAGAGCCATCCTCGATTTCGGCCGCAATACACCGAGCTACTATACGGTCAATTTCGTTCGGTTCCGGGTTGGGCAGTTCTGCGCAGGGTTGATGATCGCCTTCAATGATGAAGTCGACGTCCCTCATATGCACGCCGTTTTCTCTGCCGAAGACGTATGGCATCTCACGATTGATCTCAACGATGACCAGCTTGGCGCGCTCGATCACAGCTCGCTGCCAGAGATTCGTCGGGCCAAAGTTGAAGTATCCACCGTCGTCCATCGGGCAAGTCTGGAAAATAGCGATATCGACGGGATCGAGAAAGCGCCGATAGTAATCCGGGACTTCTCCCAAATTTAGCGGCGAGTAGTTGCAGCGGCCAGCATCGTGCTTCTTACGGTCGTAGCCCGAAAAATGCCAGCTGAACATATGGAAATGCTTACCTTCAGGGTCTTGTTCGATCACAGCGCGCGGACGCACCGAGAGGCAGGAGCGGATCTTAACGTCTTCCAGTTCGTCCCTGCGAGCGGCTAGCGCTTTGTCGAAGACGTCGGGCTGGCAAAGCGTCGCGCCGTAGTCCAGCCACATCCCAGATTTCACGAAGCTGGCAGCGTGTTCTGGGGAGATGGTTTCACGAATCATCTGTCAGTCCCTTACCAGCGGTTGCGGTTACGGAGTGTATAACGAAAAGGGGATTAAGTTACAGAGGTGCGTCCCCCAACATCGAGCAATTTTTTGCGGTCCATCTGCAGCCAATGTCCGACCGTGTCGTCGTGGACGAAGGTCAGAAGGACGCCATCCGTGGCTATGAGCAGCCGGCGAAAAGCGGCCCGGCCGTGCAAGCGGCGGAAAACCAATAGGATGTCCATGCAGAAGCGCGTACGCATTTTACTGTGTACCATCCCTCTGACTTACACTGGTCTATTGAAACATTCTCAGCAAATCGGTACTGTTCAACTCATAAGTCGGGAGAATCTTCGATGGATCTCGTACCAGTCGATGAGCAACGTCAGCTATTTATTTCCCCGTCGATCGATGACTGGAAGTCGATTGAGGACCATGGCATTACTGCGGTGATAGACTTGGACGGTGATCTCGACTTGGGCATTCCCAACATTCCCAATCATATGCTCTATGTCTACTTTCCCATCTTCGATGAGGACCTGCCGGATTTGAATAAGCTGCACGCACTGGCGAGCCTCGGGGCTCGCTTGGTGGCCAACGGCGAGAAAGTTCTGGCGCACTGTGGCATGGGTTTCAACCGGTCGGCTCTGGTCGCGGGATTAGTGCTGACCTATCTCGGGATGAAAGGTGAGGACGCGGTGGCGCTTCTGAGGGAAAAACGGCCCGGCGCGTTGTACAACGAAAACTTCGCCGCCTATCTCACGGCGCTTCCACCCAACACCACCGCACCGGGCCTGTCCTAGCAGTTGACTTGTCCGGTTACCAGTGCCGGCTCAGACGGTCGAGGCAAGATTTGCGCGCCTAGGGGTAAGGTTCATAACTGCACCTAGCCTCCACATCAAAAGTCAGCTATGGCGCGGACTCACCTACTATGCAGTGAATTTCACCAAGAACGCGTGTAATTCCCAGAATATCCAGTTCGCCAATCCGGATAACCCGTACGCCTTGTTCAAGAGCCCAATCCTCTTCCTTGGTGTAAGAGATCGAACCGCGTATCCCAGTTTGAACGTATTCCTGTCAAAACCTAGCTCGTGTCAGAAGGTAAATTGCCCCGGCCGTGGAAATGGCGGTTAAAACCGCGCCGACCTTGTGAGCGATTTGTACTACCTCGGTTGCTGCCTTACCGAGGCTAAGCAAAGTGCCGGTGACGAACATCAACAAAAAAAGGAATCCCGTGGTGATAACGACAGTCCGTTCAACGAATCCGAAGTCCATGCTCCGGTGGAGTTTGCGAATTATCAGCGCTAAGGTAATCAGTGTGGCAAGCGCGGCGAGCTTATGCACAGCAGGTAGCGCACCGGCGAGTGGCCTTCCGGAGACCCGTGGGTCGCTTTGCTTGAGATTCTTGCTTAGAGAAAGACCAAAGATTAGGGTGGAGAGAAACAGCAAGGCGGCAATAGCGATAATAGACGCATGGGTTTTCATTTGGACACGGCTCGCTGTTTCTTAGACGGACCTTGCCACGGCTATCGGAACTTCTTCACGCACCCAACCGCAGGCACTCTCGCCGACGGTTAAAAAGCAAATCGTAGTGAAAACTGCAGCGCGCGTGGAAGGCCGTTTGGGCTAATTTCTTGATAGGTTCCGAAATTCCCCTGCCCGGAATTGGGGACTAAATAGCAAGTCTGATTGAGTGTCATGCCGTCCCCGCAGTTGGTGCCGATCGGGTTGTACTGCAGCTGGTTGATGCCGTCGCCGTTCTGCACGTAGAAATTGGCATGGTTGAACAAGTTGAATACTTCGACTTGAAACCGCAGCTCTTTGTTTTCCTTGAAGGAGAAACTTCGGGCCAAACTCAGGTCGATTCTTTGTAGCCACGGCCCATAGAACGAATTCAGCCCGATTCCCGGTGTGGGACCAGCTCCATTAATACCGGCCGCGGTATTCGCTGTGTCTTGATTGAACGCGGTGTCATTTAGATTGTTATTGGCTCCGTTGCAATTGCTGAACGAGAGCGTGGAGCTTGTGCACGCAGGAGAGAGCAAACCAGCATAGGGACGGCCGGAGGAAAACTTCATGACACTGCTAACGGTCCAACCGGAAAGTAAGTCGCGTCCCGTGTCCGAAGCGCTGAGTCGTTCCAAGTGGGGCTGATAGATGGCCGCAAAACTAATGTTATGCCTCTGGTCCAGCAAGGAGGGACCGCTGGTGTTGCTGAAGTCGAATTGATTGTTGAAATCCATGCCGTCGCGCATCAGGCTCTTTGCCAGCGTGTAGGAGAATTGCAGCAGCAAACCATGTGACATGCGGCGCTGCAACTGCACGAAAAAGGAATTGTACTGATTCTGGCCGGGACTGATCAGTTCGTTGATCTGCCCCAGATTAGGATTGAGGCGGCCCTCCGTAAGCAGACCATTGTCCATGTTGGGCAGCATAATGGTGCGGCCGGAGCAAGGTGCAGCGGCGGTCCCCGGAGGACAAATGATGTACGCCGTTGTGCCTTGCAGAGGATTAAGGTTCAAGTCATAGGCGCTACCGGATAGCAAGTGCACGCCGCGGTTCCACAAGGTGCCAACGCTCAGCGTGGTGTTTTCGAAAATTTCCCGTTCCACCTGCAAACTGGCCTCTAAAACGTAGGGAACTCTGAATTGTGGAGAAACGAGGGAAACATCCTCCGAAGCTGAGAAAAGGGAAGAATCGCTGGGCAGAATGTTCGGAAACGTCGGCAACTGTTGATTTGGTACCCCGCCAACATAACTGATGCTCACCGAAGACTGTTGTGACGCTAATCCATTCGAAACTACCGCATTGCGGTAGTTCAGGCCATTCATGTTAGTGTAGAAGTCCCCGAATCCTCCGCGGACGACGGTCTTCGAGAGAGGCTGCCAAGCAAATCCGAAGCGCGGCGCCAGCCGTTGAAATTGCTTTGGATATTGACCGGTCAGCGGGAACGCCGGATTGTCTTTCGGCTGCGGGTAAACTTGAAAGTCCTCACGCAAGCCCATTTCCAGGGTCAACTGAGGTAGAACTCGGAAGGTGTCCTGCACGTAAAATCCATAATAAGGCACAGCAAAAGAAAAAGTGGGATTTCCGGAGGTTTGGCTGAAGATGTTGTATTGTCCGAGCGCGAACGACTCCAGGTTGGAAAACTCATAGCTACCCAGAAACGAGCCTAAGTCCACCGCAGCATTGGGGTCGGCTCCCCCGTCGTTATTATCCGCATCCCAGGCTCGGCTCCAGTCAAACCCGAATTGCAGCGTGTGTTTGCCGAACACGTAGTCGATCCGGTCCGCGACCGCCCACTGCCGCTCAAATACTCTTCCAATCGAGAACGGCGCGTTACCAAGGGTGAATGCCGCTGGACTATCCAGAATAATTGTGGGCGTTTTGGGAGCCAGGTTAGTGGGCGTGGAGATCTGGTTGTCGTCCGAAGCACCGAAATGAAATTCATTCAGAAGATTGGCGGAAAATGCGTGAGTCCACCCCACGCTCGTCTGAAAGTCATGCACATAGGCGTTGGCCAGCGTTTGTATGCCATAGTCGCCCACTGTAGGGTCGGTGATAACGCCACCGGGCGAGTCGAACCGATTGACATTGAAGCTAAGGAACAAGCTGTCTCGTGAACTGACTTGGAAATCCAAGCGGGACATTACCTCATAGTCATTGCGTTGTCTGGGCTTGATGCCAAGGTTGGACTCCAACGCGTGCACGGCATTCGCGACTTGCTGCAGGTACACCGGATTGGTTGGATCCGGAGCGGTATCGTTGCCTGGCATGGGCAAAGACCCGTTTGGCGGAGGGAGTACCGTGCCAGCAGGGATTCCAAAGTTCGCGCTTAGAAAATCGGCTTCGTTCTCAGGAGTGGTCTGTAAGGCCGAGTTGATCACGGAAATTGGATTGTTCTCAAGTTGCTGCTCGTAATCGACGAAAAACCATAAGCGATCGTGTAAGATCGGCCCGCCTAATCCTCCGCCAAATTGTTGCAAGTCATCTTGAGGTTTTGGGAAGCCACTGGCTTTGGAAAGAGCATCGTTAGCTTGGAAGGCCGAGTTCCGGTTGTAGTAAAAGGCCTCACCGTGGAAAACGTTGGACCCTGATCGCGTCACGGTGTTAACGAAGCCCTCTCCACCTCCATAAATTGAGGAGTACGGGCTAACCGAGACTTGAAACTCCTGGATGGCATTTTCTCCGTAGAGGTACGGAATGCGATAGCGCCCCAAAATGTCGCCGAAATAGTTGCTGGTTGCGTTAGTACCGTCGACCGTAAAAGCGGTTGAGCCGTTGCCGTTGGCGTATCCAGAGTCCTCTCCGCCTTGTTGTCCGGCAATACTGACCAGCCCGGTATCGCCGTCGGGACTGGTATTCGGAGCGAGGAGAGTGAAATCCGTATACTTCCGCCCATTGAGCGGCAGTTCATTGATAAAGGAGCGCTGCATCACCGTGCTGGTGGAGGATTCCGTGGGTCGCAGGAGCGGTGTGGTCCCGACCACGGTGACTGCCTCTCCGCTCGTTCCGACCTGTAGCTCAAAGTCCGTCGTGGTTGTATTTCCGACTTGTACTTGCGCCACGGCATGCATATTACGAAAGCCTTTAAGACTTACTGTTATGGAATAGGTGCCGGGCAAAAGGACGCTGAATCGGTAAAGCCCGGAGGAACTGGTCTCAGCTGCAGCTTCAACTCCGGTATCGAGACTCCGTACGATAACGGACGCTCCCGGCACCACAGCTCTATGCTGGTCGGTAATCCGCCCGCTGAGTGTTCCAGTCAAAACCACATTCTGCGCGGCAGGGGAAACCACAGCGAGGCAAGAGAGAACAAAAAACACAGCAAAAACCCGCCAAAATGTTGGAGACATTTCGCTTAACCAGCCTCCAAAGATTTTACATTTTATGTCAATTCCTGCGGAGCTGATTTCGATGTGCTCGAGCGAGCCAGCACGGAGCACAACGACTACAAAAATGAAATCATCTCCGAGCAACATGAATGTTGGCCTTGAATGAATTCTGCAAGAATAAAGGCTCGTTTAAGCATTCATACGCTTGTGATACAGGATTAACAGCAGCGGCCTATAGGATGGTCTGATGCATTGTCGCTCCCGATGTGTGTGGAGCCACCGGGTCACCAGCGGAGCGATGGAAGTTTGCAGAGTTCATCTGCTCCGCAAATTTTCCTCCTGTCCAGCCGGCGAACAATGCAGCGAGTGCCAGCCACGACCGCCTAGCCGGTGGAGTGCTAGTGGTTTCGGCGCCTTGCCGGCTGCCGGATTCCGACATTCATGTCACTGAGTCGCTGATAGGTGAAGTGGGCGGCCCAAATCCCGGTTTCGTATGAAAATCTTAGTAGTCGAAGATGAAGTGAAGACCGCCAAGTTCTTGAAAAAGGGACTTGAAGAAGCGGGATTCGTTGTCGACGTGGCAGTCGACGGGCTGGATGGCCTGCACTCAGCGTGTGAATTAGAATTCGATTTAATTATTTTAGACGTGATGCTGCCCAGCTTGGATGGATGGCAGATTCTGAGCTGTATGCGCCAGAAGGGACGGCGCTCCTTGGTGCTGTTCTTGACCGCGCGCGACGCCGTACACGAACGTGTTCGCGGATTTGAACTGGGCGCAGACGATTATCTGGTCAAACCCTTTGCCTTTTCAGAACTGCTGGCACGGGTGCGCTCACTGTTGCGGCGCGGCCCCGCGCGCCAGCCGGAAACAATCCGCATGGCCGACTTGGAAATTGATTTGTTGAGGCAGCGTGTGACACGGGCCGGGCAACGATTGGATCTGACTTCGAAGGAGTTTCTACTCTTGACGGTGCTGGCCAGGCGCGCGGGCGAGGTGCTCTCTCGAACGTTAATCGCCGAAGCGGTGTGGGACATGAATTTCGACAGCGACACCAACGTCGTGGACGTAAACGTCCGGAGGCTACGCGCTAAGGTGGATGAGCCTTTTCCCCGCAAGTTGATCCACACCGTCCGGGGCGCCGGTTATGTCATGGAATCTGAGTCGTAGCGTCCAGCAAATCTCGCGATGCTGGAGAACTCTCGCGTTTCGGTTGACGGCGGGTTACGCGCTCGCGGGATTGCTGATGGTGTTGTTCGCCACAGCGAGCCTATACTTCGTGTTGGTCACGGAGTTGGAGCGTAGCACCGATTTATTTCTGGCCGACAAGCTGAACGTGATCCGCACGATGCTGCGTGATCGTCCTGATGACTGGGACACTTTGCGGGAAGAAGTCGAGCTGGAATCTGCCGCCCGCCAATACGAGCAGTTCTATATCCGCTTGCTCGACGAACACAACAATCCCCTGATGACTACCCCCGGTATGTCGGAGCAATTGGACCTCAATCAATTTCCCCGCCGCACACAAACCTTGGCGAACCACGCACTCGCAATGAAAGGGCGAAATGGACACGCTTTTCGTATCAGCACCGAGGCTGCACCAGTGGGCTTGTCCGCCACCAAAAGTGACACCATCCAAATCGCCATCGACGTGTCACAAAAAGAAGAGTTGCTGACGCGCTACCGGCAATGGTTCTGGGCCATACTGCTCGGTTCGCTCGGTATTTTTCCGTTGGTAGGTTATCAGATCGCACGTCAAGGCATTCGCCCCGTAGAGGAAATTGCGACGACGGCTCGCCACATCAGTTCGACGAATCTGCGCGAGCGCATTCTTCCGGAAGGCTATCCGTCCGAACTGGCATCTCTCGCCGGCACCTTCAACGAAATGCTGGATCGTTTGCAGGAGTCCTTCGAACGAATTTCCAGATTCTCCGCGGACATTGCGCATGACTTGCGCACGCCGGTGAATAACATTCGCGGTGAAGCCGAGGTGGCTTTGGCACGAGCAAGAACCATCGACGAATACCGCGACGTGCTCGGCTCCTGCTTGGAAGAAGCCGTGCGCCTATCGGATCTGATCAGCGATCTTTTGTTCCTGGCCCGTGCTGAAAGCCCGCTAACCCATTTACGTCGCGCACCCGTCGACGTCGGCGAAATGCTCGGAAACGTGCGTGAATACTACGAGGCGTCGGCGGCGGACGGTGGTATCTCGCTCACTACCTCTCTAAGCGCCGAACCGCTGGTCGCCGACATGGATCGCACGCTCATGCAACGTGCCGTCGGCAATCTGGTCGCGAATGCCGTGGCACACACTCCGCCGGGCGGCGCAGTGGTGCTCGGAGCCAACGCGGAACTGTCTGGTGTTCGCATCGAAGTTTCGGACACAGGGGCCGGGATTCCGGCCGAGGCGTTGCCCCGAGTATTTGATCGTTTCTACCGTGTTGATGCCTCGCGTTCTCACGTTTCTGGTGGTACGGGACTAGGGCTGGCGATTGTCCAGAGCATCATGGTCCTTCACGGTGGCAAGGCAGACATAGCTAGTCAGCTAGGCCAAGGCACTAAGGTCAGCCTGCACCTCCCAGTGCCGGCCAGATGACAAAAATGTAAGCCGCCTGTCATCTTGCCGTCCGCAGCCTGCCGCTAGAGTTGTGGGCTAATGCAGTCCTCAAAGCACACCCAACCGCTGATGAAGAAAAAATCCAAGGAGGAAAACCGCATTATGTTGCGAACATCGCCTCGAAGTAATTCGAGGATCAACCTTCTGCGTCCGCTCGCCGGTCTACTGGTGGCGGGGCTGAGTTTTGCGGCGCTTGCCGCTGCTCAGTCCGTGCCGTTCCCAACGTACCAGGCAGGCGCGAACCAGAATCAGTCGCAAGGCCCGGACTACCCGTCGACCTCGCCCAGCCCATGGGTTGTCAGTAACGGGCAAATCATCACCCCCGCCGGCATCCCGGTGTACCTCGGCACCACCACCCGGGCCAAGGCCATCGCGCTGAACCCAAACACCAGCACGCACACCGCCGCCGTCCTCCAGATGGGCGCTCCACAGGCTGTCTCGATTTTCGACACGCAGACCGGCAAAGTCCTGCAGACTTACACACCGGCCGGGGGCAAGGATCCAGACGGCAGCCACCTCGGCATCACCTACACTCCGGACGGTAAGTACCTGCTGTTCAGCCAGGATGGCAACTCCTACTATGGCACCCTCCAACAAGGCAGCTTCGTTGCTATCGCCAGCGTCAATCCAACGACGGGCTTGCTCTCAGACTATGCCCAGGTCCCCGTTCTGATGGACGTCGACAGCGCCAACAAACTGAACAACGTCAACTGCTTCTTGGGCAGTCCGGGGGGGACCAACGGCAGCTTTAATATCCCGTGCGGTTATAGCGTCTCGGTTTTCTCCGATGGTGTATTGACGGCCTATCCCATGGGTATCGCGGTCTCGTCGGATGGCAAAACTGCTTACGTTGTTCTGGACAACAACAATACGCTGGCCAAGATCGACCTGACCGCCACGACCCCGGCAAAGGTTGCGGAGGTCCGCGTCGGCAACGTTCCGCACAGCGTCGTGATTTCGCCGGATGGTAAGACCGCCTACGTCTCCAACGAGGCCGGACGGATTGCGAAGGAGAACGACTTTCAGGAATACTCCAACGGCACCCCGGTCGTCGCGCACTTTCCGACCGGCTCCACGTCCACGGGCACGGTTTCCGTGGTGGACTTGTCCACATTTACGGTCACCGGCAGCATCGAGACTGGTCTGCACCCGACGGGTATGGCCTTCTGGGGTACGAAGCTGCTCGTCGCTAATGCCTATAGCGACAACATCTCCGTAATCGACACCACCTCCAACCAGGAAGTGGCGAAAGTCAACCTTGGGCTGCCGATCGCCGTGCCCGGCCAATGGGAATCGGCCTATGGTGCGGCGCCGAACTCGATCGCCGTCGATGCCACGAACAACGTCGCCTACGTCGCGCTTTACAACGCCAACGCCATCGCCGTGGTGGACCTCACAGACAAGGTGTGGAACGCGGTCCTGGGCATGATCCCGGTCGGCTATGCGCCGAGCTCGGTTGTGCTTGACGCGGCGGACAAAGTGCTGCTGGTTGCCAACGACAAGGGCATCGGCACCACGGGCTTCGATGTGGCGCCCCCTCCGACGAAGTCAGCCGAGAATTCGTATGCAAAATACTATGGCGTGAGCGATTTCAACACCCACCAGGACCTTGGCACCGTCAGCATCATCCCCGTGCCGAGCGCTCCTGCCTTGTGGGCGATGACCCAGCAGGTCTTCCAGAATAATCACTGGGATCTAGCCGAGAATATCTTCTCGGCCGCTGGCGGCAGCAACCGTGCCCAGCCGCTGGCAATCCCGAACAGGATCGGCGATCCGTCGCTGATCAAGCACGTCTTTGTGATCATCCGAGAAAACCGCACCTATGATCAGATGCTGGGCGACGTGGTCGGCGGCAATGGCGACCCATCCCTGGCGGTCTTCGGCGACAACTCCACTTATGCCCAATACCCGGTCGTCACGCCCAACGCGCACGCGCTAGTACAGCGTTTCCCGCTGTTGGACAACTTCTACGACCCGAGCCGGCAGTCGGCCGACGGTCACAACTGGATCGTCCAGGCTATGGCGCCCTACTCCGACGACATCCAGTCTCCCGATTGGCTCCGCGACTACCCCTCCAACGGCGGCGATGCGCTTGCCTACCAAAGGAAGGGCCACCTGTGGGACCAGGCTGCCAAGGCAGGCGTCTCGTTTAAGAACTACGGCGAGTACGTCGAGTACAACACCTTCACCGTGCCGGGTTGCACGCCGAATAACATGACTCTGGACAACAGTTATAGCGGAACGGTTCCCCCGATAGCTTTTCCCTTTATTGTTTCGAACAGTTGCGAGCCAAGCTGGACGCAGTTCTACAACGACACCTTGGAATACGAGAGTGGTAAAGAGCCACAGCTTCAGTACTACAACGCCGTCGGCTCGGTCTCCCCGCTCCCCAACCTAATCAACAACACGGTCCAAAACTACCCGCAGTTCGATCTGGGCATACCCGATCAGTACCGGGTCGATGTCTGGGAGCAGGACTTCGCCAAAGACGTGGCGGACGGTACGGTACCCCAGCTGGAATTCCTGTGGATCATGAGCGACCACACCACCGGCCCGCCGAACGCAACTGCCGAACAGGCCGATAACGACTTGGCCGTAGGGCGCGTTGTCGACATTATCAGCCACAGCCCCATTTGGTCTACCTCGGCGATCTTCATCGAGGAAGACGACGCGCAGAACGGCGTCGACCACGTCGACGGTCACCGCTCCCCCGGCTATATCATCAGCCCCTACGTCAACCAGAAGGTCAACAACGATGGAACCGGGGCTGGGGTAATCGAAGATGGCACCTTCTACACGCAGGTCAACATGACCCGCACCATCGAGCAGATCCTCGGTCTGGCGCCCATGAACCAGTTCGACCTGGTGGCCTCGCCGATGAGAACGCTCTTTATCGACGACCCGCCGGCGGCTAACTTCCTACCCTGGACGCACGTGGCGAACGGGGTCCCGCTGTGTTACGGCGTTAAGGGATATGTGCCCCCGTCGAACATCCCCCCCAGCTTCAACACCTGCAGCTCCGCAACCACGGCCACGGCCCCGCAGGATAGCCCTAAAGTCAAAGCTCTGCGGGCTGGCTGGCTCAAAATGAAAGAGGAAGTCTTCGCCCCCAAATATCACATTCCCGACTCCCTAGACCCAGACACCGTCAGCCACTACGACTGGTACGATGCCACCGGGTATAAGGTCCCCTTTCCCGGCGAGAAGACGGTTCGCCCCGCGAGCGACTTTAACAAGCAGGCACCGGCCAGAGCCGAAGACGACGACTAAAACCGTTCCGATTACAACGGCCCTCTCCTCGATAACCGGGGAGAGGGCTTTTTTGTTCATGTCTCAAGTAAATTGCGAGCCGCTAGCCGGAAGGAACGCCGCCTGGACCAACAAAACATGTCCTGACAAACATTCTGAGTTTTTTCTCTCATTCAACGTTGTTATTTTGGTGAATGCCGTCTGCGCCATTCTTCCCGAGCTTCCGCCAGTTACCGAGGGCGCGGAAGCTCGGCATAACACTCTAGTACGCGGGTGCCTTCGTGCGCCTCCGTCGTCTCGCGATCAGTACAAGAAAAGCCAAAGGCGATTTTTGCAGTTGCAACGTTTTAGTGACCGGACAGCAACCAGTATAGGCCAGAGGAGGGGACAACTCGAAGAATGGTGTGAGTAAACGGAATTTCGCTTACTTTTAATCTCCAGCTATGATCTGTGCGTCATAAATTTCTGGATTCAAACGGACTGAGTTGCAACCACGGCCGTAGTACCTCGTAATTCATGCTGATCCTTCAAATGGGCTTCCTGGCCACAAAGAGCCCATAGACAAAATTTCCGGAACGGTAACCCGCTTGAATAGCACGAAATGCTCGTAAATACGTCACGAAATGTCTTCCTTGTTTCGCGGCGAGGGACCAAAAGGATTTGTCCCGGATTATGTCCAAACCAAGATCCCAACTTCTCGCGCATTGCTGCGATAAATCCTGTCTATGGACGATTTCTAGACCGCTCTCAATCAGATAAGATTCGTAATTGTCCATGGCCTCGAGTTCAATGAACATTCCTTCCTCGATGGGTCTGATGAATTTGCGTGTTTGCGCCGGAGAGAGACCTGCCCGTTTGAACCAATCAGTAAGTGCGAAAGTTCCCCCGGGCTTCAGGAAGCGCACTGCATTGAGAAAGAATCTGCGACGATCATGATAGTGCGAGATCGATTCGACCGACCATAGCAACTCAAATTGCTTTGCAAATGTTAATTTCTCCGCGTCCATCAACAGGAATTGGGCGTCGACCTGTTCAGCCGCTGCTGCTCGTTGCGCCATTTCCACCTGCACTGGAGAAATTGTGATGCCGGTGACGCGCGCGTTGTATTTCCTTGCCAGGAAGAGGCTGCTTCCTCCAAAGCCACAGCCAATGTCAAGCGATTCCGCGCCGGTCGATACATTGGCCAACTCTGCGAGATGCTCCGTGAGTTGCAGTTGAGCCATTTCTTTCGACTCGTCACCACGAATCCAATAACCATGATGCAAGTGTTCGCCCCAAAGCGAATAATAGTAGGGGCTAACCACATCGTAATGCTCGACGATCCTTCGCTTGTCGTTGGGTCGCCGCGAAATGAGCGGCCGTCTCGGTAAGGGTGAGGAGTTCATTGGACTTATGGTTGGAAGGCGGATTCTACAACATAACCTTGGCCGGAACCACGCAACTCTGTTGACTCATTTTGATCTTCAGACCTAATATGGCGCGACGAATCCCTAAGCCAAACCTTGGCCCAGGGAGGCTGAGTGGAAATCTATCAACCCGAGATTGGCACGGCCTCCTTGATCAGTCTGGGGACCAGACCCAGACTCTTATTCCTCCTTCAGTGGTTTGCAATCCTCATGGGCTTGGCAAGCATCGCGGCCGCCTTGTCCGTAGCCGCGCTATCGTTCGGTTGCTATGGAGTGACCGAACTGTTTGCCAAGATTCGTCCGATGCATCGTGCGTACGATCTCCTCTCTCGAGCGTACGACCGGATCATCGATCGACTTGGGCAAAAAGTTCTACAGGATCCTCGGGACACACCCGCCTTACGAGTGATGGTTTCTCTTACGCTTACCGTGGTGCCAATCTTTGCAACTCAGATCATTTTGGGGAAACCTCGCCTACTGCTCGTGGCTGCTTTCTACCTGGCGCTTTACGGTCCCAAGTTCCAACAGTTTGTCAGGATGTTTAGCGCCAGCCATCTAGAGGCGCACCGGCGCCAGGGCTTTTTCTCGGGGCGATTCGACAAGATCTTCGGTCGCTACCTCGAGTTCTTTCTGGGGTATTTTTACGGGAATCTGCCCGAGCTAGGCCGGACGGCTCATGTTTGTCTGCACCACAAAGAGAACGCCGGGTTCGACGACACACGCAACACCATCGGTTACGATCGAACAAGCCGACTCGATTTCCTGTGGTATGTCTCGGACAACATTTGGACGGTTTTGGGGCTCGCTCCCTATGCCTACTTCAGGGCCAAAGGTGATGCAAGGAATCATAGACGGATGTTGCGCGGAATGGCGTGCTTCTACGCCTACTGCACAGCCGTCTTTATTTACGACTGGAGAATTGGGATTTTCTTCGTAATGGTCCCCATTCTGTGCATGAATTTCATCAATGCCATCACCGCATGGGTTCAGCACGCCTTCGGTGATCCACAGAGGCCCGATAATTATTTCGCGAATACCGTGACCGTCTTGGATGAGGTGAACTTTATGAACGAAGGCTATCACCTCTGTCACCACCACCGCTCTGCTCTTCATTGGACCGAGATGCCCCTCCACTTCGAGCGGCTTCGCGAGCGGATGAGGGCGGCGAACTCGCTGGTCTTCCGCGACCTGGATTTCTTTGGACTTTTCCTGGAGCTGACTCTTCTTCGCAGGATAGATGTGCTTGCTGAGAAACTTGTCCCGTGGGATCCCATGAATCATGAGCAGAGATTGGCATTGCTAGCAAACAGGACTAGCGTCAGGAATCCATGATGGAGATTCAGGGTGGCTAGCGACGCGTTGTGCCATATTTTGCGGACGGTTCTGGCTTTTACCGTAAAGGTGTCATGAAAAGAGGATCTGCTAATCATCCAACGTAGGCCAGGTTAACGTGATAAACCTTTGTCACTTGAGTGTACCGGCGACGTGCTCGGCTGCTTCCAGAATCTTGCCTTCCTTGGCGATTCTGGCAAGGGTATTGATGTCGCCGTGAAGCGGCCTGTCCTCTTCCAGTTTCTTCAGGTACGTGCGGACGACTTCGTAGGCAGCGTGTGTGGCGGGCGAGGGCTTCAGCGGTGAGCGAAAATCGAAGGCCTGTGCCGCTGCCATCAGTTCGATGGCCACGACGTACCAGGCATTCTCGATGATCTGCCTCGTTTTGATCGCCGTGGTCATGCCCATGGAAACAAAGTCTTCCTGGTCAGCGGCCGCCGGGATCGATCCGGTCGTAGCTGGATGACTCAAAACGCGGCTCTCGGCAATCAGTGCACCAGCGGTGTACTGTGACAGCATCAGCCCGGAAAACATTCCCGCACCTTTGGTGAGAAAGGCCGGTAGTCCCATCGACAGGTGCGGATTCATCAGGCGGTTGAGCCTTCGCTCGGACAGCACTGACACTGTGGCGACCGAAACCCCGAGCAACTCCAGCCCCAAAGCCATTGGCGTGCCCTGGAAGTTGGCTCCGGTCAGGACCAGATCTTCATCCGGGAAAAAAGTGGGATTGTCTGCGGCATGATTGAGTTCAATCTCCAGCATGTACCGCGTCCATTGAAACGCATCTTTTGCCGCTCCGATGACCTGCGGACTGGAACGCAAAGAGTAGGCATCCTGCACTTTCTTCCCCGGACGCTTGAGCAGCTCTGAGCCCTCTGTCAGGCCACGAATATTCTCGGCGCACTGCTGTGCCCCAGGGTAACCGCGCACCAGATGAATTCGAGGGTCGTAGGCATTCATGTTTGCGTTGAGGGCCTCGAGTGTCATCGCTAGCGCGACTTCCTGGGTTTTCAGCCAACGCTCAGCATCGTAGAGCTGAAGACAACCCATTCCGGTGATGAAACTGGAACCGTTGATGCTGGCCAGTCCGTCGCGCTCGCGGAAGACAATGGTCGGTATCCCGGCCTCGTCGAAACCCTGCTTGGCCCCCATTCTTCTGCCTTGATAAAAAACCTCACCCTCACCCATCAGCGTGATGGCCATCTGGGCCATGGGAGAAAGGTCGCCGCAGGCGCCGACGGAACCTTTCTGGCAAACCACCGGCGTGACGCCACGGTTGAGCATTTCGACTTGTGTTTGGACAACTTCATGCCGGATCCCCGAATGCCCCCAGCAATGAGTGTTGAGACGCGCGAGCATGGCTGCCCGGACGTCTTCTTCGGCACAGGGATCTCCGCAACCGGCGGCGTGGGAGTAGAGAAGGAAGCGCTGATATTTTTCCACCTGTTCCGGGGTGAGTACGACCTCGGAGAGTTCACCGATGCCGGTGTTGACGCCATACATGATCTCGCGTGTCTTGATTTTGCGTTCCAGCAACCCACGGCACTTGTTGATGCGCGCAATAGCGTGCTCGTGCAGCCTGACGGGCTCCCGATTCCTGGCGGACCGAACAACGTCCTCAACTCTCAGGGAATGACCATCCAACACTTGTGTCATGTCCTGCACCTCGTGCAAATACCGATGTGGGTCTGGTGGGATTCACCTGCTTGTGCGAGGGGTTCTGGGGAGCGAGATCAACCGGACAAGCAAAGCTCTGAATACCGCGACAACGGCTCACGCCATGCGGGTGAAGGACTCACGTCGTCCCAGTAGGCATTCTAGTGTCGGGGCGCGGAGGAAGGTGTGACAGGGCTCACAAGTTGACTGGCCGAGTGGCCCGCAGCATTAGCGGATGTGCCACCTTTAACGCAGCCGCCTGCAGCTCTAGGTGATCGTAGATCCAGCCGGTGAACAAGGTCGCTTCCATCGCCGCGGTCCACGGCTGAGGCACCACCTTCATCCAGCAACCCAAGTCAAAATGTGTGGCGGAATCCATCCATCGGAGTACATGCGGCCACTGCTGTCTTTCACGCAGTAGCTGATCTTTTGCTTGTGAACATCCAGGCCGATGTAATACATAGGTTCCATGGGGGAGCCTCTTTGGTGTTTTCTGAATCAGCTCGCGACTGAGTCCAGCTTTTCTACACCAAGCGTTCCTCCTTGACCTATACGTTCAATTTTCCATACTTGAGGGTATTGCGAAAAAGGAGCGGCTCGTTCTCGGCGACCAACAAGATGTGAAGGGCGCAAAGCATTGCTTCGACCCAGATGCTGCTGCGCTGATGGACGAATACCTGCTGAATGTCGCCCGCAAACGGCGTCACGGCGAATGGGTTGTTTGACGTGCGTTTCGGACTAACCAAAGTGCGTGACATTGTGATACACCCTGACAATGCCAACAGCACGAGGGATTCCGCCGCATGAGCGGACTGCGGCGAAGGGGGGATTGTGAAGAACCTACTTCCGTCTCGCGCCGGCACGCAAAGCATCTCATCGCGGCGGAAATTCCTGAAACAATCGACTGCCGCGGCTCTTGGACTCTGCATCGTGCCGCGTCGTGTCCTCGGCGGCGCCGGCTACGTTCCACCCAGCGACAAACTCAATATGGCTTTCGTCGGCGTTGGCGCTCAGGGCCTGCGCGTGATGCTTCGCTTTTTGCACGAACCCGATGTGCAGGGCGTTGCCGTTTGTGACGTGAACAAGTCCGGCAACAACTATCCGCAATGGGATACGCACGAGTTTTGCAAATCCGTGCACAGCTTGCTTGGCGTCGATAGTGGCTGGGATTGGCTGAGCCCGGACCAGCCCATTGAATTGACACACACGCTTCGCGTGACCGGTGGCGTCGCTGGGCGCGATCCGTGCCAAAAGATCGTCGATGCCTATAACGGCACGCAAAATCGCTCCGGGACTTCACGGGGCTGCGCGGCTTATGTCGATTTTCGCGAACTCCTAGAGAAGCAAAAGGATCTCGACGCGATCGTGGTGGGCACAACTGACAACTTACACGCGGCCGTGTCTGTCGCAGCGATGAAGAAAGGCAAACACGTTTTCTGCCAGAAGCCTCTCACGCACGCGATTTACGAAGCGCGTCGTGTCGCTGAAATCGCTAAGGAGACTGGCGTGGCGACGCAGATCGCTGTTGCCAATCAGGCGTCGGAAGACACGCGTTTGCTTTGCGAGTGGATCTGGGCTGGCACCATTGGCCCCGTTCGCGAAGTGGTCAACTGGTCCAGCCGGCCCTTCTGGCCGCAAGGTTTGGAGCGCCCCAAGGACACGCAGGTCGTTCCCGACGGGCTGGATTGGAACCAATGGCTCGGCCCTGCTCCAGAACGTCCCTACAATCAGGTCTATTTGCCATTTTCGTGGCGCGGCTGGACGGACTTCGGCTGCGGCGCGCTTGGTGATATGGGTTCGTATAGTTTCGATACCATCTTCCGCGTGCTGAAGCTCGAAGCGCCGATGAGTGTCGAAGCCAGCTCCACCGATCGTTACGACGAAACCTACCCCACCGCCTCGATCATCCATTTCGCCTTTCCCGCACGCGGCGATATGCCTCCGGTGAAATTCACCTGGTACGACGGTGGCCTGAAGCCGGCGCTGCCCGAAGAATTGGAGAATGCACCTGCGCCGACGGGCGACCGCGAAGCCGACAACGAAGGCCTGCTGTTCATCGGCGATCGCGGCAAAATTCTGTGCCGCTTCAATGGCGCGCACCCGCGACTGATTCCCGAGTCCAAAATGGCCAGCTTCCAGCCGCCGCCGAAAACGCTGCCGCGCTCGCCGGGGAACGAACGCGAATGGCTGGATGCCTGCAAAGGCGGAAAAACAAAACCTGGCGGCAATTTCGAATTTTCTGGCGTGGTTACGGAAACATTGCTCCTTGGAAATGTGGCCATTCGTTGTGGCGAGAAGCTGAGTTGGGATCGTGCCAGCATGAAAGTCACCAATTCCGAAAAGGCTCAGAAGTTTATTTGTCCGGACCGTCGGACCGGCTGGGAACTTTAGGAGGCTGCAATGTGCGCACTATCGCGAAGGGAATTTCTAGGCGCAGCAGCGACGTCTGCTGTGCTTGGTTTCCTGGGCGCTCTTCCGTTGGAGCTACCTGCGGACCCACTTGGCTTGCCCATCGGCTGCCAGACTTGGCCGGTGCGGGCGTCAATCGCCAGGGATTTCCCCGGCACCGTCAAGCAGCTTGCTGACGCTGGTTTCCAGTCGATCGAGCTGTGTTCGCCGTATGGCTATGAGGACTTCGGCTTCGGCGGACTTGCGAAATATTCCCCGGTGGAGCTTCGTAAAATCTTGAGCGATGCGGGCGTTACCTGCATTAGCTCGCATTTCGGCATTGACGAGCTGCGCAAGAACCAGGAGCGCAGCATCGGCTGGGCCAAGGATAGCGGCCTTACGCAGATGCTTGTGCCCTCGCTCGATGGTCCAAAGAATCCCACGATGGACGACTTGAAGCGTGCCGCCGACGAATACAACAAAATGGCCGAACGCGCCGCGAAAGCGGGCATCCAGCAGGGTCTTCACAACGAAGAGTTCGAGCTTTCGACCGTGAACGGCGAACGAACCTACGACATTTTATTCGCGCTTCTGGATCCGAAACTCGTCAGATTCCAGTTCCAGGTATCAACCATTAGCCGAGGTTACGACGCTGGGGAATATTTCACCAAGTATCCCGGCCGCTTCATTTCCATGCATGTGCAGGGCTGGTCGGCGGAAACCAAGAAAATTGTGCCGGTAGGACAGGGCACGCTGGATTGGAAGAAGATCTTCACCGCGGCAAAAATCGGCGGCATCAAAAACTATTTCGTCGAGATGGATCTGGAGAAGATGCGCGCCAGCGTTCCTTATCTGCATCAACTCCAAGTCTGATGGTCCGTCGCCTTCCGGCATTCTCATGTCGGAGGTTCGGTAACTCAATCTCCGATTACCGGCGCCAGCTCAGATGGTCGACGCAGCACTTGCTTGTAACTTACTCGCAGGAGTCTGAAAGCCTAAGGTTTTGATGTTTGGCGATCGCACCGAGAGATGAACCGGAGGCCAGCCTTAGCAACGAGTCGATGCATGCTGTGCAGTCGCACAGGATTTGAAGGTCAGTCAAAAAGGAGGGTCTCCAACTGTCACCCGCTCGCAGATTCCTCGCAGGTTCCCTAACAACTGATGCTCGCTCTCTACCGAACGAAAATAAAAATGGCCTCCCTCATATTGTTCTGCCGTAAACACGCTCATGGTTTGCTCGCGCCACGCGTTTAGTTCTGTTTGAGTTACCCATGGGTCCGCGTGGCCACCATAAGCAGCGATTGGGCATTGAAGGGCTTCGTCAGTAACATACTGATAGCTCTCAATGACGTGTAAGTCGGCTTTGAGGACGCGAGCCATCATCTCGACCAGTTCAAAGTCGTTCAGGACTTCAGGTGGGATGCCACCATACAGCCTGATTACCTGTCGCACTAAGTCCGAATCCGGCAGGGCGGCGAGCCGCGGCGTGCGGCTTATTAGTTGTGGTGCACAACGTCCCGATACGAGGAGAGCGGATGGATTGCACGAGCAAATTTGTCTTAATCGCCTAGCTACTTCGAAAGCGAGTATCGAACCCATACTGTGGCCAAACAGTAGGAACGGGACGTCCAGCGTGGACATAATCTCTTCTGTCACTTTCTCAACAATTTCAGCGCCGCGAAATAGTGGGGTTTCCCAGAATCGCTCCTCACGACCCGGCAATAGGACAAGATGAAGCGCTACCCAAGATGGCAGCTGCTGTAACCATGACTGAAAAGCTGCTGCTCCGCCACCTGCATATGGAAAAACGACGATCGCCATACGCGGCTGCATGGGTCCGGTATTGAACGACCGAAACCACACCGACTTGCGACTTGTCACGCTCATGTCAATCAATAGGTTTGTTCAGCGCAGAATCACCAAGCGTTATCTGAATAGCGGAAGCCGCGGGGCACGGCGTCCTCATAGCCAGCTGCAGGCCAACTTTGCCGTCGAGTTTACCAGCAAAAACACGGCCTTGCGAGACTTGCCAAGGAGGACGGTGTAATCGCTCAACTACTAGGTCGCTCCTCGAATGACCAACCACGCTAGATGCATAGGGATGCGCATCGATTGAGCACATATTTCACAGGTTTGCATGGGCTGTGCCGGTCGCATTGGCATTGGTGGTCATCGAGAACTGTGCTCGAAGAGTGGCCCCTACAACCGGCTTCACCATCCGACTTTTTCCTTAACTCCCCGAGCGGGTAGTGCAGGGCAGGGTCTCCGTACTCATCTAGCTCAATTTAGGTAGTTTCGACGCGAGGACCGGGCTATGCGTTATCCACACCGGTGAGGTTTACTCCTGGATAGACATCGGAATTGAATGCGTACCGCTGACGGCATACAGGACCAACTGCACGCGGCTGGATGTGCCTAATTTGTCGTAAATCCGCAGCAGGTTTGTGGATAGTGTGTTCGTTGGTCTCCAGCTTGATTCCCGATCTCGTACCGCAGCCGTTACAGGGCAAGACGAGTCCGAGAACTTCTCTCTATATTGTTCCCTTCGAGCTTTCAGCCCACCTTAGTGCTTCGCGTATGCTCATCTCGGTCAGTTCAAACAGCGAGACGGCATGTTCGGGTCCACCATTTTTAGCCGTGAAAATTACAACTGGGTCGTGACCGGCGCGGCGCCGAATCGCGACGAGGGTCGCACCCGCCGCGTTCAAAATGAAGGAGCAAAGAAGCTCCGTCGCGTTCAAGTCTTGGGCGGACCTAGAAATCATCGGATGCCTCCAGATTTCGAGTCACCCTCGGGTCGGTGCTGCCCTTAGCCTCTAAACTGAGCCACAGATAGTAACACTGTTTCTCGTTTTTCGTGTCAGGGCTGGCCGCCGTCGTTGTTCAGGCGGAATTTCCAGGTGGCAGGGGAAGGCCGATCCGCCCCAATAGGTCCTGGAAACGTGGGTTGGAGCGCAAGGGGTCCATGCTGGGATCTATGTGAAGGTAGATCAGCCAGTGAGAGAGCTCGTTGTAGGATTGCTCCAGAAATTCCATGGCGCGGTCGTGCTCTCCCAACCCGATGTGGATTCCCGCGAAGAAGTAAGGTGAGACATATTTTTCCTTTGCCAGGTTCGTAAGATCATCCAGGATCTGGATTGCCTTGGCGCGCTCACCTGCGGTGGCGAGAGTCTGGGCCAACGCTGCGCTCATGAGTGGACTGCCCCCCGATAGCTTCACGCCCTTTTCCCCTTCGGCTATAGCCTGCTCGAGCTGACCCATTTTTCGGAGTAAGACGCCAAGAATCCAGTAGGTAACAGGATAGTGGGGTTCCAATTCAACCGTGCGACGGAGTTGTTCGATGGCGTCATCGTAGCGGCGGGCCATGTAATTGGCCCAACCGATGGCCACGCTGATAATCAGCGACAAGGGATCGAGTTCCTGGCTGTTTTTCATCTTCTCGATCGCTTCGACCTGGCGTCCCATGGTCATTACATACTCGGCGAACCAATGATTGGCCGTCGGATAGGAGGGATTGAGCGCAAGACTCCGTTGGAATTCGACTTGAGCCTCGTTCCACTGCCACTCGTGGAGCCACAACACCGCGGCCAGTGCCGTGTGCGCTTCCCCGAGATCAGGGTCGAGCCGTAGAGCGCGCATGGCGGCCATTTTTGCTTTAGGGAAGGCTTGCTTTGGTGGCAGGTAGCTATTCCAGCCAAGAAGTACGTAGGAATCGGCCACTCCACAATAGGCGAGGGCGTAGCTGGGATCCTTTCCGACGGCGAGCTGAAAATATTCGATTGCTTTATAGAATCCGTCCTCGGTCCAACGGTCCCAGTGATGACGGCCTTTCAGGTAAAGGCGATAGGCCTCGGCATCGGCGGTGGGGCGTCTGCTAAGACGCTTTTTCTCGTCGCGTGTAAGTTTGAGGCGCAATTTTTCGGAAATTTCGTTGGAGATTTCGTCCTGAATCGAGAAGATATCACCCGGCGTGCGGTTATATTGCGCTCCCCACAGTTGCGAGCCGGTCGCAACGTCGACTAACTCAGCGCCAATGCGCAAAGATTCACCGCTTTGCATGATTCTTCCGGTAAGGACGGCCCGGACGTTTAGCTCGCGACCTACGGCCTGAGGGTCGATTCCACCGCCCTTGTAGCGAAACACAGTGCTCTGGGCCATGACGCGGAGTTTCGGCACCGTGGCCATAATATTGATAAGGCTTCCGGCGATTCCGTCGCTGAGGTATTCGTTCTCGGGATCGCGCGTAGCGTTTTCAAAAGGCAAAACAGCTAGAGAGTTGATGACCCTGGAGACCCGCTCGGTGCGCGGGGCGCGGGCTGGCGTGCGCGAATCCTGTAGCGCCGGGGCCGCGGGCGATTGGGAATGATTTGTCGATCTCGGGCCGGATCCCGGGTCGGTGGCTACGTTCCTCCAATTCAAATCGGGTCCGCGCTCGAGCCGTTGCAGATCTGCGCGAATGTCAGCGGCGCGCTGGTAACGCTGATCGATATTCTTGTTCAGGGCCTTGTTGATGATTTCTTCGAGCATCGGCGGGAGATGGGGATTGATGCTGCGCGCGGGAGTCGGGCAACGCGTCAGAATCGCTTCGATAATCACGCCACCGGTGCCTCCACTAAAGGCCTGGCGCCCTGTGGCCATCTCGTACAACAGCAGTCCAAGCGAGAAGATATCAGTGCGCTGGTCGAGATTGTCTCCTCGGACTTGTTCGGGAGACATGTAAGAAGGAGTACCGCTAATAATACCGACCACCGACGTAGAATCCGCGATTTCCTGGGTATCCGCGGCTAGAGCAACCCCGGTGCGAACGAGTTTTGCCAGGCCAAAGTCGAGAACCTTCGCTTGTCCCCGCCTAGTGACGAAAACATTTGCCGGCTTGATGTCTCGGTGAATGATGCCTTGCGTGTGGGCCGCGTCCAAAGCGTCGGCAATTTGAATTCCCAAGCTCACAATTTCTTCGAGAGGTAGCGGCTGGCCATGAATATGCGCCCGCAGCGTTTCGCCGTCGATGTACTCCATGGCAATGAACGAGCGGCCGCCTTGTTCGCCGATGTCGTGAATCGTGCAAATGCCCGGATGATTCAGGCTGGATGCGGCGCACGCCTCGCGACGAAACCGTTCTAGGGCCAGCGAGTCTTGCGCGAGGTTATCAGGCAGGAATTTCAGTGCCACAAAGCGGTGAAGGCGAGTATCTTCCGCTTTATACACGACACCCATCCCGCCTTCGCCAAGTTTTTCCACGATGTGAAAGTGGGAGATGGTCTGGTCGAGCATCGCTGTATAGGCGTCAGGGAGCAACGATCCAGGTCAAATAGTTTGATCGTTCATTGCGGCACCTTGGTCAATCTTGCGTCGCGCTTGGGTTGGCGGTTTGGGGGATCCCATAACTGTGATTGCACGCGCACCGTCGCCATAGGCGCTGAGGTCCACTTGATGTTCCAATTCAAACGAAACACTCTTATTGCACACAGTGCAAACCAGGGAGCCGTATGGCGTGCCGCTCTTTTGCACAAAGATGTTGAAGCGCATGACCCGCTCGCAACAGACCGGAATCCACAAGTTGGCAGTCTTTGTTGGGTCCAAAGTGCACCCGCAAAAATGAGTTCGGGGGATTATACACTGAAATTCACCTGCCAAGTCGCAACCCACGCAGGTCCCTTCGGCACCGGGTCGCTTCACGGGCGTGGCTTATTGGCTTCGTGGGCGGACAGAAAGGCGATTCTGACACTAGAAGTTATCTCATAAACACATTCAAGCTGTTTCGAGCTTGAGAGTTATGCAAACTAGCGTAAATCCAAGGCATGGACCTCACCGACGCCCAGTGGGCGGTGTTGGAACCACTGTTT
>Ga0187782_10000252_pt1 | contig 34313 bp, 28 predicted proteins | sample 0715_SJ02_MP15_2_FD_132454 | JGI IMG/M metagenome (GOLD analysis project Ga0187782, IMG submission 132454) | Tropical peat soil microbial communities from peatlands in Department of Meta, Colombia - 0715_SJ02_MP15_20_MG | ecosystem: Environmental > Terrestrial > Soil > Wetlands > Peat | place... | reverse complement strand
TGATGCGCCCAGAAGTCGAAACTCTGCGAAAGAGTGTGTATGACTTTATAACCAAGGAGATTCTGGTGCGTGAATTGCCCGAGCCGGTGCTGGAAATCGGTCCAATGCAGGAGTGCTGGACACCGGTGAAAAAGTACTTTGTAGATACGCGTGAGCACTTTAGAAGCAAGGGCGCTTCATACATAGCGTGCGACCATGACCCCTCTTCCGGAGCGGAGATTACATCGAGCGTCCTAGAACTCGGGCAGAAGCTCGGTCCCAAGTCAGTGGGGACCATTATAGCTTTGGAGGTCATTGAACACGTGTCGCGAATTTGGGAACTGCCCGCATTGTTTGCGGATCTTATGAAGCCTGGCGGGATGCTGTTTCTTTCGACTCCTTACTATTTCTTTCGGCATGCTCCGTTCCCAGACTATTGGCGGATTAGTGAGGATGGCTTGAGGCTCCTCTTTGAAGAGCGTTTCGAAGTCGAGATATCGCCGTTGATCCTAGAAGACGAACGCAAGCCGATTCACTACACTTTAACCGGACGGAAAAGACAGGCAATAGATTGAGGGAGCAAGTGACGCACGGCCTTGGCGGCACAAATTGTTAATGACCTTCATCAGGAGTGCGATGCCTACAATCGACGGAATGTCAAGATCCACTGGCGCGATGACTAAGATTCCAGTCGCCGTACCGGATTTGAGCGGAGCAGAGGAGAAGAATGTCCTGGAAGCGTTGCGCAGCACATGGATATCCTCGACAGGCGATTTTCTCAATCGGCTTGAATCAGAGTTTGCGGAACTGTGCGGGACACGGGGGGCGCTAGCCGTTTGCAATGGCACGGTGGCGCTGCATTTGGCGCTGCTCGGACTGGACGTGAGACCCGGGGACGAAGTTTTAGTTCCTTCGCTGACCTATATCGCTACGGCGAACGCCGTCCGGTATGTACGCGCGGAACCGGTCTTTGTCGACGTCGATCCGGAAACTTGGTGCATCGACCCAAATCTCCTCGAAGCCAACATTACTCGGCGCACGAAAGGCATCATCGCGGTGCACCTTTACGGGCACCCGGCGGACATGGATGCCATCAATCACATTGCGGCCGTGCACGGGCTTTGGGTGGTGGAAGACGCAGCCGAGGCTCATTTTGCCCGCTACAAAGGGCGGGCCACCGGCGGGCTGGCAGATCTAGGAACGTTTTCGTTTTATGGCAACAAGATCGTAACCTGCGGCGAAGGCGGGGCGGTGACCGTTAGTGACAAGCACCTCGAACTGCGTCTGCGCACTTTGCGAGGCCAGGGAGTCGATCCCAATCGCCGGTATTTCTTCCCGGTCACCGGGTACAATTTTCGCCTCACGAATCTCGCGGCGGCAATTCTATGTGCGCAACTCGATAGGCACGAGGAAATCATTGCCGCACGCAATCGAGTCTTTGCCGCTTACGAGGAGTTGCTTTCCGGTATTCCCGGCATCGGATTCCAACCGAGCGCCGAGTGGGCTCAAAAGGCGCCCTGGCTCTTCTCTATCACTATAGACGAGGGAGCGTATGGTCGCACTCGTGACGAACTCGCAGTGCTATTAGCCGAAGAGGGTATCGATACGCGGCCGTTTTTCTTGGCACTGCACCGTTTGCCGCCATTTCGTCAGGAATCGAGGCGGCGCGGGGAAGTGCTGCCGCATACCGAGAGATTAAGCGAGTCGGGGATGAATTTGCCCACTTTTTCGGCATTGACCGACGCACAGGTTGAATTTATAGCAGGGACAATCCGCAAGTTGCGAAAGTAGCAACTACGGCAGCTAAGGTGCGATTGTTCTTGCCGCGTGGGACACGTTGTTCCGGAGTCCTTGTGGACACAATTCGACCTGACAATAAGCCGCAAAGCAAATGGACCAGGTATTGGATTCGAGTGCTGCTCCCCGTATCGCTATTTTTGGCGACTCCATCAACAGTTGGACCGGCGGAATCGAGTTTCTCCGCTTCTGTGTGAGCGCGCTTAGCTCGACTGCTGACGATCAACCCCAACGGATTTTGTTGTCGGCTCGAAGTGACCCGAATGCGCCCATTGCTTGCTTAAAGCTGGCAGTCAAAACGTTTGTCGGCATTAGAAACAGCCCCTTCGCAGAAACTCCAAGAGGTAGACTCATGGAGTCACTGCGGGACGCCGGATGTCCGATTGCAGTTATCCACTACAGGAACAGCCGAGGCGGACTGGCGGACGCGATGGGTAGATGCGATGCACACGTACTCCTTCCTTGCCCGGAGACGCTTGGCAGCGACTTCCCGCGTGGGTGGGTCGGATACATTCCGGACCTACAGCACAAGCGTATGCCGCACTGGTTCCAGGAGGAGGAAAGCAGGCACCGCGATAAGAAGTTTACGACTCTGTTGGACGAGGCTTCCGCAGTCGTAGTGAACTCCGCATCTGTGGTTAGCGATATTCAGGAGTTTTATTCCGGCTACAAGGCTCGGATTTTTGCGCTTCCGTATTGCCCGCCTGTAAGGCAAGTGGAATTCCCGGAGAGCCTGCGCCTAGAAGTACGGAGTAGATACACTCTACCCGAGCGATACTTTCTCATATCGAATCAATTTTGGGTGCATAAATCGCACGAAACAGCATTCAGGGCGTTGCGCCGCGTGCGGGAGGCAGGTTACGACGTGGGCCTAGTGTGCACCGGCAATACCTCAGATTACCGCTGGCCGGAACATTTAAGCCATCTTATGGAGGTTATCGAGGAGAACCGAATGCGAGAACATATCCGGATCCTCGGCCAGGTGCCCAAGCGGGATCAGCTTGCGATTATGAGCGAGTCGCTCGCGGTCATTCAACCGAGCCTCTTTGAAGGAGGACCAGGAGGAGGAGCGGTGTATGACGCAGTGTCGCTGAACAAGCCGTGCATCGTCTCGGATATAGCGGTGAACCGCGAAATCGACATTGGCGAAGTACGATTCTTTGCGGCCGGTTCTCAAGAGGATCTGGCTGCAAAAATGATCGAGATGCTCGTACACCCACCCGAGATGCAAGAACAGGAGCAAGTTTCCGCGCTTTTACGGAGTCGTCAAGCTGAGTTTGCCGCTGTTCTGCGCAAAGCAGCTCGAGTTGCTGTTGGGAGAGCGCCTAGATGAGCAGTGTGAGGATACTATTTTTAGGGGCGAGCAAGCGCGTATCCCTATTGGAGCGCTTCCTAGATGCCGCGTTTCGGCACGGAATCGATTTGAAGATGATTTCATGCGAGTCGGATAGTCGATTTTGTCCAATTAGTGGTTTGGCATTAGTGCTTGGCGGGCCGCCATTCCTGTCCGATGAATTCGGCCAGTGGTTGAGTGAAACGATTGCGCGGCATGCAATCGATATCGTGGTTCCGAACATGGACTCGGCAACTGTCGCTCTGAGCCGATTTGCAGAAACGTTCAAAGGTGATTGTTGGCCTGTGGTAAGCACGCGATCGCTTTGTGAGACTATGTATGACAAGAAAGCAGCTGTTGATTTCTTTCGCGATCACAATGTTCGAGTACCTCCAAACACCCCCGGACGATTTCCCAAAATACTTAGGCCGCGCTTCGGTTTCGGATCGAAGAATCTCCATATTGCCAACAGCGGGGAACAATTGAACTTACGACTGCAGGAGTACGGGCGCGAGTACTTAGTGCAGGATTTTCTGTCTGAATGCAACGAGACAACGGTAGACGTGTACGCAAGCCGGCGCCACGGGCTCTTGGGATATGTGCTTCGGGACCGTCTTGAGGTTTCGGATGGGGAGGTCATGGTGTGCCGGACGCGCGCTGCCCGGAAAGAAGAAGAGCGGTTGATCGAATCCGTTGCGTCTATTCCAGGGTGGCAGGGATGTATCACACTGCAATATCTCACCGCGCCGAGCGGAGATATATATATGATTGAGATCAATCCGCGATTCGGGGGCGGAGCCACGTGCGGAATAGAAGCTGGACTTGACATGGCTTCATACATACTTCTTGAACGCTTAAAGCGACCGGTCACCGGATCAAAGTCGCTGCGGAATTTGATCATGACGAGGGCAAGGAGGGACTTCTTTTGTGAGTTCGAAGAAGACAGTGTTCGTTGATCTGGATGGCACCTTGTGCTCCGAGGAGAAGACGTTCGAGCGTTCTCTTGCCAGGCCTCTTCCGGGAGCGCGCGAGGCACTTGAGCGGATGGGAAGGGATGGTCATACGATCGTGATATGGACAGCCAGGGGCTGGGAGCAGTACCGAATGACTAAAGATTGGCTGGACCGAAATGGCTTTTGTTACGACGAGATTCTGATGGGCAAGCCGATCGGGGATGTATTTATTGACGATCGGGCTCAGCATTTCGAAGGATGGGGAAAGGAATATTTGTAGGTGGATCGCCGGTAGGTGTGCGTAGTCGAGCGACTGTTTGAATAGCAAGATGGATGTTATAGTTTTTACTTCGAGAAAGAATCACGGAAGCTATTTCAAGGAGTGCCTCCGATCCGCCCGTGAGTGGGCTCATTAGGACGGATTTTGGGCTTGAAGACTCGCGGAACTAACTGCTTGGCAGCGATTTGTTAGCTTCCAAGTTCCTGTAAGCGCGCGGACGCGAGGTTGCGTTGTTGTTCCTGACGGAGACAGAAGAGGCAGAGATTCTGAAACACCTTCCCCTTGTTGGAGTGTCGTGAAGGCGGTTTCGGGTGAGCTTCGGAAGCAGTTACAGCGAGATTGAAGAAACATTCAGCCGTCGTCGAGTTTTGGTGACAGGTGGTGCAGGCTTCATCGGCAGTCACCTGATGCGGCGGCTTGTGGCGCTGGGCAGCAGCGCCGTATCGCTGGATAGGAATCGAGGCAAGGGGGAGCCGATCGATGGTGCGCGCTATATCGTCGGCGACGTGTCGCGCGAAGCTTTGGAAGCGGTTGACTTTGTTCCGGAGACGATCTTCCATCTTGCAGGCGGCGCTGCAGCCGCAGGTTCGGTGGCGAATCCCTTGGAAGACTTCCTGAAGACAGTTTTGTCGACTGCGATCTTACTTGACTTTCTGAGGATCAACTGGCCGGAGACGCATTTAGTATTTGTTTCGAGCGCGGCGATTTATGGCCAAGCAGCGGATAAGAGGGCAAGCCGTGACGATGCTTATTTACCCATTTCTCCATACGGGGTGCACAAAAGGCAGGCAGAGTTGCTTGTGCTGGGCTATGCGCGGATTTATCAGATCAAGCCGGCAATAGTGCGCGGATTCTCCGTGTACGGTCCGGGCTGCAGGAAGCAACTTTTGTGGGATGCCATGGAAAAGGCGAGCGCGGGTATATTCGAATTTGCCGGCTCAGGGCGCGAGATGCGCGATTGGGTGTACGTCGCCGATTTTGTGGAAAGCCTCCTGCGAATAAGCGCATATTCAGGCACGGACGTACCGGTAATGAATGCCGGCACATGCCATGGGACTTCGGTACGCGAGGTGCTCACAGAGCTCTTTCGGATTGCAGGCTTTGACCGAGAGCCAGTGTTTCCGGGCGGCGATCGGGAAGGCGATCCTCCGTCCCTGGTAGCGGGCGACTCGCTCGAAGAGATGCTAGGACCACTCTTTGTTACGAGGCTCGCTGACGGATTGGCGGCCTACGTGCGATGGTACAAAACGGTAAAACATCGATGATTAGGGTCGGCTTGATAGTACCACTCAGGGGAGAATGGCAGGGCGGAGTGAATTACTTTCACAACCTGCTGAGCTGTTACAAGCAGAACCCTGATCCCGATCTGAAATTGATCGTTCTGACGGGGCATCCCGAGGACGCGACCGGTTATCAATGCAATGCTATCGAGGTCCATCATTGGCCGGGCATGCCCCAGAGGAGCCTGTGGAACATTCCCAGGCGGGCAATCAAACGCTTCTTAGGAAGTGACTTTGCGCTCGTGAATCTGCTCAAGAGGCATCGGATAGATTTTCTGAGCCACCTTAGTCCGCAGGCGGAAGTTGCTTTGGGAAGCGGGCAGAGTATTCGAGCGATGCGGTGGATGCCGGATTTCCAGCACAAGAGGCTTCCGCAGTTTTTCCGTGCGGAAGAATGCACCGACCGGGATTGTTTCGTGACAGGGGCTCAGAAGTGGGGACATCTTCTTCTGAGCAGCCACGCCGCGGAGTCCGATTTTCGGCGCTACTTTCCGTCACTGAATTCAGTGCAAACGCACGTCCTGCACTTTTCCTGCCCTTCAGTGTTGGATGTTGCGATGGTAAGCCACGCGGAACTTGAGGAGAGGTACTCTGTGAGCGGGCCATACTTCTACCTCCCGAATCAGTTCTGGCAGCACAAGAACCATGCTGTTGTTGTGGACGCGCTGCGACAATGCCGAGAAGAGATTCGTGTGATTTGCACCGGCCCAATGAACGATTACCGGTTTCCCGACTATGTGCCGAGCCTGATGGAGAAAGTGCGACAGGATGGGTTAGAGCGACGCTTCATTACTCTTGGAGTTGTGCCGTATCCGGTACTGGCGAGCCTCATGCACTATTCGCTCGCAGTTTTGCAGCCATCGCTGTTCGAGGGATGGAGCACAACTGTTGAGGAAGCCAAGGCAATGTGCAAGCAAATCATTGTGTCGGACATTGACGTGCACCGCGAGCAAGCTCCCGAAAGAGCGACGTATTTTTCGCAGCATTGTGCCGAGGAGCTTGCTGCGTGCCTGGAGCGTGTGTACAGTGAGTTCAATCCAGTGCTGGAGAAAACCTACATGGAGCGGAGACTTATCCGTAAATCTATGCTTGGGCGAGAATGGATTCCGAAGTATGTGGCAATTATGAAAGCTTTCGCAAGCGAGGGACAGCGAGCTCGGTAAGAGCAGGGCAGCAATGGGGTGCCTGTGAGATCCGCATCGGCGGGAGTTATTGCCGGCGGCTGGAGAGCGCGATGCGTGTTACAATAATTACTCCGACAAAGAATCAAGGAAGTTATATTGAGGAGTGCCTACGGTCCGTCCATGAGCAGACTCATCGGGATATCGAACATATCGTGCTCGATGGGATGTCAACGGACGCAACGGCGGAGATCGCCGCTCGGTATCCGTGCATTTTTGTGCAAAAGGAGGATTCCGGCCCCGCTCAGGCTATTAATCGGGGGCTTGATATGGCCGCCGGAGACGTTGTTTGCTGGCTCAATTCGGACGACCTGTTATGGTCCAATACGACGATCGAGCGGGTTGTTAGCATATTCACCGAGTTCCCTGGAGTGGATGTGATTACAGGAAACGGATACTCGGTTGACGAGAGCGGAAAGCTGTTGGGGCCGATCATCCCCAATTCTGGCCGATTGGGGTTTTTTTGGATGCGCAGGGTGGACTATATTCTGCAGCCGGCGACGTTTTGGCGTCGCAACGACTTTCGTCTGGACGAAAGACTGGGCTATCTCTTCGACTGGAAGCTGTGGATTGAGTTCCTGCAATCGGGCTTGAGTCTACTTTATTGGCCCGAGTACTTCGCGCGCTACCGTGTGCAACCGTTGTCATTGACCTACCAGGACACTACAGCGAGGAAGCGAGAGGTTTACACCTTAATGAAAGCCTATAGCCCCCGACGGGCGCAGATTGTTTGGTGCTGGCTGGCCTGGAAGCTTTACAAGCTGTCGGAGATACTTAGGGCCGCCTCAATCAAGCGTTTTGTCATCAGAGTTAATGGAATCCTATCCAGGATGACTGACGAATCTATTGTGTCCGGCTAGGATAGGAGCTCCGGGGCGGAAGCGGGCAGCCTTAGCGATGGTTGGGCTGCACTCGTGGCGGATTGCGATATGAATTTAGCAGACGAGGAGAATCTTGTGCCGAAGGTTGCATTGGTAACGGGAATTACGGGGCAGGACGGGGCCTATCTAGCCGAGTTTCTGCTTCGCAAAGGGTATGTCGTGCATGGAATAAAGCGGCGGTCATCGTCGTTCAATTCGGCGCGCATCGACCATATCTATCAAGATCCTCACATACCGGATGCCAATTTTCAAATTCATTATGGAGATATGACAGACTCCACCAATTTGATCCGCATCATTCAGTCCGTCCAGCCTGATGAGATTTACAATCTTGCGGCGCAAAGCCACGTAATGGTGAGCTTTGAAACGCCGGAGTATACGGCGAATGCCGATGCTACCGGCGCATTGCGCATTCTGGAAGCGATAAGGATTCTCGGCCTCATCAACAAGGCGCGGTTTTATCAAGCCTCAACCTCGGAGCTATTCGGGAAGGTGCAAGAAACTCCGCAGAAGGAGACCACGCCGTTTTACCCGCGAAGTCCATACGGAGTGGCTAAGTTATACGCATATTGGATTACGGTGAATTACCGCGAAGCCTATGGAATCCACGCGTCGAACGGCATCTTGTTCAACCACGAGAGCCCGATACGCGGGGAGACGTTTGTAACGCGCAAGATCACGCGGGCGGTGGCCGGCGTTCACTTGGGTGTGGAGAAGGAACTGTACATCGGAAATCTGGATGCAAAGCGAGATTGGGGTCACGCGCGGGATTACGTGGAGGGAATGTGGAGAATAGTTCAGCAAGAGGTTCCGGACGATTACGTGCTGGCGACCGGCGAGACACATAGCGTGCGAGAGTTTGTGGAAGTAGCCTTTTCCGAGGTCGGACGCAGCATCACGTGGCGAGGGAAAGGCGTCGAGGAGATTGGAATCGATGCGTCGTCAGGACAAACGGTAGTGAAAATCGATTCCCGATACTTTCGTCCCACGGAGGTGGAGCTTCTTCTTGGGGATCCCGGGAAGGCGCGACGGGTTTTGGGATGGAAGCATAGGGTGACATTTCGCGAGTTGGTTGCAGAGATGGTGAAATCGGATTTGGAAGCGATCGCAAGGGAACGTCACTTACAAGAGCGCCATTATGAGTAATTTCGATTTGCGAGGGCGCCGCATTTGGGTTGCCGGGCATCGCGGCATGGCGGGCTCGGCTATTATGCGTCGCTTGGCGCGCGAGGAGTGCGAGATTCTGACGGTAAATCGGAGCGAACTCGATTTGCTTCGTCAGGCGGATGTTCACGCATGGCTTGCGGACCGAAAGGTCGATGCCGTCTTCGCCGCCGCGGCAACAGTAGGCGGTATCTTGGCAAACACCACGCGTCCAGCAGATTTCATATACGACAATTTGGTGGTTGAGACAAATGTAATTCATGCGGCGCACATGGCTGGAGTAAGGAAGCTGCTGTTTCTTGGGTCATCTTGCGTCTATCCCCGCTTAGCAAAGCAGCCGATGCGTGAAGAAGCGCTACTTACCGGGACACTGGAGCCCACTAACGAGTGGTATGCGATCGCGAAGATAGCAGGGATTAAGTTATGCCAGGCTTTCCGCCGGCAATATGGCTGTGATTTTGTTTCGGTGATGCCGACGAATCTTTATGGTCCCGGCGACCGCTATAACCCGCAAGACGGCCACGTTGTCGCGGCGTTGATCATGAAGATTCACGCAGCGAAGATAGCGAACTGCGCGACGGTTGAACTTTGGGGAAGCGGGGCCGCGCGGCGAGAGTTTCTATTTACCGAGGACTTGGCAGATGCGTGTGTATTTGTCATGAAGAATTACTCGGGCGAGATGGCGCTGAATGTCGGCACGGGACACGATATGACTATCCTTGAGCTGGCGGAAAGAATTGCCAAGATAGTGGATTGGAATGGAGTGTTTACGTTCGACCAGTCGAAGCCCGATGGAATGCCGCGCAAGGTGATGGACGTGAGCCGGCTGCGCAATTTGGGTTGGAGCGCGGAAACCGACTTTGACACCGGCATGAGAGAAGCTTACGAATGGTATCTTGCTCACGTGGTGAAAGGCCGGCCTGCTTTAACTAATTTGCGGTAACGCGTGGACGCGGCTGGAGCGAGGATTGGTTCGGTTTAGCCAAAGGACTCGCGCGGTTGTGGGTCGGAACAATGCCGGAAATAGCCTTGGAATCTATGAGAACTTCGTTGAGTCGACGTGAACGCACGGTGCACAACATCGCCAGCGCCGAGGATAATCCATATTGCCGTGCGTCATTCAGCCTGGAGCACCGGTTCATGCGATTGCTCTGGCAGATGGTTTATGTCTTGCTTTATCGGACTTCGCCGCGCCCGATGCACGCATGGCGCTCGATGCTTTTACGGCTGTTCGGGGCGAAGCTTGGCGCGGATTGCCGATTTTATCCGCAGGGAAAGGTTTGGGCGCCATGGAACCTCATCTGCGAGGATTGCTGCACGCTGGCCGATTACGCGGAGATCTACAATCCTTCGCAAATCTATCTTGAATCCCACTGTGTTGTGTCGCAGTGGGCGTATGTTTGCGGAGCGACTCACGATTACAACAGTCCGGACTTTCCGATGATCTCCTTCAGTATGCGTTTAGGTGCATATTCGTGGATTTGCGCGCGGGCATCGGTGTGTCCCGGGGTGAATGTAGGCGCAGGCGCGGTGCTGGGATTGGGATCGGTAGCCAACGGCGATTTGGAGCCGTGGACAGTTTATAGCGGGGCGCCCGCCGTGAAGATCAAGGCGCGCAAGAAGGCTGTTGCGACGTTCGAGGATAGTCTCTGAAGTTTTCGCCGAATGGTATACAGCAAAGTCATGCATGAGTCGGCGAGGTCTTGCTGTGCTTGAGGCCAAAATGCCACAAGGAAGATTGCGTCGCGGAAGGAGAGAGGTCCAATCCGTGAACCGAATTGATTCGAGAGGCGATCGATTTCAATTATGGACCCAGCTACTGCGGTCTTCAGGCCATGGCGGAACCACCGCCGATGTTTCTCCCTTTGGGCCGCCTGCGGCCATTCTTCCCCGATAGACTCCAAGCGGAATGCAACGCGGTGTAAAACCGCTCGCGGCAAGAACGGCAGCGCACGGGCACCTTGAGCAGCAATAACGCGCGAATGTCATGCAAGTGAATGCGCGACAATCGAAGGTCATTGGAACGACAATGGAAGCAGTTCATACCGCACTCCTTCCACCCCATAGAGTTCGGGTAATCTTGCAGGCAGATATTGTCCACTAGTCAGGCGCGGGGATCTTTAGGGCCTCGATCAGTTCGAGTTTAGCATAACTCGCGTTTTCTGAGCGCGATTGCGAATGTTCGGAGAAGATTTGAGCGGAGTCGATATTGAAAGCCATGAAAAGCAAGTCTGCAATCATCATAGGGGCGGGCCCTGCGGGACTTACAGCGGCAATCGAGTTCCAGCGGCGCTCGCGGATCAAACCCATCGTGATTGAGGCAAGTCGCGAAATCGGCGGCATCTCTCGCACCGTCTGCTACAAAGGCAACCGCATGGACATTGGCGGTCACCGTTTCTTTTCAAAGTCGGACCGCGTGAGGGAATGGTGGCTGGAGATGATGCCGGTTGAAGATGGCGCGGGCGCGGAAGAAGAACTTCGACGCGAAAACCGAGACGGCGACGCTTCGGTGGCGGTCGCGAGCCGGAATCCACATAGCAAAGATCTCATTATGCTTGTCCGGCAGCGCAAGAGCCGCATCTATTTTCTCCGCCGCTTCTTCGACTATCCCATTCGGATTACAGGCAGTACGCTGAGGAATTTGGGCGTTGTGCGCACCGTTCGCTGCGGGTTGAGCTATCTGCGTTCGGCGCTCCTGCCGCGCCGCCGAGAACTATCACTCGAGGATTTTCTTGTCAATCGCTTCGGAAGACAACTCTACTTGACTTTTTTCAAGTCCTATACCGAAAAGGTGTGGGGTGTGCCGTGCGAGCGGATCAGCGCCGAGTGGGGAGCGCAACGAATCAAAGGGTTGTCTCTGAAGGGGGTTATCGTTCACTTTCTCAAGAACGCGCTTTTCCCAGCACGTTCGGGCGACGTAGCGCAAAAGGGTACAGAAACATCTCTCATCGAGAGGTTTCTTTATCCCAAGTTAGGGCCTGGGCAGCTTTGGGAGTATGTGGCAGACCAAGTGCTCGAAGACGGCGGCGAGATCCATTTAGGTCTCGCGATTGACCGCATTTACGCGGAAAACGATCGCATAGTGGCTGTGGAAGGAGCGAACGAAGCCGGTGAGCGCTGTACTTACTCAGGCGACTACTTCTTATCGACAATGGCAATTCGCGATCTGATCCGCGGTATTTCCCGCGATGTGCCTCCTGAAGTGGTGGAGGTGAGTGAGGGCCTGATGTATCGAGACTTCATTACAGTAGGTCTATTGGTAAGCAGGCTTGCCTTAACGGAGAGGAACGGGCAGCCCCTCAAAGATAACTGGATCTATATCCAAGAACCGGATGTGACCGTGGGACGCTTGCAAATTTTCAATAACTGGAGCCCGTGGCTGGTTTCGAGCACCGACAAGGTATGGATCGGAATGGAGTATTTTTGCAACGAAACCGACTCTATTTGGAGTTTTTCGGACGGGGAAATGGCCCAGCTTGCTGTCGAAGAGGCCGCCAAGATCGGAATCCTGAAGGCCGAAGATGTGGAAGATTCGCATGTAGTCCGGGTTCCCAAGACCTATCCGGCATACTTCGGAAGCTATGACCGGTTCGATACCATCCGGCACTATGTAGACGGCTTTGAGAACCTATTCCTGATAGGCCGCAACGGAATGCACAAATACAACAACCAGGATCATTCCATGTTAACCGCAATGACTGCGGTGGATAACATCGTCGCCGGCATTACGAACAAAGACAATATCTGGGCGATCAACACGGAGACCGATTACCACGAGGAGAGAACGGGGACCTAGTTTGAGTTTGACGCCGCGATCCGTCGTCCGCTAGCGATTCGTTGTCAACCAAATTTAATGCTTGTGTGTCGAATGATAGAGTGAGGGATGATGAAAGTAAACAGACGAGGGTGCACACGTGCGGTGCTGCTATGGGCGATGTTGCCGGCAGCATGGTTGACACCAAGCTCCAGGCCGCTGGCTGCGCAACAGGGGGCTGGAGCGACAGATGGCGCTCAGGGAGCGAACAACAGCGGCGAGCCCGAGAGCGTGTGCGAGCCCGCGACGCTGGGTTCGGCGTACATTCCGGTGGACAGTTGGGTGTACCCGGCAATACTGAGGCTTTACTCGCTGGGGTATGTCGATACGGTGTATTTGAACTTGCGCCCCTGGACGCGCGCCAGCATCATGCCGATGTTGGAGGAAGCCGAGGACGTGATCGAAGACGGCGAATCCGAAGGTGCACCTGCGGCGGAAGAGGCGCGGGCGATCTACAATGCGGTGAGCCATGAACTGCACGACGACATGGAAGGCCCGTGCGGGCCGCATAAGGGCGAGGCGCGGATCGAGTCAGTGTACACGTTAGCGCGAGCTATTAGCGGCACGCCGCTCGACGACAGCTATCATCTTGGCTCGACGATCGTGAACGACTACGGCCGGCCGTTTGAGAATGGGTTCAATAACTACTCCGGAGTGAGCGGGTACGCAACTGCGGGGCGGTTCGCGCTTTACGTGCGCGGGGAATTCCAGGGGGCGCCCTCGGCGACGGGTTACTCGGCGGTGCTGGCGCAGCAGCTGTCCGCGATGGACGACACGACCTACACCGATCCGAGCACAAACATTACGAATTACTACCTCCCACAGACCACCATTCCGCAGGGGTCGATCTCTAGTGCGACTCAGGGCCGGTTCCTCGAGGGATATCTTTCGTATCAGATTCTGAATCACGTAATCTCCTTTGGGAAACAGGACCAGTGGCTCGGGCCGGCGCTGGGCGCGAGCATGGCGTATTCGAACAACGCGCAGAATTTTTACGCCTTCGAGATCAACCGCATCGAGCCTCTCCGAGTTCCGGGACTATCCCTAATTACCGGGCCCTTCCGATATGAGTTCTTACTGGGCGCATTGCGCGGCCACACGGAGATGCCGGATCCGGCTTACGAACTCAATCCTTCGACCGCAGTGCCGAATGTAATCAATCCTGGCGACCCGTGGGTGCACGTCGAGAAGGTCAGCTTCAAGCCCTATAAGGATTTGGAGTTCGGATTCGAACGCACGGTCATGTTCGGCGGGGAAGGTCACGAAGGTGTGAGCCTGCACTCGTTTATACGCAGCTTCCTCAGCACAGTTGCGGGAACCAGCACGCAGAAGTTCGGAGATACGGACCCGGGCGCGCGCTTCTCGTCCTTCGACTTTTCCTGGCGGCTGCCGTGGGTCCGCAACTGGGTGACGCTTTACTCGGATTCCGAGATACATGACGATATTTCCCCGATCGATGCTCCGCGCCGCGCCGCCGTACGTCCGGGAATCTATCTCTCGCACGTGCCGGGCATTCCTAAGCTTGACCTTCGCGTAGAGGCGGCGTCCACCGATACGCCCAGCAACGGCCGCGCGCCTGGCCAGCTTATATACTACGAAGCGATTGAGAAGCAGGGCTACACCAACCAGGGGCAGCTTTTTGGCGACTGGATCGGGCGGGAGGACAAAGGCGGGCAGGCGTGGCTCACCTGGCACCTGAGTGGGAACGAGTGGCTGCAGGTAAGCGCACGCAACCAGAAAGCGGAATACGATTTCATTCCCGGCGGGACTACGTTAAACGACATCGGCTTTCAAGCAGTAAAGCGGATCGGCAAGGATTTCGAGATCAACGGAAATTTGGCCGTAGAGCACTATAAAGCGCCGAAATATCTCGCGGGCGAGCAGAACGTAAACACCACAAATATTCAACTTACCTGGTTCCCCGAGCGCAAGGTTAGTTTTTAGAGAATAGTTAAGGAAACTACCGGGCGACTTCCCCTGAGTCCTCAGCACAAATTCTCCCGCACATTTCAGATATCCTGCGACAACGGAATTCGTGTGCGCCGGCGGGCCTTCTTCGGCGCCCTCCGTCAGTAGATCAGTAGATCAGTAGTTGCCGAGAAGAATCTATCCAGGTTTGCAATCGTGTCAGGCAAATCAAGAATGGGGCGGGTGGACTGCGCCGTCCGGGGTTATCAGTGTCTTTGCGCGGGCGCTTGTCGGGCAGAAATCGGATAAAGCTGTTTCGCTGAATATGCTTGTGCGGGAAAACGAACCACCTTGAGCAAATCGCCTTTGGAATCGAAGGTCAATGCCCACTCCATGGGGCGATTCGCGGCCGCATCGACGAAACGGACAGTTGATTCGCCGTGACCCCGAATCTCAATCGTGGGAGGGAAAGTTAGCGACAGGTCCCCGGCGGCAGGCAAGTTCGAAGGGGTAGAGATGCTGGGATGCGCGCCGGCCAGGGCTGCATAGCAGAGTGCGGTTGAGAGCCAATCGGCGCTCTTGGCGGCGGGTTCCTCAGCGCGAATGCGATTGAAAGTGGAGATAGTATGTTGGTTCACGGGAGCGGGCGAGAAAAGCGAAAAACCGCGCCGCTGAACGGGAACGATGCGCAGACGGCGGCCGTCTCTCGGTATTGCGACAGAGAAGCTGCTCACATCCCCAGCACCGTTGTCACGTTCGAAGAGCAGGAATAAGTGCTCCGGCAGAGCTTGGCAGACCAGCTGTTTGTAGGTCCACGTGCCGTCTTTGAATTCGAATCCGGCGAGCGCGCCAGCCTCGCGAATCGATGGCTCGGTGCTAGTAGCGAGTTCGCGATCCCGATCGGTCATGAGATCGCGAGGGCGATACTCGAGCGGGCTGCTGCTCGAAGATGATAGGGCCTTGACAGATGACGGGGGAATGTTCGCGAGCGCCGGCACCGGTTTCGTGTTGAAGGGATTGTCAGATGTATCTGCAGGCAGCGATTTCGTGGGGTAAAGTGCCGACGAGCCTTGGGAAGATTGAGTTTGGGACGGGACAGAGAGACGAACCGCGAAAACCAGAAGAGCGACGGGGACAAACTTGCCGGACGGCATCATACAGCGGCTAGACTAACACTTCCAAAGAGCGGGATTCGCGCTGTAGCCGCGCAATCCACGAATAGTGTTTGTTCCGAGGAGGGATCGTTAGGCTGCCTGCGGCGGGCGCGTTAGCGGTACCGCGATAAGTCATAAGCGAACCCGATAGTGAACCCTTGCGGATTGAGAGTTGTTCCAAGGAGAGGACCCTTCCAGGCTTGATACTCGTAGTCAACGCGTGCCCAAAGCGGCTTGTAGAGCCGGGCTTCAAAGCCGAGCCCTGGAGCTAATACTATGCGAGTGTCATGAGACTGTGGGGGGCTCGGGTAGTAATCGACACTGCCATCCTCGACGAGAAATTTGCCAAAAGGACGGAAATAGTGAAAGCGGCTTATGGAATAGAAGAGACCGCCGCCGGCAGTGTCCTGGCGCTGGTTGATTTGCGGAGCACCATTCCGGTGAAGGCTGATATCGCGAGCTTCTGCCTCGAGGCCGAGGCCCGGCAGGTGGGCCGACATGCTTGCAGGGTACATATCGAGCCAGATCGTGCCTCCGTACATTCGGCCTTGACCCCAATCGACATCGTAGCTGGACGGTCCGATGCCAAGAGTCCACGCCAGGACAGTCGGCTGGTACGACGGTGCGACCTGGGGAAAAACGGGAAGAGCAATAGCGAAAAAGGCGAAGGTGAGAAGGACGGGAGCGAAGATCTTGAAGCGCATTCTGCATCTCCTTCACGGTTGCACTCTACTGCCGCCTGAGAAGCTCGCCTGGCGCCTAGGTGCAATTCAGGATAACAAGGTGCGGGCCCGGAATAATCGTGGAATCCGTGGCCGGCTCTCAGAGTTCGACGCCAAAACGCAGCAATAAAATGTCGCGACCTGAACAAGCCGTACGCTCAGTTTCGACCACAGTCTACATGAAGGAGCGAAAGCCCATTCAGCAAATGCCCCTGTGCCGAGTAACTGATATTCCAATTTTCCGGATAACTGAAGTGTTACGATGTTCAACGCCGCCTGTCCAGGCAAGCCAGCGAATACGAATTTTGTCGATCAAGTGCCGTGACAAACGGATACAACGGTTAGAGGCGATTCCGAGAGGAAAGGGTTGCACTCTTGGCGCTTGCATCGGTTTCCGACAAATCGTGTACAAACCAGGCCGGGAAGCGATTGGAGAGCAAGGAAGGCTTGACATTACCAACGTATAAACGCTAGTAATCGGCCTTTTTCACAGGATACAACCGTTGCAACTCATTGAAAAAGTTGTGTTCTCCGTTTTGGTCATGTGTTACGGTAAAGGGTGCTGCGGGAAGTTCCGGTCCCTCGCATCCGGCCCCCTCGCATCGGAATCAGATGCGATGAGTGCGAGCAATATCGCTTGCGCTCCAACATCCAGTTTTCATCAGGTTACTTTTGCTAATAGCGGAGGATAGACGCATGCATGCTCGTGTTTCAAGATTCGCAAGCCGGATTGCTGCGGTGTCAATGTTGACGCTGTTGCCGGTGGTCGTCTCGGGTCAAAGCGGCTCGCCGTCAAGGGGAACGGAGAATGAATCTCCATCGAGAGTGGACATTTTTGTAGGATTCAGTTATTTGGCCCCGAACGGAACCGTGCAAGTGCCGCAGGCAGGTGGCAGCCCAACTCCCTTTTCTTATAACGCGGTGAATGTGGGCGTCATCGCAAGTGGCGCTTATTACTTTAACCGGTATCTGGGAGTGCAGGCCGAGGCAGCAGAACATGAGTACGGCGACTCAGTAGCGGGAACCAACGTCGGGACGAAGGGTAACGACGATGGTTTCGTCACCTTTGCCGGGGGCGCAATTCTCCGCCTACCGTCGTCGGATTACGTGACGCCGTTCGCGCATGGGCTCATAGGAGGAGCGAGGGTTGGTGGACCGGACCACAATGGCCCGAAATGGGGCCCGAGCCTTACGGTGGGCGGAGGCTTGGATTTTGAGACTCCATGGTTCAACCACCGGCTGGCGATTCGCCTGTTTGAAGCGGACTACGAATACATGCATGCCGACTTTGGGGAGCAAGTGTCTCCGCCCGGCGGCCGGGCCAACATCGACGCAGCGCGGCTGAGTGGCGGATTGGTAATTCACGTAGGTTCGTTAGCGCCGCCTACACCCGTGACGCTGGCCTGCGCGGCAAACCCCGTATCGGTTTTTCCTGGCGAACCGGTGGCTGTGACAGCGACGGCGGGCGGGCTTGATCCCAAAGACAACGTAATATACCAGTGGTCGGGTCCTGGAGTGACCGGCAACGGGCCGACGGCGGCGGTGGCCACGGATACGCTGGCACCGGGATCGTACACCGTCCAAGGCACCGTAAAAGAAGGCAAGCCAGGCAGCGAGGGGTTGAAGCCGTGGCAAACTGCGACGAGCTCCGCGAGCTTCACGGTGAAGGCATTTGAGCCTCCCACGATCGGTTGTTCGGCAAGTCCAACGACGATCAATCCGGGCGACACGGCGACCATCACCGCGACGGGCGTAAGCCCGCAGAACCGTCCGCTAACGTACAGTTACAGCGCGGCAGCCGGCGTGGTGACTGGCGGCGGCACAACGGCAACTTTCAATTCGGCAAGTGCGCAGCCGGGTGCAGTCGACGTGACGTGCAACGTGGCGGACGATAAGGGACACACAGTATCGTCGAGCACGACGGTGACTATCGTGGCGCCTCCACCGCCTCCGGCGCCTACGCCGGAGCAGACGCGACTTGAGGCCCGACTGGCATTGCACAGCGTTTTCTTCCCGACGGCGCAGCCCAAGGCGGAGCATCCGGAGGGCGGTCTAGTCGAGAGCCAGCAGACGACTCTGAATACGCTGGCGACAGACTTCAAGAGCTATCTCGGAATCAAGCCGGATGCTCATCTGATTCTGACCGGGCATGCAGATATTCGAGGAACGGCAGAGTACAACCAAGCGCTTTCCGACCGGCGCGTGAATCGCGTGAAGCAATTCCTGGTTCAGCAAGGCGTGTCTGAGGCCAGCATCGAGACGCGCGCGGTCGGCAAAGAGCAGGAGCTTTCGAGCGATGCGGTGAGAGGTCTAGTGGAGCAGAATCCGGAACTGACCGATGCGGACAAGGCGAGAGTGCTAAAGAGGCTCAGCGTGATTGTTCTGGCGCAAAACCGCCGAGTGGACATTTCGCTGAGCACAACAGGCCAACAATCGGTGCAGCTCTACCCATTCAACGCTACCGATGCGATAACACTTCTGAACGAGAAATCTGTGACGCCTGGAAAGAAGGCCGCGACGAAAAAGCCATAGGGTTAGGAGTCGCTGCGGGGGGATGTTGGAGTATTTACTGAAGGGAGACGTGAGTTGCCTCCCTCTTGCCGTGCAAGGAAAGCCTTGCGCGTTATCATGATCGCGAAGGAGAATCCAATGCATTTGCGAGATCTGAGATTTGGTGGTCTAGTCCTGGCCGCGATGGGCCTTGCTCTTTTACCTACCGGCTGCAAAAAGCAGCCTCCGATAACGCTATCGGCCGAGGCAAGTCCGCCTGCAGTATTTCCGGGTCAGCCAGTGACGGTGACGGCAACCGCCGGATCGGTGTCGACTAAGAAGAACAACAACGTGGTTTATAGCTGGACAGGGAATGGCGTCACGGGCAATGGATCGACGGCGACTGTAGCCACTGACACGTTTGCTCCCGGCAGCTATACGGTGAAAGCAAATGTGAAGGAAGGCAAAAAGGGCAAAGAGGGCCTGAAGCCGGGGCAGAGCGCCGATGCCAGTGCGAGCTTTACGGTGAAGGAATTCGAGCCGCCGACGATCAGTTGCTCGGTGAGCCCGACGACCATCAAGCCGGGTGACACGGCAACGATTACTTCTGTGGCGACAAGCCCGCAGAACCGCCCGCTGACGTACAGCTACACCGCGACGGCAGGGACAGTGAACGGCACAGGAACGACGGCGGAGTATTCCTCGGCCGGCGCGCCGACGGGCGCCGTAGGGATCACGTGCAACGTCTCGGACGATAAGAACCATAGTGCGAACTCTCAGACGAGCCTGACGATCACAGCTCCGTATGTGCCGCCGCCGCCGAAGACGCAGGCGCTGTGCACGATCAGCTTTGCCGGGGACAAGAAGCGTCCGACGCGCGTGGACAACGAAGCCAAGGCGTGTTTGGATCAAGTGGCGCTGGACTTGAAGCAGCAAGCTGACGCGAAGGCTGTGGTGGTGGGCGAACAGTCGGCTGACGAAGCAGCGAAGACAGCCAAGCAGGAGAAGTTCGCAGCCAAGCACAAGCATGCCAAGGTTGACCAGTTTGCTGCGCAGCGCGCCGTAAACGCGAAGGACTATCTGGTGACGGAGCAGGGCATCGACGCTTCGCGGATCAGCGTGGCTACTGGGTCGACCGAAGGGCAGACGGTGGAGAACTACCTGGTGCCCGCAGGGGCGACTTTTGCGAACGACATCACAGGGACTACGCCGGTGGACGAAACGACGCTGAAAGCGCAGACGCGCAAGCCGCTGGCGGAGCGCCATCACCACAGGAAGGCCGCCAAGGCGCAATAGACTGGGCGGAGTCCGACCTGACAGTTTCATGGCGCCGGAGGAGCTGTTCCCGGGCCGTGAAACCCAGGCCAATGGGCGGCCAACGGGCAACTACATTGAGGCTGACCGGATTTTCGACCGGTCAGCCTCGTTTAGTCTAGGTGCGATTTTGGGGCACGGCGTTAGGCGGGACCGAGGCGGCTTTGTAGACCCCCCTACCCCCACTCCCCCCGGTATCTTTCAGGGAAATTGTCTATTTTCAGCAAGTTATGGAACGGTATCCGAGCTAACTTCGAATGTTTTCAACGGGTTAAAGCCCAAAATAGTCCAAGCAAAGAAGTTAGCGGAGTTCGCGGAGTTAGCGGCGCTAGCCGATATGAGAGCCTCTGCCGATTCTGAAACAAGAATAGCAGAACGCAAGAAATAGTCTGCAAAAGTGGCGAAGGGTGAAGCCAGCGACCAGGTAGGCAAGAAATCAGCCAGTTAGCGGGAATTGTCCGGCCGCCGGCGAGCGAAGACTGCTTGACGGAATAGTTGGGTTGAACGAGAAGGACTGTCCAACGACGGCGCATTCCGAGGAAGTCGGGATCCCAGCGCATCCGGGAAAAGCCAAATCTGCGGGAGAGGCGATGCGGTGCGCGAGGTCGCGCCGCCCCCTAGATCTGTCTGCGCGGCAACATAAGCCCTCCACGGAGAGACGTTCGGCGCAGGGCGGATACCCCTTTCGGGTGACTCCGGAAAGATACATTCTCCTCCAAAATATTAATAAGTAATAAGAGTGGATCTTGGTTTGGAGAATACCCATGATGCCGGAGTCAGATTCTGCGTGTTCGAAATGGTCGATATTTGCATTTGCCTTGGCAGCGGTTGTTGTCTTCAGCATTCCCATGCACGGACAAGAGGGTGCGCAAGCCGCGAATGGTGTAGGGGTAATTGACGATTGGACGCACCATCATGTGATGTTTTCGAACCCGGGCACCGAGGAAGATGCAATCAAGAGCGGCCGATACCAGCAATGGCAACGGATTGTGAACGACCCGCGCTACAAGCTCCAGCAACTGAAGCGCACTGCGGGACCGGCCGCGACCGGTACGGAGGTGGTCCCCGTGCTGAACGGCCCGATCGATTGGAGGCGAGCTCCGGTGTTGCCGAATAGAAGGTACAAGAATCCGGCGCCGCCGCCGATTACCAAGGACTGGAGCCAGCCGTTGGGTGGGGTGAATACGACGCTGACGAGCAATCTCGCTACGACGCTTTCGGCATCGAATATCGGCAGCAGTTCTTCCTTGACGGTGAACATTAAAGGAACCAATTACACATTGACGGCGAGCGCGCCGACGCCGTTGACGGTGTCGGGGACATTTTCGGCCGCCCCGACGGCGGGCCAGTGGGTGACGATCACTAACGGCACGGCAAATACGCTGACACTTACCGTTGTTGCGTCCGGTACGAATGGGTGCACATCTGCGACGACGGGCACGTTTGTTGCGGGCGCAAATGGGACTGCCGCAGCCTCGAATTTGGCTACTGCAATTACCAGTTGCAACAATCTCAACTCCGTGGTTGGCGTGACGGCGAGCGCCAGCAACGCGGAGATAACGGCTAGCGCCGATATTCCAGGGAGCACCGGAGGCAACAACCTCTTCTTTAACACCAACATAACCGTCATCGGAGACTACAGCGAAACCGCAGGCACGGATGGAGTCACGACCAATACGAACACGGCAACGCCAACTTTTGCCTATTGGTATGGCAACACCTACGTGTCGGCGGCGACGGTGGCCACGAATATCTATACGGCATTGAGCGCTGTGACCGGGATCAGCACCTACGTTACGGTTACGAACCCGGCGGCCGGCGAAGTTGAATTTGCGCTGAAGAGCGGAACGGGGCCCTACACGGTGAGCACGGCGAATTTCACAGCATTCGCCCCTGTAGGCTCCGTTGGCTCGAGCGTTGCGGCGACGGTGCAGCCGAATGTTTTTCCGGCGAAGTACGGATTGAGCCTGGCGAGCTTGTCGACGGCGAGTTGCAGCGACTTTGTGGTTTATCCGACAGGCCAGGAGGGCAGCGGGAGCGCGGCGACGATCATCGCGTACACCAATCTTTACAGCTCCTGCAGCGGCACCGTACCGACGGTGGCGTGGGCATACAACACGGGCACGGGCTACGCAGTGACCACCTCGCCGACTTTGTCGGAAGATGGAACGGAGGTGATTTTTGCGCAGAGCAACGGATCGACCGCGGAGCTTGTTGTGCTGAAGCCTGGGACCGGTGGAACAATTTCTGCTCCGTCGACCACGCTCAACACGAGTACGAACATCGCAACGTGCGCGGCGCCTTGCATTGCCAGTGTCTCGCTGGGTGCAAATGATACTTATTCTGCGCCGTATTATACCTACGAGGGAAACCAGCCTGGCAATGTTGGCGCGGATATGGTCTTTGTCGGTACCGATAGCGGGACACTTCTCAAGATCACACCGGTTCTGGATGGCGCCCTGGGAACGCCCGCGTCGACGACGCTTACGAGCAACGTCAAGGCTGCTTCTCCGGCATACGACACCACCTCAGGATGCGTCTTCGTAGGCGATATAGACGGCTACGTTTACTCAGTGAACTCCGGCATCAGCGGGGGGACAGTATGTACCGGCGCGTTCGGCGGCGTGAAGGTGTCGGAGCAGCTAGGCGTCGCTGGGGCTGGGATTTTCGACGGCCCACTGATCGACTCGACCGCAGAAACCGTTTACGTGTTCATTGGGGAAGCGGCCGGCGCGGTGTGCGGCACCGGTACAACGGACGACAATTGCGTGACTGAGTTCACAGCGTCGGCCATCGCAAACGAGGGCACAACAGCGGCCGCTCCCGCGCACAAGGAGCCGCTGGGCGGCGCAAGCGGCGTGGCCAACCCCATCTATTCCGGCTCGTTTGACAACATTTATTACAACTCGGCGAATAGTGCAGGGAACCTCTATGTCGTGGGTGGGACAGGAAGCACCGCGGCGGCGTCGCTCTATCAGGTTGCGATTGCGACCGGAGGCGTAATGAGTGCGGCCGCGAGTGTAGCGACCGTGACTAGCGGCGCCGAATATCCCTGGCCGTCGCTGCTTTCGGAGTTTTACAACACCAGCGCCGGGGTGGACTACGCCTTCTTCAGCGTCTATCGCGCGGCGGCGGGTCTGGGGTGCACGAACACAGCGGGGAACGGCTGCATCCTGTCGTACAACATCACGAAGCCGACAGCGGTAACACAATCCGGAACCGGACAGACCCTGCCGACGCCGACGGGGAACGGCTGCTGGGCGACGAGCGCAATCTCAATCGACAACTCGGCCACAACGGCCGGCGCATCGCAAATCTATTTTGTCGATCTCAACGGGGTGGCGGCGGGCGGGGCCGGCGGCGGCACCGCCGCGCAAACAAGCAGCAATTGCACGGCTGGAACCGCCGATGCGACGCTTCAAGGAGTGCAGGCGGCGCAGAGCAACCCGTGAGGACGATAGAGGCTTTTGATGGCAGGCTAGACGTCTGCTAGGCTAAAGAGACTTAGGCGCCCCGAATCGGCTTTTGAGAGCGAACCGGGTGAAATATAGGGCTGAAAGCGGAGGTTAGGCAGATGGACAAGAACTTTACGGAGCAGAAGCGGCAGCCTGCTTCAGCAGACGACACGAAAGGCCCGGTGAAGAAGCCTTATGTGAAGCCGGAGGTGCGCCACGAGCGCGTGTTTGAAACGCTGGCGCTGTCGTGCGGCAAGATTGCCGGCGCGAGCAAGTGCCACTTTACCACGAAGCGATCATAACGCAGCGCGACATGGCTGAAGCGACGCAACTTGAGAAGGCCTTTTGCGAGTTGACGGCAGAAGTGGTTCAGGCCGCCGGATCGGCGAGTTTGCGGGTTACGGGATTGAGCATGTTGCCTTCCATCAGGCCCGGAGATGAGCTCGTGGTGCGGCGCCATGTTATCGGCGATCTGACGCCGGGCGAAGTTGTACTTTTTAGACGCGACGGCAAACTCACCGCCCACCGGATCATGAGGATTTCAGGCGAATATTTGATTACGCGCGGCGACTCGGCGCCGGCAAACGACCCGCCGGTGCGGATGAGTGAATTGGTGGGGCGAGTGGAAGGAATCTTGCGCGATGGGCGGCCGGTGGCCCCCGGAAATTCCATTTGGCGGAGTGTTGCCGCCTGGACGATGCGGCGGTCGGAGTTGTGTACCCGGCTCTTTTTGCGTTTGACCGGCGGTGGGCGGCGTTTTGCGGGCGAATGGTCGACAATGGCAAATTGACCGGGTTTTGCGCCGAATTGCGATTGCGGGCTTTTGTGGCTGAGGATCATAATGTCGCTGTCAATGTCTTTCCCCAACGCTACGGCAGTTCGCGATGTGGTGATTGAAATCGGCGGGCTTCCCATTGAGATACGGACGACCGATGCCGAATTCGAGCGGCTGTTGAAGGGGCGCTACGGCGCATTTGTCAGTCCCGGGGCCAATGCTCAATTCACACTACGTGTAGAGTTGACCGCGCCGGAGCAGGCCGACCCCGACGCGGATGCGGAAGTATGGCTTGAGGGCGAAGAGTGGCGAATGCAGCGCGGCGATTTCCGCGCCCGATGGAATCCCCGAGACCGGCAGGGCCAGGTTTTCCAGTCGCCGAATCCATATTCCATAGACTCGGTTCTTCGCATCGTACACACATTAATGCTGGCGCCTGAAGGAGGCTTCCTGATTCACGCCTCGAGCGCGATACGGAATGGAAGGGCGTTTTTGTTTTCCGGCGTGTCGGAAGCGGGAAAGACCACAATCGCCCGGCTGGCTCCGGCCGACGTGGCGCTACTCACGGATGAAGCATCCTACGTTCGTAGGGTGGATGGGCGGTACTTGGCCTACGGCACTCCGTTCGCGGGGGAGTTGGGAGAGCCGGGCGAGAATATTTCGGCGCCGATCGCCGCCTTGTACTTGCTCGAAAAAGGGGCCGAAAACCGGATTGAAACAATAGAGCCGGCAGAGGCAGTGCGGCGTATTTTGAGGAATATCCTGTTTTTTGCGCATGAACCGGAGTTAGTGCGGCAGGTATTTGAGTCGGCTTGCGCGTTTGTTGAGGCGGTACCGGTTCGCCGGCTTTCGTTTTTCCCGGATCGACGGGTTTGGGAACTGATAGGGTGACAGATGGCTAGTGCCGAAATGTACATAAGTCAGAGCGCCGATATTGCATCGCGCATGCTTGGCGACGAGACGATTATCATGTCCACCTTGGACTCGACGATTTTCATGTTGAACTCTGTCGGCAGCGCGATTTGGAATGCCGCGGATGGCCAAACGCCGCTGACCAGGATCGTTCATGAGAGCGTATGTTCGGAGTTCGATGTTGCAGATGACGAGGCGATGGCAGATGCGAAGGGATTCGTCGACGAACTTGTAAAGCACGGTATACTGCTGGTCTCGGATGTGCCGGTTCCCTATAAGGAGGCCACATGAGCCTGCTCGACGAGATGAACAGCAAGGCGACGGCCCGCGGCATTCCGCTGAGCGCGCATTTGGACATTACATGGCGCTGCAACGAACGGTGCGTTCACTGCTATCTGGATCACGACGGCAAGGGCGAGATGACGACCGAAGAGATCAAGGACGCGATACGGCAGCTCGCCGACTGCGGGACCTTCTTTTTGGCCATCAGTGGTGGGGAGCCTCTGCTGCGGCGGGATTGCTTTGAGATTCTTGAGTATGCACGGAAGCTCCGCTTCAACGTAAAGCTCAAGACGAACGCAGTAATGATCGGCGTGAAGGAAGCCGCGAGAATCAAGGAACTGGGAATCGAGCAGGTTCAGATCAGCGTTTATTCGCACCGGCATGAAGTACACGATGCGATCACCAAGCTTCCCGGATCGTTGCGCCGGACGACCGAGGGGATCCGGCGTCTCAAAGCACACGGAGTGAAGGTTTCTATTGCGAATGTCCTGATGAAGTACAACTCGACCGATGCGATGCCGGTGAAACGGATGGCTGAGGAGCTGGGCGTTTCTTTTACTGTCGATCCTACGATCACGCCGATGATCAACGGCGACAGGTCGATCCTGAAGCTCGGGATTTCCGCCAAGGAACTCGAGGAGGTGTTCCACACGGAAGAGTTTGTGGGGAACGTGGGGGAATATTGCGCTCCGGTTTCAACCGTGGACGACGATGTGCTGGAGGGTTATAGCTGCAGCGCGGGCCACTCATTAGCCTATATTTCGCCGTTTGGCGAAGTGTTTCCGTGCGTGCAGTTCCCGATGGCGTGCGGCAGCTTGCGCAAGCAGAGCTTCAGGGAGATTTGGTGGGATTCGGCGGAGTTCAAGGAACTGCGATCTGTGCATGTGCGGGACCTGCATACCTGCTCGCACTGCACACACACTGCATATTGCTCGCGCTGTCCGGGCTTGGCGTACATGGAAGGCGACCTGCGCGGGCCGTCTTCGCTGGATTGCGGGAAGTCGTATGCCCGGACCGGAGTGCCATCAGCCGCAATGGTGAAAGCGGGGAACCGGGTGCCGCTCAACGCTTCCGGACTGGTCCAGATTAGCGGGCTTCAGCCAGCCGCGTAGGGATTGACGCGGGCGGTGCCGAAGGGATGCCGCGCGCCGAGGGAAGCGCACCGATATGAGGGCCGGAAGGCAAGTGCTGCTGGATCTACTCCGTGGAGGCCTGCAACCGGACACAATTGGCGATGTTGAATGGGCTGCGGTGCTCGATGCGGCAGAACAGGAGAGTATTCTGCCTTACGCGGCAGAGCGCCTGCGGGGACTTGCGGGGGAGTGCCCGCCGGTCTACATGCGACGGCTGGACGAGATACGCCGGGAAGCCGAAGTATCGGGCTTTATTTGGACCGAGACGCTGAAAAACGCTCTGAGGGCTTTTCATCGCGCGCGGCTGCCGGTAATTTCGCTCAAAGGCCCGTGTTTGGCGGAACGATTGTACGGTGACGCTGCGCTCCGCACCTGCCACGATCTTGACCTGCTGGTACGGCGGTCGGATTTTGCACGGGCCGGGGAGTTACTTACTTCGATCGGTTATGCACCTCACAGCCGCGGCGACGATTACCACCGGCCTTGGCGCCGCAAAGCGATCATCCTCGAACTACACCACGACGTGGAAAACCCCAACACTTTTGCCTTCGATGTAGATGGGGCGTGGAAGCGGGCGCGATTGTCGGAGTTTCATGGTGCGCCGGTGCGGCTTCTTAGCGAAGCCGACGAGCTGCTCTATCTTTGCCTACACGCCGTTCGCCATCGTTTCGATCGGCTCAGCTTGATCGTCGATCTTACTCTCGCATTTCGCCGCTTCCGGCTTCCGTTGTCCGGCGAGCCCGCGTGGAGCGATCCGGTGTTCGAAAATGTGGTTGCTCTTGGATGGATGATGGCGAAGCGGCTCGCCTCGCAGATAGAGACTCCGGGGATCCTTCGCGTAGGACCGCGAAATCGCAAGAGGCTGGAGCAGCTCGCGGACCGGATTTGGCAAGAGCAGATGTTCGCGCCGCCGGCGATACTTGACTGGGCCGCTCAGCATAGGTTCTTTCTCGAAGTGGAAACGCCGGGATGGAATCGGATGGTGCGGAGATGGCGTTATTTGCGAATCCTGCTGACGCGGGTAATCGATGACGATTTTATTTTTGCCGAAAGGTTCAACTTCCACCGCGACTGGCAGGTTCGGATGCTTCGGCCGGTCCGGCTAGCGATCAAGGGGATGCGTGGTTCACCCAGAGGGTCGCGAGGTGCTCTTCTTTGACTTGGCCGGGATTACCGGCTATAAATGCTCAGGAAATCGAAGCAATCCTCGTTATTGCGGCTGCGGCTCCCGACTGAGGAAGATTCAGGGTCTGTTGCCGCATCATGCGGTGCGGAAATGGCCGCAGGCTTAATCTGCGCGTAATGAGCCAAGCTTGTCTGCAGGCAAAACGAAGGCAGGTACGAGATGCAAATCAGGAAGGCCGTAATCACGGCAGCGGGCAGAAACCAGCGCAATCTGCCGATGCAAACGCTGTTCGATCAAAATGGCGAGGAGCGATCGGTATTGAGCCTAGTGGTGAGAGAGGCCATCCGCGCCGGGATCGGCGACATTGGAATCGTGGTGTGGCCGGGCGACGAGGAGCCGTACTCCAGGCTGCTGGCCGACGATGGCGCGCGGCTCACCTTCATAAAGCAGACCGAATCGCGAGGCTACGCACACGCGGTTTCGTGCGCCAGGATCTTCGTGAAGGACGAACCGTTTCTGCACTGCGTTGGGGATCACATCTACGTGGGCTCGGAGTCGAGCGGATCGGCGAAGCAGTTGGTGGAAGCTGCAGCCAGTCAAGGCTGCGCTATTTCGGCGGTGCAAGTGACGCGCGAGAGTCTTCTTCCGTTTTACGGCACCGTCGGCGGCCAGCCGGTGGCCGGCAAGCCGGGGTTTTATCGAATCGATACAGTATTGGAGAAGCCTACGCCGACGGAGGCGGAACAACGGCTGATTGTTCCCGGCTTACGGAGCGGGCAGTATCTCTGCTTCTTCGGGATGCACGTGCTGACCCCGGTAATCTTTGAGATTCTCTCTGCCCAGCAAAACGAGACGCCAGGAGGCCGCACGAGCTTGTCGGCGGCCCTGGCCGCGCTGGCAGAGCGCGAACAGTATCTGGCCATGATCCTAAGCGGCCAGCGCTTCGACGTGGGCGTGAAATACGGGTTATTCACGGCTCAGCTTGCGCTGGCTCTGAGCGGGCAGGATCGGGACGAAGTGCTGACTCAACTGGTTAATGTTCTGGCCGCCCGGGAAGCGGTCAGCGCGAAAGGGGCGGGAGCGTGAGTGCGCTTTGGACGATCATCACGTCACCAGACCCCGAGGTCCGCAATCGTTCTCTCGATGGGTTCTGCTGCAGCGCCACGGGGAACGAACTGCTCGTCGAAGTATCGGAGCTAGAGAAGCGCAGGCACTCAAGCCGGAACCTATACGAAAGGGTCCGAGCGCTCTTTTTTCTCTACGCCGTTCATCGATTCCATTTGCCGATCAAGCAGGACATTCGACGAGGAACAACCCTGATTCCTTTCCATGGTTATGAGAGATTGCTGAATCGGCGGTACGAGGAGGCCATCGGAATCTTTCTGGCCGCGGAAAACACCGCAGGCCTGAGCGACGGCTTGTCGAGCGCGCTGGCCACAGCTTACCGTGGACTTGCGTTCCAGACACTAGCCGATCAGGTGCGGCGAAGCGTTCGCACCGTCCGGGGCAATCAATGGATGTTTCGCACCGGCCATCCGGCGGACCATGCCTTGCGGATGCGCGCCGAACTGCAGCAGCGCGGCTCGGGGGACCCGTTCCCCATCCTCTACGAAGCGACGCCTGTCCGGATGGACTTGAGCCACAGCGCGTGGAGCGACATCTTTTTCCTGGGGATGGATCTGCCGGAACTGGCGCGGGTGCTCAACGTTTCGATCGACCTCGCCATTCATGGATCGGGTGCGACGACGCCGAAGCCGCCGGTAGAAACCTATCTGCGTGCGATCGATCGACCGGTGATCCGGCTGGTAAGCGTGGATCTGGATGCGACTGCGGAGATCGGCGATTTGCAGGAACTGTTCGACTTCGGGCGCGACTATCTCGGCCTGCTTAAGGCGGCGATTATCGCGTCTGGGATCGTGCCGCCGGGCCTTGAAGGCTCGGGCCAACCGCTCTCGGCTGTTCTCGAGCAGTTGATGCAGCGCGAGGGTCAGGGCATTGAGATCGTCAGCAAAGTGAACAATATTCCCAAAGGCTCACGGCTCGCGGTTTCCACTACGTTGCTGGCTTCGCTGATCTCTGTTTGCATGCGCGCCACGGGGCAAGCGTCGTCGCTGACGGGGCCCCTGACGGAGGCGGAACGGCGGCTTGTTGCCGCGCGCGCGATTCTGGGCGAGTGGCTGGGCGGATCGGGGGGCGGATGGCAGGACTCGGGAGGGGTTTGGCCGGGGATCAAGCTGATTGAGGGAGTGCCGGCCGGCGACGGCGATCCGGAATTCAGCGTCAGCCGAGGCAGATTGCTGCCCAATCATCGCATCCTGACTGAGGCCGATATAAGCGCGCAGACGCGGGGGAAGCTGCAGGAGAGCCTGGTTCTGGTACACGGGGGCATGTCGCAGGATGTGGGGCCAATTCTCGAGATGGTGACGGAGCGGTACTTGCTTCGATCGGAGGCAGAATGGTCGGCGCGAAAGACGGCGGGAAAGATTCTGGACGAGATCATCGGCGATTTGCGCAAGGGCGATGTGCGTGCGATTGGCGACGCCGAGCAACGAAACTTCGATGGACCGATTCAGACCATCATCCCCTGGGCGAGCAACCTGTTCACGGAAACGCTGATTCGGGAAGTGCGTGCGGCGTTCGGCGAGACATTCTGGGGATTCTGGATGCTAGGAGGCATGTCGGGCGGAGGGATGGGGTTCATCTTCGATCCCAAACGCAAGCAGGAAGCGCAGAACCGCCTAGGCCGATTGATGCGCGAAGTGACGGCCCGGCTTTCGGGCGGCATGGCCTTCGCTATGGATCCCGTGGTATACGACTTCGCCATCAACGAGCATGGAACGACGGCGGAGCTGCAACGGGGCGATTCCGCGATTTTGCCTGACGGCTACTACAATATAGTGCTGCCCGCACTGTTGCGCAAGGACCAGCGCCTTCTTTCGGCGTGCGAGCGTTCCGATCTAGAGCGGTTCAGTTCCCTCTGCCGAGACACGACGGGCGCATTGGATCGCAGCCGGACCCTGCTCGACCGGCTTTTGCCTCATTCCAATCACGGCGAGGAACAGGGTGAACCGCTGGAATCGCTGCTTTCACAGAATGGCTTCGATCCGATCCAGCACGAGCGAATCCAGACGGCGCTGCGTGCCGGCCATATCGGCCTTGCGCAAAACAGGATTTCCGCATCGATTCAAATCGAAGATGTGGCGCCGGACGCGCTGTTTGACGCCACGCAGGAGATGGATGCGCAGTACCGTTCACTGGGAGAAGCCGCGCTGGCTTCAGGAGCGGTAGCCGCGGTGACGCTGAGCGGCGGCGCCGGCAGCCGCTGGACCAGAGGCGCGGGGGTGGTGAAAGCGCTCAGCCCGTTTTGCCGTCTTGCGGGGACTTATCGCACGTTTCTCGAAGTGCATTTGGCGAAGAGCCGGCGCACCGGCCGCCGTTTTGGGTGTCCGGTTCCGCACGTCATTACCACCAGCTATTTGACCCACGCTCAAATCGATCGGCATTTGCGCCGTGAAGCATCTTACGGTTACATGGGACCGCTTTATCTTTCAAGCGGGCAGAGCGTGGGGCTTCGCATGACCCCAACGGTGCGCGACCTTCGTTTCGCATGGGAAGACATGCCGCAGCAGATGCTCGATCGGCAGGCCCAAAAAGTGCGCGAAAGTGTGCACGCCGCGCTGATCGGCTGGGCACAGCAATCGGGCGAAGGAAGCAACTATACGGACAATGTTCCGCTGCAATGCCTGCATCCGGTGGGCCATTGGTACGAAGTGCCGAACCTGTTGCGGAGCGGCGTTCTGCGCGCGATGCTGGAGGCTCACTCCAACCTGCGATTCCTGATGGTTCACAACGTGGACACGGTGGGCGCCGATCTCGATCCCGGCATTCTTGGCTGGCATATCGCGCGCAAGGCAACCATGACGGCGGAGGTAGTGACGCGGCGCATCGAAGACCGTGGCGGAGGACTGGCTTGCCTGGATGGACGGGTGCGCCTGGTTGAGGGATTGGCGCTGCCGTCGGAAGAAACAGAATTCCGGCTTTCGTATTACAACACGAATACATTTTGGATCGACATCGATGCGCTATTGCAGGTATTCGGGCTGAGCAGGAACGATTTGGCGGATCGGGAGAAGACCGCCAAGGCTATCCGCGCCATGGCCAACCGCATGCCGACCTACATTACGCTGAAAGACGTAAAGAAGCGTTGGGGTAAAGGACAGGAGGACATTTATCCGGTGGCGCAATTCGAGAAGCTGTGGGGCGACATGACGGCTTTGCCGCAAGTGGCATGCGAGTACGCGCTCGTGCCCCGGAAGCGCGGACAGCAGCTCAAGGAGCCCGCGCAATTGGATGGGTGGTTGCGCGACGGGTCGGCCGAATATGTGGCCGGCTTATGTGAGTTTGAGCCGGAAGCCGAGTTATAGGGCTAGTCGAGCAGTTGGACTCCGCCGCAATGAGATGCTTAGAGCCAAATTGGAGCGGTTGGCCGACGCCCGAAGCGGCGATCTGGGGAGACGCCAACCAAAAGTGGCAGACAAGTGTCGCAAATTCGCGCAAGAAAATCGCTTTTCCTTGTTGCCAGGCCCGAATTGAGCGAATACACTGTTTTGCAGCCAGCGCATGAGCCTTCAGCAAGCCGCGTCTTTGCGAATCGGGGGTAACTGTGGCCGCGCTGCGCTTTTCGAGGTCCCAATGGCATTGACCGGCCCAGGAATCCTGCGCGCTATCGATCTTTCGGGAAACCGGGCATCCGGAGCCTTCTTACGCTTTCAGAGATTGTCCCGGAGTCCCGCCGGCTTGGGGCGAGGCCGGCGTGCGAAGAGTCCAGCCAAAGCCGCTGGTGGGAACAGGCCGGAAGCATATAATCAACGACGGAAAAATCTTGAGGAGAGAAGCGATGTCGAAAGAGCGAGACAGTTTTGTTGCCGCCAAACTGGCGAAAATGTCCCTGGCAGAGAAGTGCGGGCAGGTTCTCACTTTTACTTGGCGGGGGGCATACCTGACGCCATCGGGGATCGAGCAGGTTACCAAGCTGCATGCGGGGGGCCTTTGTTTGGAGCCCTATGCGCTGGAAACATGCAAGAACCTATATTGGGGACGGTCACAGGTCGACCCCAACTTTAAGAAGCCGAAGGACTGGTTCGACATTGCGCACACCTACTTCGACGATCGCAGCTATGGCGTAAGCGTCACTCCGAAAGAGCTAACGGTTGCACTAAACAAACTGCAGGAAATCGCCCTGAATCGGCCTTCGGGAATCCCCCTACATATCACCATCGACATGGAAGGCGATTTCAAGAACGACTATACCTCCGGTCACGTCATCCAGTTTCCGCCGCCGATGGGATTGACAGCGATTGGCGACGTCGATCTGGCTTATAAGGTGGCGAATACGCTGGGCAAGCAGATGGCTCTGATTGGGATTACCCAGTTCTATCATCCCGTTTGCGACGTGAATATCAATCCGTTGAATCCGGAAATCGGCGTGCGTTCCTTCGGCGACGATCCGAAAGTTTGCGCGAAATTTATCGACGCCACGGTGCGGGGTTATCAGGATGCGGGCATTGTCGCGACGGTGAAGCACTTCGCGGGGCGGGGCGATTCGGCAACCGACGCGCACGACGTGCTGGACACCTGCCGCGGCGATCTGAAGCGCATGAAAGAGGTGGAGCTGGTCACGTTCCAGGCGGGGATCGATGCGGGCGCTAAGGCGCTGATGACGGCGCATACCATCTATCCGGCGTTCGACAAGGAGTTTCCCGCCACCCTGTCCTCGAAAGTCCTCACCGATCTGCTGAGGAAGCAAATGGGGTTCAAGGGCGTGGTGGTTTCAGACGCCATCGGCATGGCCGCGGTGCTGAGAAAGTGGCCGCTGCCGCAGGCGTGCGCTTTGGCCATCAAGGCCGGCGTCGACACGATCTTGCTGAAAGCCGACGATGAGTCGCGCTCCCAGTGCTTCTTCGGGATCAAGGGCGCGGTGGAGCGCGGCGAGCTTTCCATCGAGAGGCTTGACGACGCGGTTACGCGGTTGCTTCGCATGAAGTACGACCAGGGCCTGTTCGAGAAAGCCGGAAAGTCGGATCCGGAGAAGACCCAGGCCCACGTGTGGAGCAAGGAGACCCAGGACTTTTCAAGAGAAGTGGCGCACAAAGCGCTGTTGGTGGTGCGCGACGACAAGAAGCTTTTGCCGGTGAGCAAAGACAAGAAGATTCTGGTGATCGAACAGAGCTTTCCGTATTCCTTCTGCGGCAAGGATCTGTATAGTCATCCGCACATGTTCTCCGAGCAGATGGTCAAGCATTCCACCAACCTGATCCTCGATGACACGGCGTTTCACGGCACCGACGAGGACGTAGAGGAAGCGCTGAAGCTGGCCAAGG
>Ga0187782_10000249_pt1 | contig 34383 bp, 27 predicted proteins | sample 0715_SJ02_MP15_2_FD_132454 | JGI IMG/M metagenome (GOLD analysis project Ga0187782, IMG submission 132454) | Tropical peat soil microbial communities from peatlands in Department of Meta, Colombia - 0715_SJ02_MP15_20_MG | ecosystem: Environmental > Terrestrial > Soil > Wetlands > Peat | place... | reverse complement strand
TGTCTCGAGCCATACCCGGGGCCAGGCTCACTACGCCCACAGGGGGGAGAAAGCAGAAATGCCAGCTTCTCCCGCGAATTCAACAGAATATCGGCTTAATGAAAGAGGTTTTTTGACAGTACGTCTTCTCAGGAGGGGAGGGGAACTATGATCTCCGACCGACTTGGAGTAGCTTCAGTGTTGCTGGGTTCCATGGCGATTCTTTCAGCCCCGTCACACATCGCCGCCCAGGCCAGAACGCGCCTGGCTATTGTGGGACTCGATCACGATCACGTTTGGGGACTGCTCAAGATCATCGCCAATGAGCCGGAGGGCGAACTGGCGGGCATCGCCGATCCGCACCCGGAGTTGGTTGAAAAAGCCAAGGCAGCGGCGCCTGCCGGGGTGAAGTTCTTTTCGGACTACCTCACCATGCTCGACGAGGTCAAGCCCGACGCGGTAATCGTCACCACCGCCAACAACCGGCATCTGGAGGTCTTGAGGGCCTGCGCGGAACGCAAGATCCACTTCTTCACCGAGAAGCCCATGGCTGCAAGTGGTGCCGAGGCCCGTGAAATGGATCGCTTGGCTCGCCAAGCGGGCATCAAGTTGATGGTGAACTACGGAAATGCTTGGTCGGAGCCGACCCAGGACGCCCTCCGGCGCATCGAGGCCGGAGAGATCGGAAATATCCAGAAGATCATCGTCCAATTCGGTCACGAAGGGCCCAAAGAGATCGGCACTTCCAAGTATTTCGCGGACTGGCTATATGATCCCGTGAGGAACGGAGCTGGAGCCCTGATGGATTTCGGCTGCTATGGTGCGGATTGGGCGATGGTCCTGAAAGGGCGTCCCAAGTACGTCTACGCAACATCCCTGAAACTCAAAACCGAGCAGCACAACGCGGTGGAGGACGACGCCACGGTGCTCCTCGAGTACCCCGACGCCACAGCCATTCTGATGCCTTCTTGGGATTGGTCATACGGAAAGGGGCAAGCAGAGATCTTCGGTTCCAAAGGGAGCTTACTGGTGAGGGGCGATGGCCTGCTGTTTCAGCCAGCCAAAGGCTCCACCAGCGTGCAAAACCCGGATGGCAAGCCAGCGGAAACCCAGCCGCTTCCTGCCGAAAAGCGCAACGGCGTGGCCTACTTCTTGCTTCGCATCCGAAACAACAAACCCATTGAGGGTCTTGTCTCGCCGGCCATCAACGTAGGCGTCAACGAGATCATTGACGCTGCGAAGGAGTCGATCCAAACCGGCCGGGCAGTATCGATGCCGGCGCAATAGGCGCGATCCTATGGCCGAATGAATCGGTAATGCGAAATCGTAGTGGCGAGGGCCGGGAAAACCCCCGCATCTCTCGGGCGTTCGGACCATACCACTATCCCCCTGCAAACGACCTCGGCTGCTCTCCCCCCAAAGATTTCTTTGGGCAGCATGAAGTTCAATTCGACGGGAGTATTTGGCTCGGCAAATTCCTCTCCCCGGAACAGCACGCCGGAGCGGCTAATGTTCTCGGTAGTGCCCTTCCACCACTTGTTTTCGCCACTCAGCCGATAACGCAGGTGGATATGTATTCCAAAACGGTGAGCACGGTTCTTGGAACTCAATTCTTCCTCCCTTCGGCAATCTCAATCTGCTTCCATCGATTCTTGATGGATCTTCCGTGGTAAAGAACCGGCCCCGGTTCTCGCACAGACTTGGCGTGCCAACCTCCACTTACCAATTTATGGGTTTTCGAGAATCCCACAATGGGCCGACGGTACTACCCCTGTAGTACTGCGGGGGGCAGCCCTACGGCACCTTGGCGCGATTTGCGTTACCAACTGGCGCTGGCTTATGGAGGGGAGCTAGCTCAGGCTCGTCTAGAGGCAGTCGGTCAGGTGATGATCGATCGAGAAGAGCACTAATTCCAAGCGGTTAGAGACCCCCAACTTGCCAAATATGCTGCTCAGGTGATGCTTGACGGTGTGCTCGCTGACGCCAAATTTCTTGGCGATGTCTTTGTTCGTGTAACCCCCCTCGATTAAGGCAATGATCTCCGTCTCGCGCCGCGTGAGACAAAACTTGGGCCGGCTCGCCCCAGTGTCTGCGCGAGGCTTGATTTCGAGAATTGCCTGCACCGGGTCCGGAACGCTTTCGTAGCCGAGCCAGAATTGGCCGGCTACCACGCTACGGATACTCTGGAATAGCACGTCGGTGGGGGCGTGTTTCAAGATGATGCCCCGAGCACCCAGTTGAAAAGCCTCCAGCATCTGGTCTTTTTCCAGGGCGGCGGTCAAAACCAGCGTGCGAATCGGAATCGCCAATGTCTTGAGCTCGCGCAGGACTTCAAGCCCGGACAAGTGGGGCATTCTGATGTCCAGGAGAAGGATCATCGGCTTGAGTTGGCGCGCCAGCTTTAGGGTTTGCTCGCCGTCCGCAGCTTCACCCAGCACAAGAAAGCCCGGCTGCGCTTCCAACACCTTCCGCAAACCCTCGCGAAATATGGGGTGGTCATCGGCAATGAGAATACCGATATCTTCAGGCTGATTATTCATGGGCCACCGGCAGCAGCGAAATTTCCGGACGCGCCCCGCATCCAGGAACCGATTCGATCACGAGTTGGCCGCCGATCCTGCGCATGCGTTCGCTTATGACTCGAGGGCCTAGAGAGGCAGCGTCGAGTTCCGCAAGCGAGAGTCGACCTGTGAAGCAGAAGCCGCAGCCGTCGTCCTCGACGAGCAACTTCCACGGAACTGTGTCCACCGGCGTTCGCTGGACATTGCTATACACCCGCCGATCAGAGGTCAGGCTCTACCCCTTGCGAAATACGCGGGGTGCTCAGACACACATCCACACAGTTACACGCGTAACTGGTGCTTATCGCAAATTCCGAGAGCAGTGAAGAACCAAAACCCAACTCGCCGACAACTCTCCGCCTTCTTATCTTAGCACCATATTATGCTCTCTGAATTTGCTCCGCGTCAAGAACCGTAGGCATGTGGGAAGTGGGTCAATAAGACAGTCTACTCTGCCAGACTCCAGCCCTTGGCGCCCCGATTATCGGCCGTGAGAAGGTAGGGTTGGGCTTCAATGCCGTGCTGCGCAAGGGTTTGACGGATAAGTTCGCTCACCGTCGTAGGGTTGGCGCGCACAAACGCCAGGATGGAAGGTCCCGCACCACTCAGGCATATCCCGAGAACGTCAGGATGCCTAATGCTGAGCACCTCAGCCAAACCAGGCACGAGTGGGGCCCGATAGGGTTGATGCCAGCGGTCCTCAAAGAACTCAGCGCGGAAACCCGTCTTGCCGGAAAAGAAATGCGCGGCGAGAGCCGCGGCGCGCTGCAAGTTATGAATCGCGTCCGCGCGCGAATACTGGTTGGGCAGGACCGCTCGAGCCTCTTTCGTCGCCAGGGCGTAGTTTGGCACGACCAGAACAAGCTGAAGGTCCGTGGGGATCGGGCACGAGTAGGCGATCACCCTTTCTCCTTCGCTGACCGCCACCGTGAACCCACCGTGCCAGGCTGCCGCGACGTTGTCGGGATGACCTTCGCGCAAGCTTGCGAGGGTCACAAGTTCTTCATCAAAGAGCGGCCGACCCACGAGCCAGTGGCAGGCTACCAAAGCGCCGACAATCGCCGCGGCGCTCGAGCCGAGGCCCACCGCCACCGGAATCTGGTTGTGAATCTCGATGTCAAAGCCTCGCTTCTTGCCCCAGCTTTCAAGAGTCTCCACCATGACGCGGGCGACAAGGTTGTTAGAGTCGCCTGCCACCCGCTCCGGGGTTACCCCTGTATATTGAAGGGAAACGTTCCTATCGTTGCGCGGGTTCACATGCAAATCGAGGTGAAGGCTCAATGCCAGCGCGGCGCAATCGAAAAGGCAGCCCAGGTTGGCGCAGGTTGCCGGAACTCTTACGCAGAATCGCTCAGCCATGTTCCCCCGCCATTAATTCTTCCAATGTCTCGCGCGGCCGGATCAATTCTGCCTGGCTGCCGTGGATAAGGACTTCCGCGGGGCGTGGGCGAGTGTTGTAATTTGAGGAGAGCACGAAGCCGTAAGCGCCGGCGGCGAGGATGGCCAGCAAATCACCGGGCTGGACGTCCGGCATTTTCCTATCCTGGGCGAGAAAATCGCCCGTCTCGCAAAGCGGGCCCACTACGTCGGCTTCCAGCCTATCTCCGGGATGGTCGCGGACAGGAATAATCTCGTGATAAGAACCATAGAGCGCGGGGCGCATCAAGTCATTCATTCCTGCATCGACCACGATAAAATTCTTCTGCCGGTTGCGCTTAACGTAGAGCACACGGGTCAGCAGGAGGCCCGCGTTGCCCACCAGGGCGCGGCCAGGCTCGACGATGAGGCGGTACTGGGTGGCTCGCAAGCGCTCCTCGAGCCTGCGCCCCAGTGTCTCGAAGTCGAGGGGCTGCTCATCCGCATACCGGATTCCATATCCGCCACCCAGATCGAGGTATTCGATGCGCAGGCCCTCGGCCTCGAGTTGAGCTGCCAACGCTAGGATTTCATCCAAGGCCTTAAGGAAGGGCTCAACGTCGAGGATTTGCGATCCGATGTGGCAAGCCACGCCGTGAATCTTCATATGGCTGGAGCAGGCGGCACGGCGGTAAAGTTCCAGCGCCTCGTCCTTTGGGACGCCGAACTTGTGAATGATCTGGCCGGTGGAAATATAGGCGTGCGTTCGCGCCTCGACCTCGGGGTTGACGCGGATGGCGATGCGGGCGGGCCTGCCCAGCGCGCGGGCCCGGCGCTCGATTAGTTCAAGCTCGCCCCTCGACTCGACGTTGAACATTCCGATGCCCGCCCCAAGTCCGGCGTCGATTTCCGCCTCGGTCTTCCCCACCCCGGAAAAAACGATGCGGTCGGCGATCGCTCCAGCACGTAAAGCGCGCGCCAATTCCCCGCCCGAAACAACGTCAAAACCAGCGCCCGCTTGGCTGAGCAGTTTCAGAATCCTCAGATTAGAATTAGCCTTTACGGAGTAACAAATAAGGTTCGGCAGCAACGCCAAGCTTTGCTTAAGGTGGGAGAAATTGCCCAAAATGGCGCCTTGGCTGTAAACGTAGGCCGGCGTCCCAAAGCACTCGGCAAGGGACTCGAGGAGGATGTTCTCACACCATAGTTTTCCGGACTGGTAGCGAAAGACATCCATTGTATTCGTCCGTTGCCCGTGGCCACTTGCACATTAACCCGGGGCATGTCATTCCGAGCGCCCATGGGCCTCTGGCCCACCCATGGAGATGAAAGTCGCTGTCATCCTGAGCGAAGCGAAGGATCTGCAGTTCCGGTTCGAGGCGAACCAATGCAGATTCTTCGCTTCGCTCAGAATGACAGACTTTCGAGAGAGCAAAGCGAGGAATCTCGCTCTGAGTTTACCCTCCACAAAGCAGAGCGAGGTTCCTCGCTTCGCTCGGAATGACATTGTGCGCAGACTCAACCTGCCTTCTGCTTACTGCCTACTGCTGACTCCCACTACCTTACCGTACTCTGATCAGGACAATCGTCTCATCGTCGCGCGGTGGGCGGCCTTGCTCAAACTCCCGCACTTCGTCGAAGAGATCAGCGATGATCTCCTGAGGGGAGCGATGGCAATTGCGGCGCAGTACGTTCTCCAGGCGTCGCGGCCCGAACTCCTCATGCTTACTGTTGGCGGCCTCGACGATGCCGTCCGAAAACATCGCGACCAAATCCCCCGACTCGAGCCTCACCAACACGTCCTGGTACTGGGCGTGCTCCAGCAAACCTAAGGGGATCCCCTCCGCGCGAATGGACCGGGTCTGCCCCTTTCTTACCAGCAAGGGTAAAGGCATTCCCGCATTGGCGAGGCGTAGGGTCTTGGCGCGCGGCTCCCAGATGGCGTAAGTCAGCGTGATGAAGTGGCCTTCGATCTTGCGCTCGAGAAGTATCAGGCTGAGCCTCTTCAATAGATGAGGCGGGGAGAGCTTTTGGGGGGCCAAGCTACGAAGGATGCCGCTGGCCATGGCTCCGTACAAGGCCGCAGGAGCGCCTTTGCCGCTCACATCGCCGACCGCCAGCACATAGCGCTCCTTTCCATAAGTCAGAAAATCGTAGAGGTCGCCCCCCAATTCCCGCGCGGGCTGGAAGCGCAGTGCGACTTCCAGGCCAGGGATGTTGGGCGCAGTCCCTGGCATAAGATGCATCTGGATTTCCTGGGCGCGTTGCAGGTCACGTTCGAGGCGCGCCTCGCTTCTCGCCACGCGTTCGTACAGCCGCGCGTTTTCAATGGCAATGGCAATTTGGGGAGCAAGCGTGGAGAAAATGCGAACGTGCTCCTCGCTAAAGTAATTCAAGTGCGAGCTCTCGAGGTCCACGACGCCGATAACGCGGCCACGATAGATGAGCGGGATCGCCATCTCCGAGCGCGCTTCAGGGTTGACGGGGATATACCGGGAGTCCTGGGCGACGTCGTGGACTACCACCGTCTGGCGGAGGTCGGCGGCGGCACCCACAATTCCCGTACCAAAATGGACGATACTCCTCTCAGGCTGGTGCTCATCCTGTTTCAGAGAGATCACGGCATTGAAGGTCCGGGCTTGCTCATCCGCCAGCAGAATGCTGAAGCGGTGATAATCAATCAAGCGCTTGGTCAACGTCCCGATCTTCCGCAGGAGTTCGCTCAAAACCAGGACGGAACTCATTTCCCGGCTGATCTCGTTGAGCAACTGAAGAGTTCTCGCTTGCCGCACACTGCGGCGATAGAGCCGGGCATTCTCGAGCGCCATAGCCATACGGCTGGCGAGGAGTTCCAAAAGGCTGACGTGAGAATCGTTGAAGAAATCCCTCCAGGGCGCTTCCAGATCCATCACGCCAATAAGGCGGTTATTGGTAATCAGCGGAACCGCCAACTCCGAGCGGATAGTGGACAAGGACTGAATATACCCGGGGTCTTTCAGCACATCATTGACCAGGACTGGGCGGCGTGTCTCGGCCGCGCGCCCCACGATCCCTTCGCCTACTTTAATGCGCAGTCTCCGCACCGACTCTTCCGGGTGGCCGATGCTGAAGCGAACACTCAACTCCTGGTTCTTCTCGTTGAGTAGAAGGATGGCGAAGACTTCGTAATCGATGGCGCGTTTGACGATCTCGGCGATGCGGGCCATCAGTTCGTCGAGGTCCAGCGTGGAGTTGATCCGCTCGCTGACCTCCACCATCAAGGTAAGGAGTTCCGTCAGCTCGAGCGGCCGGGAAGCGAATTGGGTTACGTCAGCCATAAAGCCAGCAGGTGATAAACGACTGAAGGCCATTGTAGCATAGGCCTTCTGTCTCCTGCGGTCAGTGGCTGCGCCGCCCTGCCTTGCGGAAAGGCAGAGCCTTTCCGCAAGACGGGGCGGCAGAGCCGCACGCGACAATCGACAAAATACTGAGAATCCAACTGGCGCTGAGAGAGCGCCGCTACAGCCCACCGCGACACTGCCGGGCAACCACGAGGGTTGCCCATACATCGGGCCTCCCGCGTATAATTGCTTAACATGTTGATTCTGGCGTTTGATACCACGAGCGAAGTGGGCGGCGTGGGCATTTTCCAAGACGGGGAATGTCTGGCGCGTGTGGCGAATGAAGGTCCCGCGAATCGCTACTCCGTCAGCCTGTTCTCGATGGCGGACCAGGCAATCGAAGAAGCTAAGGCGCTGCATGGCGTGCCCAAACGGGGGCTGGCCGACATGGGACTGATCGCGGTCGCCACCGGGCCGGGATCTTTCACGGGAATACGCGTCGGCCTGGCCGCAGCACAAGGTTGGGCGAAGGCATTCGACTTGCCAGTTCGAGGGGTGTCGGTGCTGGAAGCACTCGTCGCCGCTGCTCATATACGGGGGGACTGGGCCGTACCCATCCTGGATGCGCGCCGGGGAGAATTTTTTGTGGGGCTCTTCCGTTGCGTCGTTAGGGTCCCACAGGCGCGGGATGGTTGCCCAGGGCGGCTACAAGGGCCGCCTCGACAAGAAGATCAACCTTTCTACGTCCCCGCTGATGAAGGCTGGGTGTTGAAAACCGCAGAGGTGGGCACCTTCCTTACCGCCCGCCTACCCGACGGGGTGGGAGCAACTTGCGTGGTCAGAGGGCATGATCGGGCAGCTCTGGCCCTTCGTGAAAACCTCTCCAGCTCATTCCAGTGGGAAGTGGTTCCGGGAACTCTGGTGGAATCTGTGGCGCGCCTTGGTTTGCGGGACTACCAGACCGGGAAGCCGCAGGCAGCCGGCGACCTCGATGCCTACTATATTCGGCGGCCTGATGCGGAATTGAATTGGAAGGAATGAGAATTCGAAATTTCCAATTGTTGGGAAAGCGTCGATGCGTATCCGAGCCTGCTCCACCGAAGACCTTCCTGCAATTATCAGCATCCAGCGCCGTACCCCCCAGGCCGCCCAATGGTCACAGGCGGACTACGCGGAATTGGCCAGCTCCCCTTGGGGATTAATCCTTGTTGTCGAATTCGACGGCATGAGTCCACCCACGCTTGCGGGATTCGTGGCGTTCTACCGCGCCATGGACGAGGCCGAGCTCAGAAACATGGCCGTTGACCCAGCCCATCAGCGGCAAGGCATGGGACGGGAACTCCTTGCAGAAGGCAGGAGGCGGCTGGTGGAGCAAGGTGTAAGGCAGATTTACCTGGAAGTACGCGCCTCGAACATCGCAGCCCAAAGGCTCTACTATTCCGCAGGGTTCAGCCTGCGCTCACGCCGAACGGATTACTACAACGATCCTCGGGAAGATGCGCTGGTTCTTTCCTTGGATCTCTCCTCTACCTCCAAATCGCAACTTCCGGAGAAAGCCGCGTGACGTCGAACAACGCACGTTCGTTTCTTGCGGTCTGTCTCATTTACGTTGTGGGCGACTATTTGAGATCTCAGCCCTCGCCCCCCTGGGGGAGAGGGTGGCCCGCGCCTGCCAAGCCGGACTTCAGAATGAAAGATTCGGATCCGGCCCCAAATCTTCGAAGACCATGGGGACGTCATCATTATCCGTAAATCGCATTCGCACCGAATTCGTATAGGTCTCCGGGAAGCGGAGTGGAGGAGCGAGAGTTCCCCACCCCAAATCGGGGTAGCCCCAGAGATTGTCAATATTGAATGCGATCTTGCCTTCCGCGCCAACCTGCGCGCGCACTGCAACCGAGCCATCTGATTCGGCTCGCAGGCGGAGGTTTGTGCCGGATAAGACGCAAGAAGCGTAGAAGATATTCGCCTTCAGGCTTCTGAAATCGTTGCTCCCGTGCCCGCCAAGGTCGTTGCTTCCAAAAAGGAAGAAATCACTCGAGTCGTCACCCCAGGGATGCGCAGGCTGCGCGCGGTATCTCTCCGTGGCGCTGCTCAGCTTCATGGCAACGCCGCGGGGCCTGCCGATGTGATCGGCAGGGTAAACCGACCAAAGTGAATTCCTCTGCCAAGTGAGGCGGTCCACGTCACTCGAAAGCGCATAGGAAACGCCGACTTCGCTGGCGTCTTGGGGCAGATCGAAGGCCGTATAGCGGGTGATGATCGAGCCAGCGCCGTCAATCCTGACCTGAAACTCGGCACCACATCCCTCTCCACCGCCGCGCACAGCCAGATATCGTCCGGAGATAGTCACTGTGACAGAATCAGTCGATGCTTCATAACTAAGCTTGGTCAGCCACCAATCAGGAAGACTTGCGGCGCCCAAGTTCAGAGACGGCCCTCCCTCCAGAAGTCTGCGTCCATGGAAGATTCCCTCACTGATCAGTCCGCTTTGCCTGCTGAAAGTGATTGCGAAGTCCCGGCCCGAGACGTGGAGGGCGTTGGCATCGACAGTCACTGCCGGAGCCGGAGGCTCAACTGTGGTATGGCGGGGCAAACCCGCCGCTACGTCCTTGGAGAAAACTGGGGTGGGCCTACCCAAGGTCAGATTGAACTCATCCACCAGCATCCCGCCGCGACGATAGAACTTCAGGTTCACCACGTCCCCATTACGCCAGACACGTGGGGGGATTGAGAGCGTTCCCGATTTGTGTGGCGGGAGGCTCGATGGGGTGACTTGCCCGGAATCAGTTCCAACGCTCCAGTTGAGTGAGAGCTCATTCAAATCTGTATGGTCGAACCGGTTCTGAATTGGCAGGGTCAGCGGGATGCCTGGACCGGGATTGGCGACCGGAGTGTCGCTGATGTGAATGGGCGAATAGGCCTTCTTGGCGAGCCAATATTCCGGCTTAGGCCTCCTCCATCCGTCCACCAGGCCCCATTCGCCGTAGCCCAGGGGGGAATCCGGCAGCATGAAAACCTCGTCAATGGCCCCCCAGATGGCCCCACCCAGGCAACCTTCGGAAGCGAAGCAGTTATCCCAAAAGCGCCGGATGCTCTCACCCCAGAAGTCCCGCACCCCGGGGTCTCGCTTCAAGGTCTCGGTGTTGTAGCAGGAGACGTGTCCGTACTCGTCGTTCAGTTTGGGCACGCCGGCGCTCTTCAAATCGCCATCGACTTTGGGATAGTGCTCACTCCAGACGTCGTAACCGGCCGTTCCCTTGGGTACCGTGCCTGGATAACTAAAAATCAATGGCCGGCTCGGGTCCTCGCGCTTGGCGTAGGCGTACTCCGCTTCGATGTTCGTACCCCAGCGGCTTTCGTTGCCCAGCGACCACATCAGCACCGAAGGGTGGTTCCGGTCTCGTTCAATCATCTCTGAGAATTGAGTCATGTATCTCGAAAGGAACCCGGGATCGGACTGGCTCGAGAGGCGCGACACATTCCATTCCGCATTTACGAAGCAGACGGCAGTCTCCTCTTCGACGTACACGCCATAGCGATCGCAGGCGTCGAGGAATTTCTCCGAAGGGGGATAGTGGGAAGTCCTCACGAAGTTCAGGTTGGCATTGCGGAATAGCAGGGCGTCCTTCTCATCGAGCTCAGGAGTTGTCGACCTGCCCCGCAGCGGGTGGATATCGTGCCGGCAAGCGCCGCGCAGTTTCACTTCCTGCCCGTTGACGTAGAGCTTGTTGCCGCGAACCTCAACCCTGCGAAAGCCGATCTTCCTTTCGACAGTTTCTACCGCCACGCCATCCACCACCAGCGTGGCATCGAGAGTGTAGAGATTCGGATGCTCGGCGTCCCATTTCCTGGGAGGCGGCAGAGGAATGTTCAGCCGAGCTTTTGTTTTCTCCGCCGTAAAGCTCATCGAGCCGGGCTGCAAGCTTAACAGGCGGCTATCAGGATCTTTAAGTTGAAAATTCATGGCGGCCTTTCGAGCGCCGCGAAAAGCGACCTCGGCTGTCACTTCTAGTGTGGCCCCGCGATAGGCTGAATCCAGGTCGGTTTCGACCTGCAATCGCGTAACGTGGCTCGAGGGCAGCGCGACGAGTTTCACATCCCGCAAAATCCCCCCAATGTAGTGCTTGGCGTAATTGCTGCCATAAGAAATCTCATCCGAGCGGTCCGTAACTCCCACGGTGATCCAGGCGAGCTGACCGGGCGTCACCTCATTGGTTATGTCGCACTCCCAGGATGTGAAGCCGCCGTGGTGGTCGTGCTCGAAGACTCCGTTCACCCAGACTCGGGCGTAACTGTAAACGCCATCGAAGCGCAGAATAATTCGTTTGCCCTTAAAGTCGGTAGGAATCAAGACCGAGCGCTTGTAAGGGTACTCCACGTCCCGGCTGATTCCGAAACCCTGCATCACCAGTTCCCCTGGCACGCTCGCGTCTGGCCACGCGGAGGGGTCCGAACCCTTCGACCAGAATTCCGCGGGGGGAGAGAGGGTGAACTTCCAGGTTCCGTTCAAGCTCAGCACACCCTTCGACACACCCTGGACTTGTACGGGAAGGGGGACAAGCTGAGGGCGTGGCCATTCGCCGGCGGTCATAACAGGTGAGAAAGCGGCCATCCAAACCAACCAGGCCGGGATGCAACCTTCCATGCTCCGCCAAATTGCGGATTTCCGATTTTCGCTTGCCGAATGACGTCGTGCTGTAAGCCGGCTCATTTCGCACTCCCTCCGAGTGTGCGTGATTCTAACACAGCGCATTGATGCTGCAGCACTATCCCCTCGAGTCTGTGTGATAACCTCATTGAGGCTGTCATTCCTCGCCCTGCGGCCCAAAGCCTCCGGGCGACGGGTCGTCGCCTGAGGCTCCTCGGAATGACAAGCAAAACCGAGTTATCACACAGACTCCCTTGGGGAGAAGGTGTCCCTCGACGCCGCTTTCTCCAGCCGGTGCCCCGCACCGTCCGGTGCAGGGCGGCGCGGGACGGGCCTTCGCCCGCCGAAGGGTTATGGGCGCTCGCGGCGGACAGCCCGCTACGGCCCGCAGGCGGGTGAAGGGTTGCTTGCTGAGCGGCGCCAACCCCAACGGGGTTGACCCATTACTGGGCCCTTCAGGGCCGGTGCGGTTTTTCGTTTTCCAGCTAAAGCTCGATCGCGGTGGGCAGATTTTGGGCAAGAAAGCTGTCGGGATCGCGGGACAATCCCCGGAACTCGGTCTCGGAATAGACGAGCGAGTCGGTTGGAATCGAGCGGCTAAATATCTGGTAGGCGGCGCGGCTTTTATGGAAATCCTGGAATTCTCTCTGCACCACGACGATCAGGTCTGCATCGCTGTCCGCCGTCCAGTTCCCTTCGACGAGCGAGCCAAAAAGCAAGACCTTAATAATTTCCGGATGCGCGGCCTTGGCTTCGACCACGGCCTGCCGCAGGTCGCGAAGGATTTCATCATAATCAAGGAATCTGACTTCGGCACCACTCCAGGATTTGTTTTGCATAAGCTATTAGTTCCTTGCTATCCCTGCCATTAAAGTAGTCGCTGGGGCTTCCCGAAGCAAATCCGTTTGGGTATCTGGATGCCACGTAGACTTTGTCGAGCTGCTGAGCCGCATTCAGTATTTCTGCGGGGACGCTTAGCGGAGCAGGAAGTTGCCGAACGATTTCTGTAATCGCATGTCCGCGGACGCCCCCGTGAAGGGATTGAACCAGAGCCTTGACCGCCTTCTCCGCACTCTGTTGAGCATGAAAGGCAGCGCCCTCATGGTACCCCGAGGCTGCGGCTAGCTCCGCCAGTCCCAGGTCCCTTTCCGCCATTTTCGGCCAATCTGCTGCGCGATTCACCTTCGCATCCTTGCTTAAGTCTACCACGAACCCTCTGGCGATGTTGCCCCCTGAGATTCGGTTGCAGGCGGGGATTTTTCTGGTATGCTTGCAACCCGAATGCAGGAGGGTCCTAACAGGCTGGTGGGTGTAAAGGCGCCTTTAGGCAGGGCGGCCACAAGGGCCGCCCCTACAACTTAGCGAGCGAGGTGGAATGTCATGTCAACACGAATATCACGGCGAAGTTTCATGGTGGGTGCGGCCACCGCAGCCGCAGCCCTGCGTGTGATGGGAGCCAACGACCGCATCCGGGTGGGCATCATTGGCTCAGGAGACCGTGGGACCTACCTGATGAAACGGGCCAACGAGGTGGGTAATCTCGATTGGGTGGCCGTGTCGGACATCTGGGATGCACGGCGCGACCAGGGCGAAGATACCGCGGGCAGGAAGGTGGATAAGTATGCCGACTACCGTCAACTGCTGGCGCGCAAGGACATCGACGGTGTCATCGTGGCCACCTTCGATCACGTCCATGCGCAAATCACCGTCGACGCCTGCCAGGCCGGCAAAGACGTGTACGTCGAAAAGCCGATGACCTCGCTGCCGGAGCAGGGGCCGAAAGTCGTGAAGGCTGTGCGCGAGACCAACCGGATCGTCCAAGTGGGCACCCAACAGAGAAGCACGCCACACTTCCTCGAGGCGAAGCAGAAGTTCTTCGACAGCGGGCTGATCGGAAAAGTCAACATGGTGCGCACCATCTGGAACGCCAACGGGGGTTATTTGACACCGGTGCCCAAGGGATTCGACCAAAAACCCGCGGGACTCGATTGGGACGCTTGCCTGGCCTGGTTGCCCAAGATCCCCTGGGATGCGAAACGCTACTTCAACCGTTTCGCTTACTGGGACTTTTCCACGGGAGGACAAACCGGCGGGCTATTCGTACACATGGTGGATGTTGTGCATTGGTTTCTAAACATCCAACGTCCTTTGGCGGCGGTAGCGATGGGGGGCATTTATCTGTACGATGACGGCCGGGACACTGCGGATAACATCAATTTCGCTCTCGAGTACCCGGAGAAGCTGAACGTGACGTTCGAGGCCACGCTGACGGACATGATCCCTGCGGGGGCGGCGGATATCGTCTTCATGGGCACGGGCGGCAGGCTTAACATCTTCCGTTACGGCTACCGATTCCTTCCCAGCAAGGAGAACGCCCAAGGCGGCGAAATCTCGAGCGGGTCCACGGATGACACTCACATGGCGAACTGGCTCGAGTGCATGCGTACGCGCCAACAACCCAACGCCGACGTGGTGGCGGGACATTACAGCGCCGTAGCCTGCCACATCGGGAATATCGCCTATAAGCAGAAAAACCAGGCTGTCTGGCGAAAGGAGTGGGAGGTATGAGCATTCAAGCCGGGGTCAATATGGAATTTATCAGGTCGCAAGACAAGTCTTTTGCCGAAGGGGTCAAGCGCGCCGCGCGGCTCGGCTATCGCTTCGTCGAGCCAATGGTGCACAACGGGCGCGAATTGCTCAGCGAAGCCGGCTACTTTCATTCCTTCTCCCTCGACGATGATCCGGGCGAGATGAAGGACATCCTGGAAGAGAACGAGGTCAGGGCTTCCGGCCTCAGCGCCCACTGTCCCCTGATGCGGCCGGAAATCAGCGTGCCTTACTTGCAGAAAGCCATCCGGTTCGCAGTTGCCGTCGGCGCCCCGGTGGTCAACACTGACGAGGGCATCCGTCCCTCCTGGGTGAGTATGGACGAGGCGTTTCCAGTGATGAAATACACACTGACCACAGTGCTCCGCACGGCGGAACGATACGGGATTTACATCGGCATCGAACCGCACCAGAGCATTTCCAAGTCCACCCAAGGGCTGCTGCGCATCGCCACCCTGGTGGAGTCGCCCTACCTGCGTGTGAACTACGATACCGGAAACGCTTATCTCGCCGGCGAGGACCCTTACGAAGGGTTGCGGGCTGTCCGTCACCTGCTCGTGCACGTCCACGCCAAGGACATCGCGCTCGAGCATTCGGAAGCGGAGCGCGGAAAGGTGACCGGCACGCCGGTGGGATGCGCGTGCGGCGACGGCGTGATTGATTGGAAGAAGGTGATCGGCATTCTGCGCGAGTCAGGTTTCAATGGCGTCCTGTCTGTGGAGTGCGGCACCGAAGATCAAGCCCGCCGCAGCCTGACGCATCTAAACGCGGTGCTGGATGCGTAGAGGCATGCAGAGGTTGGGACTAGCGGTGGCCTGCGGCTCTGCCGCCTGACTTGCGGAAAGGCTCTGCCTTTCCGAAGGGCGTACCTCGTGAACAACCTCCTCCGGGCAGGGGCGTGCGGCACGCACCGGAAAGCCGAAGGCTTTCCGCACGTCAGGGCGGCGGAGCCGCATTGAGCCACGGCGTGAGCTGCCACTTTGGACAGGGTGGCATGGCCATGCGCACCTTCTTTGCATTGATCGAGGAACACATATGAAGAACCACTCTTTAGCCAGGCTGATAGTCCTGCTTGCAGTCATCCTACTCTGTTCCAAGGCGAGCTTGGCGCAGGTGACAATTCCTTTCTTCCAGTCGGGGAAAATTCGAGCCCTCATCCTCTCTGGGCGGAATAACCACGATTGGCGCGCCACCACGCCCTTTCTGCGGAAGACCCTTGTCCAGAGCGGGCGCTTTGATGTCCGAGTGGAAGAAGAGCCCATGGGAATCACGGAGGCGACGCTGGCCGCTTATGATGTTTTAGTGCTCGACTACGACGGCCCGCGCTGGGGAGAAGCCACCGAGAAGGCCGTCGAGGATTTCGTGAAATCGGGGAAAGGGCTGGTGGCTATTCATGCTGCCAGTTACGCTTTCACCGGCCTTGAGGTTCTCGGCGACAATCATCGGCCCATGGGACTCAAAGAACCGCCCTGGCCGGAGTATCTGAAGATGATCGGCGGCTGGTGGACTGAAGGCCCGCCCAAGACCGCCCATGCGCCCAGGCACTGCTTTACCGTCAAATTCGTGGACCGAGACCACCCCATCACGCAAGGCATGAAAGAATCCTTTGTGGTCTCGGACGAGCTATATCACAGCCACCAGATGTCACCCGATGTTCACGTTCTGGCGACTGCGTTCGATGATCCCACAAACGGCGGGACAGGCAAAAACGAGCCGATGGTTTGGACCGTAAACTACGGGCAGGGCCGGACCATGTATATGGCGCTGGGCCACGACGTGGCCGCCATGCAGGAAACAGGTTTCGTGAACACGTTCCTGCGCGGAACCGAGTGGGCCGCGACCGGCGCCGTGACGCTGCCTGCCGATGCCGGTGCCGCCAAGCCTGGACCGAAGCCCCTGCAGTTGCTCGTGGTCACTGGCGGGCACGAGTATCCGACGAGTTTCTATACTGTTTTCGAGGGGGCGGATGACGTGCACTGGGACCACGCGGTTTCCAATCATGAGGCGTTCCGAGATGATATCCGGAGCAAGTACGACGTGCTGGTTCTCTACGACCTCTCGAATGAAATAAGCGAAACCGAGAAGACTCACTTGCGCGACTTTGTCGAAAGCGGCAAGGGAATCGTGGTGCTCCATCATGCCATTGCGGATTACCAGTCCTGGGAGTGGTGGTACAAGGAAGTGGTGGGCGGCAAATATCTTCTCACGCCGGAAGGCAACATGCCGGCCTCGACTTACCTGCACGGCCAGGAACAATGCGTCAGAGTGGTCGCGAACCACCCGATTACGGCGGGCCTGGGAACAATTCACCTGTGGGATGAAACCTACAAGGGCATGTGGATTTCGCCCGAGGTCAAGGTGCTGCTCCGGACGGACAATCCCACCAGCGACGGTCCCGTGGCCTGGATTAGTCCTTACCCAAAGTCCCGGGTTGTTTACATCGAGCTCGGCCACGGCGAGATGGCGCACCTCTATCCCGCCTACCGGACCCTTGTCCACAACGCCATTCGCTGGAGCGCAGGAAGAATTGGAGACTGAACTGCCCCCGTCATCCCGAGTGCGTTCGCTGTCACCCTGAGCGGTGCGAAGGGTCCCGGCAGTTCGTTCGGTGAGGCTAAACTGCGAGCGATGAGGTAGGATGGTGAGAAATCAAACCCACAGTGTTAGATAGCTCGGGCGGAAAGAGCAGGAGATCATGGGCTTCCTGCATAAACATGTCTTCGACACAATCCTGCAATCGGCGGCGGCTTCCGAGAAGCTGAAGCAAGGAGTGCGTTACACAATCATGCGCATGGAACAGCGCGACGCCGCTGGCATGGTCCAATATTACTGGTCCGCGATCATCGGGACCGAACGAAGCATTGGCTTTGCCGCGTTGATGCGCCAGGAAGGCTTCGACCGTTTCGAAGAGGCGCTCCAGGAATTTCGCATGCGCTTCGATGACCGATTCCTCCAGCAACCCTGAGCAGCCGACGACCCCTCACCCGGCCCGCGCCGGCTGGTGAAAACGCCGGACGCGGCCCACCCTCTCCCCAGGGGAGAGGGCTAGCATCTTCGAGTGTCTGTCATTCCGAGCGAGGAATCTCGCTCTGAAAAATAGGGCAGTGCGAGATTTCTCGCTTCGCTCGGAATGACAGAGGCGTGACAGAAGACTAGCTTTTGCATCGCGCGATGACCAGGGTGATGTCATCGGCCTGTTTACCATCGCTGAACTTTTGCACCGTGTCCACGAGGGTTTCGAGCAGCATGGGTACCGGCAGGTGGCGCAGGCAGCGCAGAGTTTCAATAAGGCGATCCTCGCCAAACTCTTCCCCGCCGGGACTCTCAGCCTCAGTGACGCCGTCGGTGTACATGACCAGCGTATCGCCGGGGGCCAACAGCACCTCCGCCAAAGAGCACTCCCAGTGCTCGAATAGGCCGAGCACGGTCGAAGTGGGTTGCAGACGTTCCACCGGCAGCATATTTTCTTCGGAATGGATTCCCGCTTGCGCGGGAATGACTCCGCTCTCCACGGATTGGACTCCTGCTCCCCCGCTTCCGCGGAGGACAGGCTTAGCGGGAATGACTCCCCGGTTCGAAGGGCCGTTGCTCGCGCGCAGCAGAAGCGGCGGAAGATGCCCGCAGTTCACATAGCGCAGGCGGCGGCTGGAGTCGTCGTAATCGGCGAAGAAAAGCGTGGCATAACTGCTTTCACTCGTATTCTCAAAGAACAATTGATTCACTGACTTCAGCTGCCTGGGCAAGTCGTCGAGCGCCATGGCGTATTGGCTGCGCAAGTTAGCCTGGAGATTGGCCATCAATAGCGCGCCTGAGATTCCCTTGCCCGCAATGTCCGCCAGGACCAGCGCCACGCGCCCGGGGCGCAGCTCGAGAAAGTCGTAATAGTCCCCGCCCACCTGCCGCGCTGGGACGCAGCCGCCTGTGTATTCGAGCGTTTCCAGGCGCGGCAACTTCTGCGGGAACAAGCGGAACTGAACCTCCCGGGCAAACTCCAATTCTTGGGCGGTACGCCGCTCCGCGTCGAGGCGCTCAGCGATTTGTTCACCCATGCGAATGCTCTCCAGCGCGATGCCTGCCTGGCTCGCCACTGAAGCCAGCAACTGTTTGTCTTCGCGGGAATAGGGTTCTTCCGAGAGGCGCTGACCCAGCACGACCAGCCCCACCAGGCGGCCATCCCTTCCTAAGATGGACACCAAACAATCGGGCTGGAGAGGCGCCAGCACGAAGGGCTGCGGCGCGGTGCCTGCGCTCGAAACCTCCCACGGTCGTCCGTGGCGCGCGAGTTCGGCCAGGATTGGCTCAGAAGCAGGAAGGGTCCTGAGCTCCGGCGGGATGCTGGCGCTCTCGGTTGAGAGTCGGCCATCACTCGTTTCGAGATAAGCCGCGAAAGAAATCGGTTGCAGCGCTTGCTTCAGATGATGTTCGAGCAAAGCCGCCAACTCAGCCCTGTCAGTCGCCGTGCGCGACTTCTCAACAAGGTCCTCTAAAATCATGCGAGCGTCGTAAGCGTTGCGGAAGAAGGCTCGGTCGATGCGCTGCGAAGTGGCTTGGTGAACGCGTATTCCGCCGAAAGCCAATGCCGAACCGAAAATCACACCACCCGTGAGTCCCATGGGTGTCACAAGATGCGTGTGCGACAGGCCCCAGGCGAAAGCCACGGCCGCTACTATGCTCACCAAGATGTGAAGAAATAGGAAGCCGCGCTGCACCAGGAGGTAGCGAGCGCTCCGCTTCAGGAGCACGGGAATCTCCAGTACCCGGTGCTTGACCACCGCATAGGCAAACGACAAGGGAAAAAGGTACAACAACACGACCAGCACGGCCCCCAGTCCAAGTGAGATGTGGAATCCCAAGATGTCCTGCGCTGCGAATGCCAGCAAAACAGGCACAACACCCACCAGCGTTCCCCAGAGAATTACTCGAATCTTGCGCCGCGCCTCTGGAGTCGGTGCGCCTAAGGCATTCGACACTAGAGAGAGCAAGCCCAAGGTGACAAACCCGTAACCATAAGACAATTGAACCAACCTGGTCCCTCGCTGGCCTAACAGCCTTGCCACCACCGAGGGAACCTGATAGGCGCCGACCGCCAAACCTGGTAGCGCCATGGAGAGCCCCAGACCCAAGCCGAGCCACTTCAGCCATGGGGCACGACGCTCGAGCGGCGAGCGGGCCGGGAAGACCGCGAAGAAAAGGTAGAATAGCGCGGCATTGAAACCGTTGAAGATCGCTCGGTAGGCCATGGCGAATCTCCGCAAGGATGGCCCGGGGGTTTGCCACCCGCCCGGAAAGCCCGGAACGGCAATAGTGCACGCGAACATCAACGCCAGCAGCCAGGCGTTGAGATCTTCCAAGCGCAGAAACAGAACCGCCAAACCCACTACAAGGAACCCGACGGGTAAGGTACTGGTGACGTCTCGGCCCATGTGCTCGGTCAACCCTGCCTCGCCTGTGGGAGAGCGGTAGGCGCGAAACACTCCTCGAATAGCCAATGGGGCGGGCACGTTGGGGCGCTTGACCGTCAGGTCGATTGCGTCGCCAGGCTTGTGCCTGGCCCAGATGTCGGGGATCGAGTACGAGCTTTCGAGTCCCTCCCCGCCGGCCTTCAGGATGCAGTCTCCCGCACGTAACCCGGCCTTTTCCGCCGGGCTGTTCTTGTAGATGCTCGTAACTAGGTCGCAGTGTTCCGCCTGGAGGTAAGTATCATCAAAGCCCAGTTGCACCGCTGGTCGCCAGAAGGTGAAGTATGTCCAGAGGCCGCTGTACAGGATGGTGGCGGCGGCAAAGAGCGTCGCCAATATCGCCAATAGCGGTTTCGAGGCATGAGGTAGCTTCTGCATGGTTTCGAGACTCAACGCCAGGGTGCTTATATTAGCAGAAACCAGGACAAAACCTTACTCCGCGCGGCGGTATTCGAGCCCGTTGCTTTCCGGGAAAGCAAGTTCGTCTCCTGCGAATTCCAGTAGGAATGCCTGAACCTCTTCTGAGGACGCTGTGACGACTAAGGTGTCGTCGATGCGGTCAAAGCCGAGGTGGACCCTCTCCTGATCAACCGCTTCCTTGAACCAATCCTCGCTGAGGTCGGTGAGGCGCATACCGTGGTCATCCAGCCAAACCCGAAAAACCCAGTGGGCCTGGCTTAGGCGCACTTCGCAAGAGCCGGTCGCTTGGTTCGCTTCCGAAACTTGCGGGCCCTGAACGAGGCTTGCGTAAAGTCCGTCCCCGACCTTTACCAAGTGAGGCTGAATTGGGGTTCCATCTGGGACTGGAGCCAGAGGGAGTTTGAATGAGCCGGAGTTTACCTTCTGGGTTTCGGGGACCAAGTCCAAGAAAAGATACGCTCCCAGCCGCACCAAGTGTGCTTCGTATTTGTCCACTTCAGGCTCGGCATTATCGGTTTGGATTTCGGTGTCGAGCAGTTCATAGCCTTTGTCGCCTGTCGCGCGGCATTTGAGAATGCTCGTGCCATCTGGGGCTTTCCATTCCCCGCCGAGTCGGGGATCCAAAACGAGATTCTCTTCTTTGAAGGAAGGATTCAACCACTCGACCGGGCCGCAAGCCGTTGCGAGGAGAACGAGTACGAGCGGAAAAAGCATCTTCGCGCTACGCATTTTCTTAGCCTCCTAATACGGTATAGCGATATTCGCAACCCGGAATTGCACTGCCGAAGCAGAAAGCGCCAAGCCTTCACCTGACAAAGTGGCGGGTCTGTTGTGTGCCAGAGAATGCGTCAGGTAAGGGTGTCATTCCGAGTGGAGCGAGGAATCTTGCTCTGGTTTTTTTCCCGAGCTCCGATCCGCCCGAGCGCAGAGCGAGATTGCTCGCTGCACTCGGAATGACATGGTTAGGTGAAGTTTCTGAGGAGCGAAGCGAAGTCGGCGGATCAGGGTCTGCGTCTAATCAGTCGAGTGAGAGCCATCCTCAGGGGAGAGTAATTGGCGGCTGCCAGCATCAGCAGAAGGCCCACGAAAAGGAGGCTGAGGGGCCATGTGGCGCGCTCTTTGAAGAAGTCCTGTTCCAAGCGCACGATCCCGATGGCCAGAAACAGCAGGCCTGTGGCCAGGAAATTCTTCATCTGCTTGGGGATACTTCCGAAAATAAACAGACAGGCAACCACAGGCAAGAGGATTTCAAAGAATCGAGCCTCGTGGCGGAACGCTACACTCGAGGGCGATTTCTCCCAGAGATCTGATACAGCCAACCCTAATAGGAGCAGTGAGGTCAGCACGTGTCCTGGAATAACGAAGCGAAAGGACTTCCCCACGGCGCGCATCTGAGCTAGAGGCAGTCTTTCGCAGGCGGATTGGAGTAGAAGATAAATCCCGGCGTTGACAATGAAAAGGTACTCGAGTTGTCCTCGCGTCCTGGGCACAACCCGCTTCAACCATTCGGCGTAGGGCTCGTGGAAAAGCGCCACGCCGCTCAAGCTGATGAAAGTAGCCACCACCGCCACCGAATAGAAGTAGCGCGAGTCCGCCGGATGCTGGAGCCGTTCAATCAGGATGCCGGTGAGGAAGAACAAGAGGGCAAAGGGTATGAGCCTGAGGTAGACCCTTCCTGGGTCCTGGTCAATCCATTCGAGCAAACCCATGCGCAGCAAGGAAACCACCACGAGGGTCGCTGACATCACCGCGAAGACGAGCGAGAATACGGAAGCCCGAGTGAAACGACGAAGCCAGTAGTAAGCGGGGAGTGAGAGTAGAATCGACCACCAGAGCTGGGCGTTGGTTGTCTTTTTGAAGCTTTCGAACCTCGCGAAGAACTCCAACCCGACGTCACCGTGAGTGGGAGCGGTGAGGAGTTTGAGCCTGCCCATAGCTACCAGCAGGGAAACCGGCAAAAGGAGGCAGAAGGCCAGGAGGTGGGCTACCGCGATGCGCCGCTGCCCTTGCTGCCAGGAGCGCGCACCGATCCACACCGCCGAGGTTGCTGCCGCACTCACCACCAGAACAGAAAGGGTTCCTGAGAGGCGAGGGTAGTTGAAAAGCATGAGCAGGGCGGCGCCCAATACCAGAATCCATGCTCCGAAGTAGAGGCTGACCTGGGAGAGCGTGAGCCGGCGCACGGCCATGATCCATGCGTCCTCGCGATCCACTAGGCGCTCGTAAAGCTGGCGAAAAGAATCAAACTCATGTTCAGAAAGGATGTGATCCCTCTTCCAGCCTTCTAGTTCGCGTAAGTGCTGCTCGATCTTCCCCGCCGTCAAGCGCGTGTAGGAGGTGGGGATTGCCAGGACGGGCTCTCCAGCCAGGAACCTTTCCAGGTCGTTGGCCATTTCATGAGCGGAGCTGTATCGGTCGGCGGGATTCTTCTCCAAGGCCTTCAAGCAAATGTTCTGCAAGTCGCCGGGAAGGCTGGGAGTGATGTGGCGCGGCAGGACGGGGTCCTCCTCGCAAATACGTTGAATCTGATCAGGGAGTGTCTCGCCCCGAAAGGGCAACTCGGAGGTGAGAAGCTCATAAAAGACAGTTCCCAGAGAGAAGATGTCGCTGCGGGCGTCGAGCAGCGCACTGGCGCGCGCTTGTTCAGGAGAGAAGTAATCCGGAGTTCCCAGGAGGGCGCCAGGGATCGTAGGTCGGCCTCCCCGCTCCCCTACCTGTAAAACCAGGCCGAAGTCCAGAACTTTCGGCTCAAGGTCCGACCCCACCAGGATGTTGCCCGGCTTGAGGTCGCGATGGATCACTTGGTGCTGATGCAAAAAATCCACCGCCCGAACGACCTTGTACATCAATTCCACTTTCTGGCGTAGCGTTAACGCGCGCGCAGCTTGCGTCAAGGAAGCGCCCTCGATGTACTCCATCACAAAGTGGGGCGGTTCGTCGGGTGGCCCCAGGCTGTAAATGTGCGCGATATGGGGATGGGTGAGCTTGGCCATGGCGCGCGCTTCGCCCATGAAGCGCTCGCGCAACAGCGCGTTGGCCCGGAAGCGCGGGCTGAGTTCCTTGATCGCTACCTTCCGGCTCAGCCTCTCGTCCACGGCCAGGAACACATGGCCCATCCCCCCTGAGCCAATTTCGCTGAGGATTCTATGACCCGACAGCCGCGCGGGTAAGTCGGCCTTGCGATCGCCGTCCTCTGAGGTTGGCGCGGAAGGGTGGAGCATCCCCTCGATTCCTTCCAGCGTTTCGAGCGCCAGACGGAGGTCCGGCTCGAGGTCGGCATGCGCCCGGCAGAAGCCCTCGATATCCAACGTTTCACCCTGGGACATGAGCTGGAGGCACTCCGCCACCGCATTGGCGACGCGTTGCTCCCGGCCGTCAGCGTCCGGTTGCTCTTTGTCTGGATCCTTGTCAGGGTCTTGCGGCATGGCTTATGGCATCATCCTCCCTGCGAGTGCTCGAGAGAGCGAAAGCGCTTCAGGGCACGGTGCAACAACAAGGCCACGGCCTCATTCGATTTTCCAAGCCGCTCGGCCGCTTCTTGTGTGGAGAGGCCCTCTACCTTCATCAGTAAGATGGCCTGCCGGTAGTTTTCCGGAAGCGAATTCAGTTTTGTAAGCAACCCTCGCAACCCCTCCTCTTCGGAGAGTATACGGCTCGGCGTCTTGCTATCAAGGGGCTCGGGGCCAGAAGGATTGCTCTCGGATCGAAATCTTAGCATCTCCGCCGCGTGACGCTTCTGCCTGCCTTGGGAGCGCGCGAGGTCCGCCATGACATGGTCGGCTATGCGCGCCAGCCAGCTCATGAAGCTTCCCGGCGATTGATACTTGAACTGGTCAAAGTCGCGGAAGGCCTCCAGGAAGGTCTCCTGCAAGATGTCATCGACTTCAAAAAAGCTGCGTAACTCGGGGCTCATCCTGTAATGGATAAGGACGGCAAGGCGAGGACGATACTTCGCGAAAAGGGTTGAAAAGGCTTCGTGGTCCCCATTCTTGATTCTCTCGATCAGGCCCTGGCTGGAGCTAATAGGTTTCATAGGCCGGTGGAACGGCATCCCACTAGGGAAGGCATCGGGTATCCTGAGATCGATTAAACTCTTGAAGAGACCGTAAGAAACACTTACGGCTCTCGCCACTAGCGCCCGGAGTCGCCAGCGTCCGTAGCCCTTCGTCCCACAAGCCAACGACAAGATCACCAAACGGAGCGAGCCGGCGCACCGCTTCCACGACTAATCGCAAGGAGGGAGGCACATACCGTCCCGCGAGGAAGTCCACCGCGAGGCCCGTACCTGGGACGACGAAAGTGGGCTGAAGAGCGATCCGTGCTCGCACGCCATACTTGGATGCCATTTCATGGACGAACTCAGCAGTATACACAACATCGCGCAATGCGTCCTCTTCGCTCATCGGCATAGCTTTGAGCATCACGTAAGTCAGTAGGTCTGCACCCGCTTCGCGCAATCGCTTAACCGCGCGTTCGAATGCTCTCCGGCTGATGCCCTTTCGAAGGTATCCCTCTCTGACCCTGTCGTCGGCAGACTCCAACCCGATCCCAATCTCCAATGCCAGCGGTTGCGGGCGAGCAATTGACTCGGTAAGACGATTCAGGCTCTCGGCTGTAATGTATTCTGGGCGCGACTCCACTAGCAACACACGGACTGCTTCTTCTTTCGCCATCCGGGCAACAATAGCCGATTGGGCGTCCGGAGTGATTTCCGCGCCATTGAGGAAATTACCCGAGTTGTACACATCCACCTCGAGGATGCGCTTGCCAGCGCAATCCAGGCAAGAAAGCGCGCCCTCGACCTGGGCTAAAAGATCAGCCGGCGACAATGCCGATCCCTTTGTCGTAAGTTGACGGAAGCCGCAATGAGCGCACCCACGTCGGGGTCGCCGATCCCAGGCACAGCCGGGAGCACGCAGGATGATCATGGCGCGACGCGCCCTTACCCCGCGCACCCAAGCCGGCACGACCTTCCAGGCCGCCGGAAGCCGCTGCACGGCCGGAGCGTGAGCAACCATGGCTGACACTAGCTCCCTTCCACCCAAAGCGAACCGAGCATCATGCCATCGAGCTATGAGTGCAAAGTGCGCTGCACGCATCGCCCGGGAGAGGCCCCTATAGGCTCGCCAACATTAAAGGACCTGTTCAAGACGACAGGATAACCCGTTATCTCCCCGAATGCATCCATAACCTCTTCACAACCTCTTAATAGCGGGGATTTGCCTCGATGGGGAAGGAGCAATGTAGCGCTGGCTCGCAGATCAATGGTGTGGTAGATTCAAGAGGCGATGCCAGTTCAACTAAGCGATACACACCACGCGGCGGAGAAAGTGCAAATCGAAATCTTGCGCGCGATGACTACGGCCGAGAGGTTTCGGGTGCTCAACGATCTCCTCGTCACCGGCCGAATTCTAAGTCTGTCCTGTCTCCGGGACCGTTTCCCGACGGCTGACCCCGAAGAACTCCACCGGCGTCTTGCCACGCTGCTTCTCGGCCCCGAGCTTGCGACCAGAGTTTATGGACCCGAACCCCAACCCCCGACGATGAGATAATCCATGGATCCCCTTCAAATTCTCCAGTTGGTCGTTTCAATCTTGGAGAAGCTGGGCGTCCCTTCCATGCTCGTGGGGTCCTTTGCCAGCTCGTCTCATGGCTTTCCTCGATTCACGCAGGACGCGGACCTCATCGCTGAGTTGAACCGAGATCAAGTTGATGAATTCGTCGAAGCGTTCTCCAAGGAATTCTACCTGGACCGAGGACAGGTCGAGCACGCCATCACGAACCAAACTTCTTTCAACATCATCCACTACGAGTCGTCGTTCAAGGTTGATTTTTTCGTGTTGCGCAGGGGCGGATATCTCGAAGAAGAGTTTTCACGCCGAGTCCTTAAGCAAATCGATCCTCGCACAGGCCTCGCGGCTTATGTACAGACCGCGGAGGACGCTCTCCTTTCAAAGCTAGACTGGTACCGGCAAGGCGGTGAGGTTTCGGAGAATCAATGGCGAGACGCGATCGGAATCCTGAAAGTACAAGCAGGGCGACTCGATATCAACTATCTGCAAAAGTGGGCGAAAGAGCTCGGCGCTTCCGACTTGTTGCAGCGGGCCCGCCGAGAGGTAGCTGGGTAACCTAGCGTGTGGCGCGTTCGAGGTACTTACCCTCCGTGGTGTCTACGCGGATGACTTCGCCTTCGCCGATAAAGGGCGGGACCTGTACGGTCAGGCCGGTTTCGAGCTTGGCCGCCTTAGTGACGTTGGTGGCGGAAGCGCTTTTGATTCCAGGCTCAGTCTCCACCACTTTCAGGTCCACAGTTGCCGGCAACTCGATATCCACCGCCCTTCCCTCAAACAACATCACCTTGATCACGACATCCGGAACAAGGTAGGCCGCCCGATCCTCGATCACGGACTTGTGCAGGCCGATCTGTTCATAGGTCTGCGTGTTCATGAAGAAAAAAGAATCGCCGTCGGAGTAAAGGTACTGCATTTCGACTTCATCGAGATTGGCTTTCTCGACCGAGTCCTCCGAGCGGAAGCGGTGATCGATGAGCGCGCCGGTGCGCAGGTTGCGCATGCGCGCTTGCACGAAAGCACGAAGGTTGCCCGGCGTGCGGTGTTCAGCCTTGTGAATAGTGAAGAGTTCGCCGTTGTGTTTGATGACCATACCCGGCCGCAGATCATTGGCATTCATGAGAGAAATCCCTCAAATGGAATGGGATGGGGCTTAATCCAGAGGGGAAACCAAGCGGAGTCCGGTCCCACAGTACCCCAAAACAACATTCTGGCATTTTCTTCTCCGTTCCGTCAATCCAGCTTGCAATCAGGAACTCGGTTCCAACCGTGTCATTCCCCCTAGCCTGCCAGTTTCGTCCCCGCGGTGCGACCGACCCCCGTCCCGCGACGGCTGGTGAGTGCGCCCTCGCGGGCCACGCTCTCCCCTTGGGAGAGGGCAGAACGGCTTTACGGCACAACGGGTCCTCAGAACCCCCTACCATTGAAATTCCACGCGCGAGCGGCGGGCGGAGAACTCTTCGTAGGGCCCCACGCGCAGCGTGCGGAGGTGTCCCGGCCGATCCGTATAGGCCATAACGAAGGTTAGAGTGTTTTCTCCTCCTGGAGTAAAATACGGTCCGGGGAGATAGAACTCCTTCTGTGGTCCGACGGTCACGTAGCGCCCAACAAACTTGCCATTCAGATAGATCAGAGCGTCGCGGTCGGCGTCGAAGGTCAGCTTCCAAGGCACCAGCCAGCCTTGTTCGATCGCAGGGATCGCAAATCTAGTCTGGCACCAGGTAAACGCCGGAAGCAATTGACCCGGTGCATCCGATGCCTGATATGTCGCGGGACTCCAGGCAGCGCCGGCGAAAGCTGGGTCTATCCCCCGTCCCCGCATGGGCGCAGCGAAGCGTTGGATTTGCCAGGAGCTGATGGCCGCGCCGCTCGCAGCCTCGCTTCCCAAGCGCACCGATTCGATGCCCTTCAAATCGCCGAGCGTTGTATCGCCGTTGTCCGCCCCAAAGGCTTCGTAGGAGATTTCCAGTGTGTTGGCGCCCGGCTTGGCGTATTTGACCAGTTCGAAGTTGACTGCCCTTGCCGGCTTCGAGATTTCCTCGACCGGCTTCCCATTGATGAAGACCTTTATCGCATCGTCCGTCAAAGTCGAAATGAACATCTTCGATTCGTTCGCGTAGTCGAACTGAGCCTTATATTTGACGTAGCCGTAGGGGACCGGACCGGTGTCTTCCAGAGCGCCCGGCACGCCGTTCTGCCAATGGCCGGAGCTCGTGTCAAATTTCTCCACCCAAGCCTGTCCGTTGCTCAAGTCGATTGGTTTATACGGCAGCGCTGGCGTCGTAACATTCAAACGGGCGGTGCGGTGCTCACGCTCGTAGGTGACCGCCGCCGGCACACCATCAACCCAGCACTTACCTGGATTGTTGGGAAGCAATATGACCAGTTCGTGCTGGCCGGGCAGGAAATCCAAATCGGCCCATATCCGGTTCTTCTGCGTATCGCTGCCCGCAAACATATAGCTGTCCGCAATGAAGGGAACGGAAAAGGACTTAGGATCCGACTCATCCAAATAAGGGAAAACCTTGGAAGGGAATTCCGCGACCCAGGTCCGCAGGGCACGATCGCGCGGCAACAAGATAACCAGAAGGTGGTCATTCACCAAGAGAAGCTTTTCGGTCTTCTCGAATCGCACGCCGAAGACCATCGATTCATATTCCTGATCCCAGTATTGGTAAGTTGTATCGCCCTCAATATGGGGTTCGGCTCGAGTCGCCAGGGAAATTTCCGCCACGCGCCCCGGCAAGTCGTAAAGGATGAGGAAATGACGGTCGAGGTTGGTGCCGTGGGCCAGTACCTCTGCTGTTGCGTAACACAGCCGGCTGCCCGGGATGGGCACCTGCACGGGAAGCATTTTCATTTCGCGTGGACCAATCGCTAGTTCGCCCTCGCGCGGCGCGCTAATCCTGCGTTTCGTGGGGCTGTTGGCGTCGATGAAGGTCATCTTGTAGCGCTGCTCGGCGTTGGCGTTTTCCCGCACAAAGACCACCCCGCTCTGGCCATTGACCCTCTCCGTGACGGTGACGTTGGGATTCGTGGACCCGGCGCCGCCTTCTAGCGCTTTGGCTCGGGTCAGCACCTCCCCATGCAGACGGAGGAACTGGCAGATCCCATGGGCGGCATAATACTTGTCCCACAAGCCGCCGGGCTCGCGTATCGGTGCGGCGTAATCGTAAGAGGTAGTCAGGGTCTTGGCGGCCCAATCGAAATTGGTTCCTCCAAAACCCATGTAGTAACTGAAAGAGGTAACGCCCTGCTCAAGGACTGTTTTGGTGAGCGCGTCGAGCTGCTCGGCGCTCACCCCTGTCTGGTTCACGGAGAGTTTTCCGCCAAACTGGCTGAACCAACCACCTTGTAATTCTGTGACGGCGAGTGGGGAAAAAGGCTCTTCCTTGCGCAGCTTCTCGAGCTCCGGAACAACGTCTTTCACAATGTTCCATCCTGGATAGAAATTGCACGTATCCATGATTTTGGCCATGTCGGGGTCCGAGTTCTCACGCGCCTGCTTGGTCCAGCAGGTAATGACGGGCACGCTGATGCCCGCCCCCCAGACCATATTGGCCAGAGCACGGACGTACTCGCGTTTGTCGGCGTCGGGCATGGGAGGGCTGTAGTCGTATTCGTTCTCCACCTGCACCATGATGATAGGGCCGCCCACAGTGATCTGGTGCCGCTGAATCACCGTTAAAACCTGGTCGAACCAATGCTGCGAGGTCTTGATGCTCTCCGGGTGGTTGGAGCGAAGAGGGAACCGCATTGCTGCTACCCAGTCGGGGAATCCGCCGCGCTCCCACTCCGCGCAAACATAGGGACCGGGACGGGCGATCATGTAGAAGCCCATATCGTGGACTAGTTTGATGAAATCCTCAAAGTCCGTCAGGTTGCACTTGCCCTTCTCTGGCTCGTGATAGTTCCAGAAGGCATAGGTCTCAATGGTGTTGAAGCCTGCCGCCTTGAACTTGGTCAGACGGTCGCGCCACAGCACTTTGGGGCATCGTGAGTAATGGAACGCCCCGCTGAAGATCATCGTGTCTTTACGAAAGATCGTGAAACAGCTCGAGTCGTAGTGGATGATTTGCGGATTGTCGAACTCCATCTGGGCTGGCAACGCCAAGAGGGTCTCCACGCGCGCTGAGCCGGAACAGCCGATGGCGAAGCGCGCCATTAGCGGCGCCGCCAAAGTGGATTGAATGAAGTGCCTCCGGGAGGATTTCATGGGAATTGCTCCGTGATTGTCGATTGGCAAGTGGTGTCGCGACCTCTCGTGAAAACTCGTCCAACCATGCCATTCCGAGCCCTTCGCTGTCATCCTTCGCTGCGCTCAGGATGACAGCGAAGGGCTCGTCGGAATGGCACCCTTGCGTGCACCTAGTTTAGGATGTCTATGACAATGCCGTCAATTTCGGCGAGTTCGTCCTTCAGGGCCTCGCGAACGGCGGTCCGGGCGCGACCAATGGCATGCGGCCCCCGAAGGTCTTTGAACAATTTCTTCAGCTCGGGGACCATTTCCTTCACTTTTTCTGCGCAAGTTTCCGCAATGTCTGCAAGGCGGAGATGGGCCTTGTCCCCGGGGTTGAATTGAGGAATGGGAAGTTCCCAAACCTTCTTGGTAATATCGCGTGGACCCCATAGTCCCCGAGCTTGCATGGGTTTTATCAAGGTATCAACGGTGGGCGAATTGAGGACGGCGACCAGGTAGTCGGCCTCTTTCTGGTCATCAGTTTCGTACGTATAGGTTACGTCACTGGCTACAAAACGCCGCAGTGCAACGTCCTGGTCACCTACCCTGTGCGAGAGCGCCTTTGCCTTTAAGACGGCGGCACACAAGAACGTTGCAGACCGCGAGTAGAGCACAACGTAACAGGCCTTCGGGTTCTGGTCGGTAAGCTTGTTTCGGTAATTAAGCCAACCCAGAGCATCCGATTTCTTGGCCTTTTCCTTACGCCTCCTTTCCCAGACCGTCTGTGCACGTTCCAACCACTCCGGGAGCCTCAAGTAGCCTTTGGCGCGAGCTTGTTGTGCATTCAGAATGCGATACCCTTGTGCACTTTCGATTAGGGGAAGAACGACGGGGCGAAAATCGAGATGGCCGAAGGGCAGAAGATCGGTCGAGAGGAGCGAAGCGTAGAGGAACTCCGCCTCGATGGGTGCTTCGAAACGTACGTCTTTGTAGAGTTGCTTGGCCTCGGCCTGGGCACGCGGATCGGTGGCGACCAGAGGCTGTGACACGTCCATGCCGAGCCCGGCGATGACTTTGAATTCCACGAACCAAAAACTGCGAGGGACGATGGTGGCGCCTTCCTTGAAGTGAGGCTGATAAAAGCTGCGCTGGCTGGAGATCTTCTTACGGCTTGTGCTTAGAAAAGTGCGCTTGCCCTGCTGGACGACGTGGAAGTCTGTGGCTTCTGATTTCAGGTCCCTTTTGGCTTCTTCAAGTGAGGCGTTCTTTCTTTTTAACTGCCCTGACAGGATTTCACCGGGCAGAGTTTTTGAGTCGTCGCTTAGTACGTCGCCAAAGACCACCGCTGCCGGGACGTTGAATAGCGGCGACACGTCTTCTAGGTCCCAAATCTGAGTCAGCGTCGCGTTTCCCATACCGTAAGACTGGCGGAACCGGTCGTGCTGGTCGGCGTTAAAGATGCTTCGAGGAAGGACGAAGCCGATCTTCCCGGAGCGTCTGAGGTAGAGTGCGGCGCAGCGGGCGAAAAAAAGCGTGCCCAACTCGAGGTGCGTGATGAGGTGCCCCGCCCCCTCGAGCAATCCAAACTCCTTCACGATGAGATGCTTCAGATAATCCTGGTACTCGCCCTTTCCCACAAACCGAAACGCGAGCCAGGGAGGATTGCCGATGACGATGTCGAACTGATTAAAAAGAGACGTTAGGCGGGACAGGCTTGCAGTAGGCGCACGGTTACCAGATGACAACGGGCGGAGGGAATTGGCGAGGTCGACCTGGATGGAAACTGGTCCGGAGCGCATTTTCAACAAATCACCGAGCGCCAGGAGGACATTCATCTTGGCAACGATGACCGCCAAGGGATGAATGTCAATTCCCACCACGCTGCCCAGAATTCTCTCCAGCGACTGTCGAGTGGCGGGCAGATGCCTTTTCTTGTGCTGAATGGCCTGGTAGAGGAAAGTGCCGGAGCCACAGGCAGGATCGAGGACGGCGTCCTCCCCGGATTCGCTCAGAAGAGCGTTGCACATGCGTGCGGCGAGCCAATCCGGCGTGTAATATTCGCCAAGGTCGTGGCGGTCTTTTGGGTCCACGAGCGCTTGGTAAAGTTCTTTCAAGACGTCCTCTGAGAGTTCGCGCAGCCGGTAGGTGAAGAGCAGGTTTGCCAAACGGGAAGTGATCTTCTGTGTGTAGCTCAGGACCGGGGCGCAGGCCACCCAAGAGAAGAAGTCCTCCTCGAGGAAGTTCATGATCTGTTGCTTCACGAAGAACGTTCCCTGGATAATCTCCTGCGTCTGGGCCTCTTCTGGCGGCGTCTGCGTGCCGGTGATCCGAACGTATACAATGAGTTTGGCCAGCGTTGCCAGGTAAGTGTGATGAACAAAAAGCCGTTCGTCACCCACCGATGTGCCGTAGGCAATGCGCAAGGAATTGCGCCAGTTTTCGTAGATCACGTGGTAATCGCTTCGCTTGCCAAGAGTGGCAATGGCCTCTCGCCACAGTGAAGATGCGGACCGGAAGACCAAGCTGGAGGGGCCAAAATCCCGGAGAAAATTCTCAGTGAGTGGCTCGCGCATTCGCAACTCCATTGACCTATCTGTTCCCTCCGTCTGTGGCCCCCAACCAGTTGGGCGGATCCTCGGTTTGGGGTCTGGGCATTTTTCTTAGACAAGCCTCGGCCCGCCGCCTGAAGGCTTTGGGCCACAGGGCGGACCCCCGAACCGGGGCTCGGGGTTTTACTTAGACAAGCCATCGACCCCCAAAGGGGGGCGAACTGCGCGTTCCTCAGCTTAGCGAAAAAATCCGTTCAGCCGCGTATGTTACGATTCACCAGCGTGGGGATGCAAGAGGGCAGGCCGCTAGGTGATGGGGCAGGTGGCTGTTATCGAGGCGAGTTTGACCTCCGACTAACGGACCAGATGGTCCGTGAGTCGAGGGATAATGCTGCCCCTACAGCCCTTTGGAACAGGGAAGGCGCCACAAAACAAAATCAATTGCGGAGGAGGGGAAAATCCCGCAATGCACTTCGCCTCGTGACGCCTAAACAAGATGAAGCGAGCTCGTAAATGAGGCCTTCGATCAACGCCCTTAATCTACTGATAATACTTCGCGTTCAGCTCGGCGTAGTTCTTGAGGTTCTCAGGGAGCTCGTCGAGCGTATAAATCGCCGATGCTTCGCAGACCGGGACGCACGCGCCGCAGTCAATGCACTCCACCGGGCTTACAAAAAGCTGGGCCGATTCAGCAAACTTGGGTTCGTCCTTGCGCGGATGAATGCAGTCCACCGGACAAACTTCCACACACTTCTCATCTTTCGTGCACTCGCCCGTTATTACATAGGCCATAACGCCAGACTCCTTCGACTAGTTGGGGTAGGCGGCACGGAGCCACGCAGCCTCGAATGGCTTATCACCGCCTCCACTCGTCCCCGCACTTTAGAGCACGGGCATTATTGCTTAGCAACTTTGGCTCCAAAGCATATCCCTCCTCCCATTGATTCTAAGCAAGTTAGCTTACCAGCAGGTTGTTGGTGAGTCAAAGGCCACAGAGCCTGAGCCTACCAGGCAGAGGGGATTGGGTTAGAAAACTGACTTTGAGTACGGTTTGTAGGCATACGGCTTGCCATCCACTTGAAAGCTCAAATGGCGAAAGGGGAATGAGAAATGTTAATCTTATGGTGAGGAGTGCCGCCTGTGAGAGTCTTAATTCTGCAACACATTGCCTGCGAACCGCCCGGAATCTACGAAGACATCCTGGTGGAGAAAGGCGGTTCCGTCCAGCGGGTTGAAGTCGACGAAGGGCAGCAACTCCCCGATTGGCGCGCCTTTGACGCCATCATTGCCATGGGCGGCCCCATGAGCGTGAACGACGGCGAAACGCTTCCCTGGTTGAACGCCGAAAAGCGCTGGGTCAGGGAAGCCGTGCTCGCCGGACAACCTTACTGGGGGGTTTGCCTTGGCGCTCAACTCCTTGCAGCCAGCCTTGGGGCACGCGTCTACGCGGGGGCCAGTCCTGAAGTGGGAATCATGCCGGTTTTCTTGGCCGCTGAAGCCCTGGACGATGCCGTCTTTTCCGCTCTCCCTCGTGAGCTTCTCACCTTTCAATGGCACGGGGAAACCTTTGACTTGCCCCAAGGCGCGGTTCTTCTGGCAACTTCTCCGGCCTATCCAAACCAAGCCTTTCGCTGGGGGAAAAAGGCCTATGGAGTCCAATTCCATGTCGAGATCTCTGCTGACTTGGTGGAGCAATGGTGCCAAGTGCCAGCGTATCGGGCGGCGCTGGAG
>Ga0187782_10000248_pt1 | contig 34412 bp, 41 predicted proteins | sample 0715_SJ02_MP15_2_FD_132454 | JGI IMG/M metagenome (GOLD analysis project Ga0187782, IMG submission 132454) | Tropical peat soil microbial communities from peatlands in Department of Meta, Colombia - 0715_SJ02_MP15_20_MG | ecosystem: Environmental > Terrestrial > Soil > Wetlands > Peat | place... | reverse complement strand
ATTGGAACGGCTGCTTGCGTTGCAACGGGGTTAGGACGGAGTCACCATTTCAAAAACATTTGATCGAATGACCAACGTGCCATCGGACCAGTAACTCATAGTGCTCGCTCCACTCTTCGGAGCACCGATTGCCAATCTCCACGGCTCGGTTGTCGAAACAGGCGCGAGGTTGGATACCACGGACTATCTTCACGGTTTCGCATCCAGCGCCAGTCAGAGGCAAATGGGAGCAGAACCCAGGTTGGAATGCCAAGCGCGCCGGCCAGGTGCGCCGTGGAGTTATCGATGGTAACGACTAAGTCCATGGCCGCAATTTGAGCGGTGAAGAGATCGATATTTGAGAACTGGTTTACTCGACGATCGATGAGCAGGGGAGCATCGGATGCTTTCGCCTGTTTCTGTAACCAATCGTGATCGCCATACTGCAAGCTGATCCATCGGATGTCCGGTCGTGCAAACAGCGGCGCGAACATCGCCAGATCAATCGAGCGGATGCGGCCAGTCTTCGTGTTACTTGTGTACCAGGCGACACCTGCCAACCGTCTGCCGTCGGCATAATTGGCACGAAACCGCTCCCGCTCTGCTGAATCGGCCACGAGGTAGGGAGAGGTAGTGGCAGCGAAAGCCGCAAGATCAGGCCGGAACAGCCTAGGCAGACTTCCGCAGGGAATGTGGGCGGCGAGGTGCAATTCGGAATTGTGACCCGGATCATCTCCGGAAGCGCGGCTGGAAACGACTTCGATGCTGGGGAATGATCGTGCAAAAAGCGGCTTGAGTCGTACATCACAATCCAGAAGGCAGCGATTTCCACTACGGACCACTTCCGGAATCAGCCCGGCGAACATGATCTCGTCGCCGATCCCTTGCTCTCCCCAAACCAGCAGACGCCCAGCCGGCAGCTTTTGCCCCGTCCAGAGCGGTTGCGTGTAAGAGCGCATCGGCGGAGTATGCGCGGTCGTCCGCCAGCGCCATTCATAGTTGCGCCAACCAGTAGCGAAATCCCCTTGCAGCAGATGCGCTAACCCCTCTGCAAAGCCTGCGTCGGCCAAGTCCGGCTGGAGAGTCAGGGTAGTGCGATACCCCTTCAGCGCCTTATCCACTTCACCTTGGGAGTGGTCAAGAGCCGCCAAACTGTAATGTGCTTTCGCGTAGCCCGGCTCGATGGTCAACGCGCGCTCGTAGCAACGCCTCGCATCTTGCAATTTGTCCTGGGCCTCAAGTGCGTTCCCTAGATTATGCACAGCTTCGTGTTTTGTTGGGTCGATCTCCAGTGCCCGTTCATAACATTGCGCTGCCTTATCCAGCTTGCCTTGGGCTTGAAATAGGTTTCCGAGGTTGTAATGAGCTTCTGCGAGGTTCGGTTGCAAAACTAAAGCACGTTCATAACAGGCAGCGGCTTCATCGAGCCTTTCTTGGGTGTGAAGGATATTGCCCAGGTTGTAGTGCGACTCAGACAGATCGGGTTGGAGGGCCACCGCTTGTTTGTAACAGCCGGCTGCTTTCTCCAACTTGCCCAGCGCGTGGTAAACCGTACCCAGATTGGAATAATATGCAGCCCCCTTACGGTTGTACTTGATCGCCCTGCGGATCATGGCAATGGCGATTTCGGGATGCCCCTGCTGATATGCGATCATGCCAAGCAAATGAAGGCTGTCAGCATGGTGAGCATCCGTTGCCAGAATATACCGATAGATTCGTTCCGCTTCACTCAGATGTCCGGCCTGGTGGAGCGCAAGAGCAATCCGAAGCATGTTCGGAATAGCTGAAGATAGCTCCGGCTTCAGCATTCGCTCCGGCTGCTCCCGGGAATCATATTGCATGCACTGCATGGGAGCTCTAGGCATTGCTTGGCTTACAGAGTCGCACTCCTCAACACCATCACTCGATTAGAACGCTCTTATCCACGAGGAATGCTGGACGATCCTGGCAGCAACCAGCGGTCCAGAAACGCAACGTTGTGGGAGACGTGCACTCTACGTCCGGGCTGAAAGTACTATCATCTCCACAGTTTGGCGGCTGTCTCTTCGTTTTTGTCTTATAGCCTTCTGGTGCAATTGACGCTGCCACCGTTTCACGATAAAGTGCGTCTAGCGTAGTCGGTTTTCCCCAGGAGTTCCAGGAGAAGTTCTAGGAGAGGTTCTGTGCTTCCCAGGTCCAGCCGCTCCACAGGTGTGGCTCGGTTTACTGTCTGTGTGCTGTTTGCGCTCACATGCGGGCAGGCGGCACTGGCCGCGCCGGGTTTCTCCCCGCCGCGCCGCGTCGGCTACACCACCGGCGATCAGTGGGAGCCCGCCCTGGCCGCCGACGGCCGCGGACACATCTACATTCTGTTTGCCCAATATGGCTCGGTGAGCGACTGCCCCGCCTGCACCATTCCCACCATCGCCCTGCTCATCAGCAACGACAATGGCGTGACCTGGCAGGTCCCTCGTGCCCTGGCGCCCTCGTCGACCGGCCAGTTCGATCCGCAGATTGTGGTCGATCCCGTGGACAAGCAGACGGTCTATGCCTCGTGGCTGCAAAACGACAAGCGCGATGTTTACGTCGCCCGCTCGCAGGACTTTGGCCGCAGCTGGTACTTCACCGTCGCCGACCGCGTCCGCGGCGATGCCGACAAGCCGGTGCTGGCCGTGCACGGTCCCAATATTTATGTGGGATTCAATCAGGAGCAGAAATTCGTGGTCGCGGCGTCGCACAATTACGCGCTGGACTTTTCTTCGGTGACGGTGAATCCCAACGCCGGGCCGGGATGGTCGCTCGCCGGCGGCGCAACGGTCGATTCTTCCGGCAATGTGTTTTTCGGTTGGACGGCTTATGCACGGCATGAGCTGAGCACGCAGCCGGTAAGCATTTATGTAAGCCGCTCCACCGACTCCGGAAAAACCTGGAACACGGCTCTGCTGGATGTTTCTGCTGCGCCACCGGGTTGCGAGAATCAGGGATGCGACGCCGGATTCCTGGGTCCGCAAGTCGCGCTCGCCTCCGATGCCGCTGGGACGGTTTACGCACTATGGAATGCGGGCAGCTGGAACGGCGACCCGGAGCGAATCTACTTTTCATCTTCCACCGGCGGAGGTGAAAACTGGTCATTGAGAACCGATATTTCCACCGCGGATGATGGCGTGGAACACTGTTTTCCCGCGATCACCGCCGGAACCGGCGGCGACGTGCGCATCGCCTGGATGGACACGCGCAACGCCCCTCTATGGAATGTATTCGAGCGCAGTTCCAGCAACGGCGGCGCCACCTGGTCTGCTGAGATGCAACTTTCCGGACTGGTGCGCGGTTACGATTACATTCAGACCGATGGCTTCCGCTTCCCCTTCGGCGATTACTTCTCGATGGCGATCGACAATCTTGGGAGCACGCATGTGGTGTGGGGCGAGGGAAGGAATTACCAATCTCCGGGATCGATCTGGTACAGCCACGGGCGATAGCGCGCGAGAGATTTAGAAGAGCGTAAGGCCGCCGGGTCAGCCGGTCTTGCGATTTTCCCGCAGTACTTCATCCAGCGCATTGGCTAACTGGTGGGCGCGCTTCTGATAGTCGGTCGTGCCGCTTTCCTGCTTGCGTTTCAGAATGTGATACTCGTCGGCGATGTTCAACGCGGCCAGCACCGCAAGCCGGACGGTGTCAATCGTGTTGGTCGCCTCGGCTACGGCGCGCATCTTCGCGTCGACGTATTCGGCCAATTGCAGAATATACTCCGGATCGGATCCGCGCAGGTTGTAGGCCTGGTCGAATATTTCCACTCGCACGCTGGCGTTCTGCGCGTCCTTCACGCTCGGTTCTTTCGCTGCCGTCGCCATGTCAATAAAGCCCGAAGCCTAACTCGCCCGCTCCTCCACGATCGACTCAATCTGGGCCAGCATTTTCTCCACGCGGCCGCGAATCTCTTCGCGCTCTTTGCGAAGCTGCACCGCTTCGCGTCTTAACGCGATCAATTGTTCTTCGCGCTCCTCGAGTTGCTGACGCAGGCGCTGGGCATCGCGCTCCGCCGCCGCCTGCCCCTCTCGCGCCGCCTTGTACATCTCAATCGTGCGATAAATTTTTTGTTCCAGCGCCTGAAAACCGTCGGTCGGAACCTGCTCGGTTACCTCTTGCACTGCATTCACTGCCATGATGACCACTTTTTCCTGAGAAGAATTGGGGCTTTTTGGCAGTATACTCCACCGGCTTGTGAATCGAGCATAGCCCTTTGGTGGGTGGTAGTGTCCTAAATGACGTGGCCACAGCGTTTAAGACAGTACCTTGGTGGGTGGTGGTAGGCGGTTGGGCGACGCTGGCGCTCGGGCTAGCCGGACGCGGCAGACAGGTCTATAATGCGGCGCATGAAAAATCTTGGACTCTGCCTCGCCGCCATTCTTGTGTTGACCGCGCTCCCTTGCGCCGCCAAAACGAAAGTGAACCTCAAAGACGCCCAGGGCAAAGATGTTGGCTACGCGGTGCTGGCGCCCAAGGGATCGGGCGTGATGCTCAAACTGGAGCTTCACGATCTGCCGCCCGGCGAGCACGCCATCCACATTCACCAAAATGCCAAGTGCGATGGGCCGGATTTCAAGTCTGCCGGGCCGCACTTCAATCCGGAGGGCAAAAAGCACGGATTGGAGAATCCGGAAGGGCACCACGCCGGTGACATGCGCAACTTCATTGTGGATGCCACGGGCAAAGCCAACACTTCGCTCGAGAACGCAGATGTCACGTTGGGCGAAGGGCCGCACTCGCTGTTCAGCAACGGCGGTACGGCCATCGTGATTCACGCCAAGGCCGATGACATGAAGACCGATCCCTCCGGCAACTCGGGTGACCGGATTGCGTGCGGGGTGATCACAAAGTAGTTTGTCCGGGGGGGCGTGGCCCAAAGGATCTTCTGCATGGCGTCATCCGGAGCGCAGCCGTTTTTCAGGCGGAGCGAAGGAAACTCCCCGCCCGGAGGTCCGTGGGGTGGGAGATTCCTCGCCCCGCTCGCTTCGCTTGCCCTCGGCTGAAAGCCGAGGGTCTAGCTGAAAGCGCGGGGCCTCGGAATGACACCCTCCCAATCAAGGGGTTTAGTTTCAGCCACTATTTCAGGCTTTCCCCGATTGACACGGCTTCCGAGCGCTCCTATACTGCTTCCCGCCCGAAACGCCCGTCCAGAAAGGATTCTCCCATGTTGCAGCGCTTACTCGTTGTCCTGCTGATTGCCTGTCCGGCTCTGGTTTTTGCGCGTGACCGTGCCAACGTCAAGCAACCCACACTCACTCCGCAGAATAGCGGCACCACCCAGTTGCTGATCTCCGTCAGCCCCGTGAACGACAACATCGTCTGGGCCGCCGGAACCGGCGGAACATATGTGGTGACGACCGATGGCGGCAACACCTGGACATCCGGAGTGGTGCCGGGCGCCGAACAACTGCAATTCCGCGACGTGCAGGGGGTAAGCGACAAGGTCGCATATCTGCTCTCCATTGGAAACAACACCAACAATTTCCAGATCTACAAAACCTACGACGGCGGAGCGACCTGGCATGTGCAGTTCACCAACGAGACGGTCAACGCGTTCTACGACTGCTTCGCCTTCTGGAAGCCGAACAACGGCCTCGCCCACAGCGACTCGGTAGACGGAGTGTTCCCTGATCTGCGCACCTACGACGGGCAGCACTGGCTTTCGATCGCTTCGAATATGCCGCCGGCGCTGCCTGGTGAAGCCTCATTTGCGGCCAGCGGCACGTGCATCACGACCCAGGGAGACAGCAATGCCTGGATCGCTACCGGCGGCTCAAGCATTGCTCGTATCTTGGCGACCACCGACGGTGGGGATACGTGGAACGCGTATGACACTCCGCTGAACAGTTCGCCCAGCGCGGGGGGAATCTCGGTGGCCTTTCGTGATTCGCAGAACGGTATGCTCGGCGGCGGCGACCTGGCCAACAACAACCACGTGCAGGCGGCGGTTTCGCACGATGGCGGCCAGACCTGGACCCTTACCAACACCCCGCCGGTGAATGGATCGATTTTCTGCCTGGCCTATGTCGGAGGCATGCATCTGGAAGATGACAAATATTCCAGCAGCGGATACAGCAAGACCGTGGTCGTGACCAGCGAGACCGAACCCGACTACGACAGCGGGCAAGCCGCCTGGACTCCCGATGAAGGAGAAACCTGGTATGCCGTGCAGGGAGTGAGCGGATATTGGGCCGTCGCTTTTTCCAGCCCCAAAGCGGGATGGTTCGTGGGGAATAATGGGCAGATTTTGAAGATCAGCTTCTGATCTTCAACAGGCTCCGAATTGACTTAGTCCGCGGACTTAGTCTAGTCTAGTGGCATGGTTGTGAACATCCACGAGGCCAAGACACATCTTTCCCGCCTGCTTCAGCGCGTTGCCGCCGGCGAAGAAATTACCATCGCCCGCTCGGGCGTGCCGGTGGCACGGCTTTCTCCCATCGAACCGGAGAAGAAAAACCGTCCCCTTGGATTCGCCAGCGGCGAAGTGTGGGTAGCGGACGATTTCGACGCGCCTTTGCCGGATGATTTGCTGAAGGCCTTTTACGGCGGCGAACTTCCACAGCTTGAACCGGTGGGCAAAAAGTTGCGGCGGCGGAGACGCAAGTGAAGTACTTGCTCGACAGCATGGTCTGGCTGTGGAGCATCCATGCCGTCCGGAAGCTCAACGACGCTTGCCTGGCGATTCTCCAAAATGGGCGGGAAGAGATCTATTTCTCGGCTGCCAGTGCCTGGGAGATGAGCATAAAAGCGCGTCTCGGAAAACTGAATCTCCCCGCGCCCCCTACGCAATGCATCCCGACATTTACAGCCAGGCAAGGATTGCGTTCGCTTCCGGTAACCCAGTTTCATGCGGTCAAAACCTACGACCTTCCCTTGTATCACGACGACCCCTTTGATCGACTGATTATTGCCCAGGCGATCGTCGAGCGGATGACGGTCCTCACCTCCGATCGGGTATTCGGGAAATATGCGGTCAATGTGCTATGGTGCGGAAGGTGAATCGTCCGCGCAAATTGAGTCGTCGCGCCAGCACAAAAAGCCGCCCTCGCGGGCGGCTTTACTGTTTATCCAATCGCGGATGCTACGCGGCATTCTCCGCCGGCACTGGCGGCTGGAAGGGCTCGTCGTAGCTGCCGCCGTAGATCGAGGGCACTTTCGATCCCATGGGGCGCAGATACGTCGCCAGCTCGCCGCGGTGATGGATGCTGTGATTGTTGAGAAACCCGAGATACAGCACCGCCGGCAGGTTGAACACGCCGAAGAAGGCAACTGGCGTCAGCAACTGCTCAGGCGTCATGGCCGCCACGCGACTGACTCCACGCTTGATGTTTTCGTCATACCAGGCAGCCACTTCGGCCGAGGTCGGTGGCTTATGTTCCGGAGTGTCCATACTGAATTGCAGGGCGCCGATTCCATCCAGAAATTGAACGTCGCTGTTCGCGATGTGCCACGCCAGTTCCTGGGCAGTGCGGGCATGGGGATCGGGTTTGTAGCCGGAGGCTGAATCGGGCACGGCTGCAATCACCTTCCTGGTAATTTCCGCTTCGCGTACGATGCCGTCGAGCATCATCGCACAGTAGGTCCTGGCAAATTCGGGGGTTAAACACGGCTGCTCGGACATGATTTTCCTCCCGGGTGAGTGTTATGTCTTTCCGGGCTGAATTTGAGTGTGGCGCGGGCGCTTGTGCCAGCCTGCCTTGCGTGTAAGGACAGCAAACGGACAAGAGTCTCCGCCCCACATAGACGATCTAGGAATAGAAAAGTCGCAAATTAAACGCCGACCGGCTGCTTGGCGTGCACCGGTACTGGAGTGAGCCAGCCGTGGCGGTCAGGTTTTTCTCCGCGTACGATCGCGTAGAACTCCCGCTGGATCGCCTTGGTGATGGGGCCAACTGCGCCCTTGCCCAGCTTGATTTTGTCGACCGAGCGAATGCCGGTGATCTCCGCCGCCGTCCCGGTAAAGAAGGCTTCGTCGCAGATGTAGAGCATCTCGCGCGGAATCATCTGCTCCTGAACGGTGATGCCAAGATCGCGGGCAATTTGCAGCACGGAATCGCGCGTGATACCAGGCAGCACCGAGTTGCCTAAAGGCGCCGTAATCAGTTTGTCGCGATGATACACAAACACGTTCTCGCCCGAGCCCTCGCTGACGAAACCATTCACATCGAGCGCAATGCCCTCGGCGAAGCCGTTGACGATGGCCTCCATCTTGATCAGCTGCGAATTCATGTAATTCGCGCCCGACTTCGACATGGCGGGAAGGGTGTTGGGAGCGATGCGCGTCCACGAGGAAACACAAGCGTCGCAACCTTCGCCCTCGCCTCCCAGATATTTCCCCCAGGGATAATTGATGATGTAAACCTCGATGGGGGAATTGAAGGGATTCACCCCGGCTTCGCCATAACCGCGCAGAACGATGGGCCGCACGTAGCACGGCCACACCCCGTTCGAGCCCACGGTTTCCAGCATGGCATTCACCAATTGCTGGCGCGTGTAGCCGATGTCGATGCGGTACACCTTGGCGGAATCGAGCAGGCGCTGGATGTGTTCATGCGCCCGGAAAATCGCCGGCCCCGAAGGCGGGGCATAGCAGCGAATCCCCTCAAATACCGATGAGCCGTAGTGAACGACGTGAGACATCACGTGAATCGTGGCTTCATCCCAGGGGATGAGCCGGCCATTGTGCCAGATGTTTTCCGACTTCTGAATCGCCATGCCTGCTCCTCACAGTCTGCGGTATTTGCGGAATCGGACTTTTGATGCAGTCGTTTTGCAACGCGGCTGAATCCTCCTCTGGCACAACGGGGACCAAGGGGCAACCCACCCACGTCTCGGGACATTATAGACGCAAGTTGCGAATCCGAGGCTAGCACTTTCGCCCTATTTTGGCGGGTTACCTGTGGTAGCGGAGGTCATGGAGGCCCGGACACCTCGCCATAGTGAAATCAGGACACGCCGGTTACTGACCGGCGGCTGCCGCCAGGAAGTTTGCCACCAGCATTTTCCCCGCGCCGGTTAAGACGCTCTCGGGATGAAACTGCACGCCCTCGATCGGAAATTTCTTGTGCCTGAGTCCCATGATTGTTTGCGAGCCATCTTTTTCCGTGGTCCAGGCGCTGACTTCAAGTTCGGCGGGCAAAGTGCTTTCCTCCACGATGAGCGAGTGATAGCGGGTGGCAATCATGGGAGAGGGCAAGCCGCGGAAGATGGTTTTACCGTCGTGCGTGACCGCGCTGGTTTTGCCGTGCATCAAGTGGGGTGCGCGCACGATGCGGCCGCCGAAGGCTGCGCCGATGGCCTGATGTCCCAAGCAAACACCAAGGGTCGGGACCCTGTCGGCGAAGTGCCGGATGAGATCGATGCTGATGCCGGCATCTTGCGGCGTGCACGGGCCGGGAGAGATGACAATGCGCTCGGGCCGCATCGCCTCGATATCCGCCAAAGTGAGCTGGTCATTGCGGCGCACTTCGACCACCGCCCCCAGTTCTCCGAGATATTGAACCAGGTTATAGGTAAAGGAATCGTAGTTGTCGAGAACGAAGACCACGGAATCAGCCTCTCTTGCAGTGTACACGGGGTGTGCGTTCCAGCCCCAACGTGCCATCCTCCGGCCCGATGGTGGGATTGACGCAGGAGGCCAGGAAACGTCATTCTCAGGCAAAGGTTTGAAGCCACATCATTTGCCTGGGACATGACATGCCAGAAGCGCCGCAAGAAAAAAGGGCTGCCCGGCGTTTCGCGCTACAGATTCCCGTTGCGGTGGCGCGCGAAGAAAACGCAGGGTACAACGAACCGGCGCAAATCCGCGATGTAAGCGCGCGCGGAATCTCCCTTTATCTGGACGCACCCATTGAGCAAGGCTCGCCTTTCGGCTTCACGCTCACGTTGCCGCCGGAGATCACCCTGACCGAGAGCATTCGCGTGCAATGCAAGGGCCGCGTAGTGCGGATCGAGAACGCCAACGGCGGCGGGAAAATGGCTGTGGCCGCGGTGATTGAAGAGTACGAGTTTCTACCCGGAAGCTGAACCGCCGGCCTTGGGATCAGGTCTGGGTGTCCGGTCTCACATCGTGGAGACTGTAGAGACGTTGCTTGCAAGGTCTCCCTCGCCACTGAGTTCCCGGTCCCGCCACTTCTTTCCCGTCCTAACAAATGATAAGGTTCGGTTAAGAGGCTTCTAACAGGGGATTTTCTTGCCGCGATCTGGCGTCCAATTTGTTACGGTTCTGCTGCTGGCGGCGGGCTTGCTGGCTACAGCATCTGCGCAGGGAACCAAGAAGCCCATAAGCAAGCCAGAAACCAAGGCCGAACCCCAGGCCGGAACCAAGATCACCAACGCCCGGGTAGTTTATGAACAGGGCGCGCCGGCGATCGAGGTGGTTTCCACGCAGCCGGTTGTACCCACTGTGCAGATGCTGGATTCGCCGCCACGGCTGGTCATCGACCTGGCCAATACGCATCTGGCAATGCAGCGCAAGCGCATTCCCGTACTGAAAGAAAACATTCTCACCATTCGAGCCGAGCAATATCAGATTGAGCCGGCAATTACCCGCATTGTGGTCGACTTGCTGGTTCCCTGCGGTTACACGTGGGACGCGGCGGGCAACCGCCTGACGGTGCGGTTGAAGCCGGCGGAAGATTCCAATGCGGAAAAGAAGGCGCCGTTGCAGCCGCAACCAGCGTCGACGCCAATACCGGCCGTGGCCGGGGCGATCGTGCCCCTCAGCAACGGCGTGGGCGACGCGGTGCTGAGCGGCAAGAGTTTCGCGGAGGGATCGTCGCTGACCGCGGGAACCGACACCGCGGTGTTGCGGCTGGCTCGAGGCGGCGAAGTGCGAATTTGTCCGGGAACCACGCTTTCGGTGACGCCTTCAAAAAGCTCGAAAAACCTGATGCTGGGTCTGAGCACGGGCTCCCTGGAAACCCACTACACACTCAAGGAGACGGCGGATACGGTGCTCACACCGGACTTCCGTATCCTGCTCGCAGGGCCGGGGGAATTTCACTATGCGGTGAGTGCGGACGCGCACGGCAACACCTGTGTCCGGGGATTGAAGGGCAACGCGTCTTCCGCAATCGTTTACGAGTTGATGGGTGACCGCATTTATCAGGTGAAACCGAGCGAGCAATTGGTGTTTCATTCGGGGCGCATTGACCAGGTCGATGGCGATGTTCCGCCCGAATGCGGATGTCCTCCACCCGCTCCGGTAATGCCTGCGGACGGGCCGCAACCAGCGGTAAGGGCGGATGCGAGCTCAAGAAATGTGAGGCTGGCGGATAGGTCGGCAATCCAGCCCGCGGGCGCTGCGCCCAACCGCAATACGGGCAACGGCACCGGGCAGACACTTTCCAACGGACCGGAGGTCCGTCCGTTGCCGCCCTCGCAGCCGAATGACATTCACATTCAGGTAGAGGCGCCCCTGGTTTTCCACGGCAAAGAAGAACCAGGCGCCGCCCCGGCAGAGGCGCCGAAAGCGCCGCCCGTGACCGAATCATCGGGCCATTCCGCGCAGGTTGCGCAGCAAGGGCAAACGCCAGCGCAGGCGCCGCCGGCACAGGCGCCTGCCCCGGACACTAAACCCGAAGCCGAGCAGCATCATCGGGTGCTGCACAAGATCAAGGGATTCTTCGCAGCGCTATTCCGTTGAGACCCAGCCCTCCGCGGTGCGGTTTAGCTGCGGTTGATGACCCGGCGCAGCGGTTCCACTTTCTCGCGCAGGTTATCCGCCATTTCGGCACCACGCTCGGCGACATCACGAATCCGCTCTTTTGCATCATGGACGCGATCGCGAGCTTCGTCGCCCCAATCGTGGAGCGTCTCCCTGGCGTCTTCGAAGCCGCGCCGCAGGTCGCGGCGGAACTGCTTGCCGGTCTTCGGAGCCAGCACCAACCCGAGCAGTGTCCCTGCTCCGAGCCCAATCAGGAGAAAGGTAACCGCGGTTCCAATATTGCTTCCTTCGTAATCTCCAGAGCGCATAGTTGACCTCGTTTCGGCGAAAAGATGGCCGGAAAATACTGGCGGCGGCCTGATGTTTCGTCAACCACCATTGTAGTCCGTGGCAGCAACGGCAGCGAAGGGATCCGGGGAGGAAATAGCGCCGTTGCGATGAGTTCTGCTGCGGGAAGGTTTCCTTTCGCAGAGGGCGAGTGTAAAATAAGTTTTCGCTCCTTGCGTCGCGGAAAAATGTGGCCTGCCCGTCCTTCAGCGCCCCCTCGATTCCTCGGGGTTGCTCAGGACAGGCGCTTCCGCGGCTCCGCAAACCGCTATCAATTCTGAAGGAGACTGTTTAAGCAATGTCGATCCCCGCCACCCAACTGCGTCCCGGCATGATCATTAAGCACAATAATGATCTGCACTCCGTATTCAGCGTCGAGCACCGCACGCCCGGCAACCTGCGCGCCTTCATCCAGGCGAAGCTGCGCAACCTGCGCACCGGCGCCATGTTCGAGCACCGCTTCCGCTCGCCCGACCCCATCGAAAAGGTCAATGTCGACGAGGTCGAGATGGAATACCTCTATAACGACGGCGACAGCTACTACTTCATGGACACCTCCAACTTCGAGCAAACCCACCTGACCAAGGACATTCTGGGCGATGCCGTCGACTACCTGATTCCCAACCTGCAGATCAAGGTCGAGTTCTTCGATGGCAAGGCGGTGGGAGTGGAGCTACCGCAGACGGTGGAGTTGACCGTGCTCGAAACCGAGCCGGGTCTGAAAAGTGCGACCGCGTCGAGCGTGACCAAACCGGCCAAGACCGAAACCGGCCTGGTGGTGCAGGTGCCCCCGTTCATCAACGAAGGCGAGAAGATCAAGGTGGATACCGCCGAGGGCGTGTATTTGTCGAGGGCGTAGGCGCGAGGTTTCAAAGTTTCAAAGGTTTCAACGTTTCAGAGTTAAGGCTTTCAGAAGCTCAAAGAGCTGACGTCGCTCCGGCTTAATAATCGCAAACCAGATGATTCCTACTTTGAAACCTTGAAACCTTTGAAACTTTGAGACCTGATTCCATCGAGGCGCGCCGCTTCATCGTGCGCGGGCGTGTGCAGGGCGTGGGCTTCCGCTGGTTTGTGGAGCGCGAGGCGCACATTCTCGGCATCGCCGGCTGGGTGCGCAACAACGCTGACGGCAGCGTTGAGGTGATGGCGCAGGGCACGCGCGAACAGCTTTCCGGTATGAGATCGCGTCTCCGCGAAGGACCGCGGGCCGCCCGCGTCGACGGCGTTGAGGAATCCGAAGCGCGAACCTCCGCTGGGCTCAATTCATTTCGCATCGAAGGGGCGTGGTAGAAGTTTCAAGGTGTCAATGTTTCAAAGTGAACACACTCCATTCTGGTAGCCTTACGACTTTGCAACCTTGAAACTTTGCAACCTTGAAGCCTTGAAACCTGGCAACAAAGGAGCGTGGTAATGTCCCCCTCGGCCATGAATGCCGATCAACTGAAAAAACTCATCCGTGAGATCCCAGACTTTCCCAAGAAGGGGATCCTCTTTTACGACATCACAACCCTGCTGAAAGATAAAGTCGGCTTTGCCACGCTGGTCGACCGGCTGGCCGAGCACTATGTCGATCGCAAGGTCGATCTGGTTCTGGGCATGGAAGCGCGCGGCTTTATCTTCGCGCCCGCTCTGGCGTATCGCCTGAATGCCGGGTTTGTTCCCGTGCGCAAGGTGGGCAAACTTCCCGCCGAGACGGTGCGATTTGATTACCAGCTCGAATACGGCGTCAATTCGCTGGAGATGCACAAGGACGCGATCCAGAAAGGCCAGCGCGTGCTGATCGTCGATGATCTGCTGGCCACCGGGGGCACCGCTGAATGCACGGCCAAGCTGGCAACTTTGCTGGGCGCAGAGATCGCCGGACTCGGCTTTGTGGTGGAGTTGGATTTCCTGCACGGACGAGAGAGGCTCAAAAACTACGACGTGATGTCTCTACTGCACTATGACAAATAGCAGGCTGCGCGGGAGAGGCCTGCGTAGGTTCCAGATTTACTTCCAGATCTGAGCGACGGCCAGTCCAAGCGCGGCCCAGATGCCCAAACTTAAAACTGTAGCCCCGCCGATTCCCAGAACCGCGCTCCAGTTGAGGTCCCGGCGGGTGAAATGATCGGGATCGAGGACAATGCGCGTGCGGAGGAACTCCACATCCTCCCAGGTCGGAAACGGCGCGGGCGATGATTTTGGCAGGGAAGGGCCGGCCGTTAACTCCTCGATACTGGAAATTGGGGAGACCTCCAGTTTATGGTTCATGACCGCACCTCGGGGTGCACCTGATGCAACTTGCCTGCCACCGACGCCGCTCCTATAAGTCCCTGATAACTCATACGCCGTTCTCGTGACCCGGGTTCTCGACAAAGTGCTGTGCGGTAAAATCCGCGAAACCAATCATGAAAATGAGCTAATTTCCACTTCATACCAACGGCCTGCCGATAGTCTCCGCCCGTGGCCCAGTCTCTTCCAGTGTCAACTTCGACTCCCATTCAGTTGGGCCTGCTGCGGAATCAGGCGCTTTACTGATGCGTGCCGTTGCAGCAACCTCATCACAAATCCCTGCAAGCTGGACGTTTTCAGAATAGAGGAAGTTGCAGTCCCATTGGTCAAAGAAATGTCATCTTTTTGTCGTAAATTGCAACATCTCGTTATTGCGTTTCTTCTATCGTTAGCCGCGAATCGCGGGGCAAATAATGCTTGCGCCGGAACCAGTCCTCCATGGCGTCGCGTAGTTGATTGAGCGGGACTCTGGCGCCAATCTCCATGCGGCCGTCAGACACCGGTACGGTATCGTCGAACACGCTGGCGTTGGTGAAGTTGCGCATGGAAAAGCTGTCGAGCCACTTGAGAGGGCACGGGACTTTGCGTCCCTCGTGATCATACTCGATGCGAATCTTGCGGGCGAACATGAATTGATTTAATCACAGGCACCAAAGCACGAGAAAAACCATGTCAAAAGGCCCGGAAGGGGGCAAATCAGATGCTCGACCGGGTCCTATGCTGCATCCCCAGCCATCTCAAAACATTCAGTTTGCATCCACGGCTCCAGACGCCTTCGTCCAGGTGTCTAAATTCCTAGACGGGCCGTTTCGTTTCGCAAGAACAATCGCGAACGGCGTTCTTGTTGCGCGAGCGGCCTGAGCTCGCGGAGGAGCCATGCGTACTCTGACCATAGCGGTAGTGTGTCTGTCACTTGCCTCAATATCATTCAGCCAGTCCTCGGATTCCACAGATTCGACCAATCGCCTGCCAGTGACGCGGGTCGTTCTCTACAAGAATGGCGTCGGGTATTTTGAACATGCCGGGCGCGTGCGCGACAGCCAGGATGTCAACGTAGACTTCACGACGGAGCAGCTCAACGACGTGCTGAAGTCCCTGACGATACTCGATTCCGGCAACGGGCGAATCACCGGAGTTAGCTATAACTCGAATGCGCCGCTGGAACGGCTCCTGGGATCACTGCATCTGGCTGTGGGAGAAAAACCCACCACAGCGCAATTTCTCGAAGCCCTGCGTGGCGCGCGGCTGGAAATCAAGAGCGGATCGGAGAGCGCCACGGGACGCGTGCTCAGCGTTGAGCAGCGCGCCATCGCTATCAAGGACAATCAAACGATAACTACAGATCAAATCTCGCTGGTCAGCGATAGCGGTGAAGTGCGTGTATTCGACTTAACTCCTTCCACCAGCGTGCGCGTGGCCGAAAAGGATGTGAATGACGAAGTTGGCAAGTATCTGGGCCTCGTAGCCTCTACGCGCGATCAAGGGCTGCGTCGCATGACCATCTCCACTGCAGGTGATGGCGAGCGCAATCTGCTGGTGTGCTATATCAGCGAAGTGCCGGTGTGGAAGAGCACGTACAGAATTGTGATTCCAAAAGATAGCAAACCATTGTTGCAGGGCTGGGCCATCGTGGATAACACGGTCGGTGAAGACTGGAAGAATGTGGAGTTGTCGCTGGTGGCAGGTGCGCCACAGTCTTTTGTGCAGGAGCTTTCGCAGCCCTATTACACGCGGCGTCCTGTCATCGCGCTGCCCGAAAACGCCATGATCACACCGCAAACGCATGAGGCGACGATGGAGACTGAGGCAAGCGCGATGGTTACGGCGGTCGCACCGCAAAGAATTCATGGTGGACAGATGGGCGGCGTAATCGGCGGAATCGTAAGCGCCGCGCCGGTACCGTCGGCGGGAACGAGTGCCGCCAGCGGAGGTGGCGTCGGAGGCGGAGTCTATCGCCCTGGTGGAGACTACAAGCAGTGGCTCGACAAAGCGGCTGAATCTCTCGAGGCCTCGACCATGACCGCCGAGTCTCGCGACCTGGGCGATTTATTCGAATACAAGCTGCAGGACCGCGTCACTATTCGCAAAAACCAGTCGGCCCTGGTGCCGATATTACAGTCGCGCGTGGATGCCGAGAAGGTTTCGGTCTGGAGCCCTTCGCAGAGGGCGGCGCTGCGCGCGCTTTGGCTCGACAACACCAGCAATCTCACGCTCGATGGCGGCAGCTTCGACGTGCTCGAAGGCGACGCCTTCGCCGGTGAGGGATTGATGGATGCAATTAAACCCGGCGAAAAGCGCCTGCTTTCTTACGCCGCCGATTTAGGCGTGCTGGTCGAAGGCAAACCGAAAAGCGACTATCAGCGCGTAACGAAAGTGTTCATTTCGCACGGAATATTGACGCAATCCATCCAGGAGCGCGAAGAAAACACTTACACCGTCCGGAACCGCGACAGTTCGCCGCGAACGATCGTGATCGAGCACCCCGCGCGGACGGGGTGGAAGCTTACGGACGATGATGACAAGCCGGCCGAGAGTTCGGCCTCCTTTCATCGCTTTCGCCTGACCGTTGAACCGATGAAGACCCAGACGCTTACAGTAAAAGAATATCGTCCGGTCATGAACACCTATCAGGTCTCGGATATCAGCGACAGCCAGATAAAGTATTTCCTGGCGCAGAAAATGATCAGTCCTGAGATCGAGAGAGCGCTGCGCAAAGTGATGGCGCAAAAAGACAGTATCGCTGCGCTTGACGCCGAAACGGCGTCGCGCAAATCGAAGCTTTCGGGAATTTCAGAAGATCAGCAACGCGTCCGCGAAAACATGAAGGCGCTGAAAGGCAGCGTGGAAGAAAAGGCGCTGATCGCGCGCTACGTCCGCGAACTCAACGAGCAGGAAGACCGCGTCGAGGCACTGCACCGCGAAGTAGCCGATCTGCAACTCAAGCGCGCGGCGGCACAGAAAACGCTTAATGAAATGATAGAGAACCTTCAAATCGAGGCGACGCTGTAGGACGCTTCAGAAGGCGCCATCGGCAGTGCCGGCGAGCTATGCCGAAACCGCCGGTTGCATTTCGCTAACGGCAGCTTCCAGATGCTCCAGCGTTTCACTGACGGTGAGCGAGTACATCTCACGGCCCAGGCCTTCGCCGGATTGCAGCGCGGACTTGAGATAGTGTCCCGCAATTTCGACCGCGAGCGAATCGGTGATCAGCCGGCCGGTGCGTTTTTTGTATTCCACCCAGGCCGGATGCGGCAGGGCCACCCAGACGGTTTTTCCATCGACCAGAAACTTGACATCGACGGCATCGGCGTGGCGGGTAGCGATCGCCACGATCAGCGCCTGGTATTTGCAGTGGACGGGTTTCTTCGTCCAGCGCTCGACGGCGGTAAAGTCTTCGAACATGGATAAGAAAAATATAGCGGAATACTAGCGGCAGCGCCAGTATGGCCCACCAGCGATCTATACAGGCACGTAACCGGGAGGTCCCTCGGTCCGCTGGTGAAAACGCGGACCCTCGGGATAACGCCGATGACTGTTCTCGCCTTCGGTTGGAGCGGTCGGCTACCCGCCGGCGATTGCGCCGATCACAATGAACGGTTGTTTTCCTGAGGCGACGGTTTCCGGCAGCGGGGCATCGGGCGATTCGTGCGACAAATCCTCTTCACAGGCAAAAAAGCGCAGGAATGGGCGGCGCTGTTGCGTGACGTGGTCGCGGATGGCGCCGCGCAGCATAGGATAGTGCGCTTCCAGCGCGTCCAGGACCGAGCGCTGCGTGACTGGGCCTTCGATTTCCAGAGTGACTTCATTGCCCGTGTGAGACAGCGTTCGCAGATGCTGCGGAAGAATAACGCGGACCATTTTTCCCTACGCGGCCCTCCCCTCGTGCGCCTTTTCCAAAACCGCTACGATGATCTTGTCCATCTTCATCATCGCCTGGAATACGGCGTTCGATTTTTCGGGGTCGGGGTCGCTCAACAGCTCCATGAGCGCCTTGGGGATGATTTGCCACGACAGCCCGTATTTGTCCTTGAGCCAGCCGCAGCGGCTCGGTGTGCCGCCGTCGAGCAGTTTGTTCCAGTAGTTATCGACCTCTTCCTGCGTGTCGCAGCTGACGAAAATCGAGAAAGCCTCAGTAAACGGGAATAGAGGACCGCCATTGAGCGCGATGAAGGGCTGGCCTTCGAGCTCGAAGTTGACCGTCAGCACCTTGCCATCCCTGCGGCCGACGTTGAGCACTTTCGCGCTCTTGAAAATCGAAGTGTAGAAGTTGGCCGCCTCTTCGGCGTTATTGTCGTACCAGAGGAAGGGAGTAATTTTCTGCATAGAAACCTCTCGTAATTTTGCGAAGAGCCGATTTCTCGATCGTCCTCGAGATAGTTGTCGACTTTGCACGACCGGACAGCCCCATTCGACTCCCCCTCGTTCCTCGGAGTCGCTCAGGGCAGGCGAGAGCGGCTGTCCCTACACGAGCTTTGCTTATTTGAGCGTCTGCACTTCCACGCTCAGCACCGCCGGCAGATCGTGGACGATCGCGTTCCAGCTATCGCCGGCATTGGCGGAGCAATACACCTGGCCGCCGGTGGTGCCGAAATAAATGCCGCATTTGTCGAGCGTGTCCACGGCCATGGCGTCGCGCAGCACGTTTACATAGCAATCCTTCTGCGGCAAGCCCCTGGTCAGGGCTTCCCATTCGTTGCCGCCGCTGCGGCTGCGAAAGACCTGCAGCTTGCCTTCCAGCGGAAAATGTTCGCTGTCGCTCTTGATGGGCACAACATAAATCGTTTCCGGCTCGTGCGCGTGCACGTCGATGGCAAAACCGAAATCAGTGGGCAGGTTGCCGCTGACTTCCGTCCAGTTGTCGCCGGCGTTATCGCTGCGCATCACGTCCCAATGCTTTTGCATGAAAAGCACGCCGGGCCGCTTGGGATTCATGGCGATGTGGTGAACGCAATGACCGACTTCGGCCTCGGGGTTTGGGATGTAGTTCGAGCGCAGGCCGCGATTAATGGGCTTCCAGCTTGCGCCGCCATCATCGGTTCGAAACGCGCCCGCGGCGGAAATCGCAATCCACATGCGGTTGGGATTGCTGGGATCGAGAATGATGGTGTGCAGGCACATGCCGCCCGCGCCCGGCTGCCACATGGGGCCTGTGCCATGGCCGCGCAAGCCCGGCAGTTCCTGCCAGTTTTCGCCACCGTCGGTGGAGCGGAAAATCGCCGCGTCCTCAACCCCGGCATAGACCGTGTCAGGGTCGGTGAGGGAAGGCTCCATGTGCCAAACGCGCTTGAACTCCCACGGATGCTGCGTGCCGTCGTACCACTGATGCGTGGTGAGCGGCTTGGCAGCGGCGTCATAAACGAACTCGTTACTGGCGGCTGTGGGCGGGCCGGGAGCCGGTTGTATCCCCGCAGGCGCTCCCGGTTGGATCCAGGTTTTGCCGCCGTCATCGGAGCGCTGAATGATTTGCCCGAACCATCCGCTGGTTTGCGAGGCATAGATGCGGTTGGGATCGGCAGGCGAGCCTTTGAGGTGGTACATCTCCCAGCCGGCAAAGTGCGGACCGTTGATCTCCCATTTGTCGCGTTTGCCGTCGGAAGTAAGAATGAATGCGCCCTTGCGCGTGCCTACGAGAACACGGACCTTGCTCATGGATTTCTCCTCAAGGCGCCCCACGTCTCGCAACAGCGGCGAGGCCCTTCGACAAGCTCAGGGCAGGCCGTGGGGCACCCTTTTCCTTTCAGATCCGTACAACACATAGTGAGCGATCGGGTTACGCCGCTTTCTTCGCCTGGCTCCGCATCTGTTTCATCATCTCCCGCATGGCGGCGATCTGACCCGGAGAGCGCTTTTCCGTCCACTCTTCAAAGCGCTTCGCGGCTTTTTCCAGATTGCTGAGAAAATACGGATTCTTGAAACGTTCGCGACCTTGCGGAACAACTCCTTTTAAGGCCTCCCACACACCGAAGAACTCGCCGGTGGTTTCAAAGAACAGGTCTTCGTGGAGCAGGCCATAGTTGAGCATGGCGCAGGCCTGATCCCAGTACGACATGACCATCATGACGAAGGTTCCGCCTTCGGTTCCGGGAGCGGCAATGCGCATGGATTCCTCAAAAGTCTCGGGATGATAGTTTTGCCAGAACCAGTCGCGCGCCTGGCGCAGCCGTGGTTCGCGGCGCTGTTCAAAGAGTTGCAGTTGGAGTTGTGCCTGTTCGTGTGTTGGTTTCGTTGCCATGTTTCATGTCTCCTTAAATTTCCTAAATTTCTTATGTGTTAGAAAATTGCCGTCATGCTTTCTGGTAATAAAGCACAACGACCCCAGAACTAAGCAGCTTAGTCTGATGAAGCTTGAATGCAAGTCTTTGCCGTATTCCCTGGAAAAGCGGATTTCCGGCGCCAAGCAGAACCGGGCTGAGAATAACCCGATATTCATCGATCAGGTCCAGTTGCAGCAGCGATGATGCCAGCGCAGCGCTGCCGAGAATCACCATGTCTTTGCCCGGCTCTTGCTTCAACCGGACAATTTCCTCCCCAGCATTTTCCCTCACCAGTCGGGTATTGTTCCAGTCCGCCGACTTAAGGGTTTTGGAGAAGACGATCTTGGGCAGGCCATTCATCTTGTCGGCAATTTCGTCTTTTGCGGCGAACGGCCAGTAGGCGGCCATAAGCTCATAAGTCACGCGGCCGAAGAGAATGGCGTCGACCGAGCGCAGCATCTCCCGTGAGTAGGCGAAGAACTGCTCGTCGGGCACAAACCAATCCAGTTTCTTGTCTGAGCTTTCGAAGCAACCATCCAGCGACATCACGTTTGAGACGATCAGCCTGCGCATGGGCAAGACCTCTGTATTGCAGCCACTGGGCCGACAAAAGGCTCACATTGGCTTGCTACAGTTCACCAACCAGGGAATGCCGAAGCGGTCGACGAGCATGCCGAAGCGCGTCGCCCAGAACGTTTCCTGGAGCGGCATCTCAACGGTGGCATTCTCAGCCAGCGACTTGAAAATGCGCTCGGCCTCGCCGGCATCCTTCACATCAAGAGCCACATGGAACCCTTGCGCCTTTTGATAGTAGTTAGGCGGGGCGTCAGCACCGCTGAACTCGTCGTCCCCGACACTCAGCGTGGCGTGAATGATCTTCTTGCCCCAGTCCGCAGGCACCTGGCCGACGGCGGGAGATTCTCCATAGGTCATTGAGAACGAGATTTTTCCGTCCAGGCACTTTTCATAAAACCTGAAGGCCTCGGCGCAGCGCCCGTCAAAATTCAGGTGAGGATGTAAGCGCATCGAAAAACCTCCTTGGTGTCCATCGGATTGCGCGTTGAATCATCCACGAGAAACAGCTTTATTCCTTGAGCGGCCCTGCCTCGTGCGTCAGAACGCACGTCCACCTTCCATCTTTCCAGACCCAAACGTCGGTCTGGCGTTCCCCTATATCGAAGGGTTTTCCGCCGAACATACCTGAGATTTTTACTTTCGTCGTCACCAGCGCCGTATCCCCGTACATGCGCACGCGGGGTTCTGAAATCTCAAACGTTTTGAGCGTGCGGTACCCGGATTTTATCCCCTCGGGGAAGATCGACTTGCCCTCTCCGACGTCACCGTGGGTAGTAATCACTGCCCAGTCATCCGACAAGTAGCGCGGAATTGCGTCCGCATCGTTCTCGCGCAGCGCCTTCGCCAGTTCCTGGTCGGCTGCCAAAGCGCTTTCCGCGGTTGGTCCAGCTTCGGGCCTTGCCCTCCCGACCACAACGAATATCGATACCAGTGCCAAGATTGACACAACAGACGTTGCAAGCATGCTTGAATACCCATGCGATCGCATCGTTGACCTCCTGATTAAGGTTGATAGATTTTTGTGGCACTATAGTAAAATAACTTGTAAAATGCAAGTGAATTCTGGAAGTCCGTTGCAAAATGGCGAAACATAACAAATACAAGCGCCGCTCCGGCTGCCCGCTGAACGCGTCCGTAGAGATGCTGGGAGACCGCTGGTCGCTGCTGATCATTCGCGACATGATGCTGCTTGGGGCGCATACCTATAAGCAGTTCTTGCATTGTTATGAAGGCATCGCTACCAACATTCTGGCTGACCGCCTGCACAAGCTCGTCGCGTACGGGATTCTAGAGGCAAAGCCGTACCCGGCAGATAGGCGCAAGCTGCTCTATCGCCTCACTCGGAAAGGAATCGACCTGGCGCCCGTGCTGACCGAGATGGTGCTGTGGGCGGCCGCGCACGAGGAGACTGGGAATCAGCCCTTGGTCCGGCAAATGCGCCAGGACAAAGAGAAGTTTATGGCCGGAATTCGGGAACGCTGGGCGAACGGATAACATGAGTGGGTGCCCAAGGCGACTCCCAATGCAGGCAAGCTCACGGTTCTGCGCGCCAGCCACCTGAGCAGAATTCCCTGGCTTGTTCATGGATTTTCCACACGCATCGCCGGATTTTCTCGTACCTATGGAAAAGACACTCTCAACCTGGGATTTACCAAACACGACTCCAAAGCCGCGGTCGAACGGAATCGGGCTGCTTTCCTGAGCGAAGTTGCCAACGGGAACCGCGCGGGCAAACAGTTCCCGACACCGTCTCTGATCACGCTACGGCAGGTTCATTCCGACATCATTCATTTGGTACAGGCGCATCCTGAGTCACGGCTGGTTGGGGACGGCCTCCTCACATCCACGCCCGGTGTGTTGCTTGCCGTGCAGACAGCCGATTGTCTGCCCATCATTCTGGTTGACGTGAAGCATCGCGCCGTGGGCGTTTTTCATGCGGGCTGGCGGGGAACGCTGAAGCGCATCATCGAAAAAGGAGTGGGGCAAATGCGGCTCCAGTTCGGGAGCCGGCCACATGATCTGCGGGCCGCCATTGGGCCGGGCATTCACGGGTGCTGCTATGAGGTGGGGGAAGAGGTGCGGGAAAAATTCGAGTCGCAGTTCGCATATGCGGCGGGGTTGTTTCGCGAAGTGAAGGAGTCGGATCCGGTGCGGGAAAAATATCCTCTGCTGTTTCTGACGGCGCGCGCCCCCGGCCACGGCGAGCTGCCAAAGAAAATTTTTCTCGACCTGGTGAAGGCCAACCGTCAACAACTGTTAGCTGTTGGCGTGTCGGCAAAGAGCATCGAGGCCTCGCCGCTATGCACGAGTTGCCGCACGGACTTGCTGTTTTCTTATCGCGCCGAGAAGCGCAGGACCGGGCGGATGATGGGAGTGGTAGGAATAAGGCAGAAGTGAGAAGTGAGAATGCAGCAGTGAGAAGGCAGCAGTGAGAAGGCAGAAGGAAAAGGTAAACGCCATCTCTTCCACTTCTTCATTCTGCCTTCTGACTTCCTAAACTACGCCGGAGGAGCGGGAGTCGCGGGTGGCGGCGCAGCGCTCTCCGCGATCCCTTCGTTCACTAGGTCTTTCAACTCCTTGCTGGGCTTGAAGAAGGGAATTTTCTTGGCGGGCACTTCGACCTTTTCGCCGGTCTTGGGATTGCGTCCGGTGCGCGGCTTGCGCTGGCGGGTGCGGAAGCTGCCAAAGCCGCGAATCTCGATCTTGTCGCCCGCGCGCAGGGAACGCACCACGCTATCAAAGATAGTTTCCACGATCACTTCGCTGTCTTTGCGCGTAAGTTCAGCTAAACGCGAGACTTCATCGATCAAGTCGGCTTTGGTCATAACCTTCCTTCCGTTTTCAGAGACAAATCACGCTGGTTTAGGCAAGAGATGGCACATCGCCCCAAACCTCCATAACGTTCTCAAATTTCAGGAGTTAATGCAAGTTATGGTTTTGGGACTGGGGAGAAAGGCCTCACTTCCACAGGTAGTAGAACCCGACCTGCTGCTCCAGCATCTTCTCGCGGTCGGGGAGATATTTCGACGCGTCGCCAAGAATAAGATCCAACAATGTCATACGCCGTGACTTGACCGGGCGCACGAGGGCCGGCTCGCCCGAAATCCCCACCGACTTGGCCGTATCCTTGACCGCTTCTTCAAAGTCGCCGACGTTGTCGATCAGCTTCATGGAGAGGGCCTGCGAGCCGGTCCAAACTTTGCCGTTGGCGATGGCCTTCACGTCCTCAACCTTCATGCTGCGCCCGGTCGCCACCGCCTGCACGAACTGGCCGAACATGTTGTCGATCAGCGACTGCATGTAAGCCTGCTCGGCGGGAGTAAGATCGCGCGCCGGATTGCCGGTGTCCTTGAACTCGCCGGTTTTCAGGACCACATCCTTCAGCTTGGCCCACTTCAGCAGTTCGCCATAGTTTACCCACTGGGCGATCACTCCGATCGAGCCCACGATGCTGCCATCGTCGGCATAGATCTTATTGGAGGCGGAAGCGACGTAGTAGGCGCCGCTGGCGCCGACGGTCTCTATGGAAACGACGATGGGTTTCTTCTTCTCCTCGCGGATGCGTTTGACCTCGCGGTAGATTTCCTCGGATGCGGCCACGCCGCCGCCGGGAGAATTCACGTGCAGGATGATGGCCTTGATCGAGGAATCATCGGCATAGCGCTTCAGATGGCCGACCACCGGCTGGGGTGAAAGGATGATGCCATCGAGATCGACCACCGCGATGCGCTCGCCAAAGCCGCTGACTTCATCTTCCTGGCCGCCCGCCCGCCACATCACGTATCCGAGCGAGACCATGAACAACGCATAGAAGAAGAACGCTCCTCCGGCGACAAGAATCCAGAGCAGGGTGCGAGAACGTCGGTCAGACATGAGGGAAGTGTAGCACCGGGACTCGGTTTCAGTTTCCGGTTTCTGGTTTCCAGTCGGGCCGGCAAATCACCCGCAACGCGGCTGGCTCGGCGGCGATTTCGACCGGCGTGCGGCAAACGTATTCGCCGTCTGCATAGACATCGAACGGAGTTTCGGTTTCCAGACGAAAACGTCTTCCCTGGAAATACTCGACTCCGCGGATGCTCAGGTGGCGGCCGGAATAGACGGTGGGAAACAGACAAAACAACTTAAAGGGGTCGATTCCGCCGATCACGCAGACGTCGAGTTGGCCATCATCGAAGCGGGCGCGCGGGGCGATCTGCATGCCTCCGCCGTAGGTGGAGGTGTTGGCGAAGGCAGCGAGCATCGTGGGCTGATCGCTGCGGAGATTCCATGCGCTGCCCTCTTCGAATGCCAGGATTTTCAGCGGGAAGGGCGCAAAGCGAAAGATGGCTGGGGCCAGAGTGAGGGCGTAGCCGCCGTGTCCGCGTAGCCAGCGCGGCAACGTGTTGGCACGGCGGGCGACTTCGGCGTCGAGTCCAATGCCGGCAACGCAGCCAAAAAAGCGCCGAGTACCGAGTACCGAGTTGCGAGCCGGATCGTTCTCTTGTGGTGAGGGCGCCTCGACCGCGTGTCCGCGTAGCGGCGAAACGACTCCCAGATCGATTGCCTGGATGTTCGCTTGCGTTGCGCAAAAGCCTCGCCACGCCGCCAGCGAATCGCGGACGCTGCGCAGGCCAAGCGCGCGGGCAAAGTCATTTCCACTGCCCACCGGGGCAACGAGCACCGGCAGCCCAAGCTTCATCAGTTGAGGCAAATGGCGGTGGATGGTGCCGTCGCCGCCAAACAGCAGAATGACATCGGCCTGATCAGCAGCCGCGGGGAGGCCGATGCGCCAATCCCAGGTAGCGACACTCGCCTCCGCGCTTGCATCCTGAAATGGTTTCAGGTCTCTCGGCGAACATCCCAGCCCGAAGATGGCGGCGGCGCGCATGTGCGCGGATGAGATTACCAGAATCGGAGCACCAGCCACACCGGGCCGTCGTACGGCCTTGTCCCGGAGGCCAAACAGCGCTGGCAGGCTTAGCCTGTGCGCCTCTGTGTTCTCTGTTGTAAACACCTTGCGCGTAGGATCTTAGTTTCCCATACCCACAATCAACTTTCGCTGCCGATGCTGCTCTGTGTAAACTACTTTGGCGATGAGATTCCCCCGCCGCTCAGCCGCCTCGCCTTGGTGTCTGCTGGCATTGTTGCTGGTTGTTCTTGCCTCTCCAGCCACATTTTCATCCGCTTACAATGCGCATCCCAAACTGGTGGTCGTGATCGTCATCGACCAGTTCCGCGGCGACTATCAAGAGCGCTACCGCGACCAGTTCTCGGAAGGCGGATTCCGCCTGCTGCTCGACCATGGCGCCAACTTCACCGACTGCAACTACGATTACGCCAACACCCGGACCGCTCCCGGCCACGCCACGCTGTTTACCGGCGCCTACACTAACGACCACGGCATTGCCGCCAACGAATGGTGGGATCCGAAAAAGAAAAAGATGGTCACCTCAGTGGAGGATGACGACACCAGGCTCGTGGGCATTCCGGGGGGCAAGGCCGGCGCGTCTCCGCACAACCTGCTCGCCGACACGCTGGGTGATGAACTCAAACTCGCCACCCAGGGACAGGCGCGCGTGTTTGCCATCTCTCTGAAAGACCGCGCCGCCGTTTTGCCCGGCGGCTTTGCGGCAGACGGGGCTTACTGGATCGATCACATCACCGGCGCGTGGATTACCTCGACGTACTATCGCTCCGACCTGCCCAAATGGGTGCAGGATTTCAACGGCAGCAATCGCGCTGGAAAATATTGGGACCGAGAATGGAAGGACACCAGCGGCCAGGTTCTGCGCTCGACCGCCCATCGTAAAGCCAAGGACGGTTCCGAGGCTGGATTCTACGAAGTCGTTGGCTCAACCCCATTTGCCAACGAATACGAACTGGAATTCGCGAGGGAACTGGTGGTCTACGAGAATCTGGGAGGGGGAAAAGCGACGGACCTGCTTGCCATTAGCCTTTCACCCAACGATATTCTCGGCCATCAGGTTGGTCCGGATTCGCCGGAGATGGCCGCCATGGCGCTCGCCCTCGATAACGAATTGGCGGATTTCTTTGCCTTTCTCGGTCATCAAGTCGGGCTGGCCAATTTGTGGATCGCGCTTTCGGCCGACCATGGAATCGCTCCTTTGCCCGACGTCGCCAAAAAGTTTCGCATTCCCGCCGCCAATCTGGACTCGGGCAAACTCGAAACGCAGATCAATAGCGCGCTGTCGGCGAAATTTTCTTCGGGGAACAACGCTGCCTACATCAAGCTCGATTATCCGGTGGCCTGGCTCGACGAAGATGCTTTCCGCGCCGCGCACATAAAAGAGCACGACGCCGAGACCGCGGTGGGCGAGGCGATGAAGCAAGTGGGAATCCGCGGCTATTTCACCAAGTCGGACCTTGCCGAAGGCGAGGCGCCCAACACCGCTCTGGGAAGGAAATTTCAGAACAGCTACACGCCGGAAGGCGGTTGGTATGTGCTGGGTGTGCCCGAACCTTACAATGTCGGCTATGCGCACGGCACGGACCACGCGTCACCCTACACATACGATACCCATGTCCCGCTGGCGTTTTATGGACTGCCATTCCGCCCCGGTACGTACCGCACCCATGCCGAACCGATTGACATGGCGCCCACATTCGCATCGCTGCTGGGCATCAACGCCCCCACGCACTCTGTGGGACGCGTGTTGACGGAGGCACTCGCAGGCCCGCGCCATGGTGAGAGCAGCACGTCCCCGGATGAAGTTGGAGACCCGCGCCCGTGACTTCCTCTCGCGCGAGCGCCGACCCCGCGCCCGATCTCCACGTCAGCTTCGCTGGCATCGATCTCAAGAATCCGGTGATCGCGGCCAGCGGTACTTTCGGCTACGGCGTCGAGTTCGAGGATGTGGTGCATCTCGACAAACTGGGAGGATTCGTCGTCAAAGGTCTTTCGCGCGAGCCGATGATCGGCAACCCTCCGCCGCGCTTATGGGAGACGGCGGCCGGCATGTTGAACGCTATCGGGCTACAGAACATCGGAGCAACCGCGTTCCTGGAAGAGAAACTGCCCCGGCTGCGAGAGATAAAAAACATTGTCGTGTTCGCCAACGTATTCGGCTACACGCGCGAGGACTACGAGCGCACCATCGAAATTCTCAATGAGGGCGAAGGCATCGCCGCCTACGAACTCAACGTTTCCTGCCCCAACACTGCCGAAGGAGGGCTGCAATTCGGCTGCGATCCGCGCTCACTGGACGAAGTCGTGGCTACGGCCAAGCGGGTGGCGCGGAAACCTTTGATCGTGAAGCTCTCGCCCAACGTGACCAGCATCGCGCAGATGGCGCACATCGCGCAGGAAGCGGGCGCCGACGCTATTTCGCTGATCAATACTTTCGTAGCTATGGCCATCGATGCCGAGACGCGCAAGCCGCGCATTGCCAACGTTACCGCCGGCCTCTCCGGGCCGGCCATCAAGCCCATCGCGCTGCGCATGGTCTACGACGCCGCCCATGCGGTCAGCATTCCCGTGGTCGGAATGGGGGGCATCTCCACCGCCGCCGATGTCGTGGAGTTTATGCTTGCCGGAGCAAGCGCGGTGCAGATCGGCACGGCCAGTTATTGGGATCCCTGCGTCACCGAGAAGATTGTCGATGAACTGCACCGCTGGTGCCAGGATCGCGGCATCACCCGCCTGGCTGATCTCATCGGCGGGTTGATCGTGGAGTGACTTTGCCGCTGAGCTGTACTGAGTTCCCCTTCGGCCGTGTTTTGCATGCTCTGAGGTTCAGAGTTGTGCCGTTTTCCGCAACGTCCTCTCAGGCCGAGCCCGGATTGCAAGCAGGGAATTGCTTTCTGACATTACTTTGGTTGCAACTGTTCTGCCAACTATTTGCGGCGGGGCTATTGCCAATCTGCGGGGGTTCTCCTAGCATCACAAATGAAAGCCGGCCTGCGGGGTTGGTGATGGGGGTAACCGATTTTTGAACCAACACCGAATGAACGGGGACTTGACTCGAACTTGGATCCGGTGTGCGATGCTCCGCCATGCGGAGATGCCTAAAGGGTCTCGGCGGGTTCCCATCGTCTAACGACGGGTTCATTCTCGGCCCTCCACACGGCACAGTGGGTCGGCTTGCTTGCCAACTTCTGTTCTTCTGTTCTCCGTTAAGCTGATAGGATAATAAGCATCCGATTTCCTGCATCTAATAAATCGTGTTTCCCCAATTAGTTCATTACGGACGCTTCGTCCTGCCGACCTACGGCGTTCTCGTCGCCACAGGCGTGCTGATCGGCCTGTGGATCAGTGTGCGCAACTCCGAAAGCCTTGGCATTGACGGGGAGAAGGCATGGAACCTGGGCATTCTGGTGGTGCTCTGCGGGATCGTGGGCGCCAAGATTCTCTACATCATCAACGACTGGAGCGTCTACGCCGCGCACCCTTCTGAAATCTTCAGCCTGGCCACGCTGCAAGCCGGCGGGGTTTTTTCCGGAGGATTGCTGGCGGCGTTTCTGGCCGCATGGTGGTACGTGCGCAAGAATCACATGCCTGCGCTGAAAACTTGCGACGCTTTTGCGCCGGGCCTGGCCCTGGGACACACCATCGGGCGCATCGGGTGCTTTGCCGCCGGATGTTGTTATGGCAAACCCACGCATCATTTCTGGGGAGTCACGTTTCGTAATCCGCTGGCCAATCAGATCACCGGCACTCCACTGAACATTCCTCTCGAGCCGACGCAGCTTTTCGAATCGGCGGTCGAGCTGGCAAATTTCCTCTTCCTGATGTGGCTGCTCAAGCGCCGCAAATTCGACGGCCAGATCTTCGGTGCGTTCATGTTCATCTACGGTGTGGCGCGCTTTTTCCTGGAATTCATCCGCGACGATCCCGGCCGCGGGTCGGTATTCGGCGGCCTAATGACCGGCACCCAGTTGATCGCTCTTGGTCTTGTAGTTGGCGGCGGAATTCTCTGGTGGCTGCGGGCGGGAGCGAAGAATGTGGCGGCCCATGCGGTAGGGGCGACGCGATAATAGGGAGCCGCGTCGCCGGGGCACGCCCTCCGTTCCCGAAGCGATGCCGAGTCAGTCATTCTTTACGACGGCGTCATCCCGACGGCCCGCGTTTTCTCCAGCGGGCCGAGGGATCTCGTTGCAATCAACTGCCGGGTTAGGTTTGTACAGATCTTGCCAATCCTTCGCAAGATCTTCCCATCGCGGGTTCATCGACTCGATGAGCTTGAGTTTCTTTTCGCGTCGCCAGCCTTTGATCTCTCTTTCGCGCGCAATTGCTGCGTCGGGGTAGAAGAACGCTTCGTAGTAGACCAACCGGGTGAGGTTGTAGCGACTGCTGAATCCGGGGGTGACTTTGTTCTTGTGTTCCCACACGCGGCGGACCAAATCGCCGGTTATGCCGATGTAGAGAACAGCAGATCCCGGACGGTTCGTCATGATGTAGACAAAGAATCGCTCTTGTCGGCGCATCGGCTTTGTTTATCAGCGGCTGGGTTCGCACGTCTGTGACGAATGAACATTTCCACGGGCTGCGAGAGCGGTTGCGCCGAGATCCCTCGCTCCGCCTGGAGAAGACGGCTCCGCTCGGGATGACGCCCGTTTCGAAGGCGTCCCAGTACATTGGTATAATCCGCTGCGAACACAATTCCTTTCGAGGCCACTCTTTTGCCCATTGGAACCGCGTTTCACGAGCGCACTTTTCCTCTCTGCCACAGCCTGAATTACCGCGAGTGGTCGGGATACTACACGGTCAGCGTGTATGAGGTGCATCACGAGCACGAGTACAACGCCATCCGCAACGCGGCGGCGCTGATCGACATTACGCCGCTTTACAAGTATCTAGTCACCGGCAAAGACGCGACGCGGCTGGTCAACCGCGTGATCACGCGCGACATCAACAAAGTCAAAGTTGGGCAGGTGATTTATTGCTGCTGGTGCGATGAAGAGGGCAAAGTTATCGACGACGGCACGATCTCGCGGCTGGAAGAAAACGTCTATCGCTGGACTGCCGCCGACCCCAGCCTGCGCTGGTTCCGGCAGAATGGCCTGAACATGGACGTGCAGGTGGAGGATATTTCTGAAAGGGTGGCGGCGCTCGCGTTGCAAGGTCCGACTTCGGTGAAGCTGCTGAAAACCGTGGCCGAGGCCGACATCACCAATCTGAAATATTTTCGCGTGACCCATGGGAAGATTGCGGGCGTGCCAGTGGACATTTCCCGTACCGGATACACCGGCGATCTGGGATATGAAATATGGGCGCCGTGGAATGAAGCCCTTAAGGTGTGGGATGCGCTAGTGGAAAAGGGCAGGCAGTTCGACCTGCATGCCGCGGGAATGCTGGCCTTGGATGTGGCCCGCACCGAGGCCGGGCTGCTGTTGATCGACGTTGATTACATTAGTTCGAAGAAGGCGCTGATTCCTTCGCAGAAGTTTTCGCCATACGAACTGGGATTCGCCAAGATGGTGCATCTCGAGAAAGAGAATTTTATCGGCAAGCGGGCGCTGGAGCGGGATGCGAAGGACGGCGTGGCGCGGCAGTATGTGGGACTGGAAGTCGACTGGACGGACGTCGAGGCGCTCTACGAACGCTACGGCCTTACGCCGGCGGCACCGGCGCAGGCTTCGCGCGTGGCCGTGCCGGTCTATTCCGGAGACAAGCAGGTGGGCAAGGCGACGACGACCAGTTGGTCGCCGATTCTGAAGAAGATGATCGCGCTCGCCAGCATTGAGACTGAACATGCGAAGCTGGGAACGCAGTTGCAGATGGAGATCACAATTGAGGCAATCCGGCTCAAGACCAACGTGAAGGTGACCTCGATGCCATTCTTCAATCCGCCGAGGAAGGCGGCCAGCCCGGTCTAGGACTTTTCGCGACGTCGTCAATGATGTGGAGGACGATTATGACTACGCGAGTTGAGCGACGCACTGTTGATCTCTCCGGATACCCCGATCTGGTGGTGATCTGGCTGGGGATGCGGGTGAACCGCATGACCGGCATCAAAACGCTTTTTGGTTTTGGGCCCAAGATCTCTTCTTCGGCCGATGCCCGGCCAGACGGGCTGCTGTCGCACGAAACCTTTCTATTCTCTTTCTTTCCAATGCATGCCGGAATCCGGCAATACTGGCGCGATACGGAGTCATTGCTGAAGTGGACGCGCTCCGATCCGCATCGGCAATGGTGGCAGAATTTCCTGTGCGATTCGGGGGGCACCGGCTTCTGGCACGAGACTTACTTCCGGCGTGGAGGCATGGAGGCGATCTACGACGATGTTCCCAAGCCGATCGGGTTTATGCGTTTTGCGCCCCTGATACCGGCGCGGGGCCCGATGTTCGGCGCCGCAACGCGCGGTGGGAAGTCATTTGCTGCAGACCCGGTGTTGTCGGAACAGGAATTGTATGGGGAGGTGGAGCGCCAAAAAGCCAGCTGACTATCGGCCCAATCAGCGCGGGATGTAGTCATTCAGCATCGGCACCACGGCTGAAGTGAATGGCAGGAGGCGCTTCTGGGCGGCTTCGGTAGTCTCGCCGGGGAACATGGGAGTTAACAGCCGAACCAGCGAGCCATCGCTGCGGTTCATATCGATTGCGTCCTTCACCAGGTAAAACTTGGCCCAGTATTCGCTGGCCACGCCGCGGCCATGCGCCCAGAACCAGTACAACACCAGGTGGCGGGCATCTCCCCTGGAAACGACGTACCGATTGGCCGGGAAAGGACTGTGGCCGGGCAGCGAGAGCGTCACTTGGACGTTTTGGACGGGGTTCCATCCCGAACCGGGCAGGCACTGCTGGGGTGAGTGCGGGGTTTCCCCGGTGCGCTGGCTGGGGAAAAACGCCAGAAACAGGTCCACGCTGGGGAGTTTGTGGTTGGGATCCTGATACACACGCTCCAGAAAATCGCCGTGGCCGAGCTTTTCCAGAGTCTCCTCGTCCGGCACGATTTCAATGCTGTCCCAGTTGGCCAGCCGGGCAGGGAAAGATGAGAGGGGCAGGTGCGGCGGAATGACTTCGATGCGGCTGCGGGCCTGGAGCAGGATCGCTGTTAACGCCACTAGGAGAGCGGCGACGGCGCAGCGTAACATGCCTTGCGGTTTCATGCCGCTGTTCCTTCCTCGCGCCAGAAAATGCGGAGGATGTGGTGCAATAGGTAGAGCATGATAAGCGAAACCACGAAAATCAGCCAGCCCGAGAACTCGTGAAAAAAGCCCTGCGCCTTTGCCGGGTCCCAGTACTGCACCAGCAGGCCCGTACCCACAATGCGCAGGCTGTTGGCGGCGACGGCAATCGGAACCGCAGCCAGCGCCAGCAACACGCGCATAGCCAGCCTTCGCTCCAGCAGATAACCGTAGATAATGGCGAGGGTGGTCAGCGTCATGAGCGAACGAATGCCGCTGCACGCCTCGGCGACCTCCAAACGGAGCGCCGGCAACACTATCACATTTCCCTCGCGTAAAACTGGAACACCCATCCAAGGCAAAACCGTGCCAGCCACCTGCGAGGTCAGCTGTTGCAGCGGGAATGTAATGTGGCCGAGAATGAGAGCCGGGATGGGGATCATCAGCAACAGAAAGGCCCAGGGGAAAAGGAGGGCGCGGAAGATATTGGCTCCCAGGAAAAGCACGATCAATCCGGCCAAAACGATCAACAAAGATGAACGGGAAAGAAAGAGTTCGGCCCCCAGCTGACCTACCACCAGCACGCACAAGCCGAAGGCCAGAGGCAGCAGACCCCACCATGCGGGCCGCGGTAACAGCGTCCTGAGCCGCGAACGCTCCTGCCAGATCACAAAGGCGGAAAACAACGGGACGAAGAAACCGTGAGAGAAATCGGGGTCATGCCACCACTGCGCTACCAGGCGACTGAGTGTTGCGAAATATAGCCAGATAAGCAAGGCCCCGAGTGCGGCCACTTGCCACCAGGACGGCCATGCCGGCTCTGCCGCCACGACGGACACTGCGGGGTTGGATTGCAGTGCCTGGCTCACCGGCAGTCTCCAACATTCACAACGTTTAGCATATGCGAAGCGAGAGTCGAAAGCGAGTTCCTTTCAGGGTAGTGGGTCAGTCTGATCAGACTGACCCACTACCCCTTTCAGTGGTTCTGAGCCCAGATGTGAGCAGCCCGCGGTGTTGGCATTGCTGGAAATGTCGGCGCCAGCGGAAGGGCCTTACGGCTGGATGTTGGGCAGCTTCTTTGCAGCAGGAGCGATGCAACCGGCTGAAATTCCGAGGCACCTCGCGGTAAGATATTAACCATAAGAAGTATCTTTCTTCCGAATGGTGCGGGTCCCCTCGTTGTTGTCCTTAAGGGTGTGGCAGAAAAGCTCTGGATTGCGGTTTGCCGGTTTCCTTACTCGTGGTGAGTGGACGCATGAATCCGGT